>CEPQ01054464.1_pt1 | contig 165662 bp, 152 predicted proteins | sample 530411 | NCBI WGS metagenome assembly CEPQ01 (sample SAMEA2620039, study PRJEB7988) | marine metagenome | isolation source: saline water (ENVO:00002010), including
CGGCCCGCTCAGCCTGCCCCAGCCCAGCCCGCCCCGACGACCGGTATCAAGGCGCTCAAGGAGCGGATTTCCCGCACCCGCCAGTTCATCCACGACACCAACTGGACGCCCGATCTCGGTCAGAATATCGGCAGCCTCGAATGGTTTCGCGGGCTCGGCACCCTGTGCCTGCTGTGCACCGGAGCCTATGCCCTGTGGCCCGGCGTCAGCCCGATCGGCGCTGCCGCCACCGCGCCGGCCCCTGCCGCGCGCGAGGAATTGCGCAGCCAGACGATCATGCCGATGGCATTCGGCAGCGACACCGGGCACGCCATGGGCGCGACCGATGCCGTGGTCGCGCTGGCCCAGGCCCCCGAACGCCCAACGATCGAGCTCGCCGCCACCATCGGGCGCGGCGACAGCTTCCTGCGCGTGATGCAGCGCGCGGGCGTGGGCAGCGGCGATGCGCAGGCGGTGGCCAATCTCGTCTCCTCGGTGGTGCCGCTCGACGACATTCGCGACGGCACCCGCATCGACATCACCTTGGGCCGCCGCTTCGCGCGCAACCAGCCGCGCCCGGTCGAAAACATCGCCTTCCGCGCGCGCTTCGACCTCAATGTCGAGATCGTCCGCGCAGGCTCGGCGCTTGATCTGGTGCAAAAGCCGATCCTGGTCGATGCAACACCCTTGCGCATTCGCGGCACGGTCGGCTCCAGCCTGTACCGTTCGGCGCGCGCCGCAGGGGCACCGCCCTCTGCGATCCAGGCCTATCTGCGCACGCTGGCGACGCAGCTTTCGATCGGCAACGACATCCGCTCGACCGACCAGTTCGACATCATCGTCGACTACAAGCGCGCCGCCACCGGCGAGGTGGAGCTGGGCGATCTGCTCTATGCGGGCCTCGAGCGCAGCGGCAAGCCGCGCGCGCAGATGCTGCGCTGGAAGACTGGCAACAACGTTCAATGGTTCGAGGCCTCGGGCGTCGGCGAGACGCGCGGCGAGTTCGCCCGCCCCGTCAACGGTGCGGTGACATCGGGCTTCGGCTATCGCCGCCACCCGATCCTGGGCTTCCGCCGCATGCACAGCGGCATCGATTTCAAGGCAGGCACCGGCGCGCCGATCTATGCGACCGCCGACGGCGTGGTGAACTATGCCGGACGCAAGGGCGGCTACGGCAATTTCGTGCGCATCGCGCATGGCGGCAATATCGCCACGGGCTATGGCCATATGAGCCGCATTGCAGTGAGCAACGGCATGCGCGTGCGGCGCGGCCAGGTGATCGGCTATGTCGGTTCGACCGGCCTGTCGACCGGTCCGCACCTGCATTACGAACTCTATCGCGGTGGCCGCGCGGTCGATCCCAATTCGGTGAAGTTCACCACCCGTGCGCAGCTTTCGGGCAGCGAACTCGCGAATTTCCGCGCGCGGCTGAAGCAGCTGCTCGGCGTGACGCCCGGCGCGGCGCTGCAGTCGCTGGCCCCCGTACCGAGCGCTAAAACGACCGAACCCAAGCGCGAAATCGAGCGGATTGAGGGCACGACTATCGCCTGATCGGCTCCAAGCCGCTTCAATACTCATGCACGCGGGTCAACACTTCTGCGTTGGAAATCCAGCCAGGCTAGAGTGCCGTGACGCGACGCCTCCCAGTCAAAATTCTAGGTCGCCGCATCAGACGTGCCCGTCGAGCACTCAGTTGAGCAAGCTCAGTCTTTTCATCGCTGGAAGCAGTGCCGGCGGCAACCTTTGACAAAATGTCCTCCATCGCAAGATCGATGGTAAACTCTTCCGAAGGTGTTGTGTGGGTCATAATGCTCACAATGTTGCCCCTTCCCTATGAATTTTTTCTGAATCTAGGCTTGGTCGGACTGCTTGGCAAGCCGAGCCTGCACGGCAACGAACAGCGCTATAGCCCCAGCGAGAATTCTGGCACCCTCTGCGTTCTGAATTCCGGAGGCCTCAGGCGTAAAATGGTTTCGGCGATCTGATGTGGCAGTGACAACACCCCACGGTCGAGCATGCCCATCCACAAGAACGGGTACCGCAACGACCGATTGATAGCGAGAGCTATCGTAATCCCGCTTTCTGTGACCGATATTAAACAAGGTTCCAATTCTGTCGGATTGCAAATCCGGAACAATCACTTCAACTGCATTGGCGTAACAAACGCCGGCGACGCCGACGCCCTCCTCCCAGACCCTAGCCGTGTCCTTCGTGCACTCTATTGCACGAGCATGTCCTAGCAGTCGCAACTGATCGCGCGCTCCCGGCTTCCGTTCTGCAATGTAAACACAAATGGTCCACTCATCACTCCCAACCAAACCCATTGCCAACGAAAGCTGCCGCTTGCAATTTTCAAAAACACTGTCAACAAATGCTTCCTCTGACCCGATGTTTCGACAGATTTTATGCTCCAACAGCGCCCTAATTATACTGTTAACAACAATAAGATTTCTTGACTTATCCAAATCTTCATAAATCTCATATAATTCTGAGATATTACTGTTTATTTCATCATACTTTTTTTGAGACTCAAAAGCAATCTTTAGCTCTTCAGTTGAGTCTTGATCTTTTAGAGCAATCCAAATGGCAGATATGAAGACCACTATGCAACCAAGCATTCCAACGATTTGGGATGTTTTTGCACCAGCGTCATCAATATCTGAAAATTGAGCTAAACCAGCTACTAAAGATCCCCCCGTAAGAATAAATGCTTTAATGAGTCTGTTAGCCAATCCGACATTCGAAAAATGGCCAACTATACTTTCGTTGAGCTTAGCCTTTGTGTCTATCATGCTGACCGGAACCCCCACCACGAAGGCAGTGATATATCCTACATGTTAGCTACCATCAACCAATATACATGATACAAAATTTGTATGCAAAAGACCTATTTGCTCGATCACGAACATTCATTCAACCAAATCGACGACGCTTACACAAATGGGGCCATCAATTGCCTTCGCAATAACTAAACTACTGTATTTAATAGCAATTTAATCGAATATGCATTCTGTCGCGGCTGTATCACGGCATGTATCAGCGGTCTTTGCAAGGTTTGTGTGCAGCAAATTAACAACCCAAGAAAATCACTCAGGCGAACCAATTTGGCACCACGATTTGTCATATTCCAGAATGGAAGTCAGACAGTTGTCGCTCCAGTCAGCCCCTCAGCTCCACCCAGGTGGGCGCGTGGTCGCTGGCCTTTTCGCGACCGCGGTGGTCCTTGTCGACGCCGATCGCGCTCAGGCGGTCGGCGGCGGCGGGGCTGAGCAGAAGGTGATCGATGCGGAAACCGTGGTCGCGCTGCCAGGCGCCCGCCTGATAGTCCCAATATGTCCACACTCCGCCGCCGGGGCGTAGTGTTCCGATAGGGTCAGTCCAGCCGTCTGCAAGGATCCTTCGGTATCCGGCGCGACTTTCGGGCTGCATCAGCGCGTCGGATGCCATGGCGCGAACCGAATAGACGTCATTGTCGCGCGGGATGACGTTGTAATCGCCTGCCAGCACCGCAGGCACCTCTTCGGCCAGTATCTGCGCGGCCCGCTTGCGCAGGCGCTCCATCCAGCGCAGTTTGTAATCGAATTTCGGCCCCGGCTGCGGATTGCCGTTGGGCAAGTAGATGCACGCGACGCGAAGCCCGTGCACATCGGCCTCCAGATAGCGCGAATGCTCGTCCTCGGGTTCGCCCTCCAGCCCGCGCTGCACCTCGACCGGCTGCGCGTCGCGCGCCAGGATGGCGACGCCATTGAAGCCCTTCTGCCCGTGCCAGATCGCACCATAACCGAGCTTCTCGAACTCGGACGCGGGAAAGCCCTCGTCCTGCGTCTTGATCTCCTGCAGGCAGGCGACATGCGGGCGGGTCTCTTCCAGCCATTCGAGCAGGCGCGGCAGACGAGCCTTGATGCCGTTGATATTGTACGAGGCGATGCGCAACATGCGGTTGTCTTAGCCGCAGCACCGGCGCTTGCCCAGCCATTTAGCCCCTGTTCATTTGCGCCCGCATAAGCCACGATCCAGCGACATATCTGGGGAGGTCATCATGCGGCGTTCGTCTCGGTTCTCGATCGGAGCGGCCGCGCTCGGCCTGACTATTCTCAGCCCCGCGCTCGCCCAGGACGCGACCGATCCCAATGCGCCGAGCACGCAGGGCAATGTCTCGGTCACGGTCTATAACGGCGGCATCTCTTTGGTGCAGGACATCCGCAAGCTCAATATCGCGGGCGGCACCAGCCGGCTCGAATTTCCTGATGTCTCCGCGCAGATCCGGCCCGAAACGGTCAGCTTCGCCGCCGATGGCGCGACCATCGTCGAGCAGAATTTCGATTACGACCTGCTGACCCCCGGCAAGCTGATGGAAAAGGCGGTGGGCGAGACGATCACGCTCGTCCGCACCAATCCGGCGACCGGCGCGGAAACGCGCGAGCGCGCCAAGGTGCTGTCGGTGAACGAGGGCGTCGTCGTCCAGATCGGCAACCGTATCGAGGTGCTGCGCGACGATGGCCTGCCGGTGCGCGCGGTGTTCGACAAGGTGCCCGAGAATCTGCGCGCACGCCCGACATTGTCGATCACCGTGGACAGCCAGCGTGCAGGCCAGCGCGATGCGGCGATCCGTTATCTGACCGGAGGCCTTGGCTGGTCGGCGGATTATGTCGCCCTGTTCGATGAGGCCAAGGGCAGCATCGACGTGCAGGGCTGGGTGACGCTATCGAACAGCTCCGGCACCACCTATCGCAATGCCGATACGCTGCTGGTCGCAGGCGATCCGCAGGGTGCATCGGGCTTCGGCAGCCGGGGCCGCAACATCCGCAGCGCCGGGACCGAGACCGCGAACCGCGAGCGGCTGGGCGATTATTATCTCTATCCCGTTGGGCGCACGACCATCGCCGACCGCCAGACCAAGCAGGTCAACTTTCTCGACGTGCAGGGCGTGCCCGCGTCGCGTGCCTATGAATATCGGGTCGGCTGGCTGGCGAGCGTCAACGAACCGCGCAGTGCAGACACGGTCGTCAAGTTCAGCTCGAGCAAGTCGGGCGGCCTGGGCGATGCGCTGCCCGCCGGATCGGTGCGCTTCTACCAGCGCGACCAGCGCGGCGCGCCGCAGTTCATCGGCGAGAACGCGATCGACCACACACCGATGGGCAGCGCGCTGGCGCTCAAGACCGGCGAGGCGTTCGACGTGAAGGTCAAGAGTACGGTGGTCGAGCGCAAGCGGCTTTCGAGCACGAAATGGCAGACCAGCATGCGCTACGAGCTCACCAATGCGCGCGACGCTGCGGTGGTGGTGGACCTGATGCAGGCGGGGCTCGACTTCGGCTGGACCGACACGCGGGTGGTGACCGAGAGCCTGAAGAGCGAACGGCGCAACAGCAATGCGGTGGTCTGGGCGGTGAATGTGCCTGCCAATGGGACGGCGGAGGTGACCGCGACCTTCGAGACGCGGTCTTGATCTGAGATCTCGAAATGCGCCACAAGCCACCCGCCTCCTTTCCGTTTGTCCCAAGCGAAGTCGAGGGACGTAATCGGCGAGGGTTGCGTGCCGTCCCTCGACACGCTCGGGACAAACGGGGGTGGGTGCTGGGGTCTTTGATGGCATTGATCTTGGCTGGAGTTGGAGTGGTCCTTACCCCCGCCCAGGCCCAAACCCGCCCCGAAGTCGTCTCGCCTAAGCCCGGTTCCGTCGCGGTCACCATCTATCGCGATCCGCAGCGCGGCAATGGCGGGGGGATGAACCTCAATTTCCTCAACGGTTTCGCGGTCGTCACCGAAAAGCGCACGATCAGCGTTCCCGCAGGCCCCTCGACGATCCGCTTTGCGGGCGTCGCGGAAGGGATGGTCGCGGTCTCCGCCGTGATCCGCGGTCTGCCCGGCGGGATCATCGAGCAGAATCGCGACAAAAAGCTGCTCTCGCCTGGCGCGCTGGTCGATGGGTCGCTCGGCAACCGGGTGACGCTGCAACGCACCGATCCGGCGACCGGCGAGCGGACCGAGCAGCAGGCGGTGATCCGCAGCGGATCGCGCGGCGCGCTGGTGGTCCAGACCGATAGCGGCATCGAGGCGCTGCAATGTTCCGGCCTGCCCGAGCGGGTCGTCTATACCGACCTGCCCGCCGGGCTGTTCGCAACGCCCGTGCTGTCGGTCGACACCGTCTCGCCCGAGGCCGCAACGGTCGAGGTGACGTTGACCTATCTCGCCTCGGGCTTCGACTGGAACGCCGATTATGTCGTGAAGCTGGGCGCGGACGGAAAGTCGCTCGACCTGTTTTCCTGGCTGACGCTGGCCAATGGCAATGGCGAGAGCTTTGCCGATGCCGAGCTGCTGGTGATCGCGGGCACGCTCAACACCCGCCAGCCGATGCGCAATCTGGCGGATCGGCCCCGCGCGGCACCACTCGCTATTCAGTGCTGGCCGCAGGGCAGTACGGCGGAAGGCATGGCCTATCCCGTGCCGCCTCCCCCGCCTCCGCCTCCGCCTCCACCGCCTGCCCCGGCGATGATGGCGCGGACGGGCGCGGTGCGCGGCGAGGCGATGGACATCATGGTCACCGCCTCGCGCAATGTGGAGGCAGAGCTGGAGGCTTTGGGAGATCTGAAGCTCTACCGCGTCCCCTTCCGCTCGACCGTTGCGGCCAGGGGGCAGAAGCAGGTGCGGCTGCTCGCCAAGCAGAACGTGCCCGCACGGCTGGTCTTTCGCGGCAACGCGATGGGCTATGGCGAGGGCGAGCCGCGCGCCCTCCAGATCGAGCTGCGCATGGACAACAAGACCGCGAGCGGCCTCGGCCTGCCGCTACCTTCGGGCCGCATCGCGGTGTTCGACCGGGATGGCGGCAACGGCCTGCTGATCGGCCAGGGCCGGATGCGCGATTATGCGGTGGGGCAGGAGGTGAAATTCACCATCGGCGCCAGTCCGGCGGTGCGGCTGGCATCGACGCGCAAGATAGTGGCGGCCAAGGGTGGCTGGGACGGCTATGCGCTCGAACTCACCAATGCCAGTGCCGAACCCGTCACCGCCGAAATCGATCTCGCTCAAATCGCCGATACCGATATCCGCAATGCCACGGGCAAGCTGATTCGCAAGGACGGCAAGCATGTCTGGCAGGTGACCGTGCCCGCCAATGACCGTGCCACGATCAGCTACCAGAGCCGCTCGAAATATCGCTGAGCGCCGATTGCGGCGCCAGCACGCCCTTATTTGGGTGCCAGCACCATCAGCATCTGGCGGCCTTCCATACGCGGATAGGCTTCCACCTTGGCGGTTTCCTTGACGTCTTCCTGCACGCGCTGGAGCAGGGCCATGCCAAGCTGCTGGTGCGAGAGTTCGCGGCCGCGGAAGCGCAACGTCATCTTGACCTTGTCGCCCTCTTCGATGAACGCATGCACCTTCTTCATCTTGACCATATAATCGTGGTCATCAATGTTCGGACGCATCTTGATCTCCTTGATCTCCTGCGTCTTCTGGTTCTTGCGCGCGGCATTGGCCTTTTTCTGGGCCTCGTACTTGTACTTGCCGACATCGAGGAACTTGGCGACGGGCGGCTCGGCATTGGGCGAGACCTCGACCAGGTCGAGACCCACCGCTGCGGCACGCTCTATCGCATCTGCTGTACGCAATACGCCAAGATTTTCGCCATTCTCATCGATCACCCGAACCTGGGGCGACTGGATGAACTGATTGAAGCGCGGGCCGGATTTGGGTGGCAGAACAAGGCCGCGACGGGGTGCTGGCGGACGTATAGCGAATTCTCCTGATGTTTCTTCGAGCGCGCGATATAAGCCAAGTCGGCTGATAGATAAAGGGTTTCGTGCGGATGGCGCGGCAGGCCCGCCGCCAGAATCATGGCAAGCGTTGCAATCGCGCAACGATTGGACGCCCCCGGGCGTCTTCTTGCCGATCCCTCATGCCCGCTCCATATCGGGCCGGGCGATGATTTCGCAAGGAGCAGCCGCATGGACAGTCCCCAACAGATCACGATCGATCACGAAACCGCAGGCCAGGACGGGCGCTTCGTCTACCGCGCCGAGGGCGCCGAGGCGGAACTGACCTATGCCGAAGCACCGGCGGTCGGCGGCGTGCGACGCGTGAGCGCCGACCACACTTATGTACCCGATTCGATGCGCGGCCAGGGCATTGCCGGCAAGCTGGTAGATACGCTGATCGATACGGCGCGCGCGCAGGGCTGGAAGGTGATTCCCCGCTGCAGCTATGTCGTCGCCGCGTTCCAGCGTCATCCGGAATGGAAGGACGTGCTGGCAGATTAAGGCTCGACGCAGGGCCACGCTCTTGGCAACAGCATGGGATCCAATGCGAACCCAAGGCCGATCATGAGCGACGCACTGCATATCCTGACCCTGTCCTGCCCCGACCGCCCCGGCATTGTCAGCCGCGTCACCGGCCTGCTGTTCGCCACCGGCGGAAACATCCGCGAGGCCGCGCAGTTCGAGGATCAGGAGACCGGGCGCTTCTTCATGCGGGTGGTCTTCACCCTGCCCGACACATTGACCGCGGCGCTCGATGCACGCTTTCAGGACCTCGGGCAGGAATATGCGATGGACTGGTCGCTCCGCCTTGCCGACACGCCGCGCAAGGTGCTGATCCTCGTCTCCAAGTTCGACCATTGCCTGGCCGACCTGCTCTATCGCTGGCGAATCGGCGAATTGCAGATGGATGTCGTCGGCATCGTCTCCAACCATCCGGTCGAGTCGCTGGCCGGGCTGGACCTTGGCGGCATTCCCTTCCACCACCTGCCCGTCACGCGTGAGACCAAGGCCGAGCAGGAGGCCGAAATCAAGCGCGTGGTCGAAGAGACCGGGGCCGAGCTGGTCGGGCTCGCGCGCTACATGCAGATCCTCTCCGACGATCTTGCCGCGTTCCTTTCGGGCCGCTGCATCAACATCCATCACAGCTTTCTGCCCGGTTTCAAGGGGGCCAAGCCCTATCATCAGGCGCATGCGCGCGGGGTGAAGATGATCGGTGCGACCGCGCATTATGTCACCGCCGATCTCGATGAAGGTCCGATCATCGCGCAGGATGTCGAGCAGATCACGCATGCCGATTCGCCCGAGACGCTGGTGCGCAAGGGCCGCGACATCGAGCGCCGCGTGCTCGCGCGCGCGGTGCGGCACCATCTGGCCGATCGGGTGCTGCTCAATGGAACCAAGACGGTGGTGTTTACCGATTGAACCGTCCGGCAGTCCGACCGTATCGTTCGCGACAGGAGATTGCCGATGAAGAAACTGCTGGTGCTCTATGGGTCGTATCGCTCGGACCGGGCGGGGATCCGGCTCGCCGACTATTGCGTGCGCCGCTTTGCCGAGCGCGGGGTCGATGCCGAATTGATCGACGCCAAGGCGGTCGGGCTGCCGATGCTCGACCGGATGTACAAGGAATACGAGCCCGGCACCGCGCCGGTGGCGATGGAGGATCTGGCGAAAAAGATCGAGGCGGCGGACGCGTTCCTGTTCGTCGCAGGCGAATATAACTGGGGCGTGCAGCCGGGTCTCAAGAACCTGACCGACCATTATCTGGAACAGTGGTTCTGGCGGCCCGCCGCGCTCGCCACCTATTCCGCCGGGCGCTTCGCCGGCGTGCGCGCCGGCCAGGCCTGGCACCCGACCTTGTCCGAAATGGGTATGGTGGTGATCCCCAGCATGCTCTCAGTGGGGCAGATCACGCAAACGCTCGACGAGCAGGGCCAGCCGATCGGCTCGGGCGGCGCATCGCTGGAGCGGAGCTTTGGCAAGTTCGCCGACGAACTGACCTGGTGGGCAGACGCGGCAGCGGCCCAGAAGGAACGCGTCAAACCGCCTTATTGATGGGGATTGGCGAAATGGTGCTGCTGGGGAGGATTGAACTCCCGACCTCAGCCTTACCAAGGATGCGCTCTACCACTGAGCTACAGCAGCACACCATTTCGCAGGCTTGCAAGAGCGGATCGCTGTGGCTGCCCGCTCGCAAGGCCTGCGCCTATGCGCAGGTGCCGATGGTTTGTCAACCCTCGCCGGTCTTGCCAAATGCGCCGGTGCGACGATATGCAGCAAAGCCGATGGAAAAGCCGCTCACCCCGCCGAAACCGAGCCCCGCAGAAGAGCGCAAGGCGAGGCTTGCCGCCAATCTGCGCGAAAATCTGCGCCGCAGAAAGGCGCAAGCGCGTGCGATGAATGCGAACGGCGAATCGTAAGGTCCGGTCAGCCGCGCGCGTAGAATTGCAGATGGACGAGGCGGCCGTTCTCGCCGGTGGTGCCGAATCCGTCCGCCGAATTGTGGAACAGCCAAGGGCTGAACAGGATCAGCCGGTTGAACCGCATCGGCACGCGCATCACGCGCTCCCATTTCGCGGCGTGGAAGGTGTCGCGGTTGACGACATCCTCGACCAGGGCGTTGGCATCGGCATAGCCGCTTTGCGCCAGGGCCAGCGGGTCGGTCGGCACTTTTTCCAGCCCGGTGCGCTTGTGGCGGAAGAAATCGGTGCCGCCGCGCGCGTCCTCGTCGCGGCTGAGATACAGGATGCCCGAATAGAAGCACGGGTCGATATGCACGCCGCTGACCCCGCGATCGCCCTTGAGCGTCAGGCGGCAATGGCCATGCGTGGTTCTAGGCTGCGGCACGACGGGCACGCCGATGATCCGCGCCACCGCCGCCTCGAGCCCGGCAATCGAGAGCGGCGCGGACGAGAGCGTGCCGGGATAATTGCCCTTGCGGGTCGCGGGGTCATAGCCGAGGCCGAGCGCGGCGGCACGCGCGCCGTGCGGATCGGCCAGGAAATCGTCTATGATGAGCAGCGAGGGCAGCATGGCCGCTGGCATAGCGGCGGATGGCGAACTGCGAAAGCCAGGGCGTTGCATGAATTGCACGCTGCGCTAGACAGGCCTCATGCCCTCGCCCCGGACCCTGACATGCGCATCCTGATCGCCGGCGCAGGTATTGCCGGGCTCGCCGCCGCGCTTGCGCTGGCGCGCAAGGGGCATGCAGTGCAGGTCATCGAGCAGGCGGCAACGCTCGAAGAGGTCGGCGCAGGGCTGCAACTCGGCCCCAATGCGATGCGCGTGCTGAGTGCGCTGGGCGTCGACGATGCGGTGGCGTGCGCGGGCCAGACCCCGGCAGCCATCACCCTGCGCGATGGGCGCAGCGCGCGCGAGATCCTGAAAATCCCGCTGGGCGATGCAGCCAGGCGGCGCTGGGGTGCAGCCTATTTGACGTTGCACCGCGCCGATCTGGTGGCGATCCTGGCCGAAGCGCTCGAACAGGTGCAACCCGGTGCGCTGCACCTTGGCATGGGACTGACCGAAATCGACATTCGCGCAGAGGGCGCCGCGATCACCACCGCAACGGGTGAAACGCTGACCGCCGACCTGCTGATCGGCGCCGACGGCATCCGTTCGATGGTCCGCGAACATCTGTTCGGAGCGGACACCCCGCGCTTTACCGGCCATGTCGCCTGGCGCGCGCTGGTGCGGATCGATTCCGCCGATCCGGCTGCGCCGCCGCCCGGCGTGGGGGCCTGGCTCGGGCCGCGCCGCCATGCGGTGACCTATCGCATCCGCCCCGACATGGTGAATCTGGTCGCGGTGACCGAACAGGCCGACTGGCGCGAGGAGGGCTGGAACCTGCCCGGCGATGCCGACCGGTTGCGCGCCGATTTCGCCGGGTGGAGCGCGCTTGCCCCTCTGCTCGCGCGGGTCGAACAACCGTTGCGCTGGGCGCTGTTTGATCGCAAGCCGATGCGCGCCTGGCACCGGGACCGCGCGGTGCTGATCGGCGATGCCTGCCATCCGATGCTGCCGTTCCTGGCGCAAGGCGCAGCGATGGGGATCGAGGACGGCTTTGCGCTCGCAGAATTGCTGCCGCTCGAACCGCAGCACATCGAACCCGCGCTCGCCCGCTTCTTCGCGCTGCGCCAGCCGCGCACCGCGCGCATCCAGGCGATGGCGCGATCGAACGGGGTGGATTTTCACGAGGGCAATCCGCTCGCAACGCTGGCGATGCGGCTGCCGCTCGGCCGCGCCGCCAGCGCACGCCCCGATGCGATGATGGCGCGCTGGGACTGGCTCTACGGTGGCGGTCCCATGAGCGTCCGCAGCGGGATTCTTGCCTAAGCGGGCGGTTTCCCGCATAGGGGCCTCTCGCGGCATCCGGCCAGCGAACGGAAAGTCCCCATGGCCGAACACCCCACCATCTTCGTTCTCAACGGTCCCAATCTCAACCTGCTGGGCCTGCGCGAGCCGGAAATCTACGGCTCGGACACGCTCGATGATATTGCCGACCGGCTCGAAGATCGCGCCCAGACGCTCGGGCTTTCCATCGACATGCGCCAGTCCAACCATGAGGGCCATCTGGTCGACTGGCTGCACGAGGCGCAGGCGACCGGGGCGAAAGCGGTGCTGCTCAACGCGGGCGCCTATACGCACACGTCGGTGGCACTGCTCGATGCGATCCGATCGATCACCACACCGGTGATCGAAGTGCATCTGTCCAACCCGCTCACGCGCGAGGAATTTCGTCACGTCTCGTTCGTCGGGCGCGCAGCGAAAGGCACGATCTGCGGCTTCGGCGCAACGTCTTATCTATTGGCGCTGGAGGCCGCAGCGCAGTTATGAGCTTTGACGCCCCCGCGTCTGCTGGCATGATGCGGGTGAGCGATTGAAATTACGCACGGGAGCAGCCAAAGAGCCGCCCCTGATCAAAAGCAGAATAAAGGGCGCAGGACCATGGCATCACCAAGCGGCAAAAGCAGCAACAACAAACAGGGAGGCGGCATGAACATCGACAGCAAACTGGTGCGCGAACTGGCAGAACTGCTGGGCGAAACGGGCCTGAGCGAGATCGAGGTGGAAGACGGCGATCGCAAGATCCGCGTCGCGCGCACGATCAGCGCCGCACCGGTCGCCAGCGTCGCGGTCCCCGCGGCACCCGCACCCGTTGCTGCCCCGGCCGCCGCACCTGCAGCCCCGGCTGCGCCTGCAGAGCCCGCCGCGCCCTCGATGGCCAATGCTGTCAAGTCGCCGATGGTCGGCACCAGCTATCTCGCGCCCGAGCCGGGTGCTGCGCCGTTCGTCAGCATCGGTGCGACGGTCAAGATCGGCGATCCGCTGCTGATCATCGAGGCGATGAAGGTGATGAACCCGATCACCGCCGAGCGCGCGGGCAGGGTGACCGCGATCCTGGTCGAGGATGGCCAGCCGGTCGAGTTCGACCAGCCTCTGGTCGTCATCGAGTAAGCCCATGGCCATCAAGAAGATCCTGATCGCCAATCGCGGCGAAATCGCGCTGCGCATCCATCGTGCGGCGCACGAGATGGGCATCAAGACGGTCGCGGTGCACTCCACCGCCGATGCCGATGCGATGCACGTGCGCCTGGCGGACGAAGCCGTGTGCATCGGCCCGCCGCCCGCAGGCCAGAGCTATCTCAACATCGCCAACATCATTTCTGCAGCGGAAATCAGCCAGGCCGACGCGATCCATCCGGGCTATGGCTTCCTCTCGGAAAACGCCAAGTTCGCCGAGATCGTCGAGGCGCACAAGATCATCTGGATCGGCCCCAAGCCCGAGCATATCCGGACCATGGGCGACAAGGTCGAGGCCAAGAAGACCGCCGGCGCGCTGGGCATGCCGCTGGTCCCCGGATCGGACGGTGCGATCAAGGACATCCACGAGGCGAAGATCATCGCGGCATCGATTGGCTATCCGGTGCTGATCAAGGCGGCATCGGGCGGCGGGGGGCGCGGCATGAAGGTCGTGCCGAGCGAAGACCAGCTCGAAACGCTGATGCAGCAGGCGGGCAGCGAGGCCAAGTCGGCCTTCGGTGACGACACCGTCTATATGGAAAAATATCTCGGCAACCCGCGCCATATCGAGTTCCAGATCTTCGGCGACGGCAAGGGCAATGCCATTCACCTCGGCGAGCGCGATTGCTCGCTGCAGCGCCGCCATCAGAAGGTGCTCGAGGAAGCGCCCTCGCCGGTCATCACGCCCGAAGAGCGCGCGCGCATGGGCGCGGTCGTCACCAAGGCAATGGCCGATATGGGCTATCGCGGCGCGGGGACGATCGAGTTCCTTTGGGAAAATGGCGAATTCTACTTCATCGAGATGAACACCCGGCTTCAGGTCGAGCATCCGGTGACCGAGGCGATCACCGGGGTCGATCTGGTGCGCGAACAGATCCGCATTGCCGAGGGGCATCCGCTCTCGGTCAAGCAGGACGAGATCGAGTTTCGCGGCCATGCCATCGAATGCCGCATCAATGCCGAGGACCCACGTACGTTCGCGCCGTCACCGGGCCTGGTCAGCTATTACCATCCGCCCGGCGGCATGCATGTGCGCGTCGATAGCGGGCTGTACGCCGGCTACAAGATCCCGCCCTATTACGACAGCATGATCGCCAAGCTGATCGTCTATGGCCGCACCCGCCAGGGCTGCATCATGCGGCTGAAGCGCGCGCTCGAGGAATTCGTGGTGCAGGGCGTCAAGACGACGATCCCGCTGCACCAGGCTTTGCTCGACGAGCCCGATTTCCTGTCGGGCGAGTACACGATCAAGTGGCTCGAGCAATGGCTCGCCGAGCTGGAGGCCGAGGAAAAGGCCTGACCTGCCAAAGACCTATGCTGCACCGCACAATTTTTCGTTGAAACGCGGTGCGGCATTGGTCATATTGGTGCGATGGATACAAACAAGACCGTGCTGGAAGCCATCGCGCTGCGCAAATGCCTCGAGGCGACCTATAACCGCCAGCGCATCCGGCTGGCGCCGCACATCCTGTATACCAAGCACGACCAGCTCTATCTCGATGGCGTGACGCTCGAACGCGACGGCAAGCCTCCGCGCGAGCTCAAGGTCAGCGCGTTCAAGCTCGACGGATTGGGCGATATGGCGCTGACCGCGCATGAGTTCGACCTGCAGCCGGTGTTCAATCCCGACGAGGAGCGCTATCAGGGCAAGACGCTGTTCGCGGTGGAAATGGCGTAACCTTACAGCTGCCCAGTTTCGTCACCCCCGCGCACGCGGGGCTCGCGCTTCCTTCGGCAACATGGGCGAAAAAGCGGGATTCCCGCGTTCGCGGGCATGACGGGTTACTGCTTTTCGAGGCTCAGCGAGGCGTCGTCGATCGTCAGGCTGAGGCGGCGCGGATCGCGCTGGTTCTCGATCAGGAAGACATGCGGCCCGCTGCTCGCGAGGATCGCGTCCATCGCGCGTTCGATGGGGATTTCGACCTTGGGGATGCGCGCGCAGTCGCAGGCAATCGCCACCCGGTCCTTGGCGACACGAGTCACAGTGATCGTCACCCCCGATTTCGAGGACCCGCGCGCATCGGAAATGATGTCGCCGACATAGGTCCCCGCGACCAGATCAGCGAGATCGGGCTTGCGTTCGGGCGCGGCCAGCGAGGCCGTGGACAGCGACACCAGGGCCGCGAGCAGCATCGCAAAGGAGCTCGAAATCCGACGCGTCATGGCCTTCTCCCGTCCGGTCTGCTCCGAGAGCTTATCGCAATTCCGCGCTCAAGGCACGCAAATAGCCCTGGACCCCCTATTTGCCCGCGACGCGCTCCACCTCGGCCATCACGCGCAGCACATTGCCGCTCCAGATCTTCTCGACATCTTCGCGCGACAGGCCGCGTGCCAGCAGCGCCTCGGTGATCTTCGGGATCTGGTTGATCTGGTTGAGGCCGATCACCCCGCCGCCACCATCCCAATCCGCGCCGATGCCGACATGATCGACCCCGAGCAGATCGATGCAATAGAAGATCGCCTGCATGTAGCGGTCGAAATCGGTATCGGAACGCGGCTCGGCAGCGTTCGCCTCGGCCCATTGCTTCATCAGCGCGGCGCGTTCTTCGGGCGGCAGGCTATCGGCGGTCTCGATTTGCGGACGCAGCGCATCGACTGTCGGACGCGGCTTGTCGGGCGACAGGAACAGGCTGTTGACCTGGATCACCCCGCCCTTGGCCGCGAGCGCCTTGAGCCGCGCGTCATCGAGGTTGCGCGGATGGTCGTGCAGCGCCTTGGGGCCCGAATGCGACAGGATGATCGGGGCTTTCGAAAGCTCGAGCAGCTGGTCGAAGCTGCTGTCGGCGGCATGACTGCCATCGATGATGATGCCCAGCCGGTTCGCCTCGCGCACCCAGGCCTTGCCGAGATCGCTGAGGCCCCCGTGCAGCGCCTCGCCATTGGTCGAATCGGCGAGCTGGTTGGTGCCATTGTGCACCGGCCCCGCCATGCGCAGGCCAAGCTGGTAGAAGGCATCGAGATTGGCAATGTCGTTGCCGAGCGGATAGCTGTTTTCCATCGACAGATAGACCACGCGCTGCCCCGCTGCGGCGATACGCGCGGCATCCGACGATTTGGTCGCGATGGCAAAGCTTTGCGGATTGGCGGCGACGAAATCGTGGATCTGGTGCAGCCGCTTGAGCGCATGCGCCAGCGCCACCGCATAGCCCCGCGCGTCATTGGGGCCCTGATCGGTATAGATCACCCAGAAGCCCCCATCGAGGCCGCCTTCGATCATCCGCGGCAGATCGACCTGCGTCGTATCGTGCAGCACATCGTGCCGGTCGGTGATGCGCCAGCCGGGCTGGTCGAGATTGGCCGGGCTGTCGAGATGCGTGTCGAGCGTCAGGATCGACTGGTGGATTGCGGCAGGGTCGCTGGCGTCCTGCGCAGCTACAGGACCTGCGATACAGGCCGCAGCCAGCATCAGCCCCAGCATATGCCGGTGCGTCGATTTCATGTGCTTTCCCTTCAATCGGCGAGCGCGGCCGCACGCTCGCGCCAATCGGCGGCGAGCTGGGGCAGATCGGCGAGCTTGCGCACGGCCTCTGGCTCTGCCTTGTATTGCCCGCCGACCAGCAGCCGGAACACGCGGTCCACGGTCCAGGCCGACGGCCCCGGCTCCACCAGCCGCATGACATCGCCTGCCTGGACAAGCCCGGGTTCAAGCACACGATAATAGAAACCGCAACGCGCAGTGCGCACGATTTCCGCCATGACCGATTGCTTGCCCGAGACGCCAAAGCGATGGTCCAGCTTCCAGCAGGGCTGGCGGCCTTTGGTCAATTCGACCAGCGCCTGGCCCAGGCGAAAGCGATCGCCGATGCGCATCTCGCTTTCGACGAGCCCGCGCGTCGAGATGTTCTCGCCGAACGCACCCGGCTTCTGCAGCAATTTGTGCGAATCGAGCTTCTGCTGCCAATAGGCATAATGGTCGAACGGATAATGGTGAATCGCCATGTCCGGGCCACCATGATGCACCGGATCAGCCACCTGATCGCCTTCGAAACCCAGCTCGCCCAGCATGACAGGGCCGGTCGCCGGCTGGCGCGCAATGGCGCTCATCGTGCCATCCTCACGAAAAGGGCGGGGCTTGCCGGTGAGCAGCGCCAGGACGCGGACCGCTTGCGAACTCATGCAGTTGCAAGCTACGCTTGAATTACTCAGCGTGCAATGCAATTCCTTCATTTCGACTGCATAGCTATACAAACGCCTCTAAAGTATACGATATTGGTTAAGCTGAGGGTCAGGCGGCGCTTTGTATCGGTTGTGCAATACCAACAGTCCTGTGCCGCGTGGTTGCCGACACGATTGCCCAGGCCATTATCGAAAGGTCGATTTTGGTCATGTCACCAATCCTTGAAGCATCCCCCTCCCCCCTCGCCCGTTCCCGCCCGCAAGCGTGCCATCTCCGGCTGCCGGCAGGACTTGCAGCGCTGGCTTTGGCCATTCTGCTGTGGACGTCAAACAGGGCCGAAGCCGCAGACCTGGCGGTCCAGGCGTCCGCACCCGGTATCGCCATGGCAACGGGGCTCGAGCCTGCGGCCCAGCAACGCGAAGGACGCCGGGGCGGGGGCGAGTTTCGCGGCCAGCGCGGCGGTGGCGGCCGCGAGTTCCGCGGGCAGAATCGCAACACCATCGGCACCGCGCGCATCGATACGCCGCGCGAATTCCGTCAGGAACGCCGTGCCGACCGGCAGGATTTCCGTCAGGAACGCCGCGGTGACCGGCAGGATCTGCGCCGCGAACAGCGCGGTGATCTGCGCGACTTCCGCCAGGAGCGTCGCGCCGACCGGCAGGATTTCCGCAACGGCGTCGTGACGAGGCCCGAATTCCGCGCCGACCGGCGCGACGATCGCCAGGATTTCCGCCGCGACCAGCGCGGAGACTTGCGAGATTTCCGCCGCGACCGCCGGGATGATCGCCGCGACTTCCGTGCAGACAGGCGCGACGACCGCCGCGATTATCGCGACAACCGCCGCGACTGGGACCGTCGCGACGGGGATCGGCGCGGCTGGGCCGATCGGGGCTGGAACGGTCGCGATTGGGACCGGCGCGGCTGGGACGGTCGCGGACGCGGCTGGGATCGCGGATGGCGCAACGATCGGCGCTATGACTGGTATGGCTGGCGCAACCAGAACCGCGCCTTCTTCAACGTCGGGCGCTACTACCCGCCGGTGCGCGGCTGGAACTATCGCCGCCTGGGCATAGGCTTCACGCTGGGCGCGCCGTTTTTCGCCAGCAGTTTCTGGATCAACGACCCCTGGGCCTATCGCCTTCCCCCGGCTTATGGCCAGTATCGCTGGGTCCGCTATTATGGCGATGTCCTGTTGGTGGACATCTATACCGGGCAGGTTGTTGATGTGATCAACGATTTTTTCTGGTAAGCCTAGCAACGCGCATGCTGCGACCTGTGCAAGACCCGCCGGAGCCATCCGGCGGGTCTTTCCTTTTCACGGCTGCCCGGGTTGACAGGCACAGGGCGCGCGCGCCATCCCCCGGCCATGATCAGCGACTTTCTGCATCGGCGCGAACTGGCCAGGATCGGCCGCGACGTGGGCGACAAGCTCGATGCCCATCCGCGCGTGCAGCGCATCGCATTCGACGATGTGAAGGTGCCGATGCAGATCTATTGCTATCAGGATTTCATGACCCCCGGCGAATGCGCCGAGCTCATCCGCATGATCGATGCCGATGCGATCCCTTCCGAGCTGTATCGCGCAGGGGCCGGCGCCGATCAGAACGATTTTCGGACCAGCTACAGCTGCAATCTCGATCGCTGGCACCCCGATGTGCTGCGCATTGACGATCGCATCTGCGGACTGACAGGAATTGATTCGCGGCGGGGCGAAACGCTGCAGGGCCAGCGTTATGCCGTCGGCCAGCAGTTCAAGGCCCATCACGACTATTTCCACACCGACCAGCCCTATTGGCAGAAGGAACGCAACAAGGGCGGGCAGCGCAGCTGGACGGCGATGGTGTTCCTCAACGAGCCGGCGGGCGGGGGCGAAACCGAGTTCCCGCAACTGTCGTTCAAGATGCTGCCGCGCACGGGCATGCTGCTGATCTGGAACAATATGGGCCTGGACGGTCGGCCCAATCCCTATCTGCTGCACAGCGGCAATCCGGTGACCCAAGGCACGAAATACATCGTCACCAAATGGTTTCGGCGCGGTTTCTGGGTATAGCCGAACATAAGGCGGCCCGTCTCCGCTGAGCCTGGAGACGGGCCGCCACCCACAGCTCATGGGTCTGCTCAATCGTTATAGGCGAGCACCGTCACGCGGCCGACCTTGTAGCCGCGCTGGCGCATTTCCTTGACATAATCCTTGTCGGCATCGGCCAGCTCGACCTCATATTCCTCCCAGGCGTCGGCACGGTCCTCGCGGTCGGTCGCGCGCTTGAGATCACTGGTGAGTTCCTTGTCCGCCTCGTTGATATCGGCGACATAATTGTACCACGACTGGTTATAGACGCCCTGCACCGGTTCGGTCCGGATCGGCGGCGCATGGGCGCCATCGCGCGCCGGAAGGGTGCGCGGCGTTCCGGCCTGGGCGGGCAGCGCCAGAATCACCAGCGGAAGCGTGCCTGCCAGGGCATTGCGGATCAGCTTGCTCATCGTTCGTCTCCTTTGAGCGCCCCCATTGCCCTCCAACGCATCGTGCACCGATTCAGGTAAGCGCCATGGCGCGGCTGGGCGCTGGACAAGGGCGCTCGGGCGCAGTCGCGCCCAAAACGCGTAAATTTTCACGCCGGATGCCATTTCCGATGAACATTTTTCTTCATCTGGCGTTCATCCGCAGCCTTCCCCACTTTTCAACGGGTCCGGCTCGTCTATATTGACCGCTGCTTCAGGGCGAATGTCGCCGAGCAAGAGGAGAGTTCATGTCCAGAATGAATGCACTGCGCTATGCCGGCGTCCTGGCCGGCGTTGCTATGCTGGCCGCCTGCTCGGGCGGCAGCGAAACCCCCAAGGCCGAAGAAGAAGCCGCCGCTCCGGCCGCTGACGCTGGCGCCGAAACCCCCGCCGCGACTCCGGCTGCAGCCGAGGCTCCGGCTGCGGACAATACCGATACGCTCGACGGCAAGAAGCTCGCCGATTTCACCGGCAACGCCGCTGAAGGCGAGAAGGTCTTCGTTCAGTGCAAGACCTGCCACGTCAAGGAAGCCGGCCAGAACCGCGTCGGCCCCTCGCTCGCCGGTATTGTCGGCCGTGCCGCCGGTTCGGTCGAAGGCTTCAACTATTCGCCCGCCAACAAGAACAGCGGCATCACCTGGACCCCGGAAAAGCTCTTCCAGTATCTGGAAAAGCCCGCCCGCGTGGTGCCGGGCACCAAGATGGTGTTCGCAGGTCTGCCCGACGCGCAGAAGCGCGCCGACCTCATCGCCTATCTGCAGCAGCCCTGATCGACCCGATCACGGTTTGCGCCGAAACACGAAAGGCCGCTCCGCAAGGAGCGGCCTTTTTTGTTGGGGGCACCATGCTACTTCATCGTCACCCCCGCGAAGGCGGGGGCCCCGCTTCCTCTTCCGAGGTCAGACGAAAAAGCGGGATTCCCGCTTTCGCGGGAATGACGAGAATGCGTCGGTAGAGTTCAGGCCGCCACGGCCCGCCGCGCCAGCTCGCATTGCGACCAGATGTCGCTCAGCGCGTGGAGCAGCTTGTCGCAATCGCCGTCCGAGTGCACCGGCGAGGGCGTGATGCGCAGCCGCTCGGTGCCCTTGGGCACGGTGGGATAGTTGATCGGCTGCACATAAATGCCGTGATTTTCGAGCAGCCAGTCGCTGATCCGCTTGCACTTGTGCGGATCGCCGACCATCACCGGGATGATGTGGCTGGGATTGTCGAGATGGGGAATGCCCATCAGGTCCAGCCGCTTGCGCACCTTGGCGACGCGCTCCTGGTGGCGCGCGCGCTCCATCTGGCTGGCCTTGAGGTGGCGGATGCTGGCGGTGGCCCCTGCGGCGAGCGCGGGCGGCAGCGCCGTCGTGAAGATGAAGCCGCTGGCAAAGCTGCGCACGAAATCGCACAAGGCCGCCGAGGCCGCGATATAGCCGCCCATCACGCCGAACGCCTTGCCGAGCGTGCCTTCGATCACGGTGATCCGGTCCATCAGGCCTTCGCGCTCGGCAATGCCGCCGCCGCGCGGGCCGTACAGGCCGACCGCGTGGACCTCGTCGATATAGCTCATCGCGCCGTGCTTTTCGCAGACGTCGAGAATCTCGGCGATCGGGGCGATGTCGCCATCCATCGAATAGACGCTTTCGAACGCGACCAGCTTGGGCCGGCCCGGCGCGACGCCCGCGAGCAGCCGGTCGAGATCTTCCGGATCGTTATGCTTGAACTTGAGGCATTCGGCGCGGCTGTGGCGGATGCCTTCGATCATCGAGGCATGGTTGCCCGCGTCGGACAGCACCACGCAATTGGGGAGCTTGGCCGCGAGCGTGCCGAGCGCTGCCCAGTTCGAGACATAGCCCGAGGTGAACAGCAAAGCCGATTCCTTGCCGTGCAGATCGGCGAGTTCGGCCTCGAGCAGCACATGGTGATGGTTGGTGCCCGAAATGTTGCGCGTGCCGCCTGCGCCCGCGCCGCACTGGTCGAGCGTGTCGTGCATTGCCTTCAGCACATCGGGATGCTGGCCCATGCCGAGATAGTCGTTCGAGCACCAAACGGTGACCTCGTCGGTCCCCTCATCGGTATAGCGCGTGGCGTGTGGAAAGCGGCCGCGATGGCGTTCCAGCTCGGCGAAGATGCGATACCGCCCCTCGTCGCGGATCGTATCGATTTCGCTCTGGAAAAACCCCTCATAGTCCATAACCACTCTCCTTCTTATCCCTTGCGCGCGTCGGGCAGCGCCCAGCGCCAGAGCGCGCCGTCGCGAAACGGCAGCGCCAGAAACAGATGCTCGAGCGCGCCAAGCGCCGCGAGCGTGAAAACCAGGGTCGCGCTGACCGCGGCAAAGCTGTCATCGGGCGCGGCGAGCGCACGCGCGCCCAGCCAGAGCGACAGCGCCGCGAGTGCGACCAGGCTGAAGGCCAGCGCACCGTGCAGGCGGCGCGGGCCGAAATAGGTCTTCAGATATTCCAGATGTCCCGGCATGATCTCGTCGCTCATGTTCGGCACGCCGACGAACAGATTGAGCTTGGCCGAAAGGCGCAGCGCGAACAGCAGGCTGAAGATCACCGCGCCGGTCGGGTTGGCGCTGTTCCAGGTGAGCGAGACCAGCATCACCATCACCACCGCGATCGCCAGTTCGTGATGGATCAATGTCGCCGCCGCATCGGCAAAGCGCCGCCAGCCGCGCGCGTGCGGATCGCTGGGGGTGCGGCGGGGCCCGGCGACGATGCCGGTGAGAAAGGTCAGTTCGAGCCAGCCCCAGATGACCAGCGCCGCGCCGAAGCTGATATAGGCGTCGAGCGCCGAAGGACCGCTCGCGCCATGGCCATGCGCTGCCCAAACGATGACGCACAGGCAGATGCCAGCGGCAAAGCCCGCCCAGGATAGACTCCGCGCAAAGGTCGCCTTGCCGCGATTGGCGAGCCAAGCGACCACGCCCGTGCTGCCGAACCAGGCCAGCAGCACGATGAACGCAGGCAGGATATGGCCGTGCAGACTCATGGACTACCAGGCCGGCTGCAGGCGGATGGTGGAGGGCAGCGCATTGTTCTTGCCGGGCATGAAATACATGCGCGCAAACGCCGTGCCTGCACCGATCATGCCGCCCGCACGCTGCATCAGCCCGCCCAGGCCGCCGCGCGCCTTGCCCGCCGCGATGCGGTCCGAGGCCAGGCGCAGCTTTTCCATCTGCGCGCGCAGTGCCGGGTTGTCGGTATCGATCTCGACCGGGAAGACCTGGCGGCTGATCGCGGTGCAGATGTCGAACACGCGGTAATCGTAATCGGTCGGATCGACACCCAATGCCGCGTGGAACACCGGGCGGCTATGGTCGCGCACATACATGGTCGCATAGACCGAGAGGATGAAGAACTTGATCCAGTAGCGGTTCAGGCCGGTGAGCAGCTTGGGGTCCGCATGGAGGAGCATCGCGAACGCCTCGCCATGGCGGAACTCGTCATTGCACCATTGCTCGAACCAGTTGAAGATCGGGTGGAAACGGTTTTCCGGGTTGCGCGCCAGATGCCGGTAGATCGCGATATAGCGCGCATAGCCGATCTTCTCGGACAGATAGACCGCGTAGAAAATGAACTTCGGCTTGAAGAAGGTGTATTTCTTGGTCTTGGTGAGGAACGACAGGTCGATGCCGATGCCGGCATCCTTCAGCACCTCGTTGATGAACCCGGCATGGCGGCTTTCGTCGCGCGCGAGCAGCTTGAACAGCTTCTTGACGTCGGGGTTTTTCGTCCGCTTGGCGATCTCGGCATAGAGGATGCAGCCCGAAAATTCCGAAGTCAGCGAGCTCACCAGGAAATCGATGAATTCGCGGCGCAGCGCCGGTTCGAGCGATTCGATGACACCGTCGAAGCTTTCGGAACGGCGGAAATGCGCCTTGTTGGGGTCGCCCTCCATGTCCGCCATCAGCTGGTCCCATTCGGCGCGCACCAGGCTGACGTCGATCGCGTCCAATGCATCGAAATCGGTGGTGTAGAAGCGGGGGCTCAACACGGTTTCCTGTGTTGCCAGCGCCATGGTGTCGGGCGCATCGGGAAGATTTGCCCGGCCTGCTGCCTTCACCCTCGTCTGCATGTTCATCGCACCACTCCCGTTGTTTGTCTGAACATCCGCGCTCACCACCGGCTGGTGGTGAAGCTGACCTCGTACAGTTCCTTGAGTTCGCCCATCGCCGTCAGCTTCGTCCATGCGCGCAGCAATGGACCCGCCGGATGGACCGTCGCCATGCGCTGGATCAAAATTGACTCGCCAAATCCGACAATGATCGGGTCGCCATGCACCCGCACCTTGTCGCCCGGCTGGATCGCCACATCGCCGTCCAGCTCGACATGCGCGTGGAAATGCGCCTCGCTCTGCTCCACCTGGATGCGGCAGGGCGTATCGAAGGAAGGCTGGCGCAGCAGGTTCATCATTTCAGCAGCGCCTGGAAGGTCGCACGGTTGGTCGGACCGAAAGCGCCCAGTTCGACCACGCGGTTGGTCGCGGTGTCGGTGAGCGAAAGCGATCCGTCGCTCCAGTGGTTGAGCTCGTAAGGCGCATCCATCGGAATGCCGCGCACATGCCGGCCCCGGCCCATGCCGCGCAGCACGCCACGGATGAAGCCGCTGCCCTCTTCGCCATAGACATGCACGGTCTGGCCGGTGACCGCATCGGTCACCACGACCTTGCCGTTCTGCGCATCGGCAAACCGCAGCACCCGCGACTTGACGGCGGTGGCCGCTTCGGCCGCGCGCACGTCGCTGGCCGAGGGCGAGGGCGCGATCCAGCCGAGCTGGGTTGCTCCGGTCAGCGCCAGCGTGAACAGCACCACCCCGCACGCCATTACCAGCGCGCCTTTGGGCACGGTATTCTCGTGGCTGTGGCCATGCCCGCCATGCGAATGATGGTTGCTATGGCTGTGCGATGCGCTGGTCATGCGATGGCTCCCTGAAGATGCGCAGGGACTCCATCGCCCGCTACGACATTGGCCTGTTGCGCCCGGTCGACCGGCGCGATCGCCGCGACGGCGCGCGCCAGGCGCTCGCCGACCACCGCCGCATCGGGCAGCGCGCGCAGCATGGGTTCGGGATGACCGAGCTTCCAAGGACGCGCATGCGGCCACAGCACCAGATAGCCCAGATTGTGCGGGCCGATCAGCTGCAGCGCCAGATCGCCCTCGGTGGGGCCGAGCGGGCGCAGGTTCGCGCCGCCGATCTTGGCGAGCGGCAGGTTGATGCACATGTTGAGCGCGACGCCGATGCGCAGCACCACGCGCCGGCTGGTCAGCGTATACACGGTCGTGCGCGCCACCGCCCAGGCATAGAGCATCAGCAGCCCCACCCCGAGCGCCCCGGCGATCGCGGTTGCGATCACCCCGCCGGTGCTACCATTGTAGATGGCAAGCGCGACCAGCGCGGCGAAGTACAGGCCGACGATGCGGGTGAAGAACGCGCTGCGCGCCAGCAGCCGCCAGTCGGGCGAGCCCTGCCAGAGCAGGGTCTCCCCTTGCGGGAGCTCGCCGGGGAGGCCCCGGACGGGCTCGTCGTCATATTCCGTGATCATATCAGCGGCTCCTGCCGGGCGCGGTTAGCGTAGAGATAGCCGCCGCCGAAATAGCCCGAGATCTTGTCTTCCTCGTAGCGACTGATCTGGCCGGGCGTTTCGACCTGCGGGCAGCCCGAAAACTGCGCGGCGTTGATCGCATCGACGACGATCTGACGGGCGGACTTGCGAACCTTGGCCATCATCATCGGCGCAAGAGCATGCACGCCCTCGGCGGTGACGACCTCAAGATAGCGCACCTGGTGCTCCGAGCGGTCGACCCAGATTTCCGCCACGGTGCCCGCGACCGCGCCATCGGCGCCGATCACGGTCATGCCGCGCGGATCGGGATCGCCGCGCGCGATCGAAAAGCTGGGTTCGAGCGCCATCGGAACGATGCGGTTGTTGCCGAACGCGTCGATATCGGGAAGGCGGCTGCGCTCGGCATAGGCGGCAGGGCCGATGCAGTCGGTCAGCGGGTTGCCGGTGGGCACATAGGGCGCGCCGGGGAACGGGCTCATGCGGCGTCCGGCAATGTCGAACTTTTCCTTGCCGATGGTCGGCGTCGAGACCGTGCCGCGGCCGAAGGGCAGCTTGAAGGTCTTGGGAGCAGCGTGCAGCAGCGGCCCGCCCATGCCCAGCGAACGCCCGGTCAGGTCGTCCTCGAGCGGGAAGCCCTCGCGCCGATCCTCACGCCTGAGATAGTAGATCAGGCCGATGAAAAACAGCACGAACGCCCAGAAGGCGATCGATGCGACATCGATATTCCCCACGATATTGCCGTTAAACATGGCGCTTACCTCTCTTCTTCAAGACCCTCATGTCGGAAATTCGGTGAGGCCGAACCGCGGTTGCGGGGCGGATTCATCGATCGGCTGGCCCCCGACAAGCGGGCCAAGCACGACCATCGTGACGAGCAGCAGGACGATTTCGATCAGATAGACGGTGCCGTATCCGGTGGCGCGATAGGCCAGGGTCTCGCCGATGCGGTCGGCGAGCGCGAGCGAGGAGACGGCATCGCGGATCAGACCGCCGGCCGCCACCGCCAGCCCTGAAGCGCTCGCCTGCACCGCGCCCCAGGCACCGAGCGCGAGACCCGATCCCTTGTGCCTGCCGCTGCCGGCAATGGCCATGATCGCGCTCAAGGTGCCAACCGAGAACAGGCCTGCACCCAGACCGATAGTCAGCGCGCCCGAAAAGACGAGAAAGCTTGCTTCGAGCGGTGCCGCAAAGAGGATCATCGCGAAGGCGAGCATACCGATGGCGGCACCGAAACCGGCGAGCCGCAGCGGGTCGGCGCCTGCACTCAGCCGCCGCGCGGCAAGGGCGAAGGCGGCCAGCATGCCGAATGCCCAGAGCCCGGTCAGCGAGGTGGTCGCCCCCACCGACATGCCGAGCACCTCGCCGCCGAACGGCTCGAGCAGCACGTCCTGCATGCTGAACGCCGCCGTTCCGCAGCCGATGGCGAGCAGCAGCCGGGCATTGCGCGCCTCGGAGGTGAACTCGCGCCAGACGACCGAGAATTTCGGCGTCTCGCGCTCGGGCCGGGTGGTCGAGGGCGCGCGCGCCTCCTGCTTCCAAAGCGCGATGACGTTGAGCGCCATTGTGAACATCGCTGCGCCCTGCACGATCGCGACCAGCCGCGTGGCGCTGAAATCGGCGAGCAGCGAGCCCATCACGAAGGCAGCGCCCATCATGCCGACCAGCAGCATCACGAACATCAGCGCGACGACGCGCGGGCGGGTATCCTCGGGCGCAAGATCGGTCGCCAGCGCCAGGCCTGCGGTCTGCGTCGTGTGCATGCCGAGCCCCGTCAACAGGAAGGCGAGCGCGCCTGCGATCATCCCGATGGTGAAGGTGTCGCCGCGCGACAGCAGCAGCAGCGCGAAGGGCATGATCGCGAGGCCCCCGAACTGCAGCAGCGAGCCGAACCAGATATAGGGCACCCGCCGCCAGCCGAGCATCGACTTGTGATAGTCCGACCTGTGGCCGATCAGCGCGCGGAAGGGCGCAACGAGCAGCGGGATCGCGATCATCAGCGCCACCAGCCAGGCCGGCGTTCCCAATTCCACGATCATCACGCGGTTCAATGTGCCGTTGAGCAGCACCGTCGCCACGCCCACCGTCACCTGGAACAGCGACAGGCGCAGCAAACGGCCCATCGGCAGTTCCGCGCTCGCCGCGTCGGCGAACGGCAGGAACTGCGTTCCAAGTCCGGCAAAGAACCGGGTCGAGGCGCCCTGTAGGCTCATCCGCGCGCCACCAGCATCGCGTGGCTGGTATAGAAGCCGCTGACAATGCGTTCGCTCGCGGCGATGCCATGACTGGGGAGACGCTGGGCAAGCAGTCTCTGCAGCTTCGCTTCGGCCACCGGGACGATCGCGGGTGCGCGATCGGATTTGGGAAAGAGCTTCCCGGTAGCATGCATCGCCGCGAGCAAGGGTGTCCGCGGTGCGAAAGTGAAGGCGATCGATGGCGCGCGGTCGGCCAGCGCCGCCAGCACATCGACGATATCGCCGGTTTCATAGTGGATGAGCGAGTCCATCGCGACGACATGGTCGAAATGGCCCAGCGCCGGATCGAGCATGTCACCCACGCGCCAGTCGATGCTCAGGCCCGAAGGTGCCCGCTCGCGCGCGACATCGACCAGCCCGCGCGAAATATCGATCGCGACCACCTCTGCGCCGAGCTGCGCAGCGGCGACGGCGAGCGCGCCGGTGCCGCAGCCCGCATCGAGAATGCGCTTGCCCTTGAGGTCATAGGGCAGCCAGTCGAGCAGCATCGCGCGCATCCGGTCGCGGCCCGCACGCACGGTGGCGCGGATTCCGCTGACCTTGGTGTCGCTCGTCAGATCGACCCAGTTCTGCCGCGCGGTGCGGTCGAAATAATCCTCGAGCCGCCCGCGATAGGCGTCATAGGTGGAAGGGGATGGCTGGCTCGCCATCACTCGAAGCCCAGAAATTCGAAGATGTCGCGATCCTTCATCGGCATCGCGTCGAGCGCATCGGTGCCCGCCCAGAGCGTCGCGGCGAGGCGCAGATATTCGTTCTTCACCGCCTCGATCTCGGGGGTCGAATCCATCTCGAAGATCGTGCATTTCTTGAGGCGGCTGCGGCGTATCGCGTCCAGATCGGGGAAATGCGCGAGGCGCTTCAAGCCCGTCGCCTCGTTGAACCGGTCGATCTCGTCGGTCGCCGCCGAGCGGTTGGCGATGACGCCCGCCATGCGGACCTCGTAATTCTTGGACTTGGCCTTGATGGCCGCGACGATGCGGTTCATCGCGAAGATGCTGTCGAAATCATTGGCGGCGACGACCACCGCGCGCTCGGCATGCTGGAGCGGCGCGGCAAAGCCGCCGCACACTACATCGCCCAGCACGTCGAAGATCACGACATCGGTATCCTCGAGCAGATGGTGCTGTTTCAGCAGCTTGACCGTCTGGCCGACGACATAGCCGCCGCAGCCAGTGCCCGCCGGCGGACCGCCCGCCTCGACGCACATCACGCCGTTAAAGCCCTCGAACATATAGTCCTCGGGCCGCAGCTCCTCGTGGTGGAAATCGACGGTTTCGAGCACGTCGATCACCGTCGGCATCAGCTTCTTGGTCAGCGTGAAGGTGCTGTCATGCTTGGGATCGCAGCCGATCTGGAGAACGCGCTTGCCGAGCAGCGACAGCGCGGCCGAGAGGTTCGACGAGGTGGTCGACTTGCCGATGCCCCCCTTGCCATAGATGGCGAACACCTTGGCCCCGGTAATCTCGTCGCGCGGGTCGAGCGCGACCTGGGTGCTGCCTTCGCCAAAGGCTGGCGGCGCACTGCCATGGTCCAAAAGGCTCATATCAACTCTCTCCCGTCATTCTGCTGCAATCAGGCCTTCCAGCCTGTCCTCGATATCGTCCGCAGCGGCGCGGAGCGCCGCCAGGGTTGCGGCATCCGGTTCCCAAAGCCGGCGGTCGCATGCCTCGAGCAGCCGCTCCGCCACCCTGGCCGAAGCCTTGGGGTTGAGCGTGGCAAGCCGCGCGCGCATCTCTGCATCGAGCACATAAGTCTCGCTGATCTGCTGGAAGACCCAGGGCGCGACCTCGCCGGTCGTCGCCGACCAGCCCATGGTGGTGGTCACATGTCCCTCGATCTGGCGGACGCCTTCGAAGCCGTGGCGCAGCATGCCCTCGTACCATTTCGGGTTGAGCATGCGGGTGCGCGTCTCGCGGTCGATCTGTTCGGCAAGCGTGCGGACCTTGGCCGCGCCTTCGGTCGCATCGACGATATAGACCGGTGCCGCCTTGCCGCCGCGCGCGCGCGTCACCGAACGGCTGACCCCGCCAAGCGCATCGACATATTGATCGATATCGGTGACGCCGAGTTCGACCGAGTCGAGATTCTGATAGGTGAACTCGACCGAGGCCAGAGCGGTTTCGAGCAGCTCGCGCTGCTTCATCGGCGCGCCCGAGCGGCCATAGGCATAGCCCTTGTGCGTCTCGAACGCTTCGGCAAGCTCGTCCGGATCGGCCCATGCACCGCCGTCGATCATCATGTTGACCTGCGCGCCGTACGCGCCCTCGGCGTTCGAAAAGACGCGGAGCGCTGCGGTCTCCATGTCGCAGCCCATCTTGGCGGCATGGGCAAGCGAATGCTTGCGGATGAAGTTCAAGGCTTCGGGCTCTTCGGCGGTAGAGGCGAGCCAGGCGGCTTCGGCAATCATCCGCGTCTGCAGCGGCAGAAGGTCGCGGAACACGCCCGAGAGCGTCGCGACGACATCGATGCGCGGACGGCCCAGCTCGCCAAGCGGGATCAGCTCGGCGCCAGCGAGCCGTCCATAGGTATCGAAGCGCGGGCGCGCGCCCATCAGGTGCAGCGCCTGAGCGACCTGCGTGCCCTCGGACTTGAGATTGTCGGTGCCCCATAGCACCATCGCGATGCTCTCCGGCAGCGCCTCGCCCGCCTCGACATGTCGGGCGAGCAGCGCATCGGCCTGGGCCGCGCCGGTGACGCAGGCAAAGGCGCTGGGGATGCGGAAGGGATCGAAGCCGTGCGTGTTGCGTCCGGTGGGAAGCACTTGCGGGTTGTGCAATATGTCGCCGCCCGGCGCGGGGCGGACGTAGCCGCCGTCGAGCGCATGGATCAGCGCGCCGAGCTCGTCATTGGCGGCGAGCTTCGCGTCCAACTCGGCGCGGCCAGCGCCCCCATCGGCCGCGGTGAGCGCATCAAGAAATGCCTCGCGCTCCGCACCTTCGGGCTGGCTGCCGAGCACGTGCAGGCCGAACGGGATCAGCGCGCGTTCGAGCTCGTAGAGGTTGCCCGCCAGCGCGGCGATATCGCTGCCGTCGATGTCGAGCGCACTGGCCGCATCGCGGATCATGGTCTCGAGCGCGGCGCGTTCGACACCCTCGCCCGCGAGCGCGCGCCAGCGTTCGACCAACGCCTTGAGGTCCGAAAATCCCTTGTACAGCCCGGCCTGGGCGAGCGGCGGGGTGAGGTACGACACGATCGTCGCGCCCGAGCGCCGCTTGGCGATGATCGCCTCGGACGGGTTGTTCGCGGCATAGAGGTAGAAATTGGGGATGTTGCCCAGCAGCCGGTCGGGCCAGCAATCGCCCGACAGCCCCGCCTGCTTGCCCGGCATGAACTCGAGCGCGCCATGCGTGCCGTAATGCAGCAGTGCATCGGCGCGGAATTCCTCGCGGATCCAGCGATAGAAGGCGGCAAAGGCGTGCGTCGGGGCGAAATCGCCATCGAACAGCAGCCGCATCGGATCGCCCTCATAGCCGAAGCTGGGCTGGACGCCAACAAACACATTGCCGAACTGCTTGCCGAGCACATGGATCGACCAGCCATCGCTCTGGATCTTGCCCGGCGCGGGGCCCCATTGCTTCTCGATCGCGCGCAGATGCGGTTCGTTGCAGACATGATCGTCGGTCGAGATGCGCACCGCGACATTGGCGTCCGACCCGAACCGGTCGGCATTGCCCTTGAGGATCGCATCGCGCAGGCCATCGACGGTGGCGGGCGGGTTGCAGTCATAGCCCTCTGCCGCCAGCCGGTGCAGCGTGGCGTGGAGCGATTCGAATACGGCGAGATGCGCCGCGCTGCCCGTCGCCCCGGCATTGGGCGGGAAATTGAACAGGACGATCGCGAGCTTGCGCTTCGCGCGCTCCGACCGGCGCAGCGCGACCAGAGCCTCGACCTTGGCCGCCAGCGACTCGGCGCGCTCGGGGCAGCTCTGCATCGCGCGCATCGCATCGGGCGCGGTGAACACGCATTTGCGCGCGCAGCCCTGGCATGGCTCGCCAGATCCGTCGGACCGTCCACCGAAGACATGCGGGATGACCGCACCGTCGAGCTCGGGAATGGCGACCATCATCGTCGCTTCGAGCGGCAGCAGCCCCTGGTGGCGCGAACCCCATTGCTCGAGGCTCTGGAACTCGATCGGGTGCGCGGCGATATAGGGCAGGTCGAGCCCGGCGAGCACCTCTTCGGCTGCCGCCGCGTCATTATAGGCCGGGCCGCCGACCATCGAGAAGCCGGTCAGGTTGATCACCGCGTCGACTTGCGGGCGGCCATCGCGGACGAAATATTTCGCCACCGCCGGGCGTCCGTCGAGACCGCTGGCAAAGGCCGGAACGACATTGAGCCCGCGCGCCTCGAGCGCCGCGATCATGCCGTCATAATGACCGGCATCCTTGCCGAGCAGATAGGAGCGCAGCAGCAGCACGCCGACGGTGCCCCGAGCCTCGACGCTGCGCGGCAGGCGCGCCGCCTCTTCGGTCATGCGCTCGGGCAGGCCGGGGTGATACAGGCCGACCTCGGGATAGTCGCGCGGGGCCTGAGCGGGTGTGGTGCCCTTGAGCGCGGCGCGCTCGCCCGCGGCATAACGGTCGATCAGCCCGCGGATCATCGAGACGACATTGTCGTCGCTGCCCGCCAGCCAGTATTGCAGCGTCAGGAAATAATGGCGCACGTCCTGCGCGGTGCCCGGAATGAACTTCAGGATCTTGGGCAGACGCCGCAGCATCTTCATCTGCCCCGCGCCCGAATTGCCGCCTGGCTTTGCACCCTTTCCATTCTGGCCGCGCAGCTTCTTGAGCAGCGCCAGCGGACCGCGTGCGGGCGCATCCATGCGATAGCCGCCCATGCGGGTCAGCTTGACGATGTCGCCTGCGGACATGAGGCCCAGCATCGCATCGCACTGTTCGCGGCGCGCCTCGAGCGCGGGCAGGATCGCGCGGACATGATCCTCGAGGAACAGCATCGTCGCGATGACGATATCGGCGCGGGCAATGTCGGCCCGCGCGGCATCGAGCGCGCCCGGATCGCGGCCCCAGTCGGCAGCGGCATGAAAGCCGATCGACAGGCCGGGCATGTCCTGGACCAGCAGCGCCTCCGCCCGGTCGACCGCACCCGACAGATGGTTGTCGAGCGTGATGAACACCACGCGGATCGCGGCATTGCGGCCCTGGGCCGGTGCTTTGCTGGCTTTACCGGGCATAATGCGCCTTTGCATCATACAGGGTTTCGAGGGAGATGGTGGCAAGGCCCCGCTCCTCGGCGAAGCGCTCGGTGTTGCGGCGGGCCTTGCCGCGCACGAAGAACGGGATTTTCTTGAGCTCGGCCTCGGCCTCGGCGGTCCAGAGCGTGCGTTCGAGGAGTTGGCCTGCCATGGCTTCCCTTCCTGCCAGTGGAAGGGTTGGGGGTGCGTTGGCAGCAGCAGCGGTTGCAGGCTCGCCTTGCGGCTCGCACCCACCCCTAGCCCCTCCCTGGTCGGGGAGGGGAACAGCTTTCGGCGCGCTGCCGTGCAGATGGCTGGCCCCTGCCCCGTCGTGAAATTCGAAATCGTCGCGGAACATGGTCAGCAGATGCTCTTCCAGCCCCATGACCAGCGGGTGCACCCAGCTGTCGAACAGCACGTTCGCGCCTTCGAAGCCCATTTGCGGGCTGTGCCGCGCAGGGAAATCCTGCACGTGCACCGGCGCGGAGATGACTGCGCAGGGGATCGACAACCGCTTGGCGATATGCCGTTCCATCTGCGTGCCCAGTACCAGCTCGGGATGCGCGGCGGCGATCGCTTCCTCGACCTCGAGATGATCGTCAGTGATCAGCGGCTCGATGCCATGATCGGCCGCAGCCGCGCGCAGGTCGCGCGCGAATTCGCGGTTGTAACAGCCCAGGCCGCAGACCACGAAGCCGAGCTCGTCGCGGGCGACGCGGGCCGCAGCGATGGCATGCGTTGCATCGCCGAAGATGAAGACGCGCTTGCCGGTGAGATAGGTCGAATCGACCGAGCGGCTCCACCATGGCATCCGCGCCTCGGCCATGTCGAGCGCCGGCGCGGGATCGACCTTGGCAAGCCTTGCAACCTCGTGGATGAAGTCGATCGTCGCACCATGGCCGATGGGGATGGTCCTGGTGAACGGCTGGCGAAACTGGCGCTCCAGCCAGCGCGCCGCCGTATCGGCGATTTCCGGATAGAGCACGATGTTGAAATCGGCCTCCCCTATCCGGGCGATGTCCGCCGCGCTCGCCCCCAGCGGCGCGGTGACGTTGATCTCTACGCCGAGCGCAGCGAGTATCTTCGACACTTCGACGATATCGTCGCGGTGGCGAAAACCCAGTGCGCTCGGCCCAAGCAGGTTCGCTTTGGGACGCGGAGAACCTGCCTGGCACGGTGCGGGGCGGGAGGAATCCCCGACCGCGAGAGCTCTGACTATCTGATAGAAAGTCTCCGAAGCTCCCCAGTTCTCCTTGCGGGAATAGCTGGGCAGCTCGAGTGGAATGACGGGAATATCAAGGCGCATCGCCTGCGCCATTCCGGCAGGATCGTCCTGGATCAGTTCGGCGGTGCACGAGGCCCCGACCAGCATGGCGGCGGGCTGGAAGCGCGCCACCGCATCGCGCGCGGCGGACTGGAACAGCTCGGCCGTGTCCTTGCCCAGATCGCGCGCCTGAAAGGTGGTATAGGTGACCGGCGGACGCTTGCCGCGCCGTTCGATCATCGTGAACAGAAGGTCCGCATAGGTATCGCCCTGCGGCGCGTGCAGCAGATAGTGCACGTCTGCCATGCCGGTCGCTACCCGCATCGCCCCGATATGAGGGGGCCCTTCATAGGTCCAGACCGACAGCTGCATGGCCCTAAACCCTCAACACGTCGCGGCGACGGATCGGCCGCGCGAACAATTCGGCAAGATCGCCCGCCTGGTCGAACCCGTGGATGGGCGAGAAGACCAGCTCGATCGCCCATTTGGTGGTGAAGCCTTCCGCCTCGAGCGGATTGGCCAGGCCCAGGCCGCACACAGTGATGTCGGGCCGGGACGCGCGCACCCGGTCGAGTTGGCGATCGACATCCTGGCCTTCGCTGATCACGGTCGCCTCGGGCAGCTGCGCGAGCTCCGGCGCCATATGCGCGCGGTGCAGATAGGGCGTGCCGACCTCGACCGGCACCATGCCAAGCTCGCGGTGCAGGAAGCGCGCGAGCGGCAGTTCGAGCTGCGAATCGGGCAGGAAGAAGATGCTCTTGCCTTCGAGCTGCGCGCGGCTGTGTTCGAGCGCGCGCTTGGCGCGTTCGCGGCCCGGCGCGACGACGCTGCGAAAGTGCATTTCGTCGATGCCGAACGCGCGCGCCGCAGCGTGCAGCCAGTCGGTCGTGCCCTCCGCACCGAACGGGAAGGGGGCGGAAAGATGCACCGCGCCGCGGTCCTCGAGCGCCTGCGCGGTATCGCCCAGAAACGGCTGGGCGAGCAGGAAGCGGGTGTTCGGCCCCACCGCAGGCAGCTCCCGCGATTCGCGCGCGGGCAGGCAGGAGACGCGGGCGATGCCAAGATCGCGCACCAGCCGCAGCAGCTGGTCCTCGACGATATCGGGCAATGCGCCGACGATCAGCAGCTCGGGTTCGGCGTCGATGGCCGGTTCGGGCATGAACGGCACCAGCGCGGCGAGACAGGCATCCTCGCCCTGGGTGAAGGTGGTCTCGATGCCGCTGCCCGAATAGTTGACGATGCGGACATCGGGCAGGAACGCCCCAGCGAGCCGCTGTGCAGCGCGCGCCAGATCGAGCTTGATCACTTCCGACGGACAGCTGCCGACCAGGAACAGCGTACGGATCTCCGGGCGGCGCGCCAGCAGGCGGCGAACGACGCGGTCGAGTTCCTCGTTCGCGTCGGCAAGGCCCGCCAGATCGCGTTCCTCGATGATGGCGGTCGCAAAGCGCGGCTCGGCAAAGATCATCACGCCCGCCGCGGACTGCAGCAGATGCGCGCAGGTGCGCGATCCGACCACGAGGAAGAACGCATCGGGCATCTTGCGGTGCAGCCAGACGATGCCGGTCAGCCCGCAGAACACCTCGCGCTGGCCGCGCTCGCGCAGCACCGGCGCCGAAGCGCAACCCTGGTCGAGCACGGGGGGTGCAGCGGCGATCATCGCGCCACCGCCAGTCGCGGCTGCGACTCGGATGTGCCCGTGCCCTGCAGCCGCGCCATGCGCAGCTTCCAGAGGAACTGGCCCGCATTGACGATATAGGCGGCATAGCCCGCCAGCGCGACGCCCATGCGCTCGCCGGTCGTGCCCAGGCCCGCGAACAGCATCACCAGATAGGCGGTGTGCAGCGCCAGCACGAGCATCGAGAAGACGTCCTCCCAGAAGAAGGCGGGGGCGAACAGCCATTTGCCGAACACCACCTTCTCCCAGATCGAGCCGGTGATCATGATCGTGTAAAGCGTGAGCGTCTTGATGACGATCGAGGCATCGGCGGCGAATGCGCCCTCACCTGTCCCGAAATAGCGCAATACCAGCGCCAGGCTGACCAGAAAGACCAGGAACTGCACCGGAGCGAGCACGCCCTGAACCAGCGTCCAGACGCTCGAATCGCGACGTTGCCGCTCTTCGGGGGTGTAGAGGGTAACCGGGATGGCCCGGGGCGAACGACCCACCGGACCGCCCTCAAGCTTGCGGTTCTCCGCAGTTCCAGGCTGATTTTCCAGTGGCATGAGCGTTTGAACGCCTCCCGTTTCAAGTCAGGAAACCTACGCCCCGGTCGGCAAAAGTGTCAAGATAAATTGACGTATAGTTTTCTTGACAAAACTTATGTTGTCAGGCCTTCTGGACAGGCGTAGGGTCATGGCCTGGCGAGGGTGAGCGCATAGAACGTTTCCAGCCATGAGGCCGGTGCCCGATGCACCGACAAGACCTTGGAGAGTCTGAATGGCCTCGGTTTTTTGGGATCGATTTGATCAGGTCTACGACGGAGCTTTTCCGCAACGCACGGTTGCGCAAGAAGACGTCGCCCTGGGACGGCGAGCAGACCGGGCAGAGCCGCGTTGTTCGTCATATGCCGAACGACGACGTTGGCCGCCTGGTGGAGCACGAGATCATCCCCCGGCTGCTGATGGTGCATCAGGATGACCCTCGCATGGCGCATTTCCCCGCCGATTCTGTTGCCGACATGGTGACGCCCGCCATGCACGCGCAGGATGGCGGCGATGGTTTTCGCGACACTTCAGGTACACAATCGAACGACAACCAGCGTCCGGGCGCAGGCAGCAGAGGCTTTGCATCCATGGCGCCTCTGTTCGACGAGGCGGCGATCCGCGCATTTGCCGACGAGGTGCTGGCGCACGAGGTCAACACGCTCGCGGACATCATCATCGGTCATCTCGACCGCGAGGTCGCGCCCGAAACCCTGTTCATCCAGCTGATCGCGCCTACCGCGCGCGAGCTGGGCGAGAAATGGAACCGCGACGAATGCGATTTCGTCGACGTGACCATGGGCCTGTGGCGGCTGCAGCTGCTCTTGCGGACGATCGCGGTCTGGGCTCCCCCGCCCGATGGCTGGGCGCTCAGGACGCACCGCGCGCTGTTCACCACCATGCCGCGCGACCAGCACAGCCTGGGCACGCTGATGATCGGCGAGTGCTTCCAGCGCGCAGGTTGGGATGTTGAGACGCTGATCGAGCCCGAACAGTCGGAAATCCTGCTCGCGCTCGGCTCATCATCCTTCGATGTCGTCGGATTGACAGTAACCACTGACTTTTATATCGCGCAGGTTCACAAACTGCTCACGGCGATGAGAAGCGTGTCCTGCAATCCCAAACTGGCAATCATGATCGGCGGTCCGGCCATTGGCTACGATCCCGAACTTGCGCGCAAGCTGGGGGCGGATGGGACCGCTGCCGATGCCGCCGCCGCGCTCGCATTGGCCGACGAACTGGTTTCTGCCGGGGTAGAGCGCACCGCGCTTTCGCTTTGAAGACCGCACCCGGCGCGGCATGAACAAGGACGAGCCTTCAGCAGCTGCTATGCCTTTCCGCGACCTCAAAGGCGTTGTCGGCACTCTGGAAATCGGCGCAGCACTCGCTTTGGTGCTCGCCGCAGGCGATATTGCCCTGGCGCTGGATGAAAATGGCGTCATCAGCGATGTTTCCGTGAGTGCAGACGACATGCCCGACCTCAGCGGCTGGATAGGCCGACGCTGGGAGGACACGGTTGCGCTCGACAGCCGTCCCAAGATCAACGAGATGCTCACCAGCGCGCCGTCGGAAACGCCCGGCCGCTGGCGCCAGGTCAACCATCCCGGGCCCGACGGCAATCTGCCGATCCATTACCGGCTCGTCGATCTGGGCGAGGGCAAGCCGCGCATGGCGATCGGCCGCGATGTCCGCGCCTGGGCCAGCCTGCAGCAGCGCCTGTTGCAGACGCAGCAGTCGCTCGAACGCGATTATCTGAAGCTGCGCCAGACCGAGGCGCGGTTCCGCCTGCTGTTCGACATGATCTCCGACCCTGTGCTGGTGATCGACGCGACCACGCGGCGGATCACCGCGGCCAATCCGGCGAGCTATCAGCTGTTCGGCGCCAAGCCGGGCAGCCTCGACAATCGCGATCTCGCCAATGTCATCGGCGGAATCTCGCGCGACGATCTTATTGCTGCCTTGGGCGGAGCGACCGCCACCGGCGAACATTGCCAGATGGAAGTGAGCATGGGCGAGGGCGAACCGCCGATGACGCTCACCGCGATGCCTTTCCGACAGGACAGCGGCCGCCAGTTCATGATCCGCCTGTCGCGCGACAGTGCATCGGCAGACGATGCGAGCGGCCGCAGACCGATGGTCGAGCTGATCGAGCGGATGCCCGATGCGTTCGTGCTCACCGACGCGAAGATGCAGATCGTCACCGCCAATTCGGCCTTTGTCGATCTGGTGCATGGCAGCTCGAAGGAAGCGATTGCCGGGCAGCCCTTGGGCCGCTTTATCGGACGCCCCGGCATCGATGTCGACCTGATGCGCAAGCAACTCGACGATCACGGCCAGGTGCGCAACGCGACCACCATCGTCCATGCCGATGACGCGATCGAGGAAGCGATCGAGGTTTCGGGCGTCAAGACCGATGCGCAGGGCGGGCATTACGGCTTTGCCATCCGCACCGTCAGCCGACGCGTGCGCGACCTGCCCTCGGCCGACCGCGACGTTCCGCGCTCGGTCGATCAGCTGACCGAGCTGGTCGGGCGCATGCCGCTGCGCGAGATCGTGCGCGAATCGACCGATCTGATCGAGCGGATGTGCATCGAGGCAGCACTTGCCTATACCTCGGACAACCGCGCCTCTGCCGCCGAAATCCTGGGCCTGAGCCGCCAGAGCCTCTATTCGAAGCTCCATCGCCACGGCCTGGGCAACCTCATCGGCCGCAAGGACGAGCTGAGTTGACGTTTCGGGCCGCTAGCGCCCGATCAGCCCCAGGGCATGGCGGATGAACGCGTCGCGGTCCTTCACCCATTGCATCTCGGGCGGCAGAACCGGATCGGAATAGGTCCAACCCTCGTTGGTATAGGCCCGGCGCAGCGTACCGCGGGTGTTGAAGGCGAGCGAGACCATACGCTGCTGCGCTCTGGTCGTCTGCTCGTTGCCGATCACCGTAGGCGTGCCCGGCTCCACCCCCAGGCCCTGCATGTTGAGCCGGAAGACATGGGGTTCGCTGCGGAAGCTGTCGACCAGGGTGTTCTGGAACACCGAAAGATAGACCTGATCGAGCGCGCCGAGCGGATTGGCGGGCATCCGCCAGCCGGGATCGACCATGATGTTCCACGGATAATGGTCGGGCGCGCCGTAGACGATCTCGGTGCGCAGATCGACGAGCGAATCGCGAACGTCCTGCGCCGGGGGAACGCGCTTCAACTGCAGGTTGTTTGACCATGTGAAACCGAAGGCCGAGATATCGACCAGCGGCATGGCCGAGGGCACCGTGGCGCCCGGCAGATTGGCGACCGTGACATTCTCGTAGACGCGCAAATAGGCCTTGTCCTTGAGCTGGTGCCCGCTGGCGACATCGATCCAGCCCTTCTGGCCGTACCACGTGCTGTTGCGGACATGCGTGACCAGCGTGCCGTTGATGTACGTCCCATGTTCCTGATCGACACTGTCGCCGACATTGCCGCGGATGATGCTGTCCTCGATCAGCACCATGGTCTCGCCGCCAGGAACGAAGATCGCGTTCTTGCCGCCGAAGATGGTGGAGCGGCGGATCACGGCGGTGATCAGGCCCGGTCGCGTGACATCGAGCACCTCCAGATGCACCGCGCCCTTGGCCTCGCCTGCGCCCGGAAAATCAAGCGCGATGTCGCGCATTTCGAAATGGATGCGCTGCGGCCCCAGCTCGAACAGGCGCGGGTTGATCGTCGCCCAGGCATCATTGGTGCGGAAGGTCACCTGCACGCCGGGAACCGAGGAGCGGAAGATATATTGCGTGCCGTTGGTCTGGCCGACGATCTGCGGCATCGACGGGGCGAAGGGATAGACGCACGGACGGCCCGCGCCGTCATAGGCCTCGTAGACGAACTCGTATCCGCCCTCGATCCGGCCTTCGATCGCTGCGGCCGAAGGACGGTCGAACACTTCGCGGCCCGCCGCGCGGGAGGCATCGCAGCGCACGCGCATGATGACGGCAGGAGGACGAAGGCCCTGCATCGGCATGTAGAAGGGATAGACGCGGTCGTCGCGCTGAACCGTGGCCTGCGACGCGGCGGCGACCTGCCCCGCGACCGTGACATCCGCGTCCCCCGTCAGCGCCTCCGCCTCGAGCCGCACCGGCGGCGCGGTCGAGGCGCGCTCGGCCGAGGAAAAAAGCAGCAGCGGCGCAAACGCCATCAGCATCGCCAGTCGGTGCAGCGCCATCCAGTCTCTCCCGAAACGCGCTGTCTATACTGGAAGGCGTGCAGAAATGGTCAATAGTTCCATTGCGCCTGGATGCGCAGCAGCTCGCCCTCGGCCTGGCCGAAGCGGCGCTCGTCCGCCTCCTTGCGCGATGCGAAGCCATAGGTCACGGTCAGCTCGAGCGCGGGGGTGGGCAGGAACTCGAGACCGAATTCGAGCTCTTCGGTCTCCAGCCGGGGGGCATTGGTCGCGCCCTTGAAGCCGCCGCGATAATATTGCCAGCGCGCGAAGGGATAGAACGGGCCGAGCGGCGAGCGCCGCACGCGGGCCATGGCCTGAATATAGCCGCCGTTGAGCGGGCGTTCGACGATCTGCCGGGTAACGGGATCGAATTCCGGTCCCCTGCCCCAGTTCCATTCCGCCTGCAGCCCGAACGGCTGCGGATAGAGGATGGCATGCACGCCGATGCGGTTATCCTTGTAATCGATCGGGCTGACCCCGCCGGTGCGGATCTCCGGATTGACGCGGTTGCGATAGAAGGAGCCGCCCAGTTCGAGCACCTGCCCCTCCAGCCCCAGCGCGTCGAGCTCGAACGGCCAGGTAGCAAGGCCGACAATCATGACATTGTCGTTGGTCTCGGTGCGGTTGGTCCCCTGGCCGTTAAATGCCCCAAGACCGAAGGCCCCGTAATTGCCGAACAGCTTCTGCCCGTCCTTGCCCAGCCGGTCCCAGATGTCCTGGACGTGATCGGGCGTGTAATAGGCGACGATCCCGATATCGCGCTCGCTCGGCGCGCCGGTGTTGATGCCGTCGCTGCGGTCGAGCGCGAGCCGGTTCGACGAGGACTGCATGTTTTCCCAGCCATAGGGAATTTTCGACTGGCCGAGGCGGATGCGGAAGCTCTTGTCCTTGGTCGGAAATACATCGGCATAGGCATCGCGCAGCTGGGCAAAGCCCTCGCGGCGCTCGCCCGCCGACTGGTTCGAAACGGCCGATGCCATGTCCGCCTGGAGGTAGAGCGAGAGATAATCGTTGACATCGCCCTGCAGCACGAGGCGGACGCGGCGGAAGCTGAAATTATTGTCTGAACGCACATCACCATCGCCGATGGTGCGCAGCCGCGACACGCCCGCCGGCGCCTCGGCATCGCCCGAGACGATATTGTTGAGGCGAAGCTGGGTATAGCCGCGCAGCTGCAGCTTTTCGTACCAGGCCTTGCCCTTTTGGGGGCTGGCATCGGCGACCTGCGGGGCGGGCGCGGGTGGAGCAGCCGCGGCGGGTGCCGCAGGCGCGGGCGAGGTGCCCTGAGCCAGGACGGGCGGGGCGGAGGCGGCGACCGGCGCGGGGGCGGCTGCGGCCTGCTTTTCCGCCTTGAGCTCATTGACCGTGGCTTTCAGCTCATCGATCTGGCGCTGGAGATCGGCGATGATGCCGAGATAGTCTGGCTGCCCCGCAGAAGGCGCTGGCGTAGCCTGGGCCAGCGCGGGCGTTGCGACGCTGGCCAGCGCGATCGCGACCAGAGGCCTTCGGAAAAATGCCGTGCGAGCAAATGTCATGTTTTCAGGCGCCTGTGGCAATGCCGCGCCCTGCCGCGACGGTTCGGCTGCGCCAATATGAAGGTTTTATGTCGTTTTTGTGAAGATGGCAAAACGCTTTTGTGACACGCACAGCCCCCACCACCGCAATACCCGTCATGACGTCCCGACACGACACCCTTATCTGTCCATTCTGATTGACACTCCGCAACGTCAGGCATAGCCTCACTCTCATGGATCGCTCCGCCAACATGTCGCCGCCCGCGCCGATTCCGCATCCGCGCGACGTGCTGGAATTGCTGAAGCCGGTGACCTGGTTTCCGCCGATGTGGGCGTTCTTCTGCGGCGTGATGTCGTCGGGCGCGGGGCTCGACGGGCGCTGGTGGTTCCTGTTCGGCGGCGTGCTGCTGGCAGGGCCGATGGTCTGCGGCACCAGCCAGGCGGTGAACGACTGGTTCGACCGGCATGTCGACGCGATCAACCAGCCCGAACGGCCGATCCCTTCGGGGCGGATTGCGGGCCGCTGGGGACTTTATGTCGCGCTGATTGGCTCCGCGCTCTCGCTGCTGCTCGGGCTCGCGCTCGGCTTCTGGGTGTTCGTCGCGACAATCGTCGGCCTGCTTTGCGCCTGGGGATACAGCGCACCGCCCTTCCGCTTCAAGATGAGCGGCTGGATCGGCCCTGCAGTCGTAGGCCTCAGCTATGAAGGGCTGAGCTGGTTCACCGGCGCGAGCGTGATGACCGGAGGCCTTCCGGACGCGCGCGTGCTGGTCGTCATCCTGCTCTACAGCCTCGGCGCGCATGGCATCATGACCTTGAACGATTTCAAGGCGGTCGAGGGCGACAGCGCGATGGGCGTGCGCTCGCTGCCGGTGACACTCGGTATTGCCAATGCCGCCAAGCTCGCCTGCGCGGTGATGGCCGTGCCGCAGGTGATCGTGATCGCGCTGCTGTTCCAATGGGGGCTGGCGTTTTCGGCGATCGCGGTGACGCTGCTGCTTGCGATGCAGATCGTGTTCATGCGCCGCCTGCTCACCGATCCCAACAAATACGCGCCCTGGTACAATGCCACCGGCGTTTCGTCCTATGTCCTCGGCATGCTCGCCGCCGCTTTGGGCCTGGGGGGCTGGATATGAGCGCCGGTGCGAAAATTGGTCTCGGCTGGACCGACATCATGCGCATGGGGCTGGTCCAGGCCAGCATCGGCGCGATCGTGATGCTCGCGACCTCGCTGCTGAACCGGGTGATGGTGGTCGAATATGCCCTGCCCGCCGCGCTGCCTGCCGGCCTCGTCGCCTGGCATTATGCGGTGCAGCTGTCGCGGCCGATGTGGGGCCATGGTTCGGACAAAGGGCGCAAGCGCACCCCCTGGATCATCGGCGGAATGGGCATCCTGGCGCTGGGCGGCATCGTCGCGGTCAATGCGACGATCCTGCTGCCGGTCGCCGCGATCCCAGGAACCCTGCTCGCGATCCTCGCCTTCAGCATGATCGGCGCAGGCGTCGGCGCAGCGGGCACCTCGCTGCTCGCGATGCTGGCCTCGGGCGTGGTGCCCGAAAGGCGCGCGGCGGCGGCGGCGATCACCTGGATCATGATGGTCGCAGGGATCGTGATGGCCGCCGCGACCGCAGGCAGCCTGATCGATCCGTTCAGCGAACAGCGGCTCGCCACCGTTTCGGGCGGCGTGGCGCTCTGCGCCTTCCTGCTCGCCTGGGCCGCGATCTCGGGGATCGAGCGCCGCCTGGTCGCGCCCACGCATCCGCATGACGATGCGCCCTCGGCCTCGTTCGGCGAGGCGCTGCGCGAGATCATGGGCGATGCCACCGCGCGCCGCTTCACCATCTTCGTCTTCGTCTCGATGCTCGCCTATGCGATGCAGGACCTGATCCTCGAACCCTATGCGGGCCTCGTCTTCGGCATGAGCCCGGGCGAATCGACCAAATTAGCAGGTTTGCAGCATGGCGGGGTGATGGCGGGGATGATCGTCGCCGGGATCGGCGGCAGCGCCTTTGCCGGGCGCAGGCCAGCGGACCTGCGCTGGTGGATTCTCGCCGGATGCGGCGGCAGCGCGCTGGCGCTCGCCGGGCTCGCCTTTGCCGCGACCACCTCGATCATATGGCCGCTCCGGCTGAACGTCGGTCTGCTCGGCTTTGCCAACGGGCTGTTCGCGGTCTCCGCAATCGGCGCGATGATGGGGCTCGCAGGCGCGGGCCAGCAGTCGAAGGAAGGCGTGCGCATGGGCGTCTGGGGCGCGGCGCAGGCCATCGCCTTTGGCCTCGGCGGGCTGACCGGTGCGCTCGGCGTCGATGCGGCGCGCGGCATGCTCGCCAGCGATGGCGCGGCCTTTCAACTGATTTTTGCGGGCGAGGCCGGGCTTTTCGTCCTCGCCGCGCTGCTGGGGGTGCGCGTGACCATGCGCAGCTCCGGCCCGTCTATGGTGGCGGCACCGGCCTGAGGGCCTGACGAAGGAGCTTGGACGCAATGGCACAGGCGGATTTTGACGTAGCGGTGATCGGCGGCGGCCCTTCGGGCGCAACGGCGGCGAACGACCTGGCTCGGCGCGGGCTCAAGGTGCTGCTGCTCGACCGCGACGGGCGGATCAAGCCGTGCGGCGGCGCGATCCCGCCCCGGCTGCTCAAGGATTTCGAGATCCCCGAATCGCTGCTGGTCGCCAAGGCGCGCGCGGCGCGGATGATCGCGCCGTCGGGCCGCGAGGTCGACATGCCGGTGGGCGACGGGCCCGAGGGCAAGGGTTTTGTCGGCATGGTCGATCGCGACGTGTTCGACGAATGGCTGCGCGAGCGCGCGCGCCAAAACGGCGCGACGCGGATCACCGGCACCTACGAAAAGATCGACCGCGATTCCGACGGCATGGCGGTGCTGGTCTATCGGCAGGAGCGCGGCGGACCCGACCGTCGGCTCCGCGTCCGCAGCGTCATCGGCGCGGACGGCGCGCGGTCTTCCGTGGCGAAACAGAACATTCCGGGTGCCAAGGACGTGAAATGCGTCTTTGCCTATCACGAGATCGTCAAGGCGCCCGAACCGGCAGTCGCGGCAGCGGCGGATTTCGACCCCGACCGCTGCGACGTCTATTATCAGGGACATTTGTCGCCCGATTTCTATGCCTGGATCTTCCCGCACGGCAAGACCGCGAGCATCGGCCTGGGCAGCGCGCACAAGGGCTTTCCGCTGCGCGAGACGACGGCGCTGATGCGCAGGCAGGTAGGCCTCGAGGGGTGCGAGACGATCCGCACCGAGGGCGCGCCGATCCCGCTCAAGCCGCTCAAGCGCTGGGACAATGGCCGCGACATCGTGGTTGCGGGCGATGCGGCGGGCGTCGTCGCCCCGGCGTCGGGCGAGGGCATCTATTACGCCATGGCCTGCGGGCGGCTGGCGGCGGATGCCGTGTATCAGTTCCTCGCCACCGGCAAGGCGTCGGCGCTCCGACAGGCGCGCAAGGCCTTCATGGCCAAGCACGGCAAGGTGTTCTGGATCCTGGGGATGATGCAGTATTTCTGGTACTCGTCGGACAAGCGCCGCGAGCGCTTCGTCAAGATGTGCGCCGACCCGGACGTGCAATATCTCACCTGGCAAAGCTATATGCACAAGGAGCTGGTGCGCCGCAAACCGGTGGCGCATGCGAAGATCTTCGTGAAGGATATGGGGCATCTGCTCGGCCTCTCGCGGGCCTGATCCGACGCCTGGGACGTAAGGGCCGAGAGGCCGCAGCTGGGAGGCTGGAATGCATCGTGAAGGCTTGCTGCCGGTCATCCTGGCGGCGATGGCGGCTCTGGTCGTCGCGGCGGGCGGCGCGACGATCACCGATCTCGGCCCCTGGTATCAGGGGCTGGCCCAGCCCGACTGGGCCCCGCCCGGCTGGCTCTATGGCGTCGCCTGGACGCTGATCTTCGCGCTCGCCGCGATGGCCTCGCTCGCCGCGTGGCGCGCCGCGCCCAGCGTCAAGGCGCGCACCAATGTCATCGGGCTGTTCGCGTTCAACGGATTCTTGAATGTGCTGTGGAGCCTTCTCTTCTTCCGCGTGCAGCGGCCCGACTGGGCGCTGGTCGAGGTCGCGCTGCTCTGGCTCTCGATCGCGGGGCTGATCGTCTATTGCGGGCGCTTCTCGAAGCTCTCGGCCTGGCTGCTGCTGCCGTATATCGCCTGGGTCAGCGTGGCGGCGGCGCTCAACTATGCCATCGTCCAGCTCAACGGGCCGTTCGGCTGATGGAATTCGTGCGCGCCCTGTTCGCCAGCGGACATGTCGTCGATCTGGTGCTGGCGGTGCTCGCGGCAGAGTTCGTCTGGCTGGTGCTGCGCGGCAACCGGGCGCTCGACGTCGGCCTGGGGCTGAGCGCGGCGGTGCTGATGATGCTGGCGCTGCGCGCTGCACTCACCGGCGCCGCCTGGCAGTGGATCGCGCTGCCGCTGGTCCTGTCCTTCCCGCTGCACCTCGCCGATCTCGTGCGGCGTGGAATGCTGGTCAAGCGGGGCGGGTGATGCACTACTCGCCTCTCCCTCGATGGGAGAGGCAGCGAGACTTGGCGACGCAGGAGCCTAGTCGCAGCGGTGAGGGTGAAGGCGCGTGCTGGTACCCATGCGCGATCCGGCACGATCACCCCGACCCTCCCCTCCCCCATCAAGGGGGAGGGCTTCGAGCTGTGCCAACCCGCGCCAACCTGTTGTCCAAATATTCCGACAAACATCTGTCAAACTTTCTGGACAGGTGCTAGCATCGCAATATGACCCGGCTCTTCCCAGACTGGCCCAGCCATGCGGCATGAACCGATCATCGTCGCGGGCGCGGGCATGGGCGGACTGAGCGCCGCTGCCTTGCTCGCGGCGGCGGGCGAGCCGGTGCTGGTGGTCGAGCGGCAGAAGACCCCCGGCGGCAAGCTGCGCGAGGTGATGGCGGCGGGCCGTCCGGTCGATGGCGGCCCGACGGTGTTCACGATGCGCTGGGTGTTCGAGCGGCTCTTCGCCGATTGCGGCGGCGATCTCGACGCTGCGATCCCGCTCACCCCCGCCAGCCTGATCGCGCGCCATGCCTGGGGACCGGACACGCCGTTCGACCTGTTCGCCGATGTCGCGCACAGCGAATCCGCGATCGGCGACTATTTCGGCGCGCGAGATGCCGCCGGTTTCCGCAGTTTCTGCGCCGAGGCCGCGCGCATCTTCAACGTGCTGCGCGAACCCTATCTGGAGGCCCCGGCGCCCACGCCATTTTCGCTGGTGACGCGCATCGGCCTCAGGCGCTTGCCCGAGACGATGGCGATCCGCCCCTATCAGGCGATGTGGAAGGCGCTGGGCCGCCATTTCCACGACCCCCGGCTGCAGCAGCTGTTCGGCCGCTATGCCACCTATTGCGGATCGTCGCCGTTCGTCGCGCCGGCCACCCTGATGCTGATCGCGCATGTCGAGCAGGACGGGGTGTGGCTCGCCGACAACGGCATGCACTCGATCGCGACGGCGATCGCGGACCTCGCGCGCAGCAACGGCGCGCAGTTCCGCTATGACGCTCCCATTGCCGAGATCGTCACCGAACATGGCCGCGCCGCCGGCGTGCGGCTCGAATCGGGCGAGGTGATCCGTGGCCGCGCGGTGGTGTTCAACGGCGATCCCGCCGCGCTCAACATCGGGCGGCTGGGCGAGGCGGCGCGCAAGGCCGTGCCGCCGGTACCGCCGAAACAGCGTTCCCTGTCGAGCATGACCTGGCTGATGAACGCGAAGACCGCCGGTTTTCCGCTCGTCCGCCACAGCGTGTTCTTCTCGAACGATTATCGCGCCGAGTTTGACGCGATCTTCGGTCGCGGCGCGGTGCCCGAAGCGCCGACCATCTACATTTGCGCGCAGGACCGCGACGACCATAGCGCGCGCGCGCCGCCGGGCCCCGAGCGGCTGCAGCTCATCGTCAACGCGCCAGCCAATGGCGACACCAGACAAAGTTCACAGGCGGAGATCGACCGATGCGAGAGGCAAGTTTTCGGCTTCCTGGAGGCCTGTGGCCTGACGATCGACCGTTCGCCGGACAATTCGCATCTGGTGACCCCGTCGGACTACGAGCGTCTGTTCCCGGCGACGGGCGGCGCCCTTTACGGCCGGGCGACCCATGGGTGGAAGGCGGCTTTCCAGCGGCCCGGATCAGCCAGCCGCCTGCCGGGGCTCTATCTGGCCGGGGGTGGCATTCACCCCGGCGCCGGGATCCCGATGGCGAGCCTCTCCGGCCGCTTGGCGGCAGAGCGGCTGCTTGCGGACCTGCCTTCGATGCGGTCGTCCCGCCGGGCGGCTATGCCTGGTGGTATATCGACGCGCTGAGCGACGACGGAAAACACGGCCTCACCATCATCGCCTTCATCGGCAGCGTGTTCTCGCCTTATTATCACTGGTCGGGGCGCGGCGATCCCAACAACCATATCGCGATGAATGTCGCGCTCTACGGCCCCGGCGGCGGCTGGTGCATGACCGAGCGCGGATCGAAGCATCTGGCGCGCGATCACGACCATCTCGTTATCGGGCCCAGCTCGATGCACTGGGACGGCACCAGCCTGCGCATCGATCTCATGGAAATCACCGCACCGATCCCGCGCAAGGTGCGCGGCACGATCCGCGTCTATCCGCACATGATGCCGCAGACCGCCTGGCCGCTGGACCTCGAAGGCCACCATGCCTGGCGCCCGATCGCGCCGCGCGCGGCGATCGAGGTCGACATGAAGAGCCCCGGTTTGAGCTGGCGCGGCGAGGGCTATATCGACAGCAATGCCGGGATCGAACCGCTCGAGCGCGGCTTTTCCGACTGGCACTGGTCGCGCGCGCATCTCGGCCGCGATTCGGTGGTGCTCTATGAAGGCCAGCGCCGCGACGCCAGCCGCTTCGCCATGGGCCTGCGCTTCGCCGAGGACGGCACGATCAGCGAGGTCGAACTGCCCCCCGAACGCGTGCTGCCCAAGACCCTGTGGCGCATGCCGCGCATCACGCGGGCCGATGCGGGCGCGCCGGTCGAGATCCGCCGGACATGGGAGGACACGCCCTTCTATTCACGCACCGCGCTGAAGACCCGGCTGTTCGGCGAGAGCGCCGAGGCGGTGCACGAGAGCCTGTCGCTCGACCGGCTGGAAAAGGGGATCGTGAAGCTGATGCTGCCGTTCCGGATGCCGCGGCGGGGGTGAGGGCTGTGTTTTGAGAGAGTAGGCAGGTTGCCGGAGCGATGGGTATTGGGTGGAAATCGGTCGTTCAAGTGCTACCATGCCGTTATGGAAGAAGCTCTCGGGTCATGGCGGCAGGATGGGCGTGTTAGCCTTTGGCGGTATCGCAAGGCCCGCAAGATGCATGACGGCTGGCACTTTTCAGCAGATGAAGAGCCCTGTGTTTGCCTTATAAAGCTACTCGATATTCTTTGCGGTGCGACAGAACCCGCGTATCGGACTCTCTCGGTCACACATCCCCAAAAGGTTGGAGCAGACCGCATTTTTGGTGATCACGACCTTCAGCTTGAAGTTCCCGCAAAACTTCGCCTTGGCAATGATCTTGACGGAACTGGATCAATTGGCCTTTCCAACGATGTTTTTGTCATGCCTCTCAGACCGGTGGACATCTCCAATCTCTCGGAAGCTGTAAGGGATGTATCAGTCGATCACGCTGACTTTGGCCTCAGCTTCGGCACAAGCGATACCCTGGTCAGGTTCTGGTGGTGGCCGAAGAAGCGCTAGGAAACGATGCCTGCAAAGGGGGCACAATCCCAAAGACTGTTTTTTCGTTCCAAGTTGATGGCGAACATTCGACCTATCACGGTCAAGCTGCATCCTTCCCCCAAACCGCTTGCCTGCGAAGGCAGGCATCCATCTCCTGCCCTCGTCCCCCGGCACACCGCTTGGGAGATGGGCCCCTGCCTTCGCAGGGGAGCGGGTTGTTTGTGCGGCGGAGCTTCGCGATTGTATCGGGCATCTTCGCGGCTTCGCGGGCTTCGCGTGAACGTGATTTTGCACGCGAAGACGCGAAGGCGCGAAGAAGGCGGGCGTGTTCAATAAGAGGCGTTGCGATGCACGTTCCCCTCCCTGCAAGGGAGGGGTTAGGGGTGGGTGCGCGGTCGCGCGCATTGGTACATCGAAGCGCGCGCGGATGACCCACCCCCTGCCCCTCCCTTTCAGGGAGGGGAGTCTGGTGGTGCGGGTCGCGCGGAGCCCATCCGCTGCTCATCGCGCAGCCTGAGCGATGTGGGTGCCTCGCGCTACTCTCAGCGGCTCAAAAGTCCGTCATCCTGAACTTGTTTCAGGACCCATCGTGCCCGATCAGCCGAAGCCGCGTGTGGAGAAATGGGCCCTGAAACAAGTTCAGGGTGACGGGATGGGTTAATCGCGATGCCACAGTTTGCAGTCGCCTTGCTTCAAACCGTCGCCTTCCGCCGCACACCGGGCGCAGGTGGGTCGACCGGGGCGCCGGCGAAGCATTGCGCTATGGCCATCCAGGCGGTGGCGTTCGGCCCGGTCAGCTTGAGCGCCGTGTCCGCGATATTGCGCGTCTGGGTCACCACCTGGCAGAATTCCGCCGCATCGCCCTCGATCAGCTCGCCGTCCGCCGGTTCGCCGAACACCCACAACTCACCCGACGGCGCGGTGAGGCGCAGTTGCGGCACCGGCTGCGGCGGCTCGAGACGGCGGTTCTTGAACGTCCAGCCATAGGTGTTGAGCCCAAGCACGCAGATATTCTTCAGCGCATCGCCATTCTCGCGCTCCTGGCCCAGCACGTCGAAGATCGCCTGGGCATGCGCCCAGCTTTCCATCAGCCGCGCGGTGATCGAGGAGCGCGCGCTCATGCTCGGCCCGGCCCAGGGCACGCGCTGCGCAGGGTCCGCCTCGGCGAAATCGGCGGCGACCGCGCGATAGGTTTCGGCCCATTGCGCAACCAACGCCTGTCCGGTCAGGCCATCGAGCCACACGCGCTCGAAACTGTTGAGATCGCCGCCTTTGGCGATGATACCGCCGACCTGTCGCATGAACGCCTTGAACGCGTCCTCATCCTTGAGCGACAATTGCGCCGCCTGGTTCCAGACGTGCAAGTGGCCGATGACATCGCTGATCGTCCAGCCCTTGAACGCGGTCGGCGTCGCGAGCACCGCCTCGTCGAGCGGCGCGACCAGCGCGTGTATCCGGTCGCATTCGGTGAGGAAATCGCTCGACTGCTGCATCACAGAAAGCCCTTCAGCTCGGCCATGAACCGATCGAACTGGTCATGGTGCAGCCAGTGCCCGGCATCGGCGAACTTGGCGAGCCGCGCGTTCTGGAACAGCTCCATCCGCCCATCGGCCTCGGGATCGGAGGCCCAGCTCTTCTCGCCCCAGCACAGCAGCGTCGGGCAGGTGATCCGCTGCCAGAGCTGGTGCATGTGCTCGGGCGGAATGTCGAGGATCGGCCAGATGCGGATATGCGGGTCGAACTTCCAGCTATAGGTGCCGTTCTCGTTGCGGATCACCGCATGTTCGCACAGATGCCGCGCCTGATCGGCGGTGAGATAGCTGTTTTCCGCGTGCATCCGCGACAGCGCTTCCTCGAAGCTGTCATATTCGCGGTGCTTGCGCGTCGCCTTGGCGCGCTTGTCGGCATACCATTTGCGCCAGTGCTCGTGCACAGGGGTGGCGTTGCGCTCCTCGATCATCTTCGGGCTTGGCCCCAGCCCCTCGATCGCGACGATCTTGCGCACCTTTTCGGGGTAAAGCCCGGCATAGCGCAGCGCAGTGTTGCCGCCGAGCGAGTGCGAGACGATCGTCACCTGATCATAGCCGAACTGCTCGACCAGTTGCGACAGATCGTAGACGAAGTTCATGATCGGATAGTTGCCGTCGGCGGTCCATTGCGAATCGCCATGGCCGCGCAGGTCGGGCGCGATGACGTGCCAGTCGGCCTGCAGCTCGCTCGCCACCCAGTCCCACGACCGGCAATGGTCCTCGCCGCCATGGACGAGGATCAGCGGCGGGGCATCTTCATTGCCCCAATCGGCATAATGCAGCCGCAGCCGCTGCGAGAAATAGGTCTGCGAAGAAGGTCCGGTCGGTTTCATGCCCGAACCTTAAGCGGCTTTGCGCGCAAAAGAAAAGTGGCTTTGGGCGGGGGTTTCGCCTGACGCTACGGCAGGCTTGGCAGCACGCGATGCGCGCACGAAAAAGGCCGGAGAAGCGGTGTGCTTCCCCGGCCTTTTCGGGTGTCATGGATCGAGAGGATCAATCCAGACGGGCAAGTTCCTTCTTCGAAAGCGAGGTCGTGACCTTGCCTTCGGCGGCGGTCAGGGTCGAGGCGCCGATGCGCACGACCTTGCCCTTGTAGATGACCAGGGCCGAGCCGTCTTCGAGAACGCGGGTCACCTTGCCGACGCGCTTGCCTTCGGCGTCGTAGATGGTCTGGTTCTTCGAGATCAGGGCGTCGTCCTGCGCGAAGGCGGGAGCGGCGGTGGCGGCCAGGAGAACGGCGCCGAGCAGTGCGGAACGAAGGTTCATGATGGCATTCCTTTCAATCGCGGGGGAGGACGTTGGCCCCTTATGGGCGGTATTCTTGTGAGGGCCATTTAAGCGCGCGATTGATAGGTTTCAATACGCAATGCTGCATTTGCGAATGATATTTTCGCTAGGATAGATGCAAATTTCGCAATCAGGCTTATGCATCGTTGAATTTCAAGGCCTTATAACCTCACTAGGAGTTGTGCATCGCAACAAAGTTGCGCTTTTGGCATGTATAGCTGAGCTTTCGGGATACATGACACCTTATCCGTTTGTCCCGAGCCCATCGACTGGCTGGCAAGCCAGCCGCTCAGGGTGAACTAAAGTCGAGGGACGTGATTGGCACGGGGTAGTACCTACGTCCCTCGACACGCTCGGGACAAACGGGAAGGGGGTGCTGCTACAGCTTCAGCATCTGCTTGCCGCGATTGGCGCCGGAGAACAGCCGCTGCATCGTCTGCGGCGCATTCTCGAAGCCGTGCTGGATATCCTCGCGATAGGTCAGCCGCCCGTCGTGCACGAAGCCCGCGAGCCGCTTGCGGATGGCGGGGAACTCCGCTGCCCAGTCGAGCACGATGAAGCCGGTCATCGTCGCGCGGCGGAAGATCAGGTTGAAATAGTTCTGCGGCCCGGCGGGCATCTGCCCGGTCTCGTAACGGCTGATGCCGCCACAGATGACGATGCGCGCACCCGTCGCGATCTGGCTCAGCATGTCGTCGAGGATCGCGCCGCCGACATTGTCGAAGATCACGTCGACGCCGCGCGGGCATTCGCGCTTGATCGCCTCGCGCACGCCGCCCGCCTTGTAATCGATCGCGGCGTCATAGCCTGCCTCTTCGACCAGCCAGGCGCACTTGTCCGCCCCGCCGGCAATGCCGACCACGCGGCACCCGGCGATCTTCGCCAGCTGACCGACCACCGATCCGGTGGCTCCCGCCGCGCCGGAAACCAGCACGGTATCGCCCGCCACGGGCTTGCCGATCTTGAACAGCCCGCAATAGGCGGTGAGCCCCGTCGTGCCGAGCACCGACATCATCGCGGTCGGCGGAAGGTCAGGATCGCACGGCACCAGCCCCTCGCCGTCGGACAGGTGATATTCGGTCCAGCCGGTCGATCCGATCACCATCGTGCCGACCGGGAACTTGGCCTGGTTCGATTCGATCACCTCGGAAATGCCCGAGCCGCGCATGACCTCGCCGATCTCGGTCGGCGCGACATAATCGGCAATATTCTCCATCCAGCCCTTCTGCGCCGGATCGAAGCCCAGATAATGCGTCTTCAGCAGCATCTGGCCCGGAGCGGGCGGCGGCAGCTCGCGCGTGACGAGTTCGAAATCGCTGTCCTCGACCGGACGGCCGCGCGGGCGGCCTGCGATCAGCCATTGACGGGTGGTGGTCATGGTTCTTCCTCTCTCAAAACTGCCCCTCCCGTTTGTCCCGAGCCCTTCGACTGGCTGGAAAGCCAGCCGCTCAGGGTAAACTCAAGTCGAGGGACGCATTTGTAAAGGGTGGCGTAAGGTCCCTCGACACGCTCGGGACAAACGGCCGTGGTTAGGCTATCGAAATCAACCAATCTGCCGCTCGCCCTCCTGCCAGTAGAGCTTGCGCAATTCCTTCTTGAGTATCTTGCCCGAAGGATTGCGCGGCAGTTCGGATACGAAATCCACGCTCTTGGGGCATTTGAACCCGGCGATCTGCGTGCGCGCAAAGGCGATCAGATCGTCGGCGCTGACGCTCTCGCCCGGATGCAGCACGACGATGGCCTTCACCGCCTCGCCCCAGCGCGGATCGGGCACGCCGATCACTGCGCAATCGCCCACGGACGCGTGATGGTGCAGCGCGTTCTCGACCTCGGCGGGATAGATATTCTCCCCGCCCGATACGATCATGTCCTTCACCCGGTCATACAGGTATAGATAGCCGTCGGCATCGCGATAGGCCGCATCGCCGGTGCGGTACCAGCCCTGGACAAAGGCCGACGCATTGGCCTCGGGCAGGTTGTGATAGCCCGCCATCACCAGCGGCGCGCGGACCCAGACCTCGCCGACCTCGCCGGGCGCCCGGTCCTGACCGTCCTCGCCGACGATGCGAATCTCGACATCGGGAAACGGCTTGCCGCAGCCCTTCATCCGGGGCGTGCCCGCGACATCATGGTCCTCGGGCGGCAGATAGACGATCGTCCCGCTGGTCTCGGTCGCGCCGTACATCTGCACGAACTCAGCGTTCGGAAACAGCTGCATCGATCGACTGAGCACATCGAGCGGGATCGGCGACGCGCCATAAGGCAGCACCCGCATCGAGGAGAAATCCGCCCCTGCCGCATCGGGATGGTTCAGGATCATGTTGAGCACCGCAGGCACCGCGAACATCTTGGTGATGCCATGGCGTTGCACCGTTGCGATGATCGCGGCGACATCGGGCTGGGCCAGGATGACGCCGGTGCCGCCGCCGTTCAGCGTCTGCATCACCCAGGCCGTGCCGCCAATGTGAAAGAGCGGCATCGCCACCAGCGACACGTCGCTCGGCCACCAGGCTGCCCAGTCCTCGCCAATCTTCCTGCCCTGGCTGAGCGAGGCGGTAAGGCTGCCGTGCGTGAGCAATGCCCCCTTGGGATGGCCGGTGGTGCCCGAGGTGTAGAGTTGCACCGCGACGTCCGCCGGTTCCAGCGCTGCAACGCTGTCATCCGGCGCAAAGCCCTGCACCCATTGCCGGAACGCGGGTCGCCCCTCGAATGCGCCATCGCTGAGCAGGATCGTCTCGAGACCCGCCTCGGCGCGCACCGCCAGCGCGTTGCCCAGCACCGCCGATTGCGTCAGCAGGAAGCGCGCGCCCGCGTCCTGGATGATATAGGCGATCTCGCGCGGCACCAGCCGCCAGTTGACCGCCACGGTCACCGCGCCGATGCGCAAGCCTGCGATCAGCAGGATCACGTAATCCACATGATTGAGGCCCAGAAACGCCACCCGGTCGCCCTTGCCGATGCCGCTGGCCTTGAGCGCGGCGACGCAGCGGCACGTCAGGTCATGGAGCTCGGCATAGCTCAGCGCCTCGTCATCCTGGATCAGCGCGTTCTTGTGCGGCGTGGCAGCGGCCCCGCGCGCGACCATCTCGGCGATCATGCTCATGGCCTCAATGCGCCATCGCCTGGGCGTAGAGATCGCCATCGGCGGGGTAGAAATTGCAGTGGAAGCCGCTTGGCACGCGGAACGGCACGTGCACCCGCGCGATCGGGCCCGAGGCGATGTCGAGCGCGTGGAAGATCGCCAGCTCGCTGCCCGGCGCATTGGCGCGATGGACCAGGGTCATCGCATAGCCGTCGGCCTCGCCCTCCGGCCCCGTTTTCGCTCCCAGACGCGGCGCGAAGATCAGTTCGCCCGCCGCAGCGCCCTTGCCGAAATGATAGATATCCTCGGCGCCGGTTTGCGTATCGAAGCGCAGCACCGCATCGAGCCCTTCGGCCCGGGCATCGCGCGATTCGAGGTTGATATTGGCAAAGGCCTGGCGCGTCCGCCGCGTCATCAGCCGGTCGTCGGGACGGGGGAATTGCAGGTCGCGCTCGTTGATCACCTCTTCGCGCAGCATGTCGGTGTTCGCATTCAGGTCGATGGTCCAGCGGCGCAGGCTCTGGCGCGTGCCGGCATGCGTCGCGCGCACCCCGGTCTCATCGGGGAACAAAGCGGTGCCGTTGGCGGCGGCGACATCGGCGATGATCCTGCCCCCTTCTTCCCAGACGTTGAGCTCGTGGAACATGTGGCGCGGCTCGTATTCGAACCAGCGCACGTCACTGGCACTGCCACGGCGCGGCATCACCGCGAGCTTGGACGGGCGATCGTTGACCCAGGCGGTCATCGGCCCTCCGCGCATGAAGCGGCCAAGATCGGTGTCGATCGGCAGCACCGGAAACACCACCCAGTTCTCGGTGACGAAGAACGTGTGCATCAGGCTCATGTGGGGCACGGGAATGATCTCACTGTGCGTCAGCGCCCCGGTGCGGTCGATAATGTCATAGCGGATTTCCGCCGCGCCCATCGGCCCGTTGATCATCGCACCGATATTGATCAGCTCGCCGGTGGCATGGTCGATCTTGGGATGCGCGGCAAAGGTGGTGGAGATCGTCCCGCCATAATGCTCCTCGCCAATGGTGCTGAGGTCGCGCGGGTGCATCTCCACCGGCGGCGCGCCTTCCATCAGCGCGAGCAGCTTGCCGCCATGCACGATGATGTTGGTGTTCGCGGTATTGTAACGCTTGCCCTGCACCGAAGGATCGGCGGTCATCGGATTGCCGAACACCCCGAACAGGCGCTCGCCCGCCGCCCGTTCCAGCTCGAACTTCTCGGTCCGGACCCAGCGGTTGCGCATCGCGACGCGGCCATTCTCGATGAAGAAGCCGTAGACCATGCCGTCGCCGTCGAACCAGTGATATTCGTCGCCGCGCGTGGGGTGCAGCGGCTCGGGCCCGTTGCGATAGAAGACCCCGGCCAGATCATCGGGAATCTCGCCCTCGATCACCAGATCGGGCGCATCGGCCTCGAAGCGGTTCGGGGCATGGTGCCCGTGCAGGAACGGATGCGGGGGAAAGGGCCTGGCCATGTCTAAGCTTTTGCGATCCCGTTGGGCGTTGCAAGGAAAGGCCCGCCGCCCCGATGCAAAGGACGGCGGGCCAGCAAGAGGCTATCAGAATTCCAGCATCAGTTCCGCGCCGAATTGCCGCGGCGGACGGACACCGGCAAAGGCGAACAGGCCTGCCACCGGCAACGTGCTCGAAAGCCCGCGATTGTCGAGAATATTGCGGCCGAACACGCTGAACGTCGCCTGCGCACCGCCGAAATCGTGCTTGTACGACAGGGTCGAATCGAGGATCTCGCGCTCCGAGGCTTCGCAGCGGCGGTCGTTAGTAATGATGCCCTGCGCCTGCAGCGCGGGATCGGCGACGATACAGGTGGTGTACTTGTCGACATAGCGGAAGATGGTGCTCCAGCGGAACTCGCCATCGCCCACCGGCCGGGTATAATCGAACCCGGCCGACCAGGCGTATTTCGGTGCCCGGCGCAGGTCGAGATCGGACACGTCCACGCCGCCGCGCACGAAATTCTGGTAGTTGGCATCCAGATAGGTCGCGGAGAAGTTGAACGCCAGGTCGTCCGAAGGCAGCGCGACGATCTCGAGCTCGACACCCTTGATCCGCGCCGAAGCGGCGTTCTCGACGATGGTTTCCTGCGCCTGGATCGCGTTGAAGGGCGCTTGCGTCGCGCGCACCAGCTCTTCCTGCTTGTCCGAATAATCGGTCTGGAAGATCGCGATATTGGTGCGCAACCGGCGGTCGAGCCAGTCCGCCTTCAGGCCGATTTCATAGGCATCGACGATTTCGGGCTGATAGGGGCCGATCGCGGTCGGGGTCGCGGCGCGACCGTTGAAGCCGCCCGAACGGAAGCCGCGCGAATAGCTGGCATAGACCAGCTGGCCGCCATCGAACTGGTAATCGAGGCTGGCGCGATAGGTAAACTCGCCGAAATCTTCCGAACCGCGGCAATTGGCGGCGACGATACCGGCAAAACCGACCGGGCAGGCGCCGGTGGGGCTGAGCGCAAAATTGGTGACCAGTGCCTTTTCATCCTTGGTGTAGCGGCCGCCGACGCCAAAGGTCAGGTTGTCCGAGAGCTTGAACCGCGCATCGGCAAAACCGGCATAGGATTTGGAGTCGCCGACTGAAAGCTGGAAGGCGCTGGCACCGGGGCCCAGAAAACCGAAGAACGAGGTCTGGCGCAGCGTGTACTGGCTGTCGAAATAATAGGCGCCCAGCACGATATCCATCCAGTCGGTGACGTCACCGGCAAAGCGGATTTCCTGGCTGAACTGCTCGTAGCGCTGGATGCGCAGCGTATCGAAGAAGTTGATCGATGCCGAATCGAAATCCTGCCGCACGCTTTCGTTGTTCTTGCGCCAGCCGGTAACCGACGTGAGCGTGAAATCGCCGAGCTCGATATTGATCGTGCCGCTGATCGCGTCGGTCTTGTTGCGCACCGGGGTCTGGATGTTACCGAACACCTGATACAGCAGCTTGCTGTTGGTGGGCGTGCGGTTGCACTGGTTGCCCGGAATCTGGAAGGCACGAACCAGACCGACCCCCGGCACCGGCACCTGAAGGCAGATCAGGTCGAGATCGTTCGAGACGCTCGCGGTGGCGACCTCGCCATCCTCTTCCATATGCTCATAGGTGATCACCGCCTCGATATCGTCGGTCGGCGTGATCAGTGCGGTCACCCCTGCGGTCCATACCTCGTACTCGTTGGTGCGGCGGTTGCCCTGCGTCACGTTGCGCAGATAGCCATCGGTATTGTCGTAAAAGAAGAAGCCCTTGAACGCCAGAAAATCCCCGATCATCGGGGTGTTGACGACCAGTCGGCCGCGCACGGTGTTATATTCGGCATAGCCGATCGAGGCACGCACGCCCCATTCGCCGGTCGGCTTGCTGCGGCGCACATTGATGACGCCGCCGATGGTGTTGCGGCCGAACAGGGTGCCCTGCGGCCCGCGCAGGATCTCGATCGATTCGAGGTCGAACGCATCGAGCAGCTGGCCGGTGTTAGTGCCGATGAACACATCGTCGACCACCACGCCCACCGCCGGATCGAACGATTTCTCGATATCCTCGAAGCTGATGCCGCGGATCGCGATCGCGGCAGCCGAAGGGCCGGCATTGACCGGATCGACCACCAGCCCGGGAACGCGCCCGGCAAAGTCGCGAAGATCGTCGACCGCGCCGGTGGCGAGCGCCTGGGAGTCAATCGCGGACACCGCGACCGGCACCGCCTGGAGCGATTCCTCGCGGCGCTGCGCGGTGACGACGATGGTGCGAAGCCCCCCCTCCTCGGCCTGCTCGGCGCTGGCCGCCTGATCGGAGGCCTCCTGCGCCATGGCCGCCTGGGGCGCCGCGAGCATCGCGAGCCCCAATGCGAAGGTTGATGCCGACAGATAGGTGGACACCCTCATCACAAACCTCCCCTCAATGCTGCGGCCTTTTTCGGCCCGCACCTTTTCCTATGCTGCGCGAAAATGATCCGGGGCCGACAATGCCTCAAGTGTCAAAAGTGACAGTCGCGGACCCTACGGCAAGCTTTAGGGTAGCAAGCATGAGGTCGGGCTTCCGACCCTATGCTGCGCCCGTTCGCGCGGCCCGCAAACCTGTGTCCAGGGGAGGTTCGATCATGCCCGTCCAGCGCAGCTTCTGCCGGTTCTGCCACGCCAATTGCGCGATCCTGGTCGAGACCGAGGGCGACCGCGTGGTGCGCGTGTCGGGCGATGCCGAGGACCCGGTGTTCGGCGGCTACACCTGCATCAAGGGTCGCCAATTGCCCGAAGCGCATCATCATCCCGAGCGCCTGATGTCCTCGCAGAAAAGGGGCGCACACGGCTTCGAGCCGATCGCCACCCAGGCCGCGCTCGACGAGATCGCGGAGCGGCTGAAGCCGCTGATCGAAGAGCACGGGCCGGACAGCGTCGCGATCTATGCGGGCACCTATGCGTTCCAGAACAGCGCCGGGGTCGCGTCGGCCATGGCATTCGCGCAGGGTCTGGGGACGCGGCATTTCTATACCAGCGTCACGCTCGACCAGCCCGCCAAAGTCTATACGGCGGCGCAATATGGCAGCTGGTCGGGCGGCGGGCATGTGTTCGGCGAGGCCGATGTCGCGTTCTTCCTCGGCAACAATCCCATCGTTTCGCATTACGGCCCGCCGGGCGGCCTTCCGCCCTTCTCGCCCTCGCGCCGGTTGCGCGATGCGATCGCCGGCGGGCTCAAGCTGATCGTCGCCGATCCGCGCGAGAGCGATGTTGCCGCGCTCGCGCACATCCATTTGCCGGTCAAGCCCGGTGAGGACCCGGCGCTGCTCGCAGGCATGATCCATGTCATTCTGGAGGAGCGGCTCTACGACGAGGCGTTCGTGCAAGCGCATGTCGATGGCCTGGCCGAGCTGAAAGAGGCGGTCTCTGGCTTCCCGCCCGCGGTCGCCGCCGCGCGCGCGGGAGTCAGCGAGGCGGATCTGGTCGCCGCCGCGCGGATGTTCGCGGGCGGCACCAAGGGCTCGGCCAGCACCGGTACCGGGCCGGAAATGGCGGGCAACGGCACGCTGACACAATATCTGGTGAGCAGCCTCAACATATTGTGCGGGCGCTTTTGCCGCGAGGGCGAGAAGAGCTCGATCCCGCGCATCTTCACGCCGGTCACGCCGCGCCGCGCGCAGGTCAATCCGCCGATGAAGCTGTGGGGCCAGGGCTATCCCGCCTCACGCTTCCGGGGCCTGACGCATCTGATGTTCGAGATGCCGTGCAACGTGCTGGCGGACGAGATCCTGACCCCCGGGCCCGGCCAGGTGAAGGCGCTGATCTCGATCGGCGGCAACCCGATGCTCGCCTTTCCCGACCAGGACAAGATGGCGCGCGCGATCCAAGCGCTCGACCTGTTCGTCAGCGTCGATATCCGTAGCCAGGGCGTGTCCGCGCGGCGCAGCGACTATGTCCTCGCGCCGCTGATGAGCCTCGAACGCGACGACATCTCGTCGCTGTCCGAATGGTGGTACGAAATTCCCTATGCCCGCTATACCGAAGCGATCCTGCCGCGCCCGGGCGATCTGCTCGACGAATACGAGATGCTCTGGGGGCTGGCGAAACGGCTCGGCACCGGACTGCCGCTCGCGGGCGGACCTTGCCCGATGGATGCCTGCCCGGACAAGGAGACGTTTCTCGACCTCGCCGTCGCAGGCTGCGTCGTCCCCCCCAGCCAGGTCCATGCCGACAGCCCCGATGGCCGCCCGGTCATCTATCATGACAAGCATCCGATCGTCAAACCGGCCGAACCGGGTCACGAGGCGCGGTTTGATCTGGCAGCTGGCGCGATGCCGCAGCAGCTGATGCGATACGGTCGGGACGACCCCGCCGCACAGGGCTATCCGTTCCGGCTGATCTCGCGCCGCAGCCGCCACCGCTTCAACTCGACCGGCGGGCATCTTTCCGCGCTCAAGGCCAAGCGCACCACCAACCCGGCGCATATCCATCCCGACGACCTCGCCGGACTGGGCGTCGAGGACGGCGAGATGATCCGCATCGCCTCGCCGCATGGCGAAGTGCACGCGCTCGCCAAGGCATCGGCGGCCTTGCGGCGCGGGGTGATCTCGATGGCGCATGGCTATGGCGACCCCGATTACGGGCCGGACCAGGTGCCGTTGCGCGGGGGCTCGACTAACCGCCTGGTCAGCGAAACGGAGGGCTATGATCCGATCACCGGCCAGGCGCTGCAGAGCGCGATCCCGGTCAGGGTGCTGCGTGGTTGATGTCGCGTTCCATCGCGCCGGGACACGCGCGGGATTGCGGTCTCCAGCATGTTTGGGCATCACTAACCCCATGACTTTCACCCCCGTCACGCCTGCCGATATTGCACCAGGATCCACGCGTTTTGTGCAGCATGAGGGTGCAGCATTTCTGGTCGTGCGCGATGGCGATGGTGCGCTCCACGCGCTTGACGGGCTGTGCAGCCATGCGCTGCTGCCGCTGGAGGGCGCACGCGTGCGGCGCGGGCATGTGCTCTGCCCGCACCATGGCGCGCGCTTCGAAATCGGCACGGGGGCAGCCAAAGGTCCGCCCGCGCATTGCGGCATCCGGACCTGGCCGGTGCGGGAGAAGGACGGGATGATCGAACTGGATAGCGACGCATGATATTCGACGTGAAGGACAAGGTGGTGCTGGTCACGGGCGCGGCCTCGGGCATCGGCGCTGCCACCGCGCGGCTGGCGGCAGCGCGCGGCGCGAAGGTGATCGCGACCGATGTGGACGGCGAGCGCATTCAGGGCGTCGCCGCCGATTGCCAGTGCATCGGGCTGAAGCACGATGTCACCTCGAGCGACGACTGGGACAATGCGATCACCGCTGCCGTGCACCATTACGGGCGGCTCGATGCGCTGGTCAGCAATGCGGGGATCGTCAATTACGAACCGATCATCGATCTCGACATGGCGCGCTTCCGCAAGCTCAGTCAGGTGCATGTCGAAGGCAGCTTCCTGGGTCTGCAAAAGGCGGTGGCGCAGATGCGCGCGCAGGCCGGCGGCGCGCCCGCGACGGGCAGCATCGTGCTGACCGCATCGGTCATGGCAAATTGCGCCGCGCCCGCGATCTCGGCCTATGCGGTCGCCAAGGCGGCGATGGCCAATATGGCGCGCGCGGTCGGCGTGGAACTGGGCCGCAAGGGCGACATGATCCGGGTCAACGCGCTCTGCCCCGGCCCGACGCGCACGCCTTTGCTCGAAGGCGCGATGCCGCCGGGCGCGCTCGATGATCCCGCGCACTGGACCGACGTGCCGCTGGGCGTGCCGCAGGAGCCCGAAGACATGGCCGAGAGCATCCTGTTCCTGGTCAGCGAGGAGAGTTCGTTCATGACCGCGACGCAGATGGTGGTCGATGGCGGATGGAGTTTGACATGACCAAGACCGCCATCGTCACCGGCGCGACCTCGGGAATCGGGCGCGCCACGGCCATCCGTCTCGCCAAGGCCGGCTTTCACATCATCGCCACTGGCCGCAATCCGGAGCGCGGCGCAGAGACCGTCCGCCAGGTCGAGGCGGCGGGCGGCAGTGCCGAGTTCCACAGCTTCGACGTCACCTCGGAAAGCGATTGGGCCGCGTTCGCCGAGACGGTGACCGCGCGTCATGCTTCGGTCGATGCGCTGATCAACTCCGCCGGATCGTTCTTCACCAAAGCGCTGCCCGACACCACGCTCGCGGATTTCCGCGAGCTATGGACCGCCGATGTGGAGAGTGTCGTGCTGGGCACCAAATACGGCTTTCGCATGATGCGTGATACCAGGAGCGCCGGGTCGATCGTCAACATCTCCTCGCTCGCCGGCTTGATCGGGCTGGAGGATTGCGCCGCCTATTGCGCGGCCAAGGCGGCGGTGACGCATTTCAGCCGGGTCGCCGCATTGGAAGGCGCGCAGATGGACCCCAAGGTCCGTGTCAATTCGCTCAACCCCGGCGTGATCTATACCGAGATGATCACCGGCGCTTATGGCGACAATGATGCGGTGAAAGCCTTCGTGATGGACGGCAACGCGCTGCAGCGCGTCGGCACGCCCGAGGATATCGCCAGCGCCGCCACTTTCCTCGCCTGTTCGGCCTCGCGCATGGTCACCGGCACCGCGATGCTGGTCGATGGCGGACGCGGTGCGGACTGATCCTTTTTCCATTCCCTCCACGGAGACCCATCCCATGACCCAGAACCGCCAGTTCATCCTCAAGCGCCGCCCCGATGGCGCGCCGGTGGCCGAGGATTTCGCGCTCGAAACCTCCGCGCTGCCCGCGCTGGAGGAAGGCCAGTTTCTGATCCGCAACCATTATGCCTCGCTCGATCCCGCGCAGCGCGGATGGATGTCCGATGCGGACAGCTACATGCCGCCGATCCCCCTGGGCGCACCGGTGCGCGCGACCACGATCGGCGTGGTCGAGGAAAGCCGCGCCGAGGGCTTTGCCAAGGGCCAGTGGGTGATGGGCCTGAACGCGATCGAGGACTATTCGGTCGGCACTTTGGGCGGCTTCACCCAGCCGATCGACCCGCACGCGGTGCCGCAGGTGACCAATTACCTCTCGCTGTTCGGCGCGGTGGGCATGACCGCCTATTTCGGCTTTCTCGACGTGTGCGAACCCGAAGCAGGCGATGTCGTGCTGGTGACGGGCGCCGCCGGTGCCGTGGGATCGCTGGTCGGACAGATCGCGAAAATTCTGGGCTGCACCGCGATCGGCATCGCCGGCGGCCCGGAAAAATGCGCGCGGCTGACCGAACGCTATGGTTTCGACCATGCGATCGACTATCGCGGCAAGGATGTGAGCGCGCTCGACGCGGCAATTCGCGCGGTCGCGCCCGATGGCGTCGACGTGATCTTCGAGAATGTCGGCGGCGACATACTGGACGCAGGTCTAATGAACCTGAGGCACGGCGCGCGCATCGGATTGTGCGGATTGATCAGCGAGTATAACGCGCCAGAGCCCGTCGGCGCGCGCAACCTGTGGCAGCTGATCGTGCACCGCGCCTCGATCCGGGGCCTGCTGGTCGCCGATTATGTCGCGCGCTTTGCCGAGGGCGGCGCGAAACTGGGCGAATGGGCAGCAGCGGGCAAGCTGATCGTCGACGAGCATATCGACGAAGGGCTGGACAATGCGCTGCCTGCCTTTCTGCGGCTGTTCGAGGGGTCGAACCAGGGCAAGATGATCCTGAAGATCGCCTGAGCGTGCGGCACCTGCTGGTCCTGTCGGGCGGCCATCCCTATGAGGCCACGCCCTTTGCCGCGCTGCTCGCCAGCCTGGGTGGCTGGCGGGTGGAGCATCTGATGCATCCAGAGGCGGAAGCGGCGGTGGCAGATGGCGCGGCGGAGAAAGCCGATGCGCTGCTGTTCTACGACATGCCCGGCTTCACCTTTGCCGACGATATGGTAACGACGCGGCCCCCATCGCCCGGCTTCATCGCGGCGATCAAGGCACATTTTGCGCGTGGCAGGGGCGCAGTGGCATTGCACCATGCGCTCGCGGGATGGGCGGACTGGCCCGAATGGGCAGAGATGCTTGGCGGCAAGTTCCTCTATCGGCGCGAGACGCTGCGCGACCGCGAATGTCTCGATTCGGGCTATCGGCATGATGTCGCCTATGACGCGGTCGTGCTCGCGGACCATCCGGTCACGCGCGGACTGCCCGCCCGTTTCGCGATGGTCGACGAGCTGTATCTTGCCGAGATTTTCGCCGAGCAGGTGACACCATTGATCGCAGCGGATCACGAATTTGCTGCGCACAATTTTTACTCTGCCGCGCATGCCGTGGCAGGCCGGATGTTCGACAATTCGGAATGGCCGCATTCGCCCGGAAGCCATCTGATCGGCTGGACGAAGCCGGTCGCAGCGGGGCAGCTGGTCTATCTGCAATTCGGCGACGGGCCGGCGGCCTATGCCAATCCGCATGTGCGGCAAGTTCTGGCCAATGCGCTCGATTACGTTACACCGGAAGGAATGGGAGACAGGCAGGCATGAGCAGACTCAAGGGACGCAAGGCATTGGTGACGGGGGCCGCTTCGGGCATCGGCGCGGCGACGGTGGCGCGGCTTCTCGCCGACGGCGCGACGGTGCTCGCCTGCGATATCAGCGGCGAGGGCATGGCGGGCACCTTCAACCATGTCGCCAATCTTGCTGATCCGCAGGCGATCACGCTACTCGCCGCCGCCGCCGAAAGCCAGCTCGGCGGGCTCGACATATTGGTCAACAATGCAGGCGTCTGCCCGGTGGGCACGCTCGAGGACCTGACCGACGATCAGTGGCAGTTCGGGCTCGATGTCAATCTGCTCGCCCCTGCGCGTCTCGCCAAGGCCTGCCTGCCGCTGCTCAAGGCGTCCTCGGCGGGCCGGGTGATCAACACCGGATCAATCCTCTCGCGCTATGGCGATGCCGGGCTTGGCGCTTATGCTTCGTCGAAGCATGCGATCCTCGGTTTCACCAGATCGCTGGCGATGGAGCTTGGCCCCTATGGCGTCACTGTCAACTGCGTCCAGCCCGGCTGCATCGTCACCGGGATGACGCGCGGCATGCTGGAGAATGGCGCGGCGGCCGAATATTATCGCGAGAAATCGGCGCTCAAGCGGCTCGGCCAGCCCGAGGACATTGCCGATGTCATCGCCTTTCTCGCCAGCGACGACGCGCGCTTCATCACCGGCCAGGGCATCATCGCCGATGGCGGCGTGATGACGCACAGCTGAGCGGAACGGCGGTCGTCAGTCGGGGTCGAAATGGCTGGCGACATCGCGGCTGGCGTGGAGCACGGCGAGCAGATCCACCGTGCCCTGCGCGTACCGGAACACAAGAATGTAATTGCCCATCGGCGTGCTCCGGATGCCCGGACCCAATTCGGGGCGCGCGGTTCCGAGCGTGCCTGGAAGCTCGGCCAGTTGACGTGCTTTGGCCACCAATCGCCTGCGAAAGGCCGTCGCGACTTCACGATGCCCGCTTTCGCGGAGAATATAGGCTGAAATTTCTCGAAGCTGTCGCTGCGCTCGCGCACTGATGCGGAGCGTCCGCATCATTCCGCAGCCTGTTGTTCAACCCTCCAGATCGGCTTCGAGTTGAGCCTCAACCTCTTCCAGCGAATACCATTTGTCTTCGGCAATCGCTGCATCAACTGTCTCGCGCAGCGCCGCAAGTTTCGTCTCGCGCTCTTCGACCAGGCGCAGGCCTTCGCGGATCACCTCGCTCGCAGAAGCATAGCGCCCGGTCTTGAGCAACGCCTCGACATAGCCTTCCCAGCGTTCGCCGATCGATACGTTCATCGCAGTTCCTCCTTGCACCAGAGACGCGCAAGATTAGCACGATAACATAAAATGCACAAATTTCGTTATCGCGGCTTGCACAGACCGCCCTAGCATTTTCGACTATCGCGGGCGCAGGCGAGCGCGGGCTATGACGGTTTCATGGCACATCAGCACCATGGGAGCAGGGCATGACGGTGGCGGCGGAGCAAAAGAGCTTTTTCCATCCCGAAGTGCTGACCAGCCCCTTCGCCTTCTATCAGGAGCATCTGGCGACCGAGCCGGTTTATCACGACAAGGCGACCGGCCTGTATCTGGTGCTGAGCCACAGACTGGTGAGCGAGGCGACGTCGCGGACGGACGAATTCTCCAACAATTTCCAGGCGGTGCTTTCGGGCGCGCGGTCCGAGGACCCTGAGGTCAAGGCGATCCTGGACGAAGGCTGGCCGCAGGTCGATACGCTGCTGACCGCCGATCCGCCGGTGCACACGCGCTTTCGCAAGCTGGTCAACCTCGCCTTTTCCGCGCCGCGCGTGAACAAGCTCGAGGCCCATATCCGCGAGATCGCGCGAGACCTGATCGACAGGATGCTGGCGAAAGACGAAATCGAGTTCGTGCGCGATTTCGCGATGCCGCTGCCGATCCGCATGATCTCCGAACAGCTTGGCCTCACCCATGTGCCGCCGGAAACGATCAAGCGCTGGACCGATGCCTTTGTCGACCGGCTCGGCGGCATGGTGCCCAAGGAGCGCGAGCTGCAATGCGCACGCGAGGTGGTCGAATTCCAGCACGCGATCAAGGCGCAGATGGACCAGCGCCGCGCCAGTCCGACCGACGATCTGCTCTCCGATCTCGTCCATGCCGAGATCGACGGCGAACGCCCGCTCGACGATGGCGAGCTGCTCTCGATCGTGCAGCAATTGCTGGTTGCGGGCAACGAGACGACCACCGCGACGCTTGCAGAGGGCATCATCCTGCTCGCGCGCAATCCCTCCGAACTCGCCAAGGCCAAGGCGGACCCGAAGATCATACCCAACATGATCGAGGAAATGCTGCGGCTGGCCAGCGCCTCGTCCGGCATCTGGCGGGTGATGAAAGCGGACGCCGAGCTGGGCGGCGTGACCCTGCCCAAGGGCGCGATGGTGATGATGCGCTATGCTGCGGCCAACCGCGATCCCGAACGCTATGATGAGCCCGACCGATTCCTCGCCGACCGCGCCAATGCCCGCACGCATCTCGCCTTCGGGCGCGGCATCCATATGTGCGTCGGCAATATGCTCAGCCGCAAGGAAATGACCGTGGCGTTCGAGGAGCTGTTGCCGCGTATTTCGGGCATCACGCTGACCGACGAGGCGGCCATCGCCTATCCCCCCAACATGATGCTGCGCGGACCCGTATCCGTGCCGGTACGTTTCGAGCCGCGCGCATGAATTTCGATTATGACGAGAACCAGCTGCTGTATCGCGCCTCGGTCGAGCGGTTTCTCGAGGGCAGCGACATTGCTGCGCGCAAGGCGCAGCGCGCGGCGCCAGGCGGCATCGACCGTGCGCGCTGGCAGGCCATGGCCGAGCTGGGGCTGACCGCCATGGCGCTCGCCGAGGACAAGGGCGGTCTCGGCAGCAGCCTGCTCGATCTGGTCGCGGTGGGCGAAAGCTTCGGCCTGCGCATCTCTTCGGACAACTGGCTGGAAAACGCCGTTCTTCCGATGCTGCTGGCAGGATCAGGCCTCGCTCGGGACGATGCGCGGATCGACGCGCTCGCCTCGGGCGGGGCGATTGCCGCGCTGGCGCTGTTCGAGCCCGAGGGGCGGCATGTCACGCTGCCGCGCAGCACGACCGCCAAGACCACTGCCGGCGGCTTCGTGCTGCAAGGCGAAAAGAGCTTCGTGCTGGGGGGCATGGCGGCGGACTGGCTGCTGGTGAGCGCCGCGACTGAGAGCGGACCCGCGCTGTTTCTGATCGCTTCCGATGCGCCCGGCGTGCACCGGCGAGGCTATCGCGTGGTCGACGGCAACGAGGCGGCGGAAGTGCGACTGCTGGGCTGCGAAGTTGGAGCCAAGGCACGGCTGGCGCTCGAATGGGAGGCGGTCGAGGCCGCGCTCGCCACCGCGCAGCTGGTCGCAGCCGCCGAAATGGCGGGGCTGGCGCAGCGGCTGTTCGACGATACACTCGCCTATGTCCGCCAACGCGAGCAATTCGGCCAACCGATCGGACGGTTTCAGGCGATCCAGCACCGCATGGTCGAGGCCTATGCCCGCGTCGATCAGGCGAAAAGCGCGCTGATCGCGGCGGTGACATCGGGCGAGGCCCGCGAGATTGCGGGCATGAAAGCCATCGTCGCCGAGGCCGCGCTGGCCATCGGGCGCGAGGCGGTGCAGCTGCACGGCGGCATGGGCACCACCGACGAGCTCGAGATCGGCCATGCGCACAAGCGCGTCCTTCTGCTGTCGCAATGGCTGGGCGATCCAGCGAGCGGGCTCGATGCCTATGTGCAGGTCGCGACAAGGGCTGCAGCATGAGCAGTGCGGTTCCGGTCGCCGAGGGTCTGTGGACCGACGAGCCGCAGCCGCGCCTGATCGGCGGTCGCCATGCGCAGACTGGGGAGATCGTCTTTCCGATGCCTGGGGGCGATGCTGCGCAGCATTTTGCGCCGGTGCCGCTCTCGCGCACCGGGACCTTGTGGTCGTGGACCAGCCAGGATTTCCGCCCCAAATCGCCGCCTTACGCCGGACCGGAGCAGTTCGTGCCCTTCCTCATCGGCTATGTCGAGCTGCCCGGCGAGGTGATCGTCGAGACGCGAATCGAGGGCGCGGTTCTCAGCGATCTCAGGCTGGGAATGCCGATGGAGCTGGTGCTGACCGAGTTCGCGCCGGGGCGGACCACCTTCGCGTTCAGGCCTTCCGCATGATCCAGCCCACCACCTCCCGTTTGTCCCGAACGCGGAAAAGCTCGAGAGCCCTCTTTCCATGACCCAAGTCCACATAATCGGCGCAGGCATTCACCCGTTCGGTCGCACCGATGGCCGTTCGGGCCGCGATCAGGGCGTGTTTGCGGTGCAGCGGGCACTTTCCGACGCGGGGCTAGCATGGACCGATATTGAATGCGCCTATGGCGGCTCGGAAGCGGCGGGCAATGCCGATATCATGGTCAACGAGCTGGGGCTGACCGGCCTTCCCTTCATCAACGTGTCGAACGGCTGCGCGACGGGGGGCAGTGCGCTCGCCTCGGCGCGCAATGCGGTCGCCTCGGGCCAGTGCGACATCGCGCTCGCGGTCGGGTTCGACAAGCACCCGCGCGGCGCGTTCAACGCCAAGCCGGGCGACTGGGGCCTGCCCGAATGGTATGGCGAAACGGGCATGATGCTGACCACGCAATTCTTCGCGCTCAAGATCCAGCGCTACATGCAGCTGCACGGCATCAGCCGCGAGACGCTCGGCAAGGTCGCGGAAAAGGCGTTCCGCAACGGCACCCTGTGCGACCATGCCTGGCGGCGCTCGCCGGTCGATCTCGACACGATCCTCAATGCGCCAATGGTCAACGATCCGCTGACCAAATACATGTTCTGCTCGCCCGCCGAGGGCGCGGTCGCGCTGATCATCGCGTCGGAGAAAAAGGCGCGCGAACTGGGCGCGGACGGCGTGAAGATCGCCAGCATTGCGGTGCGCACGCGTCCGCCCGGGTCGTTCGAGGTGTTCGCGCCTGCAATCAGCGTCGAGCGCGGCGGCAAGCCGACCGAGCTGGCGAGCCAGGCGGCGTACGAAGCCGCAGGCATCGGCCCCGAGGATATCGATGTCGCGCAGCTGCAGGACACCGAATCGGGCGCGGAAATCATGCACATGGCCGAGAACGGCTTCTGCAAGGATGGCGAGCAGGAACAATGGTTCGCAGAAGGCCGTACCGAGCTGAACGGGCAGCTTCCGGTCAATACCGATGGCGGCTGTCTGGCCTGCGGAGAGCCGATTGGGGCGTCCGGGCTGCGGCAGGTCTATGAGAATGTGGTACAGCTGCGCGGGCGCGGGGCTGCGCGGCAGGTGCCGGGCAATCCGAAGACCGCCTACAGCCATGTCTATGGCGCGCCGGGCCTGTCCGCGGTCGCGATACTGGAGCGTTAGGATATGGGATTGATGCAGGGCAAGGTCGCGCTGGTGTCGGGCGGGGCAGAAGGCATTGGCGGCGCTGCCGGGCGGCGGATCGTCGAGGAAGGCGGCAGCGTCGTGCTGGGCGATGTGCAGTTCGAAAAGGCCAAGGCGCTGGCGTCGGACCTCGGCGAACGCGCGATGGCGGTCTCGCTCGACGTCCGCGATCTTGCGCAATGGCAAGCCGCCGTCCAGGCCGCACAGGCGACCTTCGGCAAGCTCACGCACCTGGTCAATGTCGCCGGCATTTCGGAGCCGGGCGCGGTGGTCGATGTTGACCTCGACAGCTGGCAGCGGACCATCGACATCAACCTGAACGGCACGTTCAACGGCTGCCGTGTCGCCATCCCCGCCATCGCGGCAGCAAACGAGCCGGGGGCGATCGTCAATATCGGATCGATGCTGGCGCTGCGCGTGGGCTCCGGCTTTGCCGCCTATTGCGCGTCCAAGGCGGCGGTGACGGCGCTCACCAAGACGATCGCGCTCGACTGCGCCGAAAAGGGCCTGCCCATCCGCGCCAATACCGTGCACCCCGGCGCGATCCGCACGCCGATGTTCGAACGCTATCTCGAGGCTCTTCCCGGCACGGCGGACGAGGTCGAGGCGATGTTTGCCGCCAATCATCCGATGGGCCGCGTCGGCGAGGCAGATGAGGTGGTCAATGCGATTGTCTTCCTGCTCTCCGATCAGGCGAGCTTCACCACCGGGGTCGATTTCACCGTCGATGGCGGCGGCCATTTCCGCAGCTAAGGGAGCGCAGCATGGCAGAACGGATCGATGCGCATTTCGTCGCGGCGGGCAAATATCACGATATCGACTTCGCCCGGCTGGAGGTGCTCAAGCTGCTCGCCGAGCATGACCATATCCGCACCACGGTGGCGCATGATTATCACGGCGTCGAGGAGCGGCTCGCCGGCTGCCGCTTTCTGGTCACCTATACCTGCGACCTGATGCCCAGCGAGGCCGAAGCGGCGGCGATCCGCGCCTTTCTCGAGCGCGGCGGGCGCTGGCTGGCGCTGCACGGGACGAACTCGATCCTGCGCTTTACCGATGCCGGTGTCGACAGCCCCGAAGAGCGGCCCGACGTGATGGACATGCTGGGCACCCAGTTCAAGGCGCACCCGCCGATCGGCGCGCCGTTCACCGTCGAGATCGTCGATGCAGAGCATGACGTGACGCGCGGGATCGACGATTTCGATGTGGTCGACGAGCTGTACCTGATGAAGCAGATGAGCGACATCCGCACGCTCGCGCAGACCCGGTTCGCGGGCGAGGCCACCGGCTTTGTCGATGCACACTGGCCCGAGACCGTGGTGCCCGTCATTTATACCCGCGCGATCGGCCAGGGCGGCATATTGTACAATACGCTCGGCCACTGCCGCGGGCATTACGACCTGCCGGGCATGCAGGACTTCTACCCGCATCCGGAAAAATGCGCGTGGAACTATCCCGTTTACTACGAACTGTTGCGCCGCGGCATCGCCTGGGCGACCGGAACTGGCGGAATCTGACTGATGGACATGGACTTCACCCCCGACGAGCTTGCCTTTCAGGTCGAGGTGCGCAGCTTCCTTGCATCGCATCTGAACGCGCGGCTGATCGAGGGAGCGAAACGCACCCCCGGCGTGTTCGTCGAACCCGATATCGGCCTCGAATGGCAGCGCATCCTGCACGAAAAGGGCTGGCTCGCCATCCACTGGCCGGAAGAGGATGGCGGCACCGGCTGGACCCCGGTGCAGCGCTATATTTTCGAAAAGGAATGCGCGCTGGCGGGCGCACCGGCGCTGGCGGTGCTGGGTCTGAAGCTGGTCGGTCCGGTAATCTGCCGCTTCGGTACGCCCGAGCAGAAGGCGCGCTTCCTGCCGCGCATCCTCTCGGCCGAGGATTACTGGTGCCAGGGCTATTCGGAGCCTGGATCGGGATCGGACCTTGCCAGCCTGAAGACCCGCGCGGTGCTGGAAGGCGATAGCTACCGCATCAACGGCTCCAAGATCTGGACCACCCACGCGCATTACGCCAACTGGATGTTCTGCCTGGTGCGCACCGATCCAGAGGTCTCGGCGCAGCGCGGCATCACCTTCCTGCTCGTGCCGATGGACCAGCCTGGCGTCACCGTGACCCCGATCGTCACCATGGCGGGCGATCATGAGGTCAACCAGGTTTTCCTCGACGATGCGAAAAGCCATGTCGGCAACCGCATCGGCGACGAGGGCCAGGGTTGGACGATCGCCAAGTTCCTGCTCGAGAATGAGCGCGGCGGATCATGCTTCGCGCCCAAGCTGATCGCCGATATCGACCAGCTCGCGCTCACCGCCGCCAAGGTGCCCAGCGGCACCAATGGTGCGCTGATCCACGATACCGAGATTGCGCGCAAGCTCGCCTCGCTGCGGCTGCGGGCGCGCGCCTTCGAGATCAGCGAACTGCGCATCCTGGCCGAGATCGCCAAGGGCCGCCCGCCGGGTCCGCAGACCTCTTTGGTCAAGCTGTTCTCGGCGAATCTCAGGCAGGAGCTCGACACGCTGGCGATGGAAATCCACGGGCTCGCCGGGTTGCAGCTGCCCGCAGAGCGCCCGCTCTACGGCAACGAAGCGCCCGAGCCGGTGGGCAGCGTCGAGGCGCAGATGGCGGCGGGCCGCTATCTCAATTCGCGCGCCTGGACGATCTTCGGCGGGTCGGACGAGGTGCAGAAGAACATCATCGCCAAGACCGTGCTGGGCCTATGAACGTGCTGGGCCTGTGAACGTGCTGGGCCTGTGAACGTGCTGGGCCTGTGAACGTGCTGGGCCCGTGAACGTGCTGGGGTTGTGAGGCGGCACCCAGGCGTGCCACACTCGCCCAAACCCCTCCGCTCAGCCTGAGCTTGTCGAAGGCCCCGCGACCACGCTGCCCATCTAGCGTGACCTTCGACAGGCTCAGGCTGAGCGGTGTTGAGTGCAGACAAGAACAAACAGGAGAGCCCCTGAATGGACATCACGCAGATCATGTACCGCCCCGGCCTGATGCAGGGCGAACGCATCCTCGTCACCGGCGGCGGCACGGGGCTGGGCAAGGTGATGGCCGAAGCGTTCCTCTATCTGGGGGCCGAGGTGCATATCTGCGGGCGGCGCGGCGCGGTGCTGGAAGCGACGGCGGACGAGCTGATGACGAAGCATGGCGGCACCGTGGCTGCGCATGTCTGCGACATTCGCGACGCCGCTTCGATCGATGCGATGGTGAGCGCCATCTGGTCGCAGCATGGGCCGCTCACCGGCCTCGTCAACAACGCCGCGGGCAATTTCATCAGCCGTACCGAGGACCTCAGCGTCAATGGCTTCAACGCGATTTCGGACATCGTGTTTCGCGGCACGTTCTACATCACGCACAATGTCGGCAAGCGGATGATCGCGGAAGGCATTCGCGGCAATTTCCTCGCGATCCTGACCACCTGGGTGTGGAACGGCGGGCCCTTCACCGTGCCCTCGGCCATGTCCAAGGCGGGGATCAACGTGATGACGCAAAGCCTTGCCACCGAATGGGGCCGCTATGGCCTACGCTTCAACGCGATCGCGCCGGGCACTTTCCCCACCAAGGGCATGACCGAGCGGCTGTCGCCCGGCAATTCGCAGGGGCTGCAGGGCCAGAATGCCGATCGCGGCAACCCGATGGGCCGGGTGGGCGAGATGCACGAGCTGGCGAACCTCGCGGTGCTGCTGATGGGACGCGGCGCGGATTATATCAACGGCCAGACCATCGCCATCGACGGCGCGGGCTATCAGGCCAATTCGGGCAATTTCTACCAGAGCCTCTCGCGCATGGACGACCAGCAATGGGCGGACATGGCGGCGATGATCCGCGGCGCGAACGCCAAGGACAAGGCAGCGCGGACGACAGGATAAGGCCGGTGCGGACCTTTTGTCACACTGGCCGCAAAAAGCACCCGTCTGCCTCGCAATCCGTAGCGTTAGCCCGCATCCTCACCTAGTCTCACCCACAGGAGAGACGGATCGAATCAAGGGGAACACCATGATCGAGACACATGCCAAATTCAGCGAGAATCTGGAGGCTCGCAACAGCCCGTTCAACACGCTGGCGCAGCGGGTCACCATACGCCGGGTCGAGGATATCCGCGACGCCGCCATCGCGCTGCACGAAATGGCGCAGGCGCGCGGGTTCCGGGTGGCAGCCTGCGACGACATCTCGTCCAAGGAACCGATGGTCGATGCCGATGGCGCGATCATCAACGGCGAGATCTTCGGCTGGATGGCCGATGGCGAACGCTGGTGGGAGGATACCCGGCTCGCGCTCAACTCGCCGCTGCCGCGCGCCTGTCGCTACGAGAGCGAGCCCTTCTGGTGCAACGAAACCGGCATGTACGGCCGCTGGCGCAACGAATATCTCGAGGAAATGGACCTCTCTGATTTCCGCAAGCGCTCGCTGGTGCATGCCGCGATCGTCGTGCCGGTGCACCTGCCCTTTGGCCAGATCTCCGCGGTCAGCTTCACGCCGATGGACCGGTCGCTCACCGACCTATCCGAACTGTTCGAAAAGCATGCCGACCTCATGGCCTCGATGACCCGCCGCTTCATCGCAGGTTACGTGTTGGTGATGCGCACCAAGCGGCGGATGCCGGCGGACTGCATGCTGTCGAAGCGCGAGGTCGAATGCCTGCGCTGGGCGGCGATCGGCAAGACCGACAAGGAGATCAGCATGATCCTCGACCGCAGCCACGCGACTATCCGCTACCACATCCACCGCGCGGGCGAGAAGCTCGACGCGGTCAACCGCAGCCAGACGATCTTCAAGGCCGGGCAGCTGGGCTATCTGGGGGCGAGCGATTAGCCTTCCAAATCCTCCCCGAGCTTGTCTCGGGGAGGGGGACCGCCGACCGAAGGTCGGGGTGGAGGGGAAGCGGGATGGCACATTTGCCTATGACTTGCGCAAACCCGCTGCCCCTCCACCACCCGCTACGCGGGCGGTCCCCCTCCCCCAGCAAGCTGGGGGAGGATTTTATGTTGCATCACCCCAACACCCGCACCGGGTCGCTTCCGTCCCAGCTCTTCGCCGCTTCAGCAATCATCCCGAAAAAGCCATCGCTGCCGCTCGCCGGTTGCAATATCTCCACGATGGCCCCGGCATTGGGCCGTGTGGCGGCGGGGCCGCAATCGGCATAGATCACCGCGCCGTCCGCACCCACCTTGCCTTCGACCAGCACCAGCCCGCCGCCCGATTCGACCGCCGCGCGCGCGGCTGCAATGTCATCGGTGAGCAGGCAGACATGGTGCATCGCCTGCCCGCCCGGCCAGTAATCGCCGCGGTAGATCGAAGGCGCGTCATTGTCCTGGCGGATCAGCTCCACCTGCACATCGCCCCATTGCGCGAGCGCGATGGTGAAGGTGCAGTCGGACGGTTCGTCCATGAAGCGCGCGTCCTCCAGCCGAATCCGTTCCATCACGAAGAACGGTCCCACGCCGATGTTGCTGGTCCAGTGGCGGAGCGCCGCATCGAAATCACCCGGCACGAAGGCGATCTGCATCGGCTTGCCGATCGCGGCGATCGTGGCGTTGCGCATGGTGGCACTCCTTCCCCTCACTAAACCAATAGTGTCCTTGGCCTTCCCTCTTCTGGCATGGTGCCCGCAATTGCCATTGTCCAAATTGGGAGGCCCCGATGGCCGAACGCGATCCTTCCGACAGCCTGACTCCGGACTGGGCGGCGTCGCGCAAGCTGCGGGCGCGCGAGATCCGCCGCAAGATCGTGGCCAATGTGGCGAACCGAACTACCGACATGGCCGATGCGCCGCTGCCGCTGCACAAATCGGTGTATATCGATGAGGCACGCTTTCAAGCCGAGCGCGAGCATCTGTTCCTGGGCCAGCCGCTCGTCGCGGGGCTTTCCGGCGACATTCCCGATCCCGGCGACTATCTGGTGTTCGATGCCGCCGGTCCCTCGATGCTGGTCATTCGCGGCAAGGACGGCGTCGTCCGCGCTTTCCGTAACCTGTGCACGCATCGCGGCGCGAAGCTGGTCGAGCAGGCCGAGCCGTTCACCGGCAAGGCCAGCCGCATCTCCTGCCCGTTCCACGCCTGGACCTTCGACAATCTGGGCAGGCTCGTCGGCCAGCCGGGCAAGCCAGGCTTTGCCGATTGCGCCATCGGCGCGCGCGACCTGCTCGAACTGCCGTGCAGCGAATATCTGGGCCTCATCTTCGTGTGCGCGTCCGAGGGCGAGCCAATCGATGCCGCGGCACATCTGGGCGAGTTTGCCGACCAGCTCGCGCTGATCGAGCTCACCCGCGCAGTGCCGGTGAAAAAGGGCATATTGACCGCCGATTCGAACTGGAAATTCGCGCTCGACACCTATGGCGAGGGCTATCATTTCGCTGCGCTGCACAGCTCGACCATCGGCCAGACGCATTATAACGGCATTTCGGTGCTCGAACGCTTCGGCCGCCATCACCGCATAAGCTTTCCCGACAAGACCATCGGCGATCTGGTCGGCAAGGATGAGGCCGAATGGCCCGATACCGAATATGGCGGGGTGCATTATCTCTTCCCCAACACGGTCATCTTCTTCGGCGCGGTGACCCCCGGCGTCTATTTCACGCAGGTGTTCCGCCTGTTTCCCGATGGCGTCGGCAAGACGCGCTGCCAGTTTGGCGTGTATGCGCCGTTCGGGATCATCGACGAGGATTATCGCGGCGTGTGCGAGATGGCCTATGATGCCACCGCCACCGTGGTGCAGACCGAGGATTATCGCGTCGCCAGCCACGGCTATGCCAATCTGCTGACGGCACCTGCGGACTTCCACGTCGTGCTGGGCGCCAACGAAAGCGCACCCCAAGCGGTGCACCAGCATATTGCAGAGGCGATCGGGATGCCTTTGTAGTCCACTTATCCGGTCCCCCGCGAAGGCGGGGGACCGGCAAAAATGAAACAGGAGAGCAAGCCCATGGAAGATGCGAGCCGGCCCTACCCCGCCGACCGCTGCCCAGCGATCACCGTCGACGAGATTCTCGATCTCGACAGCCGCGAGGTACCGCCCGAGGTGCGCGGCGACAGCTGGCGCGATCTGGGCACCGAGCCGGTCACCGCGGAGCGCTATACGAGCGCTGCGTTCTTCGAGGCGGAAAAGAAGCACATGTGGCCGAACGTGTGGCAGATGGCCGCGCGCGAGGACGAGCTGCTGCAAGCCGGCGATTATGTCGTCTACAACAATGTCGGGCGTTCCTATCTGATCGTCCGGCAGGATGACGGGTCAGTGAAGGCCTTTCACAATGTCTGCCTGCACCGCGGCCGCAAGCTGCGCACCGAAAGCGGATCGGCGGACGATTTCACCTGCCCGTTCCACGGCTTTGCCTGGAAGACCGATGGCGGCCTGAAGCACATCCCATGCGAATGGGATTTCCAGCATCTGAAGGAGCGCGACATGAGCCTGCCCGAGCTGCGCGTCGAGCGCTGGCAGGGCTTCATCTTCGTCACCGAAAGCAGCAAGCAGGTGAGCTTGCGCGACTATATGGGCGCGGAAGTCTATGACCGGTTCGCGCGCTGGCGGCTCGACGAATGCTATACTGCCCTTTGGGTCGGTAAGGTGATCAACGCCAATTGGAAGGCGGTGTCCGAGGCGTTCATGGAGGCCTGGCACTCGATCGTCACCCACCCGCAGATCCTGCCCTATACCGGCGATGCCAATACCCGCTATTCGATGTGGGGCGACCATGCGAACCTCGCGCTGACCCCGTTCGGCCTGCCCAGCCCGCATCTGGCGGCGGACAACCTGTCCGAAGACGATATCATCGCCGCGTTCAGCCGCACCTCGGGCCGCTCGGCCTCGCTGGAGGGGCGCAAGCTCGAGCAGGGCGAGACTGCGCGCAAGGCGATGGCGGAGATCAACCGCGCCAATTTCCTCGATGCGCTGGGCTATGACAGTGCGGGCATTTCGGACAGCGAGATGCTCGACGCGTTCACTTACAACATCTTCCCCAACCTCTCGCCCTGGGGCGGGTTCGTGCCCAATATCGTCTATCGCTGGCGGCCCTGGCCCGACCAGAATGCGACACTGATGGAGGTGCGCCTGCTGGGCCGCAAGCCCAAGGATGGCGCAATGCCCGAAGCGGCGGAAATGCGCTTCCTCACCCCCGATGAGCCGTGGGCCACGGTCACCGAATGGGGCGCGCTGGGCGAAGTGTTCGACCAGGACATGGAGAACCTGCCCTATGTGCAGGAGGGCCTGATCGCGTCTGCCAACAACCGCGTCGAGCTGGGCCGCTATCAGGAGGGGCGAATTCGCCAGTTTCACCAGACGATGGACAAGTATCTGGCGGGGCAATTGCCTTGAAAATGGCGGCACTGCTCCAAGCCCCCAAACGCCCCACCTCCGTTTGTCCCGAGCGAAGTCGAGGGACGTATTCGGAGAGGGTTGTGAAAGGTCCCTCGACAGGCTCGGGACAAACGGAGATTTGAATGACCTTCCAGGGCCCCGCAGAAGACCAGATCGCGATCCGTGCGCTGATCGACAGCTATAGTGACGCGGTGTTCCGCCGCGATGCGCAGGCCTGGGGTGCGACCTGGGCCGAAGATGCGCTGTGGAACCTGATGGGCACCGAGGTGCGCGGGCGCGAGGCGATCGTCGGCTTGTGGACCCAGGCGATGGCGGGCTTTCCCTTCGTGGCCTTTTTCGCGCAGATCGGTCAGCTCGCGATCACCGGCGATCATGCCACGGGCCGGGTTTACACGCACGAATATCTCGAACTTGCCGACGGATCGGTCAGCCGTCCGATCGGCCAGTATCTCGATGTCTATACCCGCACCGCCCAAGGCTGGCGCTTTGCCGAGCGGCATTTCAGCATCCTCAAGGAGACCCAGGCGAAATGAGCATCGTGATTGCAGGCGAAGTCGATTTCCCTCCCGAGAACCGCGATGCGGCGCTGGCGGGCGCGAGAGCCCTGATCGATATGGCGCTCGCCGAACCGGGCTGCCGCCATTATGCCTGGAGCGCCGATCCGCACGATCCGGGCCGGGTGCATGTGTTCGAGGAATGGGACAGCGCCGACGAGTTGCAGGCGCATCTCGAGGGCGAGGCCTATCGCGGCATGCTCGGGCATCTGTCGCAGTTCACGATCCTCAATGCCGATACGCGCAAATACCGGTTCGACCTGAAGGAACCCGCCTATGGCCCCGATGGCGTCGCCACCGCACGCTTTCTGAGCGAGGCCGCAGCATGACCGATCTCACGGGCAAGACCGCGATCGTCATCGGTGCCGCGGGCGATCATAACATGGGCCAGGTGATCGCGCGGGCGCTCGCCGCCGCCGGGGCGAAGACAATCGTCTCGGGCCGCAAGCGCGACCCGCTCGAAGCGCTGGCGAGCGAGATCGGCGGCGAGGCGGTGTCCTGCGATCTGACATCGCGCGCCGATGTCGATGCGCTGTTCGATGGCGTCGCGGCACGCCATGGCCAGGTCGATATCGCGATCAACGCCACCGGCTGGGGGCTGATGAAGCCCTGGGCCGATGTCACCGACGCGGATCTGGCGGCGATGGTCGCGCTGCAGTTCACCGGCGTGCACCATATGCTGAACGCCTGTCTGCGTACCATGACGGGCGGCGGATCGGTGATCCAGATATCGTCGGCCACGACGCAATGCCTGATCCATGACCATGCCGCCTATATCGGCACCAAGGCGGGGTCCGAGGCGCTGATCCGCTGCTTTGCCAACCAGTACGGGCCGATGGGCATCCGCGCCAATGTGGTCTCGCCGGGGCTGACCGCGACGCCGATGGCGGCCGCCGCCGTGGCGACGCCCGGGCTCGAGGCGGCGTTCGCGAAGGAATATCCGCTGGGCCGGATCGGCACCGCCGACGATATCGCGCACGCGGTGCTGTGGCTGTGCGACGATCGTACCTTCGTGACCGGGCAGAACATCCAGGCCAATGGCGGGCTGACGCTCAGGCGCAATCCGCGGCCCGAGGAAATCGCAGCCTCGGTGGGCGCGGCGATGGCGGCTGCGGCGCAATAGAGGCGGTTTTGCCCCCGATGCGCGCATCTGCTGGCACATTGCAAACGTAACGCTATAGTGCCGCACAATCTGCCCGCGCATTCGGGTCGCAATCAGGGGCCTTACACCTAGTGAAAAAAGCTGCAGTTATCGGGTCCGGCTTCGGCGGGCTGGCGCTCGCCATCCGCCTGCAATCCGCCGGAATCGCCACCACCGTCATCGAAAGCCGCGACAAGCCCGGCGGCCGTGCCTATTTCTGGGAAAAGGACGGGTTCACCTTCGACGCCGGCCCGACCGTGATCACCGATCCGCCTTGCCTGGAGGAACTCTGGGCGCTGACCGGCCACCATATCAGCGAGGATGTCGACCTCGTCCCCGTCATGCCTTTCTACCGGCTGAACTGGCCCGACGGCACCAATTTCGACTATTCGAACGACGAAGCGAGTCTCCGCGCCGAGATTGCCAAGCTGAACCCCGAGGATGTCGCCGGCTATGACCGCTTCCTCGACTATAGCGCGGGCGTGCACGACGAGGGCTATCTCAAGCTCGGCCACAAGGCGTTTCTCGACTTTGCCAGCATGATCAAGGCCGCACCGGCGCTGATGAAATATCAGGCCTGGCGCTCGGTTTATTCGATCGTCTCCTCGTTCGTGAAGAACGAGAAGCTGCGTGAGGCGCTGTCGTTCCATACGCTGTTGGTCGGCGGCAATCCGATGAAGACCAGCTCGATCTATGCGCTCATCCACAAGCTGGAAAAGGACGGCGGGGTCTGGTTCGCCAAAGGCGGCACCAACCGGCTGATCGCGGGCATGGTCAGGCATTTCGAACGGATCGGCGGCACGCTGCGCCTCAATGACCCGGTCACCGAGATCGAGACCATGGGCGACAAGGTCACCGGCGTGGTGACCAAGAGCGGCTGGCGCGAAAGCTTCGACGCGGTCGCCAGCAATGCCGATATCATGCACAGCTATCGCGACCTGCTCGGCAAGTCGGGCCGGGGCAAGCGCGCGGCGGCGAGCCTCAAGCGCAAGCGCTTCTCGCCTTCGCTTTTCGTCGCGCATTTCGGCATCAAGGGCGACTGGCCCGGCATTCCGCACCACATGATCCTGTTCGGCCCGCGCTACAAGGGGCTGCTCGACGACATTTACGATCATGGCGTGCTGGCCAAGGACTTCTCGCTCTACCTGCACCACCCGACCGTCACCGATCCCTCGATGGCACCGCCGGGGCACAGCACCTTTTACGTGCTCTCGCCGGTGCCGCATCAGGGCAAGCTGCCGATCGACTGGAAGGAAATGGGCCCGATCTACGAGAAGCGCATTCTCGACGAGATCGGCCACAGGCTGATCCCCGACATTCACGAGCGGATCGTCACCAGCTTCCACTATACGCCGCAGGATTTCAGCACCGATCTCAACGCGCATCTTGGCAGCGCCTTCAGCCTCGAGCCGCTGCTGACGCAAAGCGCGTTCTTCCGCACGCACAATCGCGACGATGCGATCCCCAACCTCTATTTCGTCGGCGCGGGCACGCATCCGGGCGCAGGCATTCCGGGCGTGGTCGGCAGCGCCAAGGCGACCGCGACGCTGATGCTCGAGGATATGCTATAAGCTAAAAAATCCTCCTCGAGCTTGTCTCGGGGAGGATTTCATGCGGGCCATCGCTAACCACGTCCGCTCAGCCTGAGCCTGTCGAAGGCCCCGCGCCCTGCGGCAGCATTTGCTTTTGCCTTTGACGAGGCTAACGGGCTATATCCGGCAACCGACATCACGAGGCCTTCGACAAGCTCAGGCTGAGCGGGACTGGGTGCGCCTGCGTGCAGATACGGAGCCCTTTCATGCACACCGGATCATGCCTGTGCGGTGCGATCGCTTTCACCGTCTCCGCCCCGCTCAAGGAGCCCGATGCGTGCCATTGCGGCCAGTGCCGCAAGCAATCGGGCCATTACTGGGCCTCGACCGACGTCCAGCGCAGCGACCTTGCCATCACCGGCGAGGAGCATGTCCGCTGGTACCAGTCCAGCCCCAAGGTGCGGCGCGGCTTTTGCGGGACCTGTGGCAGCTTCCTGTTCTGGGACCCGCCGCATCGCGATTCGATGGCGATCGCGATGGGCGCGTTCGATGCGCCCACCGACACGCATCTGCACGTGCATATCTTCACCGCGCACAAGGGCGACTATTACGATATCGCCGACGGCCTGCCGCAGGAATGAGCGCAACCAATCCTCCCCCAGCTTGCTGGGGGAGGGGGACCGCCCGCGCAGCGGGTGGTGGAGGGGCAGCGGGGTCTTGCAGACCTTGATCGGGATGCCATCCCGCTTCCCCTCCACCACCGACCTTCGCTCGGCGGTCCCCCTCCCCGAGACAAGCTCGGGGAGGATTTAGTGTTTGCGAGGCTTGCCCCGCCCCGCATTTCCGGCGATGGACCGCCGGACAACCCAATCAGGAATCATCATGACCGCCCCTTTCAAGCGCCTGGCCGTCTATTGCGGCTCTGCCACCCCTGCCGACCCCGTTTATATCGAAACCGCGCGCATGGTCGGTGCGACACTCGCCAATCGGGGGATCGGCGTGGTCTATGGCGGCGGACGGCTGGGGCTGATGGGCGCGACCGCCGACGCGGCGCTTGAGCTGGGCGGCGAGGTGATCGGAATCATCCCCGAGGCGCTGGTCCGGCCCGAAGTCGCGCATCAGGGCTGCACCGAGCTTCACGTCGTCCCCGGCATGCATGCGCGCAAGCAGGCGTTCACCGATCTGTCCGATGGCTTCATCGTACTGCCCGGCGGCGTCGGCACCATGGACGAGCTGTGGGAGGCGATCAGCTGGTCGCAGCTCGGCTATCATGACAAGCCGGTCGGACTGCTCAACGTGAACGGCTTTTACGACCAGCTCATCGCCTTCAACCGCCACATGATCGAGGTCGGTTTCATCCGCCCGCAGCACGCGAACATCCTGATCGTCGACGACACACTCGACGGTCTGCTCGCCAAGATGGCGGCCTATGAGCCGCACCAGTCGATCTTCTCGATGACGACGGATGATCTGTAATGAATCTCCCCTCCCCTTCAGGGGAGGGGTCGGGGGTGGGGCTGTGACCTTTTCCCCCACCCCAACCCCCCCCCTGAAGGGGAGGGGCTTTGATCGCGCTGCCCTTGTCGACCATGCGCGCGATTCGATCGCGCGCGGGTCCAAATCCTTCGCGCTCGCCTCGAAGCTGTTCGACCCTGTCACCCGCGAGCGCGCCTGGCTGCTCTATGCCTGGTGCCGCAAGTGCGATGACCTCGCCGACGGGCAGGACATGGGCCATGGCATGAGCGCGGTCGCCGATGCGAAGGACCGCGTCGCCTATATCCGCGAACAGACCGATGCGGCGCTCGCCGGTCAGCCGACCGACGACCCGGCCTTTGCCGCGCTGGCGGTGGTGGCGAGCGAGTGCCGCCTGCCCCGCGCGATCATCTTCGACGTGATCGAGGGTTTCGCGCTCGACGCCGATGACTGGCGCCCGCGCGCCGAACGCGACCTGTATCAATATTGCTATCATGTCGCAGGCGCCGTGGGGCTGCTGATGGCGATCGTGATGGGTATCGACCCGGGCGACGAGGAAACGCTCGACCGCGCCTGCGATCTCGGCCTTGCCTTCCAGCTCGCCAATATCGCGCGCGACCTGTCCGAGGACGATTCGGTGGGGCGCTGCTATCTTCCGGTCGAATGGCTGGCCGAGATGGACATACCGCCGGGCCAGCACATGAAACCCTGGCTGCGCCCGCAGCTGGTGCCGCTGGCGAAGCGGCTGGCCGATCGGTCCGAAGCGCACGAGGCATCCGCGCGGGTCGGTGCGGCGCGGCTGCCATTCCGCGCGCGCTGGGCGGTGCTGGCGGCGGCGGGCATTTATGGCGATATCGCGCGCGAGGTGCGCCGCCGCGGTGCGCAGGCCTGGGACCACAGGGTCATCACCACGCGCGGGCAGAAGATCGGATGGGTCGCACGGAGCCTGGCTCAGGCGATGCGAACCCCGGTGCCGGTCAGCCGCGAAGGCTTGTGGACGCGTCCGCGCAACCCAGCGGCTTGATCACGCCGCCTTTGCGGCGCGCAGCCGTTCGGCCATCGGATAGATTTCATCATGCTCGCGCTCGATCCGGTCGGCCAGCGCCGCGAACACCCTGGCGGATTCGGCGCGAAAGCCATTGGCATCGGCGAGCAGCGCATCGGCGCGCTTCCAGCGGTCGACAAAATCGAGAAAGGCATCGGCAAGGCCGCCCATTTCCTGCCAGTAGCGTTCTGCCGTGCGCGCCATGGCGGGATCGCTGGCATTGCGCAGCGCGGGGTAGAGGATCTCGTCCTCGAGCGCGAGATGGATGCGCAATATGCCGGTCAGTCGCGCGAGCATCAGCGTGATCTCGACCGCTGCAGGCCGGTCCCAGATCTGGAGCGAGCGCGCCTGGATGTCCTGCACGATGGCAAGACTGGCTTCATGCTGCGACTGCAATTGTCCGATGCGCCAGTTCATGACCGTTGCGTCCTCCCCGCACCGATGAGCCATCGGAGCAATGATCGGGGCTAAACCAGTTTGGTTAAGGCGCGGCTAATGCCGATGGCACCGCGATAAATGCTATCGATTTCAGTTCTGCGCTTGCCAGCAAAACTGGTTGCAGATAGAAACCCAATATGCGTTTCGTCACCGCGCGCCGTTACGGCCCCCTCACCCTGTCACTGATCGTCGGCGCTTCGCTGGCGCTGTCCGCCTGTTCGGGCGGCAAGGACGAACCCGCGCCCGTCGCGGCGGACAAGGTCTATCCCGTGACCATTGCGCAAGTGCAGCCCGCCAGCACCTCCGCGCTGATCACCGCAGCGGGCACCGTTCGCTATCGCTACGAGACGCCGCTGGGCTTCACGACCGCAGGCAAGATCGCCAGCATCCGTTTCGAGGAGGGCGACCGGGTGATGCCCGGTGCGCTGATCGCGGCGCTCGATGCGACCCAGGTCGGCGCCAATCTGGAAAGCGCCAGGGCCGAGCAGCAGCGCGCGCAGGCCGAACTGGGCCGGTTCCAGCAGCTGTTCGAAAAGGGCTGGGTGACACGCGCGCAGCTCGAACGCGCCGAGGCGACCGCGCGCGCCGCGACCGCCCAGGTCAGTACCGCAGGCTTTGCCAGCGGCACCTCGCGCATTCTCGCGCCCTCGGGCGGCATCATCCTCGCGCGCACGGCAGAGCCGGGACAGGTGGTGGCCGCAGGGACGCAGATCGTCGTGCTGGGCGAGACCAGCGGCGGCATGGTGCTGCGTGCGCCGATGATCGACAGCGATATTGCGCGCCTTTCCCCCGGCATGCCGGTCCTGGTGCGACTGTCGGCGGTGCCCGGCGGCGAGATCGAGGGCGTCATCAGCGAGATCGACGCGCGCGCCAACCCCAGTTCGGGCGCGTTCGAGGTGACGGTCGCGCTGCCCGCCAACCCCGCCCTGCGATCGGGGCAGATCGGCACGGCGGAGTTCCGCGTCGCCGCCGCGCCCGATGCGTCAGGCCTCGCGGTTCCCGCGAGCGCCGTGTTCAACGTCCGCGCGGACGAGGGCTTTGTCTATCTGCTCGACCCGAAAACCAGCCGGGTGCGTGCCCGCGCGGTGCAGATCGGCCGCATCGACGACAAGGAGTTGATCGTCACCGGCGGCCTCAGGCCCGGCGACCGCATCGTGACCTCGGGCCTGGTGCTGCTGACCGATGGCGCGAAGGTGAAGCCGCTTGCCAGCCGCCAGCCGAGCCGCACCACCGCCGCTGCGGCCCCTGCCGCCGCCGCGGCGCGATGACGCCGACCCGGCGCGCCCCGCAATGAACCTTGCCGCCTTCACCATCGCCCGCTGGCAACTCAGCCTGGTGGCGTTCCTGCTGCTCGCAGCCTTGGGACTCACCTCGCTGCTGACGATCCCGCGCTCGGTCGATCCGCATTTCCCGATCCCCGTGGTCACCGTCATCATCGCACTGCCCGGAGCCGACGCGGCGGACATCGAGCAGACCATCGCCAAGCCGGTCGAGGAGGTGCTGCGCGGCATCGACGATATCGACGAGATCCGCGCGGGGATCACCGACGGCTTCGTCACCGTCACCGCCGAGTTCGACTGGGATGGCGACCCCGACCAGTATTTCAACGATGTCGTGCGCGAGGTGAGCGCGATCCGCAGCCAGCTGCCCGAAGGCATTACCGAGCTGCGCTATCGCAAGGCACGCACCACCGAGGCGGCGGTGCTGCAGCTCGCGATGGTCAGCAAGACCGCGAGCTGGCGGCGGATGCAGAAATATTCCGAGGACATTCGCGATACCTTCGTGCGCTATCCCGGCGTGCGCAACACGGTGATCGACGGACTTCCGCAGCCCGAGGTCCAGGTGGCGATCGACAGTCGCCGCCTTGCCGAGCTGGGCCTCGCCCCATCCGCGATCGCCGATGCGCTGCGCCGCGGCGGCGCGGAGCTTCCGCCCGGCGCGGTGGACAGCGCAGGGCGGCGCTTCAATGTCGAGGCGGGCGGCGCCTATCGCGATCTCGATACGATCGCCAACCTGCCAATCCGCGCAGGCAACGGCACGCTGATGCGCGTGAAGGACGTCGCCGATGTCCGCTGGGGCAATGCCGAGCAGCTCTATATCACCCGCTTCAACGGCGAGCGCGCGATCTTCCTGTCGATCCTGCAGAAGGACGGGTTCGACGTCATCCGGCTCAAGGCCTCGCTCGAAGAGGAGCTCAAGCGGCAACAGGCCAATTTTCCGCCTGATATCCGGCTCGAGCAGATTTTCGACCAGAGCCGCGATATCGAGCATCGGTTGAGCGAACTGACCCGCGACTTCTCGATCGCGCTCGGCCTGGTCATCATCACGCTGCTGCCGCTGGGCTGGCGCGCCTCGGTGATCGTGATGATCTCGATCCCGCTGTCGCTCGCCTCGGGCCTGCTCGCAATCAGCGTGATGGGCTTCAACCTGAGCCAGCTGGCGGTCGCGGGCTTCATCGTGGCGCTGGGCCTGCTGGTCGACGATTCGATCGTGGTGACCGAGAATATCGCGCGGCATCTGCGCATGGGCAAGCGCCGCTCGATCGCCGCGATCGACGCCACACGCGAGATCACGCCTGCGGTGCTCGGCTCGACCGGCGTGCTGATCTTCGCCTTCACCCCGCTGCTCTTCCTGCCCGAGGGCGCTGGCAAGTTCACCCAGTCGTTCATTTACACGATCATCTTCACCGTGTTCGCCTCGCTGGTGATCTCGCTGACGATCATCCCGTTCCTCGCAAGCCGCATCCTCTCGCGCGACGAGGACCCGGAGGGCAATGCGATCCTCAAATGGCTGACGCACCAGATCGAGCGGCTCTATCGCCCGATCCTGCACAGCGCGCTCGACAAGCCGAAACAGACCTTCTGGGCGTCGATGGCGCTCACCCTATCGGCCTTCGCGCTGATCCCGGTGCTGGGCTTCAGCCTGTTCCCCTATGCCGATACCAGCTATTTCCGCGTCACCATCGATGCCGAGCAGGGCAGCAGCGTCGCCACCACCGATGCGCTGGTGCGCAAGGTCGAGGGGGTGCTGGCGAAGGAGCCCGATATCAAGGTGCGCGCGGCCAATACCGGCAGCTCGAACCCGCAGGTCTTCTACAATGTCTTCGCGCTCGACCAGCGGCCCAATTTCGGCGAGGTGTTCGCGGTCATGGATGCCTGGCATCCCGATCGCAGTCCGCAAATGATCGCGCGCATCCGCGAGCGGCTCGAGCAGATTCCCGGCGCGCGCTTCAATGTCGAACTGTTCCAGAACGGCGCGCCGATCGCCTCGCCGGTGGCGCTGCGCATCACCGGCGAGAATCTCGACACGCTGCGTGACATTGCTGCAAAGGTGGAGAAGATTCTGCGCTCGACGCCTGGCGCGCGCGACGTGATCAACCCGGTCGCGACCGACGGCATCGACCTGGATATCGGCATCGACGATGCCAAGGCGGCGCTGCTCAACATCGCGCCGGGCGAGCCGCGCCGCGCGATCCGCCTGGCGCTGTCGGGCGAGAATGCGGGCACGTTCCGCGATCCCGAAGGCGACAGCTACCGCGTCACCGTGCGCCTGCCGCTCGGCGAGACCCAGCCGATCTCGGCGCTCGACAAGGTCTATGTCGCCAGCCGCACCGGCGAGGCCATTCCGCTCTCGCAGATCAGCACGCCGCGGCTCGAAAGCGTGCCGCCGCAGATCCAGCGCTTCCAGCTCGAACGATCGGTCACCGTCACCGCCAATGCGCAGCCCGGCGCGCTGCCCGCACGGATCAGCCAGCAGGCGATGGACGAGGTGGGCAAGCTGAAACTGCCGCCGGGCTATCGCGTGTCGGCAGGCGGCGAGGCAGAGGCGATCGCGACGGTGTTCGGCGGGCTGGGGCCGATCATCCTGATCGCCCTGTTCGGCATCTTCGCGGTGCTGGTGGCGGAATTCGGCCGCTTCCGCGAGACGATCGTGGTGGCAGGCGTGATCCCGCTGGGCACCTTCGGCGGCTTTGTCGCGCTGTTCGTGACCGGATCGTCACTCAGCTACATGGCGATCATCGGCTTCGTCGCGCTGATCGGCATCGAGATCAAGAACTCGATCCTGCTGGTCGATTTCACCACCCAGCTGCGCCGCGAGGGCATGGAATTGCGCGCCGCGATCGAACGCGCGGGCGAGGTGCGCTTCCTGCCGGTGCTGCTGACCTCGGTCACCGCCATCGGGGGCCTGCTGCCGCTCGCGCTGTTCGGCGGATCGCTCTACGCGCCGCTTGCCAGCGTCATCATCGGCGGGCTGATTTCTTCCACCCTGCTCTCGCGCATCGTCACCCCGGTCATGTATCTGCTGATCGCGCGCGGCGGCGAAAAGGACAGCGATGCCAAGGCACCGCCGGTGCTGCCAGTCGAAGGCTGAGGTGGTTGTTTTGGGGCGCGGCGGGTTTATCTAGACGCTACCCATTCTCCCCGCCCGCAGGCGGGAGGGGAGAGATAGCAAGGACAATAGCATGACCGAACAAACCGCCATCATCGCCGGAGGATGTTTCTGGTGCACCGAGGCCGTGTTCAACGACGTGATCGGCGTGAGCAAGGTCGAGAGCGGCTATATTGGCGGCACCACCGAGAACCCGACCTACAAGCAGGTATGTTCGGGCAATACCGGCCATGCCGAAGCGATCCGCGTGACCTTCGACGACGAGCAGCTGAGCTATGCGGACCTGCTCGACATCTTCTTCGCGACGCACGATCCCACGCAGCTGAACCGCCAGGGCAATGATGTCGGCACCCAGTATCGCTCGGCCATCTTTCCGCTCGATGCGGTGCAGCAGGTCGAGGCCGAAGCGGCGATGAGCCGCAACCAGGCGAACTGGCCGTCGACCATCGTCACCACCATCGAGGAACCCACAACCTGGTACCCGGCCGAGGACTATCACCAGGAATATTGGCAGGGCGAAGGCCAGCGCAATCCCTATTGCCTGGCGGTGATCCCGCCCAAGTTGCAGAAACTGCGCAAGAGCTTCGCTGCAAAGGTCAAGGCCTGAGCCCGGCGTGACCGGGTTGCGGGTTGACAGCCGGGCGGCACGCTGCAAGGTCACGCGTCGGCTGTCGGGGCCGATAAAGAGGACATAACGTGAAGCCCATCCGCAAAGCTGTGTTTCCGGTGGCCGGTCTCGGTACCCGGTTCCTTCCCGCGACCAAGGCCATCCCCAAGGAGATGCTGCCGGTCGTCGACCGCCCGCTGATCCAATATGCGGTGGACGAGGCGCGCGAGGCCGGGATCGAGCAGATGATCTTCGTCACCGGCCGCGGGAAGAGCGCGATCGAGGACCATTTCGATATCGCGTTCGAGCTGGAAAAGACGATGAGCGAGCGCGGCAAGTCGCTCGCGGTGCTCGAGCCCACCAGGCTCGGCCCCGGCAATTGCGCCTATGTGCGCCAGCAGGAACCGCTGGGCCTGGGCCATGCGATCTGGTGCGCGCGCGATATCGTCGGCGACGAACCGTTCGCGATCTTCCTGCCCGACGAATTCATGGTCGGATCGCCGGGCTGCATGAAGCAGATGGTCGAGGCCTATAACCGGCTGGGCGGCAATCTGATCAGCGTGCTCGAGGTTCCGCGCGAGGCGGTGTCGAGCTATGGCGTGATCGCGCCGGGCAAGAGCGAGGGCGATGTGACCGAGGTGCTCGGCCTGGTCGAAAAGCCCAGGGTAGCGGACGCGCCGTCGAACCTGATCATCTCGGGCCGCTATATCCTGCAACCCGAAGTGATGCGCACGCTGGAGAGCCAGGAAAAGGGTGCGGGCAACGAGATCCAGCTCACCGACGCGATGGCGCGGATGATCGGCAGCCAGCCGTTCCACGCCGTCACCTTTGCCGGCAAGCGTTACGACTGCGGCTCGAAGGCCGGTTATGTCCAGGCGAACCTGGCGATCGCGCTGGAGCGTGACGACATGGCTGACGAAATCCGCGCCTTTGCGGTGGATCTGCTGAAATAGCGGTTCAGGATCGGCTCAGCCGGGCTATAGCAATATCCAGCGCGCATGGGCTCAGGCGCGCTGGAGGGTCGCACATATGAAAATTTCGCTGGGGCTTGCCCTGATTGCCCCGCTGGTGCTGACCGGCTGCATTGCGAGTGCAGTTGGCACCGTCGTTACCGCGCCGGTCAAGATCGTCTCGAAGGGCGTCGATCTGGCCACCACCAGCCAGTCCGAAGCCGACGAGAATCGCGGCCGCGCGATGCGCAAGGCCGAGGAGCGGCTGGGCAAGCTGCAGCGCCAGCGCGACAAGGCCCTGCGCAAATGCGACGATGGCGATGACGATGCCTGCGAGCAGGCGCGCGATATCCAGGAACAGATCGACGAGGAACGCGACCGGGTAATGTAGCCCCAAGAACCATCGTCCCCTGCGCATCATCGCGGGACTGGTCACGAATCGATCCTGCGGTTAAGGGCCAGAACAGGGCGGGCCGCATCGCATGCCGGGCCCCTCGTTGACGAAAGGCCTCGATATTCCATGGATGGACAGCAGCTCTTTTTCCTGATCGCCGCGCTGGTGATCGCGGTGATGATCCTCATCTGGGCCCTGGTCGGGCGCAGCAGCGGCGGCGCAGGCCATCACGACGCCGGGCATGGCCATGACGATCACGGCCATGGCGCGCATGAACACGACGATCACAGTCACGATCACGGTCACGCCGCGGTCGAAGCCCCGCCCGCGATCATTCCGACCATCGGCGGCGCGCCCGATCCGACCGTCGCGGCGCTCTCCACCGCCGATGTCGATGCCCAGATTGCTGCCCAGGCGCAAGAAGCCCAGGCCAGCGGAAAGCCGCGCATTGCCGCCGCCGTCGGCGAGCCCGACGACCTGCGCAAGATCAAGGGCATCGGCCCCAAGCTGAACACGCTGCTCGGTGAGTTGGGCGTCGCCCGCTACGACCAGATCGCCGCCTGGACCAGTGCCGATGTGGCCGAGATCGATCCCTATCTCGGCACCTTCAAGGGCCGGATCGAGCGCGACGGCTGGATCGAGCAGGCCGGCTTCCTGGCGCGCGGCGACATTGCCGGGTTCGAGGCGAAGTTCGGGAAGCTTTGAAGCTCATCCGTCACCCTGAACTTGTTTCAGGGTCCATTTCTCCTCTTGGCGCTTCGGCTTGAGGGACACGATGGATCCTGAAACGAGTTCAGGATGACGGAAATACAGACGGCTTCTCAGCCACTCCGTAATCCCAACAAGAAAAGGCCGGGTCATCGCGATGATGACCCGGCCTTTCGTGTTTCAGCGATCCGCTTAGATCAGGCCAGCGCAGCCTTGAGCTTGTCGGCCAGGTCGGTCTTTTCCCAGGGGAAGAAATCGCCTTCGGGCTTGCGACCGAAATGACCATAAGCCGCCGACTTCTGGTAGATCGGCTTGTTGAGGCCCAGATGCTCGCGGATGCCGCGCGGCGTCAGGCGGACGAGCTGCGGCAGCAGCGCCTCGATCTTGTCGTCGGCCACCGTTCCGGTGCCATGCGTGTCGACATAGAGCGACAGCGGCTCGGCAATGCCGATGGCATAGGACAGCTGGATGGTGCAGCGACGCGCCAGGCCGGCAGCAACGATGTTCTTCGCCATGTAGCGGCTGATATAGGCCGCCGAGCGGTCGACCTTGGTCGGGTCCTTGCCCGAGAACGCGCCGCCACCATGGGGCGAAGCACCGCCATAGGTGTCGACGATGATCTTGCGGCCGGTGACGCCGGCATCGCCATCGGGACCGCCGATTTCGAAGCGGCCCGTCGGGTTCACGTAGATCTTGGTCTCGTCGGTGATGAAGCCCTCAGGGAGGACATCGTGCATCACGCCGACGACATAGTCGTACAGCTTCTGATACTTGTCGGCATCGCCCTGGCCTTCGTGCCAGTAATAACCGGGCGCGTGCTGGGTCGAGACGACCAGCGCGGTGGCGCGCACCGGCTTCTCGTCCTCATAGGCAAGCGTCACCTGGCTCTTGGCATCGGGCTCGAGGAAATCGACGACCTTGGCGTGACGGTCTGCAGCCATGCGCTCGAGGATCTTGTGCGAATAGTCGAGCGTCGCGGGCATCAGGTCTTCGGTCTCGTCCGAGGCATAGCCGAACATGATGCCCTGGTCGCCTGCGCCTTCGTCCTTGTTGTCCTTGGCATCGACGCCCTGCGCGATTTCCGCCGACTGGCCGTGCAGATGGTTTTCGAAGCTGAAGGTTTCCCAGTGGAAGCCGTCCTGCTCGTAGCCGATGCGCTTGACGGTCGCACGGACGGTCTTCTCGATTTCCTCGAGCGCGCCGGGGGCCCATTCGCCGTTCTCGTACACGCCCTTGCAGCGGATTTCACCGGCGAGCACGACGCGCTGGGTGGTGGTCAGCGTTTCGCAGGCAACGCGCGCATAAGGGTCCTTGGAGAGGAACAGGTCGACGATCGAATCGGAAATCTGGTCCGCAACCTTGTCGGGATGGCCTTCGCTGACCGATTCGGAGGTAAAGAGGAAGCTCTTGCGCATGGATCGCCTTCTCGCTGAGGCCCAGGGGCGACCGCCCCTGAGGCACATATAAAGATTTCCTTATATCACGGCCCTTAACGGCGGAATGCACGCAGCGCAACCGCGAACAGCAGCAGCAGCCCGGCCAGCCCGAGCGCAGCGGCGTTGCCCCAAAGCGCAAACGGCGTGGCGGCGTGCGCCCTCGGCAGCACGGCATCGATATGCCCCGCCTTGTGGTGCGCAATCGAATCGATCAACCGCCCATCGGCATCGACCACCGCCGAGATGCCGGTAGGGGTGGAGCGGATCACCGGCAGCCCTTCTTCCAGCGCGCGCAGCCGCGCCTGGGCCAGATGCTGGGGCGGGCCCCAGGGGCCGAACCAGGCATCGTTGCTGGGGTTGAAGATAAAGTCGGGGCGATTGTTCCGATCGGCGACCTCGCCCGAAAATACGATCTCGTAGCAGATCTGTAGCCCCATCCGGCCAAACCGGCCGAGATCGAGCGTCTGCGCGCCCGGCCCCGGCGTGAACCCCAGCGTGCCGGGCACCAGCCGCGACAGCCCGATCTGGCCCAGAATCTCCTCATAAGGCAGATACTCGCCGCCCGGCACCAGATGGCTCTTGTCATAGCTGCCCAGGATTTCGGCCTGGCTGGAAAAGACGAACACGCTGTTCGCCGCCGCTTCCGCCCGGCCATTGCGGTCGAAATCGAGCTTCACCCCGCCGGTAACCAGCAGATCGCCATCGTTGATCGGCCGGGTCAGCCGGGCGCGGATGCCTGCCGGGGTCTCGGGATAATAATAGCGGCGCGGATAGCCATCCTCGACGAAATCCTCGGTCGCAGCCTCGGGCCAGAACACGATGCGCCCCGGCGGCGCCTTGCGATTGACGGTCTGATCGACCAGCCGGGCGAAATTGCGCTGCGCCATGACCGGATCATATTTGTCCGACTGGTCGTTGTTCGGCTGCACCACGGTGATCGGCGTGCGCGTGAACCCGGCGGATGATGGCGCAAGCGCCCATCCGCCCAGGCTGAGGAGCGCCACCCCGGCGAGCAGACCGAGTGCGGACTTCCATTGCCGCTGTACCGCCAGCAGCAGCGCGCCCGATGCCAACATCACCAGCGCGCCCAGGCCATAAGTGCCAACCAGCCGCGCTGCCCAGCCGAATTCGAGCGCGATGACACCCAGCGGGTTCCACGCAAAACCGGTAAACACCCAGGCGCGCATCCATTCAGTGACGAGCCAGAGCGCGGCGAAGGCAAGGATGAAGGCGGCGCTCCCCTCCCCTTGATGGGGAGGGGCTGGGGGAGGGGTGATGGTGCCTTCAGGCGCGGCGCTCGGGGCCAGCGCACCCCCACCGCTGCGACCAGGCTCCTGCGTCGCCAGGTCTCGCGCCTCCCCCATCAAGGGGGAGGAGTAGGGAAGCGCCCTGACCACCAGCGCCGCCAGCGCGGGAAACAGCGCGAGATAACAGGAGAGGCCAACCACCGCGACCCAGCCGAGCCAGTGCGGCATGGCATCCTGATAGGTGAAGGCAATCGCGATCCAGTTGAGCCCGATGGTGAACTGGCCCAGGCCGAACAGCCAGCCGCGCGCAAAGGCGGCCTTGCGGCTCGGTGCCGTGGCAATCAGGTGGATCAGCAGCGCCATGCACGCCAGCGTCACCGGCCACAGGTTCAGCGGTGCAAAGCCGGTGGCGGAAAGCCCGCCCGCCAGCAGGGCGAGCCATTTGGGAAAGCGCTGGATCATCTGTGCGGTGCTATGCCCGGCCTGTTGCGGCGTGACAATCGGCGTTGCAACGCGCCTGTCACGAACCGCAGGGATTTTGCACCAAAATCAGGTGACAGGCCGCACCGCCCCCCGCATAAGCTTGGCGCCATGACCAGCCTCGCCGCCATATTGCTCGCCGCGCAAGCCGCACCTGCACCGGTCGCCCCGCCGGCGCTGACCCAGACGCAGCGCGACGACCTGACCTGCGCGGCGGCCTTCGCGATCATCGCGTCCGAGCAGGAGCGCGGGGTGACGTCCGCATTGGCCTATCCCACCATGGTCACGCGCGGCCGCACCTATTTTGTTAACACCGCCGAGCGAATCGTTACCGAAACCGCGTCGAGCGATGCGGCGATCGGCGCGGCGCTGACGCAGATCGTCCAGAAGTTGCAGAGCGATGCGGCGCAATCGAACGACCCGGCGGGCGTGGTCGATGCGATCATGACCCCGTGCCTCGAAAAGCTCGACGCGGCCGTTCCCGTGCCCCCGCCGCCATCGATGCTGCAATGCGCGGTCTATGTGCAGCTGGCGTATGAAGAGGTGAAGGGCCGCGAGGGCGACTCAACCACCGCGCGCGACCTCAAGACGCTCGCAAGCGTGCTCGAATCGCGCGCCCGCGACGAAATGCGCGACGAGGGGCTGAGCGGCAACGAAGCCGATGCGAAGCTGATCGAAACGCGCGAGGCCGCGATTGCGACGGAAAAGGCGCGCGACCCCAGCGACGATTCGACGGACATCGATTTCGAGGTGTGCTTCAACATGGCCAAGCCCGCAGAAAAGCGCTGACCGGCCACCCGCCCCATATCGGGACGCAGCTTATCCACAGCCTGTCAAAAAAATGGCGAAAACTGTCAGCGGACCTGTCGGTTTTACGCATCGTTAACGATTGACCCCTAAATCGTTAACCAGACACGGCAAGCAGTGCCGGTAACGATATGGGGCAAGCAAAATGGAACAGATCGACGGACAGGCCATGGCCGAACTGATCGTGGGCAACAGCGTTGCGATCCGCGAGATCCGCGGCCTCGTGCGTTTTGCCGCCCAGACCAATGCCTCGGTGCTGATCACCGGCCCGTCGGGCACCGGCAAGGAGCTGGTCGCGCACGCGCTGCACCGTGCATCGCAGCGTGCCGCCGCTCCGTTCGTTGCCGTCAATAGCGGCGCGATCCCGCGCGAGCTGATCGAATCCGAACTGTTCGGCCATGAAAAGGGCAGCTTTACCGGCGCCATCGCCCGCCGCCTGGGTCATTTCGAGACCGCCAATAACGGCACGCTGTTCCTCGACGAAATCGGCGAGATGCCGCTCGACATGCAGGTTCGCCTGCTGCGCGTGCTGGAAGACCAGAAGGTCCGCCGCATCGGCAGCAACGACGATGTCCGCGTCGACGTCCGCCTGATCGCGGCGACCCACCAGTGCCTTGAAAGCGCGATCGGCGAAGGCCGGTTCCGCGCCGACTTGTTCTACCGCCTCAACGTCCTGCCGATCGAGCTGCCTGCCCTCGCCGAGCGCATCGAGGACATTCCGATGCTGGTCCAGCATTTTCTCTCGCGCGGCTTTGCCGCCGACAATCCGCCGGTGTTCACCGATGAGGCGATGGCGATCCTGATGGCGCATGACTGGCCGGGCAATGTCCGCGAGCTCAAGAACCTGGTCGAGCGCGCCGCCGTGTTCTTCCAGGGCATGGAAGTCGGCACCGACCAGATGGCGATGCTGCTCCGCCCGATCCGCTCGGCGCGCCCCGAACTGTCGCAGCCGATTGGCGTGGCGATGCCGGCCAATGTCGTGCCGATGGCTGCTGTGCCCTCCGTGACCATTCCGGCCCCCACGCCCAGCTTCGCCAAGCCGATCGACCTGCGCGAATATCTGCAGAACGAGGAACGCCGCGTGCTGATCGAAGCACTCGAATCGACAGGCGGCGTCGTTTCCGCCGCCGCCCGCCTGGTCAAGCTGCAGCGCACCACCTTTGTCGAGAAGATGAAGCGCTACCAGATCGGCCGCGAGATCGCGCTGAGCGCTTGAACCGCCATCTCCCCTCTTCCCAACGCTAAAGCCCTCCCCCTCGATGGGGGCGGGTGGGGTGGGGGTGTTCTCTCCGGATTGCGCGGCATTTTGCCAGCGCGCCGCTAGAGCTCCGCCGGACCATCACCCTCACCACTGCGACTAGGCCGCAAGCGACCAAGTCTCGCTGCCTCTCCCATCAAGGGAGAGGCGTGCGGAGTTGGGAACGCAGGAGGATAAGCCGCTCAGAAATCGGCTTCCTCGTAATGCGAGGGCGGCTTGATCACTTCCATCCGCTCGGCGAGCAGCGGCCGGAACGAGGGCCGCGACTTGAACTTCCTGTACCAGTCTGCGGTCTGCGCATGCGCCAGCCAGTCGATGCCGCCCAGATAATCGGCGATCGAGATATGCGCCGCAGCGGCAAGATCGGCGAGGCTCATCGTCGCGCCTGCGATCCAGGCATGATGGTCGAGCAGATAGTCGATATAGTCGAGATGCGTGTTCGCCAGCCGCATCGCCTCGCGCAGCACCCGGCCATCGGGCGGCTGGCGATAGATCAGCCGCTTGCGCATGCGTTCGTGCATCAGCGGGGCGACGACATCGCCGAAGAACTGCTCGTCGAACCAGGCGACCAGCCGCCGAATCTCGGCGCGGTTGTCGGCCGATCCGTTGATCATCGGGTTCTTCTCGACCGTTTCCTCGAAATATTCGCAGATCGCCCAGCTGTCGCACAGCGTCTGGTCACGGTCGCGATGGCGCATCACCGGGGTGCGCCCGGCCGGGTTCATGTCGAGAAATTCGTCGCGCTGTTCCCAGGGTGATTCGCGCACCAGCTCATAACCTATGCCCTTTTCTCCCAGCAGAAGCCGGACTTTGCGCGAAAACGGACACAGGGGAAATTGGAACAGCTGCCACATTCCATCCTCCATGCAACAGCGGCGCGAAGGCGTCCATATAATGCTTTGGCGGCGAGGCGCATTTTACGGTCAGAACGGGGCGATCGTCCGACCCCTCTCACCCAGCGGGAACCTGAACGGATAGTCATTTTGTTTCGACGAACGGATGGAATCTGTCGATTTGCCGCATCTTTCGTTCAGCTTCGGGACGGGTTCGCAGGCCTAGACCGGCTCCGACGCCGGGCAGGACCTGGCGCGCACATGAAGGACAAGAAAATGAAAACACTGACCCCCCTCAAGCTCGCAGCGCTTTCGGCCGCAGCCGCGCTTCCCTTTGCGCTGTCGGCCCCGGCCATGGCGCAGGATGCCGGCCAGCCGGAAGTCTATGTCGGCGGCCAGGTCGGCTATCATGACCTTGGCAGCAACCCGATCGGTGCCGATGACGGCGCGATCTATGGCGTCTATGCCGGTGTCGACGTTCCCGTCGGCCCGACGCTGATCCTGGGTGCGGAGGGCAATTACAACCTCGGCTCGAACGCGATCGACAGCGAATATGGCGTCGCCGGCAAGATCGGCGTGAAGGTTGGCGATCGCGGCCAGCTGTTCGCGCGCGGCGGCTATCAGTGGGTCAATGTCGACGGATCGAAGGTGCTGAACGTGCCCGTCCCCGCCGGCTTTGACGACACCGATGGCGATTATCTCGTCGGCGTTGGCGGCCAGTACAAGATCGGCCCCAACACCGCGCTGCGCGTGACGGTCGATACGCTGGGCTTCGACACCACCCGCGTTGCCGGCGGCCTGTCGTTCAACTTCTGAGCGAAACGCCGACCCGCAACGGGTGAACAGGCCCCGCCCGCCCCTTTCCCCAGGGCGGGCGGGGCTTCTTGTTACGACCTTCCTGTCATTCGGCAGCTTCCATCGCCACCGCATCGCTCAGTGGATGGGCGAGACGGGTCAGCATCTCCTTGGGGCAGACCTGCCAGAATTGCGGCAGATAGCGGTCCCAGTTGCGCAGGATCTCCTGCGCCCACTGGCTGTCGGTGCCTTCGATATGCGCAGCGATCAGACCCTTGAGACGATCTTCCCAGTACGCACTGTCGATACGCTGCCAGACGATCGATTCGGGGTTCGCCTGGGCCTCGAAGCGATCGTGCCGGTCGAGCACAAAGGCCATGCCGCCAGTCATCCCGGCACCGAAATTGCTTCCGGTCTCGCCCAGGATCACCGCCGTGCCGCCGGTCATATATTCGCAGCCATTGGCGCCGCAGCCCTCGACCACCACTTCCGCGCCCGAGTTGCGAACAGCGAAGCGCTCGCCCGCCTGGCCCGCCGCGAACAGCTTTCCTGCGGTCGCGCCATAGAGCACGGTGTTGCCGATGATCGTGTTGGCATGGCTGACCAGCGGCGAGCTCACAGTCGGGCGCACGATGATGGTGCCGCCCGAAAGACCCTTGCCGACATAGTCATTGGCATCGCCGAACACCTCAAGCGTGATGCCCCGGCACAGGAACGCGCCCAGCGACTGACCCGCAGAGCCGCGCAGCCGGATGCGGACATGGCCTTCGTCCAGCGCCTTCATGCCATAGATGCGCGTGATCTCGGCCGAAAGCCGCGTGCCGACCGCACGGTGCGTGTTGCGGACATTATAGGTCAGCTGCATCTTCTCGCGCCGGTCGAACACGGGCCGCGCATCCTTGAGGATCAGCGCGTCGAGACTGTCAGGCACCGGGTTGCGCCAGGTATCGAGGCTGAACCGGCGCTGTTCGTCGGCGACATCGACCTTGGCGAGGATCGGGTTGAGGTCGAGATCGTCGAGATGCTCGGCCCCGCGGCTGACCTGGCGCAGCAGATCGGTGCGACCGATGATCTCGTCGAGGCTGCGCACGCCCAGCCGCGCCAGAATCTCGCGCACTTCCTCGGCGATGAAGGTCATCAGGTTGATGACCTTTTCGGGCGTGCCGGTGAACTTGGCGCGCAGGCGCTCGTCCTGCACGCAAACGCCCACCGGACAGGTGTTGCTGTGGCACTGACGGACCATGATGCAGCCCATGGCGACCAGCGACAGCGTGCCGATGCCATATTCTTCCGCGCCCAGGATCGCGGCGATGACGATATCGCGCCCGGTCTTGAGCCCGCCATCGGTGCGCAGCTTCACCCGGTGCCTCAGGCCATTGAGGGTGAGCACCTGGTTCGCCTCGGACAGGCCCATTTCCCAGGGCGTGCCAGCATATTTGATGCTGGTCTGCGGGCTTGCGCCGGTGCCGCCGACATTGCCCGAGACGAGGATCACGTCGGCATGGGCTTTTGCGACGCCGGCGGCAATCGTGCCGATGCCCGCCGCCGAGACCAGCTTCACGCAGACGCGCGCATGCGGGTTGATCTGCTTGAGGTCATAGATCAGCTGCGCCAGATCCTCGATCGAATAGATGTCGTGATGCGGCGGCGGGCTGATCAGTGTCACCCCAGGGGTGGAGTGCCTGAGCTTGGCGATATATTCGGTGACCTTGAAGCCGGGCAGCTGGCCGCCCTCGCCGGGCTTGGCGCCTTGCGCGACCTTGATCTCGATCTCCTCGCACGCGCCCAGATATTCTGCCGTCACGCCGAACCGGCCCGAGGCGACTTGCTTGATGCCGCTATTGGCATTGTCGCCATTGTCGCGCGGCGAATAGCGCTCGGAGGCCTCGCCGCCTTCGCCCGACACCGCCTTCGCGCCGATACGGTTCATCGCGATCGCCAGCGTCTCGTGCGCTTCGGGTGACAGCGCGCCCAGCGACATGCCCGGCGTGACGAAGCGCTTGCGGATCTCGGTGATCGCCTCGACCTCGTCGAGCGGGACCGGCTTGGCGGCGTAGTTGAACTCCATCAGGTCGCGCAGATAGACCGGCGGCAGCTCGCGCACGCCGGCGGCAAACTGCAGATATTGCGAATAGCTGTCCTTGGCCACTGCGGTCTGGAGGAGATGCATCAGGCCTGCGGAATAGGCATGCGCCTCGCCGCCATCACGCTGCTTGTAGAAGCCGCCGATCGGCAGCCGCGCGACATTGCTGTCCCAGGCCGCATCGTGCCGCAGCTTGGCGTTCAGGTGCAGCGAGGCATAGCCTTCACCCGAGATCTTCGACGGCATGCCGGGGAACAGATCGTTGACCAGCGCGCGGCTCAGCCCCACCGCCTCGAAATTGTATCCGCCGCGATAACTCGAGATCACCGCGATGCCCATCTTGGACATGATCTTGAGCAGGCCCTCGTTGATCGCCTTGCGATAGTTGGCGATGCACTTGTCGAGCGGGATATCGCCGCACAGGCCGCGCGCCTGGCGGTCGGCGATCGACAGTTCGGCGAGCCAGGCGTTGACCGTGGTCGCGCCCGCGCCGATCAGCACCGCAAAATGGTGCGTGTCGAGGCACTCGGCGGTGCGCACGTTGATCGAGGCATAGGCGCGCAGGCCCTTGCGCACGAGATGCGTGTGCACGGCGGCCGCCGCCAGGATCATCGGCACCCCGATATGGTCCTCGTCGGCCTTTTCGTCCGAGAGGAAGATTTCGGTGCTGCCTTCGCGCACCGCCTGTTCGGCTTCATTGCGGATGCGGGTGATCGCGGCACGCAGCTGTTCGGGTCCGCCCTCGGCCGGAAACACGCAGTCGATCTCGGCGACCAGCCGCCCGAAATCGGCCTTGAGCCTGCCCCATTCACTATTGGTCAGCACCGGGCTGTCGAGCACCAGCACGCGCTCGTTCTGGCTGTCCTGCTCGAGGATATTGGCCAGGTTCGAAAAGCGCGTCTTCAGGCTCATCACATGTCGTTCGCGCAAGGAGTCGATCGGCGGGTTGGTTACCTGGCTGAAATTCTGGCGGAAGAATTGCGCGATCGGGCGCGGCTTGGCGCTGACCACCGCGAGCGGGGTATCATCGCCCATCGACCCGATGGCTTCCTTGCCGTCCTCGGCCATCGGCGCGAGGATCGTCTCCATGTCCTCGATCGTCAGGCCAGCTGCAACCTGACGCCGGGTCAGTTCGGCACGGTTCATCTCGGCGATGCTGTCGGGTCCGGCGGGCGGCAGGTCATGGATCGAACGGAAGCCCTTGACCAGGTCGCGATAGGGCTGTTCGGCGGCGATCCGGTCCTTGATTGCGCGGTCGTGATAGAAGCGGCCCTCGTGCAGGTCGACCGCGATCATCTGGCCCGGCCCCAGCCGTCCCTTTTCGACGATGCTGCTTTCGGGCAGCACCACCATGCCGGTTTCCGACCCGATGACGAGCAGATTGTCGTTGGTGAGGCTGTAGCGCAGCGGACGCAGGGCGTTGCGATCGACGCCCGCCACTGCCCAGCGGCCGTCGGTCATGGCGAGCGCCGCCGGGCCATCCCAGGGCTCCATCACGCTCGCCATATATTCGTACATCGCCTTGTGCTCGGGCGGCAGCACCTGGTCGCCCTGCCACGCTTCGGGCACCAGCATGATCTTGGCGGTCGGCGCCTCGCGGCCCGAACGGCAGATCGCCTCGAACACCGCATCGAGCGCCGCCGTATCCGACGCGCCGGCGGGGATCACCGGCTTGATGTCCTCGCTGTTCTCGCCAAAGGCCAGCGACGCCATCTTGATCTCGTGGCTCTTCATCCAGTTCTTGTTGCCCCGGATGGTGTTGATCTCGCCATTATGCGCCAGGCAGCGGAACGGCTGGGCCAGCCACCATTGCGGGAAGGTGTTGGTCGAATAGCGCTGGTGGAAGATCGCGATGCGGCTCTCGAAGCGCGGATCGACAAGATCGGGATAGAAGACCGACAGGCTCTCGGCCAGGAACAGACCCTTGTAGATGATCGAGCGGCACGACAGCGAGCAGATGTAGAAATCGCTGATCTGCGCGGCGATGACCTTGTTCTCGATCCGGCGGCGGACGAGATAGAGCTGCTTTTCGAACTCGGCGATATTCTGCTCGTCGGGCATCGGACCCGCGATCATGATCTGCTCGATCTCGGGGCGGGTGCGCTGTGCCTTGTCGCCGATCACCGCGATGTTCACCGGCACCTGGCGCCAGCCATAGATGGTATAGCCCGCCTCGATGATCTCGCTCTCGACGATGGTGCGGCAGGTCTCCTGCGCCTGCAGATCGGTGCGCGGCAGGAAGACCATGCCGACCGCGAGCTTGTTGGGCAGCACCTTGTGGCCCGAATCGGCGATCGCATCGTCAAAGAAGCGCACCGGCAGGTCGACATGCAGGCCCGCGCCATCGCCGGTCATGCCATCGGCATCGACCGCGCCGCGATGCCACACCGCCTTCAGCGCATCGATCGCGCTCTCGACGACGCGGCGCGAGGGCTTGCCGTCGGTCGCGGCGACCAGTCCGACGCCGCAGGCATCGGATTCATAATCGGGCCGGTACATGCCTTCGCGGGCAAGGCGTTCATGCTCGGGCGTGGGGAAGTGGGTCATGTCTCGTGTCTTTCGTCTCGACCGGCCGGGGCTTCGCGCTCATCCGGCCAGGTCCGTCATTCTTGCTCAGGCGGCGACCATTTCGGCCCCGGCGCGGGCCTTGGCCTTCAAATATTTGTGCATGTGCTCGGCCACATCGCGGCCGTCGCGGATCGCCCAGACGACCAGCGAAGCCCCGCGCACGATATCGCCAGCGGCAAACACGCCATCGAGGCTGGTCATCATCGTCTTGTGGTCGACGCGCAGCGTGCCCCAGCGCTGGACCGAGAGCTCGTCGCAGCCGAACGCACTCGGCAGGTCCTCGGGATCAAAGCCCAGGGCCTTGATGACGAGGTCGGCCGGAACCGAGAAATCGCTGTCGGGATCGGGCTCGGGCGCGCTGCGGCCCGAAGCGTCGGGCGCGCCGAGGCGCATGCGGCTGGCGCGCACGGCGGTGGCGTGCGGCGTGCCCTCGACCGCGACCGGGCCGGAGAGCCAGACGAACTCGACGCCCTCTTCTTCGGCATTGAGCACCTCGCGCTGCGATCCGGGCATGTTGATCCGGTCGCGGCGATAGAGGCACTTGACCGAGGCCGCGCCCTGGCGGACGGCGGTGCGCACGCAATCCATCGCGGTATCGCCGCCGCCGATCACGACGACATTCTTGCCTTCAGCATTGAGCGCGCCGCTGTCGAAATCGGGCACGTCATCGCCAAAGCCCTTGCGGTTCGAGGCGATGAGATAATCGAGCGCGGGTACGACGCCATCGGCACCGATGCCCGGCACCTTGATGTCGCGCGCCTTGTAGACGCCGGTGGCGATCAGCACGGCGTCGTGCTTCTCCCGCAGATCGTCCATGGCGCAATCGCGTCCGACCTCGAACCCGCAATGGAAGACGATGCCTGCTTGCTCGAGCCGCGCGACGCGGCGCATCACCACGTCCTTTTCCAGCTTGAAGCCGGGGATGCCATAAGTCAGCAGCCCGCCCGCGCGGTCATGCCGGTCGTACACGTGCACGTCATAGCCGCCCATGCGCAGATATTCGGCCGCGGTCAGCCCCGCAGGCCCCGCACCGATGATGCCGACCGACTGGCCGCGCGGCTTGCCGACCAGCACCGGCTCGACCCAGCCCTGCTCCCAGGCGGTATCGGTGATGTACTTTTCCACCGAGCCGATGGTGACCGCGCCATGGCCGGAAAATTCGATCACGCAATTGCCTTCGCACAGACGATCCTGCGGGCAGATGCGGCCGCAGATTTCGGGCATGGTCGAGGTGAGGTTCGACATCTCATAGGCTTCGCGCAGCCGCCCTTCGGCGGTCAGGCGCAGCCAGTCCGGAATGTGATTATGCAGCGGGCAATGGGTCGAGCAATAGGGCACGCCGCATTGCGAGCAGCGCGCCGATTGCGCCTGCGCGGCGCTGCCATCGAACTTGTCCGAGATCTCCTCGAAATCGTCGGCGCGGTCCTCGGCGCTGCGCTTGGGCGGATAGGCCTGACCGCGATCGACGAATTGCAGCATCGCGAGCTTTTCCGCCGCGAGCGCCGCTGCGGTTGCTACTGTGTTGTCGTGCTGGTCAGCCATGCCCCTGCCTTCATTTGCGCAATCGATAGGCGCGCGAAAAATTGCGCGCGCCGCAACTGACGCAGCTTTAAGCGATCATGAACGCAGAGTCACGCATTTTTCTGTCAATAGGTCAGCATTGTTGACTATTGATCCGCGATAAGGATCATTTCGTCGCAGCCTAAGACAATTTTTGGACCTTAACAGGTCCGCACCGGCCCTATCGATTGGCCAGCCATATCAGGGCCGCCGCGCCTGCGACGATGCGATACCAGGCGAAGGGCACGAAACCGTAGCGCGTGATGATCTTGAGGAACGCCTTGACCACGACCAACGCCACGATGAACGAGACCACGAATCCGATCGCGATCGCCCCGAACTCGTCCGGGGTGAGCATGTCGCGGTTCTTGTAGAGCTGCAGCACCGTCGCGCCGGTGAGCGTCGGCAGCGCGAGGAAGAAGCTGAACTCCGCCGCCGTCTTGCGATCCACCCCCATCGCCATCGCGCCGAGGATGGTCGCGCCCGAGCGGCTGACCCCGGGAATCATCGCGATGCACTGGACCAGGCCGATGCCGATCGCGGTCTTGAAGGGTACGCCGGCAACGCCGCCGGCGTCGCTGGTCTTCGCGAGCTTCTCGACCACCAGGATCGCAACCCCACCGATGATCAGCGCCCAGGCGACGACCACCGCATTCTCGAGCAGCTTGTCGATCTGGTCGCCGAACGCCAGACCCAGGATGACCGCGGGAAAAAAGGCGATCAGCAGATTGCGCGTGAACGCGATGGCAGACGGCTCCCAGCGCATCAGCCCGGCGAGCACGTCCATGAACGTGCGCCAGTAGAGCACCACGATCGCGAGGATCGCGCCCGGCTGGATCGCGATGTTGAACACCGCCCAGGCCTCGGCATCGAAGCCGAGCAATTCGGTCGCAAGGATCAGGTGTCCGGTGGACGAGACCGGCAGAAACTCGGTCAGGCCTTCGACGATGCCCAGCAATATGGGGATAAGGTACATTTCGATCATGCCGTCTTAAGAGCGGCGGCATTCCCCCAAGTCAACCGCCTATCAGGCGGAAAGGCTGGCCGTCAGCTTGGCGAATGCTTCCTGAGAAACCCCGGCCACGCCCTCGCGCCAGCGCGCCGGATCGGCGGTCATCGTGTACTTGCGCGACTTGTTGGTGCCCACCCCGCCGAGAAAGCCGATGACATTGCTCACCGTCTCGAGCGTCTTGGCGGTGCCGCCAGTCGTATCCGCGAACGTGCCGTAATCGCCGCCCATCGCCACCGGCTCCTTGAGCACCACCGACCCGATCTTGCCGCCCGGCGCGAACACGGTGAGCTGGCTGGCATCGGGAAAGGCGGCGAGGCTCGACTTGACCTTGACCGAAGAGCTGTTGGTGAACCAGCCGCCATAGCTGTCGGCATCGGCGAAATCGACGAGCAGCAGCGCGTTGATCACCGCCTGGCCCGAGGATTTCGCATAGGTTTTCGCGTTCATGCTGGCGTTGACGACACTCATGTTGAAGCTGAAGTCGAAACCGCCGCCGGTCATGATGCCCAGCCATTCCTGCAACACAACGGGATCGCCCAGCGCCGCCGGGCTGAACAGCCGCGCCCTGGCCTTGTCGTCGCGCCCGGTGAGCAGCGTGCGTTCCTCGCCATTGGGCAGCGGCTTGACCTTGCTGCCATAGGCCGCGAGCAGTCCCTGCCGATCGGCGAGCGTGATGCCCATCGCCGACAGCCGGCCAGTGAATGCGGCATAGGCCGCTTCGGTCGCATCCCTGAAATCTGCGTCGGTCAGCCCGGCGAGATAGCTGCGCGCGGTCGATTTGCCGCCGAAACCGCCGCCCATCAGCCCGCCGCCGGCCTTGGCGCGGTCGATCCGCTCGGTGAGAAAGCCCAGCGCGAACGATCCGATCACCGCCTGGCGCATCCCGGCGAGCGCTGCTGGGTTCTTGACCGATACCGGCGACTTGGCCTTTTTCGCGGCCAGAACCGGCGAAGGCAGCGCAGCGAGCGCGGCAGCGCTCGCCGAAGCGATCAAAAATTGGCGGCGATCGAGCGTCATCATGTCCCCCTTGAGCGAAGCGACGATCCCGGCGGGCGCTGAACCCGCCGGGATCGCCTTTCCATCACCTGTCACCGGCCAGCAGGGTCGCGGTTTGCTGAATGTTCGGTGGCCGATGATGAAAAGCGGATGCTTCGTTGAAGACAGGCTTAAGCCGCTGTTTCCCATCGCCACACCCCGATTGGGGGGGATTTGATGTCGGGTGCGATCAATGGCTGACAGCGCATGGAGAATATGGCAGCATGACTGCCAATAATTCGCCGGACGCAAGGCGATCGAAGCAGGAGGGTGCAGATGAAACGGGTTCTGAAAGCGGGCGCGATGGGAATCGCGCTGATCAGCGGCGCGGCCGCGCAGGCGCAGCTCAGCGATGCCGAACGCGCAGCGGTGCTGGCGCGGCTTCCCGCCGATGACGGCAGCGACATGGCTGATGCGACCCGCGGCAAGATCGCCGAAATTCCGGGCGGCGTGATCAAGACCGCCGATGGCAAGACCGTGTGGGACGCATCCGCCTTCGATTTCCTCAAGGCCGAGACCGCGCCTGCAACCGTCCACCCCTCGCTCTGGCGGCAGGCGCGGCTGAATCATATCCACGGGCTGTTCGAGATCGTCCCCGGCAAGGTCTGGCAGCTGCGCGGCTATGACATTGCGGTGATGACGATCATCTCGGGCAAGACCGGCTGGATCGTGGTCGATCCGCTGCTGACCGAAGAGGCCGCCGCTGCCGCGATGCAGCTGGCCGAAAGCAAGATCGGCAAGCGCCCGATTTCCGCGGTGCTGTTCAGCCACAGCCATGCCGACCATTTCGGCGGGGTGGGCGGCATCCTTTCGCCCGACGACGCGAAGAAGCGCAAGGTGCCGATCGTCGCGCCGCACGGCTTTGCCGAAGAGGCGGTGAGCGAGAATGTGCTCGCGGGCAACGCGATGACCCGGAGGTCGAGTTACATGTTCGGCACCGCGCTCGCGCCAGGGGCGCAGGGCCGGGTCGACAACGGCCTGGGCACCGGGCTTTCGATCGGCACCACCGGCTATATGGCACCGACGATGCTGATCGGCCCCGAAGGCGGGCTCAAGGTCATCGACGGGGTGCGGTTCGACTTCATCGATGCGGCGGGCACCGAGGCTCCGGCCGAATTCCTGTTCTATCTGCCCGATTTCAAGGTGCTGCACACCACCGAAGTCGCGGTCAAGACGCTGCACAACATCCTCACCCTGCGCGGCGCGCAGGTGCGCGATGCTTTGCGCTGGTCGAAGATCATCGACAAGGCGTTGGTCAAATGGGGCAATGAGGCCGAGGTGCAGATCGCCTCGCACAACTGGCCCACCTGGGGCCAGGCGCGGGTGGCCAAATATCTGGAGAACCAGCGCGACGCCTATCGCTATGTCCATGACCGCACCCTGGGCCGCGCCAATGCGGGGATGACCCTGCACGAGGTGGCAGACGGCATTGCCGAACCTTCGGCGCAGCAACAGGCCTATTCCGCGCGCGGCTATTACGGCACGATCAACCACAATATGAAGGCGACCTATCAGCGCTATTACGGCTGGTGGGACGGGGTTCCTGCCAATTTCAATCCGCTGCCCCCGGTCGCAGCCGGCAAGGGCTATGTCGAGCTGGCGGGCGGCGCGGACAAGCTGCTCGAAGCGGGCAGGAAGGCGCAAGGCGAAGGCAACCACCGCTGGGCCGCCGAACTATTGAACCATCTCGTCTTTGCCGAGCCAGGCAACGCCGCCGCCAAGGCCGCATTGGCGGACAGTTACGAGGCGCTGGGCTTTGCTGCCGAATCGGGCATCTGGCGCAATTACTATCTCGCTGGGGCCGCCACGCTGCGCGGGACCGAATTGCCACGCAAGGGATCGAGCACGCAGAGCCGCAGCTTCATCAGCGCCATCCCCACAGCGGAATTCTTCGACGCGCTCGCCACCCGATTTGCCGCCGAACGCGCGGGCAACATGCGCGCGCGCATCAATTTCATCCTGCCCGATACCAGGGAAACGCTGGGGATCATGGTCAATGGCGATGTCGAGGTGCCGCGCTATGGCGCAACGCTCGCCGATGCCAATGCGACGGTGACACTGAACCGCAAGGATTTCGATGCGATCGTCATCGGCGAGACCGATTTCCCGACGCTGATGAAATCGGGCGCAATGAAGATCGAGGGCGATTCGGGGCTGTTCCTGCGCTGGCTGATGCTGCACCCGCCATTCGACCCGGCCTTCGCGGTGGTGACGCCCTGAGCGTTACTCGGCAGTCAGCGGGCGGGCGAGCAGCGCGGCGACGGCATCGCCTGCGGCCACATCACCCGCGAGCAGCGCGCAGACGGTATCGACGATCGGCATCGCGACACCGCGCGCCTTGGCGACGCGCTGGAGCACCGGCGCGGTGAACGCGCCCTCGGCCACGGTGGCGCGGTCGGCGAGCACATCACCCGCCTTGCGCCCCTCGCCCAGCGCCTTGCCGAGCGAGAAATTGCGCGAGCTCATCGACGAGCAGGTCAGCACCAGATCGCCCAGGCCCGAAAGGCCCGACAGCGTCTCGGCCTGCGCCCCGCAGGCGAGGCCGAAGCGCGTCATCTCGGCAAAGCCGCGCGCGATCAGCGCCGCGCGGGCGTTCTGGCCCAGGCCCAGCCCCTCGACGACACCACACGCGATGGCGAGCACGTTCTTGACCGCGCCGCCGATTTCCGCGCCAATGATGTCGGTGCTGAAATAGGGGCGGAAGGCCGGACGCCAGATCAGCGGCGCGATCCGGTCCCATTGCGCCCGGGTTTCGCAGGCGAGCGTCACGGCGGTCGGCTGACCGTTTGCCACTTCGTGCGCGAAGGTCGGGCCGGAAAGCACGGCGAGCGGCCTGCCCGGCGCAGCGGCGCGCGCGGCATCGACCATCAGCTCGCCGCTCGCCTCCTCGATGCCCTTGCAGCACAGCACGAGGTCGCCGGGACCTTCGGGCAGCGACGCCAGCACGCGGCGCATATGCTGCGCGGGCGTGACCACCAGCAGCAACGGCAGATCGGCCAGTTCGCTCAGATCGCTCGTCGCGCGGATACCCGCGTTGAGATCGATGCCCTTGAGATAGGCGCTGTTGCGATGATGGCGGTTGATCTCCTCCACCACCGGAGGCTCGAACGCCCAGAGCCGCACTTTGCTGCCATCGCTTGCCAGCATCTGTGCGAGCGCGGTGCCCCAGGCCCCGCCGCCGATCACGCCGAGGGTTTGGCTGCTCATGCCTTCACCCCCGCCCCGCGCGCCGCTTCGGCTTCAGGATCGAGCGGCCAGCGCGGGCGTGCAGGCATGTCGAGCGGATCGGTGAGGCCCAGAGCAAACCGCTCGGCCCCCGCCCAGCCGATCATCGCGGCATTGTCGGTGCACAGCCAGAGCGGCGGGGCGACAAAGCCCATATCGTGCCGGGCGGCGAGCGCCTCGAGCGCCGAGCGGATCGCGCCATTGGCGGCGACACCGCCTGCGACGACCAGGGTTTTGGGTTTGCCGCCAGTGCCATCTGATGCAGCGAGCGCCTTCTCCAGCCGATCCACTACACAATCCACCACCGCCTGCTGGAACGCCGCCGCGATATCCTCGGGCCGGTGCGCCCCGCTCTGCGCCGCGCGCAGCACCGCGCTCTTGAGGCCCGCGAAAGAGAAATGCGGCTCGGCGCTGCCCAGCAGCGGCCTTGGCAGCGGCACCGCCTTCGAATTGCCGGTCTTGGCCAGCGCCTCGACGCGCGGCCCGCCGGGATAGCCCAGACCCAGAATCTTGGCGGTCTTGTCGAATGCCTCGCCCGCCGCATCGTCGATCGTGGTTGCCAGCCTGCGATACTGGCCGACCCCGTCGACGCGCAAAATCTGGCAATGCCCGCCCGAAACAAGCAGCAGCATGTAGGGGAATTCAAGCGCAGCATCGGCAAGACGCGGCGAGAGCGCATGGCCCTCCAGATGGTTGACCGCGATCAGCGGCTTGCCCGCCGCCATCGCCAACGCCTTGGCGGTGACAAGCCCCACCATCACCCCGCCGATCAGCCCGGGGCCTGCGGTCGCGGCAATGGCATCGACATCGTCCAGCCCCAGCCCCGCATCCATCAGCGCCGCGTCGATCAGCGGGGTGAGCACCTGCACATGCGCGCGCGCCGCAATCTCGGGCACTACGCCGCCATAGGGCTTGTGCGCATCCTCCTGCCCCGCCAGCCGGTGCGCCAGCACGGTCCGGTCCGACCCGATCAGCGCCGCCGCGCTCTCGTCGCAGCTCGATTCGATGCCCAGGATGATTGCCATAAGGCTTCCCCTTATCGGCATACGCCGCTAGCACAAGGGCATGGGTAATGAGACACGAGCGGGCCTGCCCGAGGGGATAGCGGAAATTCTGGAACAAAGGCCGATCCGGCTGGGCACGCGCGCCTCGCCGCTGGCCATGGCGCAGGCGCGGATGACCGCCGCCGCGCTGCGGGAGCGCTGGAGCCTGGCCGAGGATCAGGTCGAACTGTCGCCCGTGGTGGCGAGCGGCGACCGCATCACCGACCGCCCGCTTGCCGATGTCGGCGGCAAGGCCTTGTGGACGCGCGAGCTCGACTGGTCATTGGGCGGCGGCGCGATCGACCTTTCGGTGCATTCGATGAAGGATGTCGAGACCGTGCGGCCTGACGCCTTCCATATCGCCGCGATGCTGCCGCGCGCCGATGTTCGCGATGTGCTGCTGGGTGCCACGAGCATTGAGGCGCTGCCCGAAGGTGCACGCTTCGGCACCAGCTCGCCGCGCCGCGCCGCGCAGATCCGCTCGATCCGCCCCGATATCACCACCGTGCTGTTCCGCGGCAATGTCGCCACGCGCATCGGCAAGCTGCAGGCGGGCGAGGCCGATGCGACGCTGCTCGCCGCCGCCGGGCTCGACCGGCTGGGCGAGACATTGGACGGCATGGTCTCGGCGCGGCTCGATAGCGACACCTGGCTGCCTGCGCCGTCGCAGGGCGCGGTGGGCGTCGAGGTGCGCGCCGATGACGCACCGATGCGCGCGCTGATCGGCGGCATCGACGACAAGCCCACCTCGATCTGCGTGCGCGCCGAACGCGCGCTGCTGTTCGCGCTGGGCGGCGATTGCCACTCGGCGGTGGCGGCGCTCGCGCGGATGGAGGGCGAGAGCGTGCACCTGCGCGCCATGCTTTATTCGGAGGACGGTGCCGATCGTGTCGCGGGCGAAGCGCGCTTTGCCGCCGGCGATGCACAAGGCCCGGCAGGTCTTGCCGCCGAACTGCTCGCCCGCGCCCCCGAGACGATCACCCGGCTGTTCACCCCCGCGTGATGGCGAGCCCGCGCATCATCGTGCTGCGCCCGCAGCCCGGCGCGACCGCCACCGCACAGGCGCTGCGCAACGCCGGTTACGACCCTGTCGTCACGCCGCTGTTCGCGATCGAACCGGTCGCCTGGACGCCCGCCGACCCGGAAGCCTATGACGCTTTGCTCGTCGGCAGCGCCAATGTGTTCCGCCATGGCGGCCCGGCGCTTGCCGACCTCAAGGGTCTGCCGGTCTATGCCGTGGGCGGCAAGACCGCGCGCATGGCGACTGATCTGGGCTTTCGCGTGCGCGGCCAGGGCAGTGGCGGTCTTGCCGCGATGCTGCCGATGCTGGTCGAGGACGGACATCTGCACGTTCTGCGGCTGGCGGGCGAGGACCGGGTCGATCTCCCCGCGTCGCGCCTCGCGATCGATACGCGCATCGTGTATCGCTCGCGCGCGCTGCCAATGCCCGATGCCCTTCGCAAGGCGCTGACGGGACCTGCGATCGTGCTGCTCCATTCGGCGCGCGCGGCACAGCATTTTGGCACGCTGGTCGACAGCGCTGGGATCGACCGTGGCCATATCAGCCTCGCGCTGTTCGCCCCGGCGCTGGTCGATGCGGCAGGCGACGGCTGGGCCGCGGTGCGCATCGCGGCTGCCGCAGATGACCGCGCCTTGCTGGACGTGCTGCCCATGCTGTGCCAGCATGAGGCGGGACGCCAACAGGCGAAAAAGCCGGAGACCGAATGAACGTGGATACACCCCGCCAGGGAAGCCCGAGCCAGGCAAGCCCCAGCCAGGGGCAAGGGTCGAGCGGGCGCTCGCTGCTGATCCTGCTGCTGCTCGCCTTTGTCGGTGGAGCGGTGCTCTCCGGCTGGATCATCACCCGGTCGGGCTGGTTCGACACGCAGGCCCCGCCCCAGGCTGCGGTCGACCGCAATGTGATCACCGCCGCTCCGGCCAGCCCGGCACCTGCGCCGATTCCGCCATCGATGGCGACCGGCATGCTCAGCGGCCCCGTGCCGCCCGGCGCGCTCGACCAGCGCGTGGCGGAGCTGGAAAACCGGCTGTCGCTGATCAACGTTCAGGCCCAGGCGGCGTCGGGCAATGCCGGGCGCGCCGAAGGGTTGCTGATCGCGTTTGCCGCGCGCCGCGCGCTCGACCGGGCATCGGCGCTGGGCTATCTGGAAGGCCAGTTACAGCTGCGCTTCGGCACGGCGCAGCCCAATGCCGTGGCCACGATCATCCGCGCCTCGAAAAACCCGGTGACGATGGACCAGCTGCGCGCGCAGCTCGACGAGATCGGCCCCTCGCTGGGATCGGGCCGCGCTGCCAATGAGAGCTTCTGGGCGGCTCTGCATCGCGAGGCGAGCGAACTGTTCGTGATCGAACAGGCGGGCAAGGAATCGCAGACCCCGACCCAGCGCGTGCAGCGCGCGCGGCGCTATCTCGAGGCGGGCCGGGTCGAGGCCGCTCTCGGCGAGATCGAGAAGCTTCCCGGTCGCGCCAAGGCTGCGGACTGGATCGCCAAGGCGCGCAGCTATGCCGAGGCACGGCGCGCGCTCGACATCATCGAGAGCGCCGCGATCCTGGAGCCGCGCGGCCTGCGCGACGCCGTCGGTCAGCCGATCGAGCAGCCCTCGCCGCTGGCCCCGCCCGCAGGCTGAGGCCTGTCCGATGCCCGAACCATTGCAAGACCCCGTGATCGTGCTGCTCGCAGGCGGGCAGTCGAGGCGCATGCAGGGTCAGGACAAGGCGCTCGCCGAGATCGATGGTCAGCGCATGATCGACCGGGTGCTGGCGCGGCTTGCACCCCAGGCAGGCACGCTCTGGCTGTCGGCCGCGCGGGATTACGGTACCGCCCTGCCCGTCATTCGCGATGACCCGGAGGCTCCCGCCGGGCCGGTCGGTGCCATCCGGTCGGTCGCTTCGGCGCTGGCAGGCCTGGGCGGCGACGCGTTCGTCACCTGCCCGGTCGATGCGCCGTTCGTCCCCGATGATCTGGCCGCGCGGCTGATGGTCGAGGCTCCGCTCGCCATGGTCGAAGCGGATGGCGCGCTGCAGCCGGTGTTCGCGCTGTGGAGCGCGCGCGCGGTGCTGCAGGCGTTGCCGCCCGAGCGCTGCGGCGAACGCTGGTCGCTGCAGCGGCTGGGCGAGACCATCTGCATGCGCGCGGTATGCTTTCCCGACGCTGGTGCCCTGATGAACGTCAATACGCCGCAAGAGCTTGAAATCGCGCGCCGCCATGCGCTCGATGCGCGTGGGAAACGGCTTGGCGAGGCCGGGTCAACGCGATATTCAGCATAGCGAAAGCCGAAAACCATATAGAGCGGCGCTTTGCCGCCGACACGCGACGCGGCACGCAGCAGGGAACACAGGGGCCAATCTGGCATGGCGGTGAAAGACAAGGGCGGCACGGCCGCACCCAGAAGCGGGGCCCGCCTCTGGTTCTGGCGCATCGTCAAGATCGGTGCCGCGACCAGCTTTTTCGGGCTGATCGCGCTGGTCGTCGCGGTGGCGACGGTGATGGGCTCGCTGCCCAGCTTCAACGATCTCAAATCCTCGCCCAATGGCCAGATGATCCTGGTCAAGGCCGCCGACGGGACCGAGATCATGCAGCTCGGCCCCAGCTTCGGCGAATGGCTCGACATCGAAGACATCCCGCAGGTGATGAAGGATGCGATGATCTCGGTCGAGGACCGGCGCTTCGCCTATCATCCCGGCGTCGACGTGATCGGCATCGGCCGCGCGATCTTCACGACTGCGAGCGGCGGCGGACGGCTGCGTGCGACATCGACGATCACGCAGCAGCTGGCGCGCAACATCTTCCTCAGCAACAGCCGCTCGTACACCCGCAAGATTCGCGAGGGCATACTCGCGCTCGCGCTCGAGCAGAAGTTCAGCAAGGACCAGATTCTCGAGCTCTATCTCAACAAGGTCTATTTCGGCGGCGGCGCCTATGGCGTCGATTCCGCCTCGCGCAAGTTCTTCAACCATGATGCGACCACGCTGTCGCTCGCCGAGGCGGCGATCATCGCAGGTCTTGTGAAGGCGCCGTCGCGCTATTCGCCCACCGCCGACAGCGAGGCCGCGATCGGCCGCGCCGGCGTGGTGCTGCAGGTGATGCAGGATGTCGGCACGATCACGCCCGCGCAAGCCGCCGAGGCCGATCTGGACGCGGTGAAGTTCGCGCCGGAAAAGGGCCAGAATTCGGTGCGCTATTTCACCGACTGGGCGCTGCCGCAGCTCGATACGCTGATCGAGGACAATGACGAGCCGATCGTCGTGTGGACGACGCTCGACCTCAATATGCAGCGCGCGGGCACCAACGCGATCCAAGCCTATGTCCCCGGCGGCGCGCAGGGTGCGCTGGTCGCGCTCGACCGCGACGGCGCGGTCCGCGCGATGGTCGGTGGCACCGATTACGTCACCTCCAATTACAACCGCGCGGTCAGCGCGCTGCGCCAGCCGGGATCGGCCTGGAAGCTGTTCGTCTACATGGCCGCGCTCGAGGCAGGCTACAAGCCCGAGGACATCGTCACCGACGCGCCGATCACCATCGGCGGCTGGACCCCGCGCAACAGCGGCGGCAGCTATGCCGGCGACATCTCGCTGCGCACCGCCTTTGCCTATTCGAAGAACACCGTCGCCGCGCGCATCGGCGAGGATGTCGGCACCAGCACGATCGCCAACATGGCGCGCCGCTTCGGCATCACCACGCCGATCACGACGCTGCCCTCGATGGTGCTGGGATCGTCCGAAGTGCGCGTGATCGACATGGTGCGCGCCTTTGCCGGGGTGAGCTCGGGCGGCGTCGCGATCGCGCCCTATGGCATCACCAAGGTCACGACGGGCAAGGGCGAGCTGCTTTACCAGCACGAGGCGGACATGAGCCAGGTGCTCGTGCCCCCCTATGTCACTGCGGGCATGACCGATCTGCTGCAGACCGCCGTCAATGTCGGCACCGGCCGCGCGGCGCAGATCGGGCGGCCGGTCGCGGGCAAGACCGGCACGACTAACAGCAACAAGGATGGATGGTTCCTGGGCTTTTCGAGCGGGATCACCACCGGCGTGTGGATGGGCCGCGACGATGCAAGACCCGTCGGCGGCCTGCAGGGCGGCACCGCGCCCGCGCGCGCCTTTGCCGCGTTCATGAAAGTTGCGGTCGCCAAGCGCAAGATCGAGCCGTTCGAGACCGAACTCACCCTGCCCGAATCCGAACTGGAACCCGATGACGAGGCCTATTTCGGCTCACCCGACGACGTGATCTTCATCGACGAGAACGGCAATCCGGTGGGCCAGGGCGAAGGCATCAGCCCGCCCCAGACCGGCGGCGGCATCCCCGGCGAAGCGCAACAGCCCGAACGGCTCGACGAGAATTTCATCGACCGCGCGCTGGGCCGGGACACGCCACCGCAACGCCCGCAGGTCCGCCAGGCCGAACCCAGGCCCCCGGTGCGCAGGCCTCCGCCGAACCCGCAGGAGGATCGGGTGGCGCCGAGGTTGCGCGATGAGGATGAAGGGCAGTAGGATGGGGCGACGCGCGTCCGGTTTCAGCGGCGAGCGTTGGTGACGGTAGTGGCTGCTGAAGGGTGGGCAGGCGAATAGGAGCTTTCGGGTGACGGCCGTATCTCGCGATCCGGCTGCTGCGCGCTGCATTCCTCGCTTGTCTCGACATCCAGAAACGGGCGCTCGATGCAACGGGCTGCTCGCGCCAAGACTGCTGCATTTATCATGTTGCCCTCGCCACCTGCTGCTATCAACGCATCTCGCGCGCGTTCCAGAGTAGCGCGATCGCCCGTTAGGTAGGCGGTAAACCCAGTTACATATGTGTTCCAATCAAGCGCGGCATCTGGAGGCTGATCCGCTCGTCGGGATGCAGCCGCCAGCAACGCTGCGGCTGCGCGCGTACCAGAATCTGCTCCGGAACGCGCGAGATTGCGAGACATGTGGAAGGTCGTGATCGCGTGCTGGCGGGTTGTCAGCAGCGGCCCTGTGGCGAGATAATCGCGGGCAGCCTCAACGGCTTGGACATAACACCCTCGAGAGTTGTACCACATGGGCCCGCCAAGCTTCTGGGTATCAAACTCAAAGTCGTTCCATGAGCGAGCAGCATTACTGGTGCGGACCGCCAAATCATAGCGACAAGCACTTGATGGTCGCACCTCATCACTAGCTGGTGCGGCCTCACTTTGGGTATCGACCGTGGCCACCGTAACGAGAGCAAAGAACAGAGCGAGGAATGCCATGAGGCATCTTTCTCTGAATCGACCTGCTCTCGCAAGCGGTGTGTGGGATGTTGCTTGGAGCCAAGGTTGAGGGACTGGGCTTCAACTCGGTGCCACCGTTACAAGCTAGCGAGCGAGCGTCCGGGAAGGGCAAGCTTGCGATCAGCCGGTAGAGACAGAAACGGGGTCGTTTTCCGAACGGCCGGTTTGTTCGAGGACAGCTTGAACGCCGCCCCTCCCACCTCCGCTCAGCCTGAGCCTGTCGAAGGCCCCGCTATTACGGCCGCGTGCGTGCGTGACCCCCTCTCCCAGCTTCGCCTAATTCGCTGCGCTCAGAAGGCTTCGCAACCGTGGACAGAGCCACTTGCCTCTGTCCAACCCTCGTGGGGGAGAGGGGAGAGTGGCGCGTTCCCGCTCCCCGCAAACGCAATCCGGCCCGGAAGCTTGCGCTGCCGGGCCGGATCGGTTGTCAGTCTATCAGCGTGTCAGAAGCTCAGTGCTTCACGCCCGCCCAGACGTTGCGATAGGCCATATAGCCGAGGCCCGTCGCGATGATCAGGAAGATCAGCACGGCCCAGCCGGTCTGGTGGCGCTTTTCCAGCGTGGGCTCTGCGGTCCACACCAGGAATGCGGCGACGTCCTTGGCCATCTGTTCGCGGGTGGCGTTGGTGCCGTCCGAATAGGTGACGATGCCGTCGCTGCCCAGGGGGTTGGCCATCGCGATGTTCAGGTTCGCGAAATAGGGGTTATAGTTGAGGCCCGGTCCCGGCATCGCGTCGGGGAACTTCTTGGCGAGTTCCGCCGGCGGATCCTGATAGCCGGTCAGCAGCGAATAGACATAGGCTGCACCGCCGTGACGCGCCTTGGTGATCAGCGAAAGATCAGGCGGCAGAGCGTTGTTGTTGGCGGCACGGGCTGCCGTCTCGTTGGCGTGCGGCGAAGGGATATAGTCCTGCGGCAACGGCTTGCGCGTGGTCGGCTCGCCCGTGGCCGGATCGATCGACGGGGTCTGGGTTGCCCAGTTGGCCGCAATCGCCTTCACCTCGTCCTCAGTGTAACCGAGCTCGGTCAGGTTGCGGAACGCGACCAGACGCATCGAGTGACAGGCCGAGCAGACTTCCTTGTAGACCTGGAAACCGCGCTGCAGCTGCTGGCGGTCGAACTTGCCCATCGAGCCATCGCTGCTCAGCGCCAGCTTCTTGGGGTGGAGGTGGAATTCATGTTCTGCCGTCGGCTGGGGCGGCTCGCTGATATAGGCGGCCGCGCCAACTCCGAAGGACACCAGCAGCCAGCCGCTGAAGAACAGCCCGACCAAAAATGCACCAATGCGAATCATGTCGAATGACTTTCCTTTTAGCGTCAGGGCTTATTCGGCCGGCTGCAGCGCAGGGCCGCCAACCGTGCCGGAGCTGTCCTTGCCGAGCACCGCTTCGGTGATCGAGAAGGGCAGCGGCTTGGGCTTTTCGATCTTCGAGATGATCGGCAGGATGATCAGGAAGTGTGCGAAATAATAAGCCGAAGCCAGCTGGCTGAGCATCACATAGGGTTCTTCAGCCGGTGCACCGCCGAGATAGCCGAGCAGCAGCACGTCCAGCACCAGAATGATGAAGAAGGTGCGGAACAGCGGGCGATAGTTGCCCGAACGGACGGGCGAGCGATCGAGCCAGGGCAGAAAGAACAGCAGCAGGATCGATGCGAACATCGCCAGCACGCCGAGCAGCTTGGCCGGCACGATGAAGAAGTCGAAGGTGAAGGCGCGCAGGATCGCGTAGAACGGCCAGAAATACCATTCGGGGACGATGTGCGCCGGGGTCGAGAGCGGGTTGGCCGGGATGTAGTTGTCCGGGTGACCCAGTGCGTTCGGCGCAAAGAACAGCACCGAGCAGAACAGGATCAGGAACACGCCCAGGCCGAAACCGTCCTTCGCGGTGTAATAGGGATGGAACGGCACGGTGTCCGATTCCGACTTCACTTCCACGCCGGTCGGGTTCGACGAACCCGGAATGTGCAGCGCCCAGATGTGCAGGATGACGACACCGGCGATGACGAACGGCAGCAGATAGTGCAGCGAGAAGAAGCGGTTCAGCGCGGCGTTATCGGGGGCGAAGCCACCAAGCAGCCATGTCTGGATCGGTTCGCCGACCAGCGGAATGGCGCCGAACAGGCCGGTGATCACCTTGGCACCCCAGAAGCTCATCTGGCCCCACGGAAGCACATAGCCCATGAAGGCGGTCGCCATCATCAGCAGGAAGATGACCAGGCCGAGCAGCCAGATCATTTCGCGCGGCGCCTTGTACGAGCTGAAATAGAGGCCGCGGAAGATATGGATATAGACGACGATGAAGAAGAAGCTGGCGCCGTTGGCGTGCGCATAGCGCAGCATCCAGCCCCAGTTCACGTCGCGCATGATATGTTCGGTCGAATCGAAGGCGACCAGCGCGTTGGGCGCATAGTGCATCGCCATGATGATGCCGGTCACGATCTGGATGACCAGCGCGATGCCGGCGAGCACGCCGAAATTCCAGAAATAATTGAGATTGCGCGGCACGGGATAGCCGCCGCCGATCGCACCATAGACCAGACGGGGGAGCGGCAGGCGCTCATCCAGCCATTTGGTCAGATCGGACTTGGGTTCGTAGTGCTTGGCCCAGGAAAAGCTCATGATCTATGCTCCTCAACCGATCTTGATGACAGTGTCTGACAGGAATTCATATTCCGGCACTTCAAGGTTCTTCGGCGCCGGACCCTTGCGGATGCGCGCGGCGGTATCATAATGCGAACCATGGCACGGGCAGAAATAGCCGCCGAATTCGCCCTTCACCTCACCGGCGGCCGCGCCCAGCGGCACGCAGCCGAGATGCGTGCAGACGCCCAGCGTCACCAGCCAGTTGGTCTTGCCCGGCAGCGTGCGGTCGGCGAGCGACTGCGGATCGCGCAGCGACACCACGTCGACCTTGTCGGCTGCGGCGATTTCTTCCGGCGTCAGGTTGCGGATGAACATGGGCTGTTTTCGCCACACGGTCTTGATCGCCTGGCCCGGCTGCACCGCCGAGACATCGACCTCGGTCGAGGCCTGCGCCAGCACGTCCTTGCTGGGCGCCATCTGCGTGATCAGCGGGATCAGCACCGATGCGCCACCGACGCCAGCAAAGCTGACCGCGGCGATGTTGATGAAATCGCGGCGACGCACGCCATCGGATTCGACGGCAGCGGTGCCATCTTGATTCATCGTGACTTGTTCTGCCATGTCGCTAACCTGACCCTCAAGTTATTGAAAAGGATACGTTTTTTATCGATATAGGAAGCGGCATGGCACGGCTTCGCCCCTGGCCCGTCCGCATGATTGCGGGCCTGATAGACGCAAAATCGTCATCTTGCCAACAGGGAAATTGGCGCGCCGCAGCATCATAGCGCCGATTCTGCGCCGTTATGCCGTGCCGTGCACGCGCCGGACCGAGCAGGACAGGTGACAGCCGCGCCGCGCGCGCTATGAAGGGGCGATGCGCATTGCCCTGTTCCAACCCGAAATCGCCGGAAATGTGGGAGCCATTCTCCGCCTGGCCGCTTGCCTGGCGGTGCCGGTGGAGATCATCGAGCCTTGCGGCTTCGTGTTCGACGACAAGCGGCTGAGGCGCGCGGCGATGGATTACGGCCCCCTGGCCGAGATGACCCGCCATGCCGACTGGCCGAGCTTCCAGGCGTTCGCGCGCGACAGCGGCGCGCGGCTCGTGCTGATGAGCAGCAAGGCCAGCACAAGCATCTACCGCACCGCGTTCCAGGACAATGACATCCTGCTGATGGGCTCGGAAAGCGCAGGCGTTCCGGATCATGTGCGCGACGCCTGCGACCTGCAGACCACCATTCCGATGACCGCGGGTGTCCGATCGCTGAACATATCGGTCGCGACCGGGATTGCGCTGGGCGAGGCGCTGCGGCAGACACGAAGACTGGGTGAGGCATGATCGGCCATCACCAACTAGGGGAGCGCGATGACTGACTGGACCGAACAGAAGCCCAAGGCCCGCGCGTGGTTTGAAAGCCTGCGCGACGCGATCTGCGCCGAATTCACCGCGATCGAACGTGAGGCAGGCAGCGACGCGAGCTTCGAATATACCCCCTGGGAACGCACCGAGGCGGACGGAACGCCCGGCGGCGGCGGGGTTCGCGGGCTGATCAAGGGCAAGGTGTTCGAAAAGGCCGGCGTCAACGTGTCGACTGTCGAGGGCCGGTTCAGCGAGGAATTCGCCAAATCGATCCACGGCGCGGGCGAGGACCCGCGCTTCTTTGCGACCGGAATAAGCCTGGTCGCCCATATGTCGAATCCGCACGTGCCTGCGGTGCATATGAACACCCGTTTTCTTGTGACCACCAAGGCATGGTTCGGCGGTGGAGCCGATCTCAACCCGCCGCTGCCTTACGCGCAAGATACGGACGATTTTCACGCCCGGATGCAGGCAGCGTGCGACAAGCACAATCCCGACTATCATGCGAAGTTCAAGGCCTGGGCCGACGACTATTTCTATATCCCCCACAGAGGCGTGCACCGCGGCGTCGGCGGCATCTTCTACGATCATCTCGAATGCCCGGACGAAGCCGCGTTCGACGCGAATTTCGCCTTCACCCAGGATGTTGGCCGCGCGTTTCTGGACATTTTCCCCGCGCTGGTGCGCCGGCGGATGGGCCAGGATTTTTCGCCGGCCGAAAAGCACCAGCAGCTGGTCTGGCGCGGCCGCTATGCCGAATTCAACCTGATCCACGATCGCGGCACGTTGTTCGGCCTCAAGACCGGCGGCAATATCGACGCCATCCTGATGAGCCTGCCGCCCGAAGCGGTCTGGGAATGAGCCGATGACGATCGAGCGGCTCGACCATGTCAACATCATCACCGATGATCTCATGGGCACCGCACGCTTCTATGCCGAGCTGCTCGAGCTCGAGATCCGCCTCGCGCCGCCGCCGCTGACGCCCGACAATGCCCGCTGGGCGCATGACGCTGCGGGCAACGCGGTGGTGCATATCAACAGCACCGACTGCCCGCGCACCTATGACCGCGCGGTCACCCCCGGGCCGACCGGATCGATCCACCATGTCGCCTTCCGCTGCCGGGATTATCCCGCGATGGTCGCCCGGCTGGAGGCGCGCGGCGCGGACTTTCGGGTCAACGAAGTCGAGGCGATCGGCCTCAAGCAGCTGTTCACGCTCGACCCGAACGGGGTATTGCTCGAGCTCAATTTCTTTGCGGGGTAAACGCAAAAAGGGGTGCGGCCGCTGGTGCAGCGCGCGCCCCTCTTGCGGGAATGGAGTTGGCTATCAGCCGTTCACATCGGCCTGGGTCACCGGGACGATGCGGATCTCGACGCGGCGGTTCTGGGCGCGGCCATCCTCGGTGGTATTCGATGCAACCGGCTGCGATTCGCCAAAGCCGCGCGTCGCCAGGCGCGCCGACTGGACGCCGCGGGTAGACAGATAGCTTGCGACCGACTGTGCACGGCGTTCGGACAGCGTCTGGTTATATGAGTCGCTGCCGGTCGAATCGGTATGGCCGTACACGTCGATATAGGTGCTCTCGTACTGGACCAGGGTCGACGCGACATCGTTCAGCGTGTTGCGGAACTCGGGCTTCACCGCCGAGCTGTCGACATCGAAGGTCACCTGGCTCGGCATGTTGAGCAGCAGGCTGTCGCCGTCGCGGACGACGTCGATGCCGGTGCCAGCGGTCTTCTGGCGCAGTTCGCGCTCCTGCTGGTCGAGATAATAGCCGATGCCTGCACCGGCCACCGCGCCGATGCCCGCGCCCACGATCTTTTCGGTCCGGTCGCGGCGACCACCGACGATATCGCCCAGCAGATAGCCGCCGAGCGCGCCGCCGATGCCGCCGATCGCGGACTTGCTGATGCGCTGCTGGCCGGTCTCCGGATCGGTCACGCAGGCACCGAGTGCCAGGCTGGCCAGGCCCGCAAAGGCCGCGATACGGATGGTCTTGCTGTTCATCATAAGCTCCCGCGAAAAGTCTTTCATCGTGCAGACGCGTCGCTGCGTCTCATCCGCTTATTCGGTTTCGCGGCTGAATGGTTCCCGAACCTGAATGTAACATCGTTTAATTTCCGGGAACGCCCAGCCCGTTTGCGGGTCTGGTTGCAGGTGCGAAAGCACGTGACACCGCGCGCGCGCACGATATAGGGTGCACGCTTAACCCTGTAAGGCCCGATGGACCCTCTTCCCCCCTTTCCCTGGCTCGATGTCGTCATCATCCTGGCGCTGATCGTGCTCAATGGCGTTTTCGCTATGTCCGAGCTTGCGATCGTCTCGGCGCGCAACGCCAAGCTGGAAGCGATGGCGCGCGACGGCAGCAACGGCGCGCGCACTGCGCTCAAGCTGGGGTCCGATCCGGGCAAGTTCCTTTCCACCGTGCAGATTGGCATCACCCTGATCGGCATTCTGGCGGGGGCCTATTCGGGCGCGAGCCTCGGCGCTCCGGTCGGTGAGCGGCTGGCGCTGGTCGGAGTGCCCGCCGATATTGCCGACAGCGTCGGCTTTGCGCTGGTCATCGGCGTGACCACCTATCTGTCGCTGGTGATCGGCGAGCTGGTGCCCAAGCAGTTCGCGCTGCGCAAGGCCGAGGAACTGGCGGTCATCATGGCGATCCCGATGGACCTGATGGCGCGCGGCGCGGCCCCGCTGGTCTGGGTGCTCGACCGATCGAGCGCGCTGATCTTCCGCCTGCTCGGGCTGAACCGCGAATCGGAAAATATCGTCACCGCCGAAGAGCTGCAGATGATCTTCGCCGAGGCGACCAAATCAGGCGTGATCGAGGAATCCGAACGCGCGATCATCTCGGGCGTGGTCCGCCTCGCCGACCGTCCGGTGCGCGAGGTGATGACACCGCGCACCGAGGTCGACTGGCTGCCCGCCGATGCCGGGCTTGACGATCTGCGCCGGATCATGGCGGATTCGCCGCACAGCCGCCTGCCCGTCGCCAATGGTTCGGTCGACGCGATTATCGGCATCGTCACCGTGCGCGACCTGCTGACCGCGATCATCGAGGGCGCGCCGCTCGATCTGGCCGCGCTCGCGCGACCTGCTCCAATCGTCCCCGACCGCGTTGATGCGATGGATGCGCTGAAAGTGCTGCAAAAGGGCGAGGTGCCGATGGCGCTCGTCCATGACGAATATGGCCATTTCGAAGGGCTGGTGACGCCCGCCGACCTGCTGCAGGCACTGGTCGGCGATTTCGCGTCGGATCAGGGCGAGGGTGATTCGCCGATGGTGGTCGAACGCGCCGACGGCAGCCTGCTGATCTCGGGCGCGCTGCCCGCCGACGCCATGGCCGAACGCCTCGGCATCTCGCTGCCCGAAGACCGCGATTACGCGACAACGGCCGGCCATGTGCTGCACTGCCTGCGCCACCTGCCCAAGGAGGGCGAGGTGTTCAACGATCAGGGCTGGCGGTTCGAGATTGTCGACATGGACAATCGCAAGGTCGACAAGCTGCTGGTCAGCCGGATCGCCGAAAGCGACTGACCGGCGGCGACGCGCTTATTGCGGTGCGCCTGCGCCCGCGCCCGGCGCACCCACCGCGCCGATATTGCCGAACAGATCCTGGAAGAAAGTGCGCTTGCGGCCGAGCGTCGGCGTCTTTTCGCCTTCGGGATCGATCTTCGCAACCTGATCGAGCCCGGTGAAATCGACCGCCGCGACATTGCCGGCGGCATCGAACTTGACGCGCATCACCTGCTGCGCGGTCGGACGCGGATTGGCAAAGGCGAGCTGGCGCGTGTCGCGCGCGAAATAATACCACTCGCTGTCGCTGAACTGGCCGGTAAAGGTCGGGCGGCCCAGCGTGCGTTCGACCGACTGGCGGTTGTCGACGCCCGGCAGGATCTGGCCCGCCAGCGTCTGGTCATAGATGAAACCCTGATGCCCGCGCAGCTGGCCGCATCCCGCCAGCAGCGGCAGCGCTGCCATCGCCACCAGCAAAGCAGCGCGGGGGCGCGAAAACCGGGTCGCGCGAGAGGTCGGAGCTTTGCTGGTCATCATCATTCCTTGGCGGTCTATCCGCGATGTCTGCGGCGCGATGCTGTCAGGCGCAAGCCATGCCGCATGTCTTGCAACTTGCCGTTGGCGCCTCAATATGCACTAAGCCGCTGCATCACAAGTGGCCAATGAATTGTGGCTTAACGCCGCGATTTCCCTGCAGGATATCACACGCCCCATGTCCGTCCTCTCCCGCCTGTTCAGCCGCAAGGACCCGCGCGAGATCGCGCGCGCAGCCTATGACCGCATCATCGCCATGGGCCGCGACCCCTATTGGTATCTGGACGGAAAGGTCGAGGACAGCGTCGACGGCCGGTTCGAAGCGGTGACCATGGTGCTCGCCGCCGTGCTGCTGCGGCTGGAGCAGGACGATACCGACCCGCAGGTTCGCCAGTTCTCGGTGTTCCTTGCCGAACTGTTCGTCGACGATATGGACGGGCAACTGCGCCAGAACGGCGTCGGCGATCTCGTCGTCGGCAAGCATATCGGCAAGATGATGAGCGCGCTGGGCGGACGGCTGGGGGCCTATCGCGAGGCGCTGGCCAGCGGCAATGGCGACCAGCTCGCCCAGGCGCTGCGCCGCAACCTCTATCGCGATGCCCCGGTCGACGACGCCGCCGTCACCGCCACGGCCGATCATCTGGCGCAGCTTTATGCGCGGCTTCGCGCCCTTCCGGCGACTACGATCATGCAGGGGAGCTTCTGATGCAGGAGCCGACCGAATTTTCGCGCCCCGTCGATCTGCGCGCCATTCCCCGGCAGATCGTCGAGCTGAGCGCCGATGAGGCGGAGCGTGCTGCGCTCGCGCGCCGGTTCGATATCGTCTCGATCGCTTCGCTCAGCGCGACCGCCAGCATCGAGGAGCGCGCCTCGGGTGTCGATGTCTCGGGACGGATCGAGGCGGCGCTGGTCCAGTCCTGCGCGATTTCGGGCGAGGATTTCCCGGTGCGCATTGCTTCGGACTATCGGCTGCGCTTCGTGCCCGAAGCCGAATATGAAGCAGCCCTCGCCGATGCCGGAGAGGAGATCGAGCTCAGCAGCGACGATCTCGATACCATCGCCTATTCGGGCAGCAGCATCGATCTGGGCGAGGCGATCGCGCAGACGCTGGCGCTCGAGATCGATCCTTATGCCGAAGGGCCGAATGCCGATGCCGCGCGCGCCGAATACGGCCTCTCCACGCCCGAAGCGAGCGGGCCTTTCGCGGCGCTGCAGGCGTTGAAAAAGGGCCAGGACACCAAGAGCTAGGGCTTGGGCACGCCGATATTGTCGAGCAGCTGATCGATTGCGGCCACAGCCGCCGCATATTCGGGCGAATCGATGCTGCTATAGGTGCGCTCGAACAGCCCGGCATCCAGGCCCTCGGGCCTGTCCAGCGCCTCGCCCGGTAGCAGCTGATCGTCGGTCACTGCCGCCAGCCGGGTCTGGAGGAAGCGGGCAAGCTGCGCATTGGTCGCGGCGCGGGCGAAGCGTTCGCCCGAACGGTCGGCAGCGAGATCGACAAACGAAAAGCCCGATCCGCCCTTGAGGCTATCCGACAGTTCCTTGAACACACCCAGCGACTGCGCCGCCTGACCGCCCAGGCTCGCCCCCAGCGCGGCGGAGAGCGCCCAGTGCTTGGCGAGATCGGCGCGCCCTGCCAGCGCGACCGGGTCGTCGGGCGGGGAGCATCCGCTCACCAGCGGCAGCGACGCCCCGGCGAGACGATCGCGATATTCGGGCACCGTCCGCATCGCGACCGCAAGGAGCAGACCGCGATTCTGTTCGGCCGGGCCGAGCTCCGCCGGACGCTCCAGCTGCCAGGCGCGGCGGACGATGACGGCCAGATCGGGATCGGCATGGCGCGACAGCGCGCAATAGGCGCGCGCCACCCAGCGCGGATCGCTGGCCGTGCCGCCCAGTTGCGCGAGGCCCGCGAGCGCCGCGTTGCGCCCGGGATTGATCAGCACGACACGCACGGCTTTCGGCGCGATCTGCACCTGCAGCAATGTCTCCTCGAGCGTCGGCGGATCGGGCATGTCGGGCTGGGCGATCGACCAGGCCTGACCGATCAGCCATCGCATCAGCCAGGCCGGAACCGGCAGATGGCCTATGCTGGCGCGCACGGTCGGCAGCCCCCGGCCTGCGCCGGTGCTGTGCGCCCTCGCCTCGATGTTCAGCCACGCGCCCAGCGGCAGGCTGCGGCTCAGCCGCAGCACGAGTCCGGGCGGCGCAGCGGCGCGTCCCGGGGGTGCGATCAGCCGTGCCTCGGCCCGGCTCGGCGCGATCACCTGGCTCGCCATGGCCGAAAAGCCGTCGAGCTCGCGCTGTCCCAGGACGATCGTCTCGCGCGCGCCCGCGACGGCATTCTGCCCCGCGACCTGCTTGGCGATGCCGCGCGCCAGAGCGATGCTGCGCGCATCGGGCGGGACCGGCGGGCCGACCAGCGGCTTTCCATCGATCGCCAGAAAGACCGCGACCAGCATCACCAGCGCCAGCAGGCGCAGCACCAACGTCCAGCGGGAGCGCGTGCGCGGTGGCGGTGCTGCGGGGGTCATCTTGCGGCCTTGTGGGGGTAGGCCGCGCCTGCGCAAGCAAAAAGCGCCGAAATCGCGAGGACTTCGGCGCTTATTGCGTTGAACCGATAAAGGTGCCGGATCAGGCGGCGGGCAGAGCTGCCTGTGCCTGCTTGACGAGACCCTTGAACACTTCGCCCTCGTTCATCGCGAGATCGGCAAGGACCTTGCGGTCGAGTTCGATACCGGCGAGCTTCAGGCCGTGCATGAAGCGGCCATAGGTCAGGCCTTCCATGCGGGTCGCGGCGTTGATGCGCTGGATCCACAGAGCGCGGAAATTGCGCTTCTTGGCCTTGCGGTCGCGATAGGCATACTGACCTGCCTTTTCGACGGCCTGACGGGCGATGCGGATGGTGTTCTTGCGACGGCCATAATAGCCCTTCGCCTGGGCGAGAATGCGCTTGTGCTTGGCGCGGGTGGTAACACCCCGTTTGATGCGTGCCATGAGTTATATCCTTGTGAAAATCGAGAGAAGGGGTCCGGCGGGATCAACCCAGGCCGTAGGGCGCCCATTTCTTGATGGTCTTGGCATCGGCGTCCGAAATGACGCTGGTGCCGCGATTCTGGCGGATATACTTGGCATTGTGGCTGATCAGCCGGTGGCGCTTGCCAGCGACGCCGTGCTTCACCTTGCCGGTGGCGGTGAGCTTGAAGCGCTTCTTGACGCCGCTCTTGGTCTTCAGCTTGGGCATTTTGGTCTCCTTTTTGGAAATCCGCATCAAGCGAACATGGCAGCCCATAACCAGCCAGCCCGCTTATTCGGAGGCGTGCGCGCCTAGCGGGATTCTGCGCCAATTGCAAGGCACAGAATCCCGCCAGGTGGCCATGATCCGATCAGAGCCGGTGCATCGCGCAGATCTTGTTGCCGGCGGGATCGCGCAGATAGGCGAGATACAGCTTCATCCCTGCGCCTTCGCGCACGCCCGGCGGGTCTTCGATCGCGGTACCGCCATGCGCCAGGCCGGCCGCGTGCCATGCATCGCAGGCTTCGGTGGAGCTGGCCGCAAAGCCGATGGTGCTGCCATTGCCGCAGCTCGCCGGCTGGCCGTCGATCGGCTTGGTCAGCAGGAACAGCCCGCCATTGTTCATGTAGATGACGCGGCCCTTGGGGTCGACCATTCCGGGCTTGCCGCCCAGCGCAGCCATGGTCGCATCGTAGAACGCCTTGGACGCGTCAATATCGTCCGCGCCCAGCATGACGTGTGAAAACATGGAACTCTCCTGTTGTTGATCGGCCAGCTCTTAACCGAGTGGTTAAATCACCATGGACAAGCCGTCTGGCCCCCGTCAATATCCGGTTGCGAGAAAGACAGCCATTGGCCGCCAAAGGTCAAGACAAAAGCGGCTGGGCGCATGGAGAGAGGATCGAGGCGATGAGGCTGAAAGCGGCTGTGGGAGCGGCGCTGGCGCTGCTGGTGGCATCCTGTTCGGGCGGGGCGGACGACAACAGGGCGACCGACACCACGGGAATCGACGGCGCAAGGATCATCAAGGCCGATGGCGGCGAATGGCTGAGCTATGGCCGCACCTATGACGAGCAGCGCTTCAGCCCGCTCGACCAGATCAATACCGGCAATGTCGGCGAGCTGGGCCTGGCCTGGTATGCCGATCTTGACACCGCGCGCGGCCAGGAGGCGACGCCGCTGGTGATCGACGGCAAGATCTACGTCACGACGGCCTGGTCCAAGGTCAAGGCGTTCGACGCCACCACCGGCAAGCCGCTCTGGGACTATGACCCCAAGGTGCCCGGCGAAACCGGGGTCAAGGCGTGCTGCGACGTCGTCAATCGCGGCCTCGCCGCCTGGGGCAACATGCTGTTCCTCGGCACCCTCGACGGCCGGCTGATCGCGCTCGATCGCGGCACGGGCCGCGAGATCTGGAGCAAGGTCACGGTCGATCAGGACAAGTCGTACACCATCACCGGCGCGCCGCGCGTGATCGACGGCATGGTCATCATCGGCAATGGCGGCGCGGAATTCGGCGTGCGCGGTTTCGTCGCCGCCTATGATGCCGCGACCGGCAAGCAGCTGTGGAAATTCTACACCGTGCCCGACCGGCCCGGCGCCAACGAGGCGGAGTATCTGAAAGCCGCCGAGACCAGCTGGAAGGGCGAATACTGGAATATCGGCGGCGGCGGAACCGTGTGGGACGCGATGGCCTATGATCCGGAGCTCGGGCTGCTCTATGTCGGCGTCGGCAACGGCAGCCCCTGGAACCAGGCCTATCGGTCGCCCGGCGGCGGCGACAATCTGTACCTGTCCTCGATCGTCGCGATCAAGGTGAAGACCGGCGAATATGCCTGGCACTACCAGACCACGCCGGGCGAGACCTGGGACTATACCGCCACGCAGCATATCATGCTCGCCGACCTGGAAATCGACGGCAAGACGCGCAAGGTGCTGATGCAGGCGCCGAAGAACGGGTTTTTCTACGTGATCGACCGCACGACCGGCGAGTTCATCTCCGCCAACAATTTCGTGCCGGTCAATTGGGCGACGGGGATCGATCAGAAAACCGGCCGCCCGATCGAGAACCCGGCGGCGCGCGTCGACAAGACCGGCAAGCCCTTCATCGTCTCGCCCGGCCCGCTGGGCGCGCACAACTGGCACCCGATGGCCTATGACGCGAAGCAGAAGCTCGTCTTCATCCCGGCGCAGATCACCAGCTATCCCTATATCCCGGCCGCCGGCTGGAAGCCCTCCAAGATCGGCTTCAATGTCGGCATGGACACCGCGAACAACGCGATGCCTGCTGACAATGCGGTGCGCGAGGCCGCGAAAAAGGCCACCAAGGGCGTGCTGATCGCCTGGGATCCGGTGGCGCAGAAGGAGCGCTGGCGCGTGACACTGGGCGGTCCGTGGAACGGCGGCGTGCTGGCGACGGCGGGCGGCCTCGTGTTCCAGGGCAATGCCATGGGCAATTTCGTCGCCTATGATTCGGCGAGCGGCAAGAACCTGTGGAGCTTCGAGGCGCAGACCGGCGTGGTCGCAGCGCCGATGACCTACAGCATCGACGGCGAGCAATATGTCGCGGTGCTCGCCGGATGGGGCGGCGCGTGGCCGATCACCGCCGGCGTGCTCAGCGACATGTCGGGCCCGGTGCGCAACATCTCGCGGCTGCTGGTGTTCAAGCTGGGCGGCAAGGGCAAGCTGCCCGCGATGCCCGCCGCCGACGCGCTGCCGCTCGATCCGCCGGGTCTGACGGCTGCGGCCGATGTCGTGCAGGGCGGTGCGCAGCTCTATGGCCGCTATTGCACCGTCTGTCATGGCGATGCGGCGGTCCAGGCCTCGGGCCGGGGCGGCATCATCCCGGACCTTCGCTATTCGGGCACGCTCTCCAGCGCCGAAAACTGGCAGATGATCGTCCATGACGGTGCGCTCAAGGACAATGGCATGGTCAGCTTCGCGCCGGTCATGTCGAAGGGCGAGATCGACAGCATCCGCCAGTATGTCATCGCCCGCGCCAACGAGGACAAGGCGCTGATGTCGAAGAAGGTCGCGATGAAGTGACGGGGCGGTGGCGGGGCTTCGGGCCCGCCGCCTCCATCACGCGCGCAGCGCGGTCTGTTCCTCGGACGCGGACTGCATCGCTGCCGGGCGACCGAACAGATAGCCCTGCGCCTCGTCGCAACCTTCATCGACCAGCAGCTTGAGCTGGTCGAGCGTTTCGACCCCTTCGGCGAGCACCGGAATGCCGAGCGAGCGCCCGAGCGCCAGCACCGCGCGGATGATCGCCTGAGCCTGCGGGCTCTCGCCGGATTGCAGCAGGAAGGACTTGTCGATCTTGATCTTGTCGAACGGGAAGGAATGCAGCGTATCGAGCGACGAATAGCCGGTGCCGAAATCGTCCATCGCGACCGAAACGCCCAGCGCCTTGATCCGCCTGAGGCTGTGCAGCGCGCGCGTCTTTTCGGTGATCAGCGCGGTCTCGGTGATCTCCAGCTCTAGCCGGCGCGGTGCCAGGCCGGTTTCCATCAGGATCGACGTGACCATTTCGGGCAGGTCGGGCTGGAGCAGCTGCACGGGTGAGAGGTTCACCGCCACCTTGTCCTGGCTGGTCCAGCTCGCCGCCTCCCGGCAGGCCTCGCGCAGCACCCATTCGCCGATCTTGATGATCTCGCCGGTCTGTTCGGCGATGGGAATGAACTCCATCGGCGAGATATGGCCCAGCCGCGGATGCTTCCAGCGCAGCAGCGCCTCGTAACCGCTGATCTGGTGCGTGCGCAGCGAGCGCTGCGGCTGATAGAGCAGCCGGAACTCGTCGCGCGCCAGCGCGTGGCGCAGTTCGTTGGCGATCTGGCGGCGATGCCGCGCGTCCTCGTCCATGCCTGCCTGATAATAGCAGATCGTCTCGCCGGGGCTGGCCTTGGCGCGGTACATCGCGAGGTCGGCATTGTTGAGCAGCGATTCGCGGCCCTGCGCATCGCCCGGATAGGTGGCGATGCCGAAGCTCGCGCCGACACTCGCGGCCTCCCCCTCGCCCGGCGCGAGCGACGCGCTGATCCGCGCGACGAAGCCCTCGAGCTCTGCCGGATCGGTATAATGCTTGGCCACGGCGAATTCGTCGCCGCCGACGCGTGCGGCAATCTCGCCGCGCTCGAGCACCTCGGCCAGACCGGTGCCGATCTGCTGCAGCACCCGGTCCCCTGCGGCATGGCCATGGGTGTCGTTGATCTCCTTGAACCGGTCGAGATCGATCGCGATCACCGCCACCTGTCCCCGCTGCACCGCGGCCTGGGCCAGTTCGCCATCGAGCCACTGGTTGAAGCTGGTGCGGTTGGGCAGTCCGGTCAGCCCGTCGTGCAGCGCCATGTGCACGATCTGCTCTTCGGAACGCCGCCGTGCGGTAATGTCCTCGATCGTGGTCACCCAGCCGCCATCGGCCATGCTGCGGCTCGACATCGCGACGATCAGGTCCTCGTCGAGCTCGAGCACGAAGGGCGGCAGGCTGGGGTCGCGCAGCGAATCTTCCAGCCGCGCCCAGATCCTGGCCAGCTGCGATTCGGCGGTCGCCTCGCCGGTGCGCGCGGCCAGCGCGGTGCGCAGAACGTCGAGCGCGCCGGTTCCGGGCGGGCATTGGTCGTTGCCCAGGCCCCACATTTCGGCAAAGCGCCGGTTGGCCAGCACCAGCCGTCCCCTGGCGTCGAACAGGCACAGCCCCTGGTGCATATGGTCGAGCGCAGCATCGCGGTGGCGACGGGCTTCGGCGATGCGGTCCTGGTCTTCCTTCAGCCGGGTGATGTCGCGGGTGATCTTGGCAAAGCCGAGCAGCCTGCCCGATTCGTCGCAGAAGCGCTCGATCGTCACTTGCGCCCAGAAGCGCGTTCCGTCCTTGCGCACGCGCCAGCCTTCGCCGCTGAACTTGCCCGTCTCGCGCGCGGTGACGAGCGCCCGTTCGGGCACGCCATCTGCGCGTTCCTCGGGCAGGTAAAAGCTCGAAAGCGGCTTGCCGACAATCTCTTCCGGCCGATAGCCCTTGAGCCGCTGCGCACCGGCATTCCAGTTGGCGACCCGACCTTCGGCATCGAGCATGTAGATCGCACAGTCCGAAATGCCCTTGATCAGCGCGCCGAACTGCATCTCGCTCGCGCGGATCGCCGCCCGGGTCCGCCGCGCGATGACGAGGCCGCTAAGGCACAGCATCAGCAGGCAGGCAGAGGCCAGCGTGATGAGGATCGACATGGTCGTCGGCGAGAGCAGCGCGCGCGAACCCTCGATGCGCGAAGGCACCAGATCGATCGCGGTCATGCCCGAAAAATGCAAGCCCACGATCGCGCCGGTCATGATCAGCGCCGCAGAAAGGCCCGAAGCCAGGCTGGTGCGGCGGCGCGCGAGCGCCAGCGCCGGATAGAGCGGCACGATGGCAAGAGCGACCGACAGCGCCAGATAGCCCATGTTCCAGCGGATGAGCGCGGGCATTTCGAGCGCGGCCATGCCGACATAGTGCATCGCGGCAAAGCCCGATCCGGCGAGCACGCTCGCGGCGGCCAGCGCCCTTGCCCCCTGCCCGCGCGTTGCGATGAGCATCGCGGCAATGGTCGTCGCCAGGACCACGAGCAGCGACCCTGCGGTCCGCGCGATCTCGTAGCCGACAATGATGCCCGGGTCATAGCCGAGCATCGCGACGAAATGCGTCGACCAGATGCCGAAGCCCGTGGCGAACCCGCCCGCCACCGCCCAGCCCAGCCGCGCCCGCGCCGAAGCGGACCGGGCCTGCCGGATCATCAGCACCGCCGTGATCGTGGACAGCAGGCAGATCGCGGCGGCCAGTCCGACAAAGCGGATGTCATGATCGTCGCGGATGCAGAAAAGGATATCGAACAAGGGCCTAGCTCCGGGGAAAAAGCTAGTCTGTCCTATTCCGGAAGTGGTTAACAAACCGCACGCCACGGTGTCGGTAACGCAAGCCTGTGCACTCAAGCGCCATCGGACCTGGTGGAGCCGAGGGGAATCGAACCCCTGACCTCGTCATTGCGAACGACGCGCTCTCCCAACTGAGCTACGGCCCCATATCCGGTGACGCGAGGCTATAATGGTTCGCCCCGCGCCTATCCAGAGGAAAAATCAGTCGCCGCTGCTCGGCAATATCGTCGGCAGCACCGGCGGGTTGCTGGCCGGGGTTGCAGCACCAGGAGCGGTGTTCAAGGCCGGCTGGATGGCAGGCTGGGCCTGCCCCATCTGCGCGGCCTGGGCGGCCCGCATCTCGGGGCTGCCATAGAGCGCGATCCATTTCTGCAGGTCGCTCTGGTAGCTCTCGTAGCTTGCATAGAAGCGGTCGAACACGCCCTCGAGCGTCGGCAGCGCGCGAACCGAAAAGGCGACCAGATCCTTCGACGGCAGTGCCACCGCTTCCTGGCCCAGGATCAGCGCGGCATTGCAGAAATCGCTCTTGACTGGGGGAAAGGCGAAGAAATTGTACACCTGGGTGTTCTCGGTATCGCGGATGCGCGCATAGCCGGTGCCGTAGCGCTTGCGATATTTCTCCTCGACGGTCCTGTTGATCCGGTCGAGCTCGCGCTTGTGCGTCTTGAGGAACTGGTTGTAATCGTCCGCGATCCGGAAATGCTCGGCATTCTGGCAATTGAGCGCGGCGACGTTGAACGCGGCGCGGAAATACCAGAGCTTTTCATTGTCATCGATGTCGCGCATCGGCGTGTCGCGCAGGCCGTCGGCGCGCAGCCCCGGGATCGCCATGGCGGTGACGGCATTCGATGGCGGGGTCGGCATGCGCGGCGGCGCGACCGGAACCGGGGGCGGCGGCGGTGCGACGGCGACGGGGGCGGGCTTGGCGCCGCCACAGGCCGAAATCAGGGTGGTAAGGCTGACCGTAACGGCCAGCAGAAGTGCACGGCTGGGGGCCATACGTGCCATGTTCAGTGTCTCCCGGTGCACGCGCGGGGCCTTGGCTCTCTCGCACGCGTTCTCATGGGCATGGTTTATGCCCGCCAAGCGCCGATCTCAACACCAAAACGGTGAACCGTTAAAGGCTGGGTGACGACAGCCACCCAAAAGCCGGGATGAGCGGAGTCGCTCGAGCGGCGAGCCGAGTGAACCTTTTAAGCGCAAAAGAAAAGCCCGGCGGAAGGGGATCCGCCGGGCTGTCAGGGTTCCAGTGCTTTTCCGGACAGATCAGTCGCGACTGCCCATGATGCTCAGCAGCGCCTGGAACATATTGATGAAATCGAGATACAGGTTGAGCGCGCCCATGATCACGACCTTGCCCATCATGTCGCTGCCCGCCACCTGCCAGTACAGGCTCTTGAGCTTCTGGGTATCATAGGCGGTCAGGCCAGCGAAGATCAGGACGGCGGCATAGCTGATGACCAGGCCCATGACCGACGACTTGAGGAAAATGTTGAGCACGCTCGCCACGATCAGGCCGACGACGCCCATGATCAGGAAGCTGCCCCAGCCGGTCAGGTCCTTCTTGGTGGTATAGCCGAACAGGCTCAGACCCGCAAACGCCGCAGCGGTCGAGAAGAAGGCCAGCGCGATGCTCTCACCGGTATAGACCAGGAAGATCGTCGACATGCTGAGGCCCATCAGCGTGGCAAAGCCCCAGAACATCGCCTGGAGTGCGGGCGTCGAGAAGCGGTTCATGCCGAAGCTCATCGCCAGGACGATCACGAGCGGCGAGAAGATGATGACGTACTTGAGCAGGCCCGGGCCGAACATGATGTCTGCGGCCATGCCCGACTGGGCGAACAGCAGCGCGACGATGCCGGTCAGCAGGATGCCGCTGGTCATGTAATTGTAGATGGACAGCATGTACTTGCGCAGGCCCTCGTCCCGGGCCGCGCTAACACCGCCGGGCGCATTGATCGAACCGGCGCGCATGCGCTCCGCCGTGCGAGGATCAAAACGGTCAGCCATCGAAAGAGTCTCCTTTGCCCGGCATTGTTGCCGGATAGCCACAATATCGCCCCTGAAGGCAGAATTTTCAAGCGAAACCGGTTTTCCGTTCGTCGCGCCTTGCTACGATACAATCCTTACCATGCGATTGTTCCTTGCCCTTGTGCCTCCGATTGCCATTCGCGCGCTGCTGCTCGACCGGATGCAGGGGCTGGGCGCGGCACGCTGGCAAGGCGACGCGCAGTTGCATGCCACGATGCGCTTCATCGGCGAGACCGACCGGCACGGGGCAGACGCGCTGATGATGGCGCTCGCCGCAGAACGGTTCGCGCGAATCGAGGCAGGGCTCAGCGGTTTCGGCTGGTTCGACCGCAAGGGCCGGGTCGATCAGCTCTGGGCTGGCCTCGCCCCGCGCGATCCGCTGGCGGCATTGCACGCGCGGCTCGATCGGCTGTGCGTGCGCGCCGGCTTCGAGCCCGAAGCGCGCAAATATGTGCCGCATGTCACGATCGCCCGTTTCGCGCGCAGCACCGCGCCCGATCCGGCAGGGGTCGCCGCCTGGATGGCATCGCAGCCACCCCTGCCCGGCGACCTGTTCGGCTTTGACGAACTGCGGCTGATGCAGAGCCATCTGGGGAATGACGGCAGCGTCTACGAGACGATCGCCGCCTTCCCGCTGCGCGGCTGACGCATCAGGGCTGGAAGGCGGCCACGATATCCGCCGTGACCCGCGCCGGGCGTCCGGTCGCCTTGTCGAGCATCGCCCATGTCGAGATGGCCGTCACGATGTCGCGCCCGTTCGCATCGGCGAACGCGGCATGGCGGGCAAAGCGCGCGCCCTTGGGCGTTCCGGGCACCCAGGTCCGGCCGATTGCCGTCTCGCCCAAACCGATATTGCCGCGGTAATCGATCTCGTGCCGCACGATCACCCAGAAATATGCGGCCACATGCGCCGGGTCCGCCGCCGCATTCCAATGCGCGACCGACAGTTCCTGCAGCCACTGCACCCAGACGGCATTGTTGACATGACCGAGCTCGTCGATGTGCTCAGGTGCGGCGGTAAAGGGGAGGGAGAAGGTGGTCATGGGGCTGCCTTAACGCTCCCATCGCCGTTTGTCCCGGCCCTTCGGCTGGCTGGCACGCCGGAGGGCTCGGGACGAAAAGGCCCGGCTGACATCTCGCCAGCCGGGCCCTTCGTTCAATCCGCGTTGGTATCGCTTTCCTTCTTCGCCGAACCGCGCGCCTTCTTGGGCTTGGCCGCCTTGGGCGGTGCGGGGACGATCTCGAAGGCCATCGCGCCGTCCTTCATATGGACGTTGACCTCGCCGCCCTGGACCAGCTTGCCGAACAGCAACTCTTCCGCCAGCGGCTGCTTGATCTTCTCCTGGATGAGCCGCGCCATCGGACGTGCCCCGTAGAGCCGGTCATAGCCACGCTCGCACAGCCAGTCGCGCGCTTCCTGGTCGAGCCGGATATGCACGTTCTGGTCGGCGAGCTGCAGTTCGAGCTGCAGGATGAACTTGTCGACCACGCGGGCGACCACCTCGGTTCCCAGATAGCCGAACGGCACGATGGCATCGAGACGGTTGCGGAATTCGGGCGTGAACATCTTCTTCACCGCCTCGTCCGACGCATCCTCGCGGCTGACATCGCCAAAGCCGATGCCCTCGCGCGCCATGTCCGCCGCGCCCGCATTGGTCGTCATGATCAGCACGACATTGCGGAAATCGACGGTCTTGCCGTGATGGTCGGTCAGCTTGCCGTTGTCCATCACCTGCAACAGGATGTTGAACAGATCGGGGTGCGCCTTCTCGATCTCGTCGAGCAGCAGGACGCAATGCGGCTGCTGGTCGATCGCATCGGTGAGCAGGCCGCCCTGATCATAGCCGACATAGCCCGGAGGCGCGCCGATCAGCCGGCTGACCGAATGGCGTTCCATATATTCGGACATGTCGAACCGCTGCAGCGGAATGCCCATGATGTTCGCGAGCTGCCGGGCAACCTCGGTCTTGCCGACGCCGGTCGGGCCGGAGAACAGATAGTTGCCGATCGGCTTGTCGGGATCGCGCAGGCCCGCGCGGCTGAGCTTGATCGCGCTCGACAGCACCTCGATCGCCTTGTTCTGGCCGAACACGACGCGCTTCAGGTCGCGCTCGAGATGCTCGAGCACCTTCTTGTCGTCCTTCGACACCGACTTGGGCGGGATGCGCGCCATCGTCGCGATCACGCTCTCGATCTCGCGCGCGGTGATGATCTTGCGCCTTTTGGCGGGCGGCACCAGCATCTGCATCGCGCCGACCTCGTCGATCACGTCGATCGCCTTGTCGGGCAGCTTGCGGTCGTTGATGTAGCGCGCCGACAGCTCGACCGCGGTCTTGATCGCATCGGGCGTGTACTTGACCTTGTGATGATCCTCGAACGCGGTGCGCAGACCCTTCAGGATCTTGATCGTGTCCTCGATCGTCGGCTCGTTCACGTCGATCTTCTGGAACCGGCGCAGCAGTGCGCGGTCCTTTTCGAAATGATTGCGGAACTCCTTGTAGGTGGTCGATCCGATGCAGCGGATCGTGCCGCTGGACAGCGCAGGCTTGAGCAGGTTCGACGCGTCCATCGCGCCGCCGCTGGTGGCCCCTGCACCGATCACGGTGTGGATCTCGTCGATGAACAGCACCGCGTGCGGCATTTTCTCGAGCTCGGAGACGACCTGCTTCAGCCGCTCCTCGAAATCGCCGCGATAGCGCGTGCCGGCGAGCAGCGCGCCCATGTCGAGCGAATAGATCACCGCCTTCTGCAGCACTTCGGGAACGTCGCCCTCGACGATCTTGCGCGCCAGACCTTCGGCGATCGCCGTCTTGCCGACGCCGGGATCACCGACATAGAGCGGATTGTTCTTCGAACGGCGGCACAGGATCTGGATGGTGCGGTCGACCTCGGGCCCGCGTCCGATCAGCGGATCGATCTTGCCGGCCTGGGCGCGCGCGTTCAGATTGACCGTGAATTGGTCGAGCGCGCTGTCCTTCTTCTGCTTGGCGGCAGCGTCCTGCTTCTCTTCCTGCGGTTCCTCGGCCCCGCGCACGCTACGCTGTTCGACCGGCTGACCGCCCTTGCCGATGCCGTGGCTGATATAGCTCACCGCATCGAGACGGCTCATGTCCTGCTGCTGCAGGAAATAGACGGCATAGCTTTCGCGCTCGGAGAACAATGCGACCAGCACGTTCGCGCCGGTGACGACATCCTTGCCCGAGGACTGGACGTGCAGGATCGCACGCTGGACCACGCGCTGGAAGCCGGAGGTCGGCGCAGGGTCGGTCTTTTCGGCGACCTTGAGCGAGTCGAGCTCATTGTCGAGATAATGGGTGACGGCATCGCCCAGTTCGCCGAGGTCCACGCCGCAGGCCTGCATCACCTGCGCGGCATCGGCATCGTCGATCAGTGCGAGCAGCAGATGTTCGAGCGTGGCATATTCGTGACGGCGATCGGCGGCATTGTGCAGCGCCTGATGCAGCGTCTTTTCCAGCGATTCGGCAAAGGATGGCATATTGCGATACTCCGCAGCGGGCGAGATACCCGCCTTCTTATTCAATTCGCCCGGAAAAAAGGGCCGGGCCCCTTATCGTCAAGCGCCTCTTTGCCATTGCCCCTATCCACTCCGGGGCGCTCCACGTGCACCAATATAGGACGGCATTCGGGCAAATCCAGCAGGCTCAAAGCCACTCGTCGCGAATAATCGCAGCAAGAGCCGTGCCAGATGAACGGCACCTGCGTGAATGTCGGATGCGCCGTTCGGGCTCAAAGCCTGCAGGCGGTGCTCAGCTCTTGCGAAACAGCGCTTCCGCGCTCAGCCGGTGCTGCGCGGCAAAGGCCTTGCGCGCTTCGCACCGGGCGATCTCGGCCCGGCACAGCGCAATCCGCGCGTCCAGTTCGTCCAGCGAATAGGCATCGATATCCTCGCCGCCCAGTTTCTGGGCAGCATCTGCGCGCAACCGCGCGAGGCTTTCGTCGGGCTCCATGGGACTTATTGTTGACCCCGGTGCCTTAGCTGTCAATATGGGGTTTACAGATGTTGACGGTTTGGTCCGTGAACGGGGGGAGCACCAGGTCATGACGACCCTGGAAATGGCGAAAGTAATTCCGGCGACCATGCGTGCCGTCGATTATGCCGAGCCGGGCGGGCCGGAAGTACTGGTGGCCGGCGAGACACAAGTTCCGGTGCCAGCAGCTGGCGAGCTATTGATCCGCGTCGCCGCCGCCGGCGTGAACCGGCCCGATGTCATCCAGCGCCAGGGCTTCTATCCGCCGCCGCCGGGTGCTCCGCACATCCCCGGACTGGAGATTGCCGGAACGGTGGTGGCCGCTGGCCCCGATACCGACGATGCGCTGATCGGCCAGCCGGTCTGCGCGCTGGTCGCAGGCGGCGGCTATGCCGAATATTGCCTCGCCCGCGCGGACCACTGCCTGGTCGTGCCCTCGGGCATATCGATGGTCGAGGCGGCCGCGCTGCCCGAAACGCTGTTCACCGTGTGGCACAACCTGTTCCAGCGCGCCTATGCCCGCGACGGCGAGACGGTACTGGTCCATGGCGGTACCAGCGGCATCGGCACGATGGCGATCAAGCTGTGCAAGCTGTTCGACCTCAAGACCATCGTCACCTGCGGCAGCGACGACAAATGCGCCGCAGCGCTCGATATCGGCGCGACGCACGCGATCAATTACAAGAGCCATGATTTCGTCGAGGAGGTCCAGCGCCTCACCGACGGCAAGGGCGTCGAGATCGTGCTCGATATGGTGGGCGGCAGCTATTTGCCGCGCAACATGGCGTGCCTGGCCGATGATGGCCGCAATGTCACCATCGCGGTGCAGGGCGGCATGAAGGCGGAAATTTCGGTGCTCGAGATCATGCGCCGCCGCCTGACGCTGACCGGTTCGACGCTGCGCCCGCGCTCGAACGGCTTCAAGGCGCTGCTCGCCGACGAGATTGCGCGCGAGGTCTGGCCGCTGGTCGCGACCGGCGAGCTGTCGCCGATCATCCACAGCCGCTACCCGCTGCACGAGGCGGCGAAGGCGCACGCGCAGATGGAATCGGGCGATCTCATCGGCAAGATCGTGCTGGAGATCGGCGAATAGTCCGCCGATTGTCATCAACCCGTCATCGCTAGGCGATTCCAGTTGTCACATTAAACCGCCATTGGCGTGGTCCCGAGGATGCAATATCCGCAAGGGAGCAAGCGCCACATGGCCCTCGACGATTTCAGCGACCCCCTCAGCGCGCTTCTGGCAGGCGCAGCGCATTCGGGCGATTTCACTGCGGACGGTTTCTCCAACGTCACCGGCTTTCCCGGCGGTCAGCCCTATATCCCCGAGCCCCCCAGCGATGCGCGCCGCCGCTATCGCACCGTGTGGATTTCCGACGTGCACCTCGGCACCCGCGGCTGCAACGCGCAAATGCTCATCGACTTTCTCGACCATGTCGACAGCGACACCATGTATCTGGTCGGCGACATCATCGACGGCTGGCGGCTGAAGAAGAAATTCTACTGGCCGCCCGCACATAACGACATCGTCTGGCGCATATTGAAGCGCGCCAAGCGCGGCACGCGCATCGTCTATATCCCCGGCAATCATGACGAGATGTTCCGCCAGTTCAGCGGGCTCAATTTCGGCGGGGTCGAAATCCGCCGCGCCGCGTTTCACGAGACCGCCGACGGCCGCCGGCTCATGGTGCTGCACGGCGACGAGTTCGACACGATCATGCTCGCGCACCGCTGGCTCGCGTTCGTCGGTGACACGCTCTACCATCTGCTGATGAGCCTGAACATCGGCGTCAACTGGGTGCGCCAGCGCTTCGGCCTGTCCTATTGGTCGCTCTCCAAGATGGCCAAGCACAAGGTCAAGAACGCGGTCGAGTTCATCTCGCGCTTCGAGCAACTGGTCGCGCGCGCCGCAGCCGAGCGCGGTGTCGACGGCGTGGTCTGCGGGCATATCCACACCGCCGAAATCCGCGAGATCGGCGGCGTCGCCTATTATAATGACGGCGACTGGGTCGAAGGCTGCACCGCTTTGGTCGAGCATTTCGACGGACGCATGGAAGTGCTCCACTGGGCCGAGATCATGAAGGAACGCCAGACGGCCGAGGCCGAAGCGCGCATGCGGCAGAATCTCGAACCCGTCGCGGCCTGATCCAGGGTGGTGCGACAGCGGAGGACGACATGCAGGCCGGCATGAAGATCGCGATCATCACCGATGCCTGGGCGCCGCAGGTCAACGGCGTGGTACGCACGCTGACCGCAGTGACCGAGCGGCTGCGCGCGCTGGGCCACGAGCTGCTGGTCATCTCGCCCGATCAATATGCCTCGATCCCCTGCCCGTCCTATCCCGAAATCCGCCTGGCGCTGACCACGCGCTTCGGCATCGGCGCGCGGCTGAGCGAGTTTGCGCCCGATGCGGTGCACATCGCCACCGAAGGACCGCTGGGCATCGCCGCGCGGCGCTTCTGCCTCGATCACGGCTATCCCTTCACCACCGCCTATCATACCCAGTTTCCCGACTATCTCGCGCAGCGCACCCGGCTGCCTGCGGCGATGTTCTGGCCGTTCATCCGCTGGTTCCACGCCCCCGCCCATGCGATCCTGGTATCGACCGAGACGGTGCGGGCGCAGCTGCGCGGTCAGGGGCTGGGCCAGGTGGTGCACTGGGGCCGCGGCGTCGACCTTACCTGCTTCAGGCCTGACGCCCCCCGGCCCGCGCTCTATGCCGAGCTTGCGGGGCCCATCCAGCTCTATGTCGGCCGCGTCGCGGTCGAGAAGAATATCGAGGCGTTCCTGTCGAGCCGCCATCCGGGATCGAAGGTGGTGGTGGGCGATGGCCCCGCGCGCGAGGCGCTGGCACGGGCGTATCCAGACGCGCATTTCGTCGGCGCGCAATCGGGCGCGGCGCTGGCGGGCTATTATGCGGGCGCGGACGTGTTCGTCTTCCCCAGCCGCACCGACACCTTCGGGCTGGTGATGATCGAGGCGCTCGCCTGCGGCACCCCGGTGGCAGCCTTCCCCGTTTCCGGCCCGCTCGACGTGCTGTCGCCGGGCGCGGGCGCGATGCACGCCGATCTCGACACCGCGATCGCCGCCGCGCTCAGCCTGAACCGCGCCGATTGCCTGGCCGCGGGGCGCAGCTTCACCTGGGATGCCAGCACCCGCCAGTTCCTGAACGCCCTGGTACCGATCACCGCGCGTCTCGCCATGGCGGCCTGACGATCGCTCGCATTTCCTCAAATAGTATAGTATGCAACATCCGGGTCGCCCCAGACAGTCAGTTCAGCATGCAGGGGTGATATGCAAACAGCCACGTTCTTCCGGGTGATACTGCCGTGCGCGCTTGCGTTGGGCGGCGTGATGTTCACAGGCCACCAGGCGCTCGATGCCGCAGACCATTTCGATCCGCCTGCTCGAACAGGATCGGACACCAACACGGTGGGATTCGACGTCGCCGCCGACATTGCCGATCTCTACGCCTTTCACGACGCCAACAATGTCTATCTGTCGATCGGCTTCGGTGGCCCGTCGGCGACCAACCTGCCGGGCTTCTACGATCCCGATGTCCTGTACATGATCAACATATCCAATGCCGGATCGCGCACCGATGTGGAGTTTCCGATCGAGATCCGCTTCGGGCGCGACGGGGCCAATCCGGGGATCGAGGTCCGCAATCTGCCCGGGGCCAGCCTGGTTCGCGGTCCGGTCGAACGCAACCTGACCACCCCCAACGGCATAACCGTGCGCGCCGGGCTGTTCGACGATCCGTTCAACTTCGATCCGCAGGGGCTGCGCGATTCGCGCGCGACGGGGAACTTGTCGTTCAACAACGCGCGCAATCGCTTCGCCAATCTCAACACCACCTTCGTCGTCATCTCGATCCCGCGCAGGCTGCTCGATCAGGGCCAGCCGCTCGATATCTGGTCGACCTCGGCCCGGATCAGGAGCTGAAACCATGACCCGGAACCGCACACCGCGCGCGCTCGCTTCTGCCCTTGCCATATCTGCGTTGCTTGCGGGCTGCGGCAGCAACGAGCCGCAGACCAATACGATCGTGATCCCGCCGGTCGCGGTCGCCCCCGCGCCCGCGCCGACCCCGCCGCCGCCGACCAGCTTCGATGTCGGCCCCTGCCTCAACCAGACCGTCGTTCCCGGCCGGACCGTGGCGAATCTGGTGGTCCCCGATCTGCTCCGGCTCGATCTCAACCAGCCGGCAGGCTTCCCCAACGGCCGCCGGTTCGAGGATCCGGTGGTCGATGTGACCCTCGCGGTCATTTTCCTCGATCTCGCCCGGCACCCCGCGACCACCTTTGCCGCGCTGCCGGTCAACCCCAACACGCTCGACCAGCCGCTGCCCACCAGCTTCCCGTTTCTGGCCGCGCCGCTCGGCAGCCCGCCGACATCGGGCGGTGCGGGGACGAACTTCACCTTCCGCAGCGATCTGCCCTCGGCCTATCGGCGGGTCGATCGTGCCGGCATGCCAGCGGTGGCGACCGCGCTCGTCTCCGGCAACCCGTTCAAGAACGAGTATAACGACGACACCCCCGCGATCGACGCGACCGGCAAATGGGTGCCTGAACTCAGCAGCACGCTGACCATCCTGACCAATGCGCTGGCCGACGATTTCGGTCGGCTGGGCCTGAGCATCTGCGCGCGACCCAATGGCTGAGGCAGGTGCGGTGGGCGAGGTCGGCCTGGCAGCACGGCTGGCACCCTGGAAATGGTGGATCATGGCGCTGCTGGTCCTGGCAGGCGTCTGGACGATCGACGCCTGGAATGACGCCAAGCCCCTGCCAGAGCCGATCGCGTGGCAAGCTTCGCCCTATTCGGGCAGCGGCCCGCCGCTGAGCTATGCCGAGGCGATGCGGCGCAGCCGGACAGCGATCGCCAATGCCCGCAAGGCGGCCGAGGCGGGCGCGGACCAGTGGCTGATGCATGAAATCCATGCCAGCGAGCTGATGGCGCGCGCCCAGCTTTCGGGCGATTATCGCGACTATGCCGCTGCCCAGGCTGCGCTCGACAAGGCCTTTGCGGTCGCGGTGAAAGGCAGCGGACCGCACATGATGCGCGCCGCGCTCGATTTCAGCATGCATCGCCTGGCCGCCGCCGAAGCGCAGCTGGCGGCCACCGATGCCTATGCGGTTCCGCCCGATGCGGGCGACCGCGCCGAGATCGAAGCGATGCGCGGCGACATCGCCTTCTATCGCGGTGATTATGACAGGGCCTGGGCGCTGTATGACGCGGCCGACCGGCTGGTGCCGGGTTCGGCCAACTTCCGCCGCGCGATCTTTGCCGCGCGCACCGGCAAGGTCGATCTGGCCGACGCCTATCTGACCGAGGCGGAAAAGGCCTATCGCTCACCCACACCGCAGACCCGATCGTACATGCAGCTCCAGCGCGGCATTCTCGATCTCGACCAGGGTCGGCTCAATGAGGCCATGGTGCATTTCCGCGAGGCCGACCGGCTGTTCCCCGGCCGCTGGCTGATCGAAGAGCATATCGCCGAGGTGCTTGCGCTGCAGGGCAAGACCGGTCAGGCGGAAAAGCTGTATCGCGATATCGTCCGGCGCACCGGCCATCCCGAGTTCATCGATGCGCTGGCCGCGATCGTCGAGGCGCGCGGCGACAAGGCCCAAGCGCAGCGGCTCTACGCCCGCTCGTCGACCATCTGGGCCGAGCGGCTGAAGCTGTTCCCGGAAGCGACCTATGGTCATGCAATCGACCATTGCATGGCGAAGCGGGACTGGTCCTGCGCGCTCAGGCTTGCGGAGGCCAATCATCAGGCACGCCCCTATGGCGAAGCGAAGATCAAGCTCGCCGCTGCCCTGCTCGCGAACAGCCGGATCGATGAGGCACGCGCCCTGATCGACACCGTCCTTGCCTCCCGCTGGCGCACCCCCGATCTGTATTCTACCGCCGCCGCCATCTACGATGCGAGCGGCCTCACCCGAAAGGCGGCAGAGTTTCGCCGCACGACCCCGCTCTCCTCAGATTGAAGTTTAATCAAGTTGCCTTGTCCTCGGGCTGTCTGCAAGCTCGCCGCCTATTCTGGCAGGGGAGCGAGGCGTGAAGCGGGGGCTATGGGTTGCAGGCTGCATTGGACTGATTCTGGCCTCTCCGGCCTTTGCGGGCGATCAGCCCCTTTATGCTCCCGCCCCCGAATGGGTGAAACCGGCTGCCCTGCCCGATGACAAGCAGCCCAGCGGGGCCGGCGGGGTGATGCTGCTCGATTTCCAGCACCGCATCGATGGCCCCACCGTCTGGCAGTATAGCGACACGATCCGGCGGCTGGATTCGCCCGAAAGCCTGACGCAGAGCAACATCATCACCTTGCCCTGGAGCCCGGACAAGGGCGATCTCATCATCCACCAGCTTTCGATCCTGCGTGACGGGCAGACGATCGACGTGCTGGCGGCTGGGCAGAAATTCACCGTGCTGCGCCGCGAGGAGCAGCTCGAAAAGAGCGAGCTTTCCGGCATCCTGTCTGCCACCCTCGCGGTCGAGGGGCTGCGCGTCGGCGACAGGTTGCGCCTGCGCGCCTCGGTCACCCGCAAGGATGCCGCGCTGGGCGGACGGTCGCAGATCGTGCAATGGCTGCCCGCCGCCCCCGCACGCATCCCCTCGGCGGGTTACAGCCTGGCCTGGCGCAAGGATCAGCCGGTGCAGTGGAAGTCGCTGGCGGGCAGGCTCGACGTGAAGCCGGTGCGCGATGGCGATTTCATGCGCCTCGAGGTCGCGGCACCGCTCGCCAAGCTGGCCGAGATGCCCGACGATGCGCCGGGCCGATATCGCCTGCTGCCGATGATCGAGGCCTCCACCTTTGCCAGTTGGGCCGACGTGTCGAAGGTGATGGCGCCGCTCTATGCCACGCAAGGCACCGTCGCGCCGGACAGCCCTATCGCCGCCGAGATCGCCGCGATCATGCAGGCGACCAGCGATCCCATGGAGCGCGCCGCCAGGGCGCTGCAGATGGTGCAGGACAAGATCCGCTATCTCGCCGTGGGAATGGATGGCGGCAATTACATGCCCCAGTCACCGCAAAAGACCTGGGACGCGCGCTATGGCGACTGCAAGGCGAAGACGCTGCTGCTGCTCGCCATGCTGCATGCGATGGGGATAGAGGCAGAGCCGGTGCTGGCCGGCGTGCGGCTGGGCGAACTGGTGCCCGAGCGTATTCCAAGCGCGGCGGCGTTCGACCATGTGCTGGTCAGGGCGACGATCGGATCGGAATCGCTGTGGCTGGATGGCACCGCGATGGGCACCAGGCTGGCCGACATGCGCGACACGCCGCGTCTGGGCCATGTGCTGCCATTGCGCGCAGACGGTGCCGATCTGATGCAAGTGGACCTGCGCGCGCCCGGACGCCCGATGATCGACCTGGAGATGACGGCGGATGAAAGCACCAGCATCGACCTGCCTTCGGTCATCGATCTCAAGATGGTCGTGCGCGGCGAGCTGGCCAGCCTGCTGACGCTGATGACCGCACAGATGCCCGAACCCGAGCTGCGCGACGGCGTGCAGTCGGTCCTCCAGGAATTTGTCGGCGAGGCGCAGTTCGAACAACTCGAGGCCGTGCCCGATCCGGATGCGGGCACTGTCACCATTCGCGGCCGGGGCGCGTTCAACACCGGCTGGAAGATGCAGGAGCGGCGCATGGAGCGCTGGCTTTCGCGCGTGCCGGATCTGCTCGATTTCAAGCCGGACCGGGCAAGACCAGCCTGGGCCGCGATCCCGGTCGCGACCGCCGGACCGCTGCGCAGCCGTTACAAGATGACGATCCGGCTGGCCGATGGCGGACGCGGCTACACGATCGAAGGTGACCCGTCGGTCGACATGACGGTCGGCGGCACCGCGATCCGCCGGTCGCTGACGATGGCGAACGGCGAGGTGATGATCGAGGAAGACCTGACATCGCTGGGCGGCGAGATCGCGGCGAGCGATGTGGCGCGCGAACGCGATCGCATGGCGACGCTGCTGGCGCGATCGCCCAGGCTGGTCGCTCCGGCCGATGCGCGGCGGCGCTGGTCGCTGGCCGGTGCGCCGTCGGATTCGCAGATCAGGGCAATCCGCGCGATCTATGACAAGGAGGTGCAGAAGGCCGACGAGGAAGACACGACCGCGCTGGTCAGCAGCCTGTCTCTGTATCGTGGCATCGGCGATTTCAAGGGGGCGGCAGGCGTGCTCGATCGGCAGATCGCGCTGCTGCCTTCAGCCGAAGCCTATAGCGACCGGGCGTCGGTGCGCGCGCAGCTGGGCGATCTGAAAGGCGCACTGGCGGATGCCGAGGCGGCGCGTTTGCTTGATCCAGCTGATATCGGCTATATTGGACAGGTCGCGGGGCTGAAGGCGGAGCTCGGCGATCTGGACGCTGCGCTGGCGCTGGTCGATGAACGCATTGCGCTGGGCGGCAAGACGCTGACCGACTTGCGAGTGATCCGCGCCGATCTGCTGGGGATGTATGGCGACGCCACGCAAGCGCTGACCGAACTCGACCAGGTGATGGCCACCAAGCCCGGCGATCCGTCGCTGCTCAACATGCGCTGCTGGATCAAGGGCACGCGGATGGTCCAGACCGAATCGGCGCTGAAGGACTGTACCGGCGCGCTGGAGCTCAGCGACAGCACCGCAGGCATTCTCGACAGCCGCGCGCTGGTCTGGCTGCGCATGGGGCGGCTCGAAGAGGCGCTGGCCGATCTCGACGCCGCGCTGCTGCAGGCACCCAGCCTCGCCGAAAGCCGGTACCTGCGATCGATCGTCTATCGCAAGCTGGGCCGCGAAGCCGATGCGGCGGCCGATCTGGCGGTCGCGCGGCAGCTCTCGCCATCGCTGGAGCGGCAATATGCGCGCTATGGGCTGAAGCCCTGAAGCCACCGGTCGAGGGGACGTTCACCACATTTCGGGCCGCGCCAGCCCCTTTCCTTGCCCCCGGACCCTTTTCCTTGCCCAAAGCACCGCGTTCGCCTATAGCCGTGCGCAGCATTCGGCCACCCCGCGAGGGGTGGCCATATTTTTTGGAGAAACGCGCATGTCTGCCAACCCCCAACCGCTGATGCCGCACGCGACCGCATCCTGGATGGTCGACAATACCGGGCTCAGCTTCGAACAGATTGCCGATTTCTGCGGCCTGCACATCCTGGAAGTCCAGGCGATGGCCGATGACCTTGCCAGCAGCAAGTACACGGGCCGCGATCCGGTGCGCGCGGGCGAGCTGACCATGGCCGAGATCGAGAAGGGCCAGGCCGATCCCGACTATCGGCTGAAGATCATCGCTGGGCCCGCGCAGGTGCGCCGCACCAAGGGCCCGCGCTACACCCCGGTGTCGAAGCGCCAGGACAAGCCCGACGGCATCGCCTGGATCCTGCGCAACCATCCCGAAATCTCGGATGCGCAGATCGGCAAGCTGATCGGCACCACCCGCAACACCATCGCCGCGATCCGCGATCGCAGCCACTGGAACATCTCGAACATCCAGCCCAAGGATCCGGTGACGCTCGGCCTGTGCTCGCAGCGCGAGCTCGACGCCATCGTCAGCAAGGCCGCGAAGAAGGCCGGGATCACCGACCAGGCGCCGACCGACACGCGTCTGGGCGGCGACCGCGAGGCGCTGATCGAGGAACTGCGCGCCGAACGCGATGCCCAGCACCGCGCCGCCGAGGAAGCCGCGCGCGAGGCCGCGATCGAATCGTCGCTGCTCGGCGGTGACGCGCCCGAAAGCGAGAGCAGCGAAGACTGATGACCGAGGCTGCGGTCCCCGAAGAAGCGGCAACGCGCTCGGGGCCGCCCGCTTATGATGCCTCGCTCGCCGATCACGGGCTCGAGCCCAAGGAATTTCGCGGGCTGACCTATCCGCTGGGCGATCATGCGCCCGGCTATGGCGAATATTTCGCCATTGCGCCGGGGCTCGGCTGGACCCGGCTGCCGGTCCCCGGATCGCTTGACCATATCAATATCTGGCTGCTCGACGACACCGACGACGAGGGCGAAGGCGTCGCGATCGTCGATACCGGCCTGTATATGCCCGCCTCGACCGATGCGTGGAAAAAGCTGTTTGCCGAAGGGCTGCAGGGCAGGCGGATCACCCGCGTGCTGGTCACCCATTTCCATCCTGATCACGTAGGCGCGGCCGGCTGGCTGTGCCGCCGCTTCGGCGTTCGCCTGTGGATGAACCGCACCGAATGGCTGATGGCGCGGATGCTGACCGCCGATGTGCGCGAACAGCCTCCCGAGGAAGCCATCGACCAGATGCGCCTGGCGGGGTGGGACGACAAGCGCCTCGACGAGATGCGCGCGCGTGGCTGGGGCAATTTCGCGCGCATGGTAGCCCCGCTGCCGATCGGCCATGTCCGCATGGAAGACGGCGGCGAGGTGCAGATCGGCGAGCGGTGCTGGACGGTGATGACCGGCGGCGGGCACACGCCCGAACATGCGTGCCTTGTCGACAAACTGGGCCAGGTGGTTATCGCGGGCGACCAGATCTTGCCGCGCATCACCAGCAATGTCTCGATCATGGCGAGCGAGCCGACCGCCGACCCCTTGCGCGAATGGCTCGACAGCATCGCGAAGTTCCGTGCCGCGCTGACCGGTGACGAGCTGATCCTGCCCGCGCACGGTTTTCCCTTCACCGGGGTGCATGCGCGGCTTGATGCGCTGGCCGAGGGCCATCACGACCGCCTCGATGCACTCGAGGCGGCGCTCAAGGAGCGCGAGATGCGCGCGGTCGACACGTTCGGCATCCTGTTCGCGCGCAAGGTCGACGACAGCGTCTATGGCATTGCCACCGGCGAAGCGATGGCGCATCTGCGCTATCTGGAATATGCCGGGCGCGCGACCTGCATCGTGCGCGACGGCGTCGCCTGGTTTTCCGCCTGAACGCAGTCGGCCTGAGCTTCAGCCCGAGCGGTATTGCGCTTCGGCTTCGGCCATATAGTCGCGGGTAATCGGCAGCGCGTGGCGGCTGCGCGCGAACTGCACCTGATAGTTGCACATGCCGCCATGTTCGAACGCAGCGGTGGCCCCGGCGAGATAGAAGGTCCACATGCGGAAGAAGCGCGCATCGTAAATCGCCTCGATCTCCGCCTGTTTCTCGACCGTGCGCTGATACCATTGGCGTAGCGTGTGCGCATAATGCAGCCGCAGCGTCTCGACATCGGTGGCGATCAGCCGCGACGGTTCGCTCGCGCGCACGATCTCGCTCAGCGCCGGGATATAGCCGCCGGGGAAGATATATTTGGTGGTGAACGCATCGGTAGAGCCTGGCCCGCCCATCCGTCCGATGGTGTGCAGCAGCATCACTCCGTCATGCGCAAGCAGCTTGCGGCACTGGCGGAAGAAGGTCTCGTATTGCGGCACGCCGACATGCTCGAACATGCCGACCGAAACGATCCGGTCGAACCTGCCGGTGAGCGCGCGATAGTCGATCAGCTCGAACTTCACCCGTTCGGCAACGCCCGCCTCCTCGGCGCGGCGGCGCGCGACCTTGAGCTGCTCCTGCGACAGGGTGATGCCGAGCACGTCGACATCGGCAATGCGGTTCAGATACAGCGCCATGCCGCCCCAGCCGCAGCCGATATCGAGCACTTTCAGTCCCGGTCTCAGGGCAAGCTTCGCGGCGATATGCGCCTTCTTGTCGTCCTGCGCCTGCTCGAGCGAATTGGCGGGATCGGTGAAATAGGCGCAGCTATATTGCTTGTCGGCATCGAGAAAGAGATCGTAGAGCCGGTCGTCGAGATCGTAATGATGCGCCACATTGCGCTGCGAGCGGCCCGCCGGATTGATCTGGTCGATGCGTCCGCCAATCGCCTTTACCAGTCTGCGAAGGGGACCACGCGGCTTGAGATCGCCGCCCCTGTCCCAGGGCGCGTTGGCGCGAACGAGCTGGATCAGCTCCATGATGTCGCCGCGCTCGATGATCAGCCGCCCGTCCATATAGGCCTCGCCCGCCCCCAGGCGCGGGTGGAGCGCGATGAAGCTCGCCACGTCCTTGTCGGCGAGCCGGATCGCGACATCGGGAAAGCCGGGCGCTGCCGTTCCGAAACTGCGGGTACGACCCTGATGGTCGGTCAGCTCGAGCGTGCCGTGGCGGATGATCCGGTTCAGGAAACGGTCGATAAGGCTCATGATGACCTAGATAGTGCAGCCAAAGTCAGATGCCAGCATACCATTCATATCCAGCCGCATCCTCCCAGTAACCGCCGCCCCCACCATAAGCGAGGCGATAGTCGGCGACTGCCTCTATACGCCGGACATATTTGGCGTGCTTGTAACCGAGATGCCGTTCGACCCGCAGGCGCAGCGGCGCACCATTGCCGATCGGCAGCAATTCGTCGTTGAGCGCCCAGGCCATCATCGTCTGCGGATGGCGCGCATCTTCCATGTCGATGCTCTCGTAATAGGGCCCGGCGCGCAGCGTATCGGCGCAGTGAAACACCAGATAGCGCGCGCTGTCCTTGACCTGCACCTTGTCGAGCAGGTGCGCGAGGTTGACCCCCGTCCATTTGCCGATCGCGCTCCAGCCCTCGACACAGTCGTGCCGGGTGATCTGCGTCTGCTTTGGCATCGACCGAATCTGACCCAACGCGAACCGCATCGGCCTTTCGACCAGCCCGTCGATGGCGAGCGTCCAGTCGGAAAAGCCGGTCGCGGCCTGTTTGAGATAATCGGCATCGGTCGGCGCACGCGTTCCGTTGGCGGGGACCGAGCGCCCGATATCGCGCGGCGAATATTCGCGCGCCATCCGCTCGCGCCCCTGGATCGCGCGCTGCAACGCCATATTGCCCTTTTCCGCCAGCAGCAGTGTATCGCGCCAGCCCTGGTTGGCGTTGAGCGCATCGCAGCCGCTGAGCAGACCGCCCGAGGCAACCGCGAGCGAGCCGACCAGCGCGCGGCGCGTGACGATCAGGGGGCTCTTCGTCTCGCTCATCGCCGGTGTCCGATCGTCATGCCGCGCAGCAGCGTGAGCGGCTTGTGCACGATCACCAGGGCGACGTGCAGCACCATGAAGCCGATCAGCGACCAGGCGATGATGAAATGGATCGAGCGCGCGGTCTGGCGTCCGCCGAACATCATGCTGGGGAAATGCAGCGCGGCATCGGTGCCCGGCGACATGGCAAGCCCGGTGACGATCATCAGCGGCAGCATCACGAAGATCACCGCGATATAGCTCAATTTTTGCAGCGGGTTGTACGCCTCGCCGGGCGCGGTGTGGAAATCGAACCTCGCATGGTCTCGAATTGTGCGCCACAGCGCGCGCGGGTGCCATTCGGCCGCGCGCATCGCGATCATCGATCGGATATGCCCGTTGAACAGGCTGAAAATCATGAAGAACAGCAGGCCGAAGGCGAAGAACCAGGCGAAGAAGAAATGCCAGTGGCGCCCATCGGCGAGGCTGTAGTCGCTGGGGATCGTCAACCATCCGGGAAAGGCGCGGCTGCGCATCTGCCCTTCGCCATCGCGATAGACGCCGAGCACGCCGGTCGTATCGATCCGGGTGCTACCGATGCCGAGATAGCCACGGCTGCCCTGCTGCCCGATCTCGAGCCAGGCGGGCTCGTCGCGATTGCCATATTCGCCCCAGTAGAGCCGGGGGTGCGCGTTGAAGATCATGAGACCGCTCATGAACAATGTGATCAGCGAAACGAGATTGACCCAGTGCCAGATCCGCGTGGTCAGTGCATGGCTGTGATCGGGCTCGCTGACCGGGGGCGCAATTTCGGGCGCGGCCAGAGGCTCCGGCATCGGCTCGGCAGGGTCGAGAGCGGCGATCATGTCGGTCATTCGCAATCCAGGCCCACAAGGTTACAGTCGATGCGCAAATCCACGCCCGATGGTACGTCACGAAAGGCCATATGTCATGCCCGTCCCTGCCGAAGTCATCACGCTCGATCCCGATCCGCTGGCACCCTATGCGATCTCGCCGGGCTGGAGAGCGGGCGGACTGCTCTTCCTGTCGGGCCAGGCGGCGATCGACGCAAACGGCGCGATCGTCGGCGCGGGCGATTTCGACGCGCAGCTGGAAGCGACCTTCGCGAATATCGACCGCGTGCTCGCCGCAGGCGGCAGCGACCGCAGCCGCATCGTCAAGGTGACGATCTATCTCACCGACATGGCAAATTTCCCCGCGATCGTCGAGGCGCGGCGGCGCTATTTCACCCCGCCCTGGCCCGCCGACACGATCGTCGAGGTGCGCGCACTGGCGCTGCCCGAGCTGATGGTCGAGATCGACGTGATCGCACTCGCCGGCGAGCGCTGAGCCCGGCTCAGGCGAAGCTGCCCGCCAGCCGAAGCAGATCGGCCTTGCGCCGGACGCCGGTGCGTTCGAAGATCTGCGCAAGAAAGACCCGCGCCGTGTTGCGGCTGATCGCCATCAGCGCGGCAGCCTCGTCGAGCGCATCGACCCGGCGCAGGACGTCGAGCAGTTCCGCCTGGCGCTTGGTCAGGCCCAGTGCGCCCATGAACACCTTCACCGGGTCCTGCGCGTGCTTCATATAGGTCACGTCGACCTTGACGCTGCGGAGCGCCGTCGATTGCGGCAGCGACACCACGCGCACCATGGTGTCGGCAAGGCCGGTCTTGAGCGTCAGGTCCATGACCTGGCCAGGACCGGGGTTCTGGATCATCGCCGACTGGAAGTCGGGCAGTATAGTGCCAAGCCTCCCGTCCTCGTCCAGCCGCGCCAGGCCGGTCAGCGGCAAGGTATAGCGGATCATCGGCGAAAGCTCGTCGGCGGCCACCTGCATGTCCTCATCGACGATCAGCGAAAACGTGTCGATCTGCTGAAGCTGCGCCACCATGGCCGTTGCCGCCTGCTCCGGTTCGACCTTGCGGCGGAGCGAGAGGTTGATCGCGCTGAACTTGTCGTAAAAGCGCTGGTAGAATTCGGCGATATCCGCCTGCGAAGCCTGAGCGCCGCGTCGCAGGATCACGAGGCCGATCCGGGCATCGCCGATACAGGGCATGATCAGCATGGAGGCATCGCTCGGCGGGTTGTGCGAATCGTACCACGCCCAGAATTCGTCCTGCTCGTCGATATCATCGGGACGCCGCAATTCGTCATGCAGGATGATGCCATGATCCGCCGGCGGCATCCCATGGCGCGCGCGCGGCCCGATCCGGTAGAAATGCTCTGCATAGGCATCGACGACGGCCTGGTCGATATTGGCGGTGCCCAAAGGCCGGATCATGCGATTGTCGCCGAAGATCACGCCTATCAACATGGCGTCAGCCCCGGCCAGCGGCAGCATGCGCGTGAGCGCATCGGACCATGTGCAATGGCCCAACGCAGCATCAGCAATCAACTCATCCAGCCTGTCGAACCGGTTGGAAAGAAGGATCATGAGCCGGTCATGTGCCAGTGCCGGAAGACCGCGTGATGACGTAATCGTCGCGCCCGTCGATCGAGACCGTCAAGCGGATGCTCCAGTCGTCCGACCCGCCGAAGCGTACATGGCTAAGCACGCGGCCAGGCTCTTCGATCGTGCCGAAGCTGCTGGTGTTCACCGAATTGTTGGAGCTGCCCGAGCGCGATTCGATGCGGAACCGGCCGGCGCAGCGGCATGGGGCTGCGGCCATCACCCTGGCATCGACCAGCGCGCCATCCTTGCTGACGACCAGCGTGATCGGCTGGTCCTGTGCGACGCCTGCAGTCATGGCATCATACGCTGCAGCTGCAGGCGGCGCGGCGGAGATGGCCGCGGCCAGAAGAATGGGGGTGAGCCATCGGGCATCACCGCGGTGGTGGGGCATTGACGATCGCTCCCAGAATTGCATCGATCGCATTGGTGGCATCGGCCGGAATGTCACTGGTCTCTTCTTCGGTGGGCGGCGCCTGTCCTGCCTGACCGGACGTCACCGCTGCTGCAATGGCGAGATCGTCATTGCTGAAATCGGCGCTGCGGCCGCTGCCCAGCCTGCGCGCGGCGGCGTCGGGCGCGTCGGCCACGGCACCGGTCGCGGCCTGCTGCGCGAGCAGCCTCTGTTCGGCGGAAAGCTGCGGCTGGCGGCGCCCGGCAAATTCGCCGGCCCGGGTTTCGATCGGACGTGCGCAGATATCGGGGCCGGCGCCGGGCTTGGCCTCATCGCACGCATCCGCGCCTTCCAGGCGCTGGGTGCCGAGCTGGCCGCCATCCTGGCCGGCAGCGCTCAGCTGGCGCTGCGGCACCGCGTTGCCCGAGGGCGAGGACAGCTGGAATTCGGTCGGCAGAGCGGCGCTGTCCGTCTGGCTGGTGCCGATCGAGGGCACTGCCAGCGACCGGTCGGGGGACGAGGCCTGATCGGTCACGACGGCCGCGCTGCGATCGGCAGCATCGCTCTCGTCGCTCTGCGCATCCACGGCGCCGGCCTCCTGCGCCGATGCATGGGGGAGCAACTGGGTCGATGCGACCGCTGCCAGAACGAGGAGCCCCAGCACCGCATAGCGCACCATCTCTTCGCCGCTGGGCAGACGAAGCGTTGGCAGCGAACGCAGCAGGGGCGGCCGGGGCATCTCAGCTGCCCCCGTTCGACTGGGTGATCGACATGGTCTGGTTGCCGCTCTGCACGATCTGGAGATCAGACAGGCCGCTGCCATTCTGCACCCAGCGAAGCTGGTTGGCGGTTCCGTTCTGCGTCGCGGTCATGGCGTTGTTGTCACCCAGCTGGACCAGTTCGGCGCGGTTGTCCGACCCGTTCTGTCCCAGTTGCATCTGGTTGCCCGAACCCTGTTGGGCAAGCATCGCGGTGTTCACACTACCTGCAGTTGCAGATTGATCAAGCAGGATCGCGTTGCTCTCGCCCTGCTGGGCAGCGACCGCGATATTGCCGCCGCCATCGCTTGCATTCTGCTTGGAAATGAAGCTGTTGAGCAGACCCGCCTGGTCGATTTCGAGATAGGCGGTGCCCGCACCCTCCTGGGTCACGCGGGCCGTGCCGTTGTCACCATCCTGCCCGATGCGCGCGAACTGCTGGCTGCCATTCTGGCTGATGGTGGCGGTGTTGTTGTCGCCGATCTGCGCGATGAAGGCGCTGGTGCGCAGCGGCACGGGCCGCATCAGCTCGATCGGTTCCGAAAGCGTGCCCGCCGTGCAGGCTCCCGCAGAGCCCCCTGCGCAAGGATCGCTCGGAGCGGTTTGCGCCTGCACCGTCTGTGCCCCCAGTACCATCATTGCGGCGATGGCCAGCCTGGCAGAATGTGTGCGCATGGAAACTCTCCTGTACTGCCCTTGGGGCAGCCCCGCGCGATGCGGAGCCGCCCCTCAGGTCATCGGGTGTCAGTTCGGTGCACCCACAGCGCCCTGGGTCACGTTGGCGATGTGACCGGTGCCGCTCTGGTTGATGAACGAGTCGTTGAGATCCGAGTTCTGGGTCACGTTGGCGATATGGCCGGTGCCCGTCTGCGTGATGAACGATTCGTTGCCTTCACCCAGCTGAGTGACGTTGGCCGTCTGGCCCGTACCGCCCTGGAGGATAGACGAGGTGTTGTCCGAACCTTCCTGCAGAACGTTGGCGTTCAGCGCCACCGCACCGCCATTGCCGGTCTGATCGACAAGGCTGACATTGTTGCCGTCGCCACCCTGAACGACCCGGGCCGCCAGGCTGATGCCCTGCTGGTTGATCCGTGCGCTGTTCTCATCCGAGACCTGGCGAATGGTCGCTTCGTTGTCGCGTCCGGTATCGCCGCCCTGGATGATCTGGGCACCAAAGGCATAACCGACCGAGCCGGTATTGTCGCTACCGACCTGCTCGATCGTCGCACGCTGGTTCTCACCGCGCTGGAGGGTGCTGGCGGTATTGTCGTTGCCGCTCTGGTCGATCGTGGCCGTCTGGTCTTCACCAAAATTGCCATCGAACAGTCCGGCGAGGCCCGAAAGACGGTCGCGTCCCTGATCGACATCGGCATCGTTGCCGTCGCCGCCTTGGGTGACATTGGCCGTCTGGTTCTCACCACGCTGGGCGATATCGGCAGTGTTGTCATTGCCCGACTGGATGACCAGCGTGTTGTGATCGCGGCCTGCACCACCGCCCTGATCGACCGTTGCGGTGTTTTCGTCACCGGTCTGGCGCACATCGGCATTCTCGTTGAAGCCGCGCTGGGTGATCGTCGCGCTGTTCTCGAATCCGGCCTGACGCACCGATGCGGTGTGATCGGAGCTCAGATTGGCGCCCTGATCGATCGAGGCATAGTTGTCATTGCCTTCTTCCTGCTGCACGAAAGCTTCATGCAGACCGCCAGCCTGGCGGATGATGGCATCGTTGCCAGCGCTCAGCTGGACCACGCCGGCTGCGGCATTGCTGCCGACGCCGTTGCCTGCGCCACCCTGGATGATGTCCGACAGGTTGTCATCGCCCGACTGATCGACATTGGCGATGTTCGCGCCGACGCCGGTCTGGACCAGCTTCGACTCGTTTTCGTCACCGCCCTGATCGACCAGCGCCTGGTTAAGGCCGCTGCTCTGGGTTACCGTCGATACGTTGCGATCGCCGGTCTGAAGGACAGCAGCGCTGTTGAGGTTGCCAGACTGGATCACGTCGGATTCGTTGTCCGTGCCCGTCTGCTCGACATCGGCGATGTCCAGATCGCCGCTCTGCAGCACATCCGAATCATTGCCGGTACCGCCCTGCTCGACAGTTGCGGTGCCGAAGTCGTTGACCTGGTTGACCTTCGAGAAATTGTCGACGCCCGACTGGGTGACATTGGCAGTGTTGTCATCATCCGAGCTGCCGGTGCCGTTGTCCTGCGTGATTTCGGACTCGTTCTCGGTGCCCGTCTGGGTCAGAGAGGCATCGTTGGAGTTGCCGCCCTGGGTGATGGTGGACTTGCCGAGATTGCCGGTCTGGCTGACGGTGGCGCCGCCATTGCTGCCGGACTGCGTCACGTTCGAGGTGTTGCTCTGTGCGAGCGCCGGTGCGGCGAAGAGTGCCAGCGACGATGCGCCAGCGAGAAGAAGCTTTTTCATGATCGTTTATCCGTAAATCTGGAGTGGTGCTGGCGCTCCGTGCGGAGCGCCAGCAAGCCTTTTGCGCTTAAAGAACGCCGCCGCCCTGAACGACAGTGGCGGTGTTGCCGTTGCCGCTCTGGATGATGTCGGACACGTTCGAGCTCGACGACTGCGTGACATCGGCCACGTTGTTGTTGCCGCTCTGCAGGATGTCCGAGACGTTGCCCGTGCCGCCCTGCGTCACGTCAGCGAAGTTTTCGGCACCCGACTGGATGACCGACGAGTCCGCAGCAACCGAACCGGCCGACTGCGTGACGGTCGCTTCGTTGTTGGCACCGCTCTGCTCGACATAGGACAGGCCGTCCTGACCCAGCTGACGGACTTCCACCGCATAGCTGAGACCGTTACCCGGCACAGCGTTGCTCGCGCTCTGCAGCACGGTCGAGCTGTTGCTCTGGCCGATCTGCTGGACGAACGCGCTGGTGTCGGCCGACTGCGTGATCAGCGAGCTGTTGTCGTCGTCGAACGCACCGATCGCGGCAGGCGTGGTGGTCTGAATGACGACCGCCACAGCACCGTCGGCACCCACATTCTGGTTAACCGTCGACGTGTTCTGGCTTCCGGTCTGGGTGACTTCTGCCGAAGCCGCGCTGTTCTGCGTGATCAGCGAGGTATTGGTCGGATAGTCGGGACCGGTCGTCGTGGTGTTGCCGAGCTGGTTGACCGTTGCGGTGGCACCGTCAGCCGTCTGGGTCAGGTTCGAGCGGTTGTCGCCATAGGTTCCGCCCTGAGTGACATTCGCCGTCGCATCACCGCTCTGGTCGATCTGCGAGTTGTTGAAAATGCCGCTCTGGATCAGCGTAGCCGAAGCTCCGTTGCCCGACTGCACCAGGCCCGAACGGTTGAGATCGCCCGTCTGGGTGATGTTGGCAGTCGTGTCAGCACCGGTCTGGTTGACGTTCGAGAAGTTGCTGCGGATGACATCGCCAGCCGGGTTGTCGAAGCCGTCGGCATCACGGACGCGCGGACCATTGCCCGATTCGATGGCGGTCTGGGTGACGGTGGCGCGTGCATTGGTGCCAGACTGGGTGATCGTGCTGTCATTGTCAGCGCCGTTCTGGCCCACATCGGCAAAGGCAACTGCGCTCTGCGTGATGGTCGAGACGTTGCCGTCGCCATTCTGGTTCACGATCGCCTCGGCACCAGCGGACTGGGTCACGACCGAAGCGTTGTTGTCGCCGGTCTGCGACACATCGGCCTTGGCACCAGCCGAAGTAGCCAGCTGCTGCACGTCCGAATCGTTGTTTTCACCATCCTGATCGACCGTGGCAGTTGCACCCGCCAGCTGGTTCACGATCGAGCTGTTGAACACACCTTCCTGCGTGACGGTTGCAGCACCACCGCTAACGGCCGTCTGCGACACCGACGAGGTGTTTTCATCACCCGTCTGCGACACGATGGCAGAAGCGTTGCTGGCTTCCTGCAGCACAGTCGAGGTGTTGCTCGGCGCGAAGGTGCTGGTGAGGTCCTGCGACCGCTGCGTCACCGTCGCCGTCGACGCTGCGCCCGACTGCGTAACGCGCGAAGCGTTGCGGCCGAAGCTGCCCGGAGCGACGCTGCCCTGGTCGACCGTTGCGCTCGACGCGCCGGTCTGGGTCACCACCGAGGTGTTGTAGACACCGCTCTGCGTGACATTGGCGGTGGCAGCCGCACTCTGCGTGATTGCCGAACGGTTCAGCGTGCCGTCCTGGATGAGGTCAGCCTGAGCGCCATTGGCACCGACATTCTGATTCACCAGCGAAACGTTGTTGCTGTACGACGTACCAGCCGACGACGGGGGCAGCGTGTCGCCGTCCCAGTTGCGCGGACCAAGGGTATTGACACCGCCACCCTGGGTGACGTTGGCGCGGGCGCCAGCGTTCTGGTTGATGGTCGAGAAGTTGTTGTCGCTGTTCTGCGTGCTGGTAGCCGATGCATTGGCCGAAGTCGACGACTGGGTGATGGTCGATTCGTTGAAGTCACCGGTCTGGTTGATCGTTGCGACGACGGGAACCGCTGCCTGGCTGATCGACGCCTCGTTGAAATCACCGGTTTGGGTGATGTCGGCGGTAGCGTTGATCGCAGGAACGACCGGCGAGGTTGGCGGGCTGTTGTCGCCCGAACCGTCGCCATCCTGACGGATGATCGTGCCAGTGTTGTTGTTGCCGGTCTGGGTCACGCTGGCATCGGCGAAATTGCCGTCCTGCGTGATCGATGCGGTGTTGAAATCGCCGGTCTGGATCACGTCGGCGACCTGGTCGTTGCCGGTCTGGCGCACCGTCGAGCTGTTGCCGTCACCGTCCTGCGAGACACCGATATTGGTGTCCTGGTTGGTCAGGTTGTTGTCCGGATCGCCCACATCGCCGTTGAGGCCGGTCTGTTCGACCAGCGACTTGTTGCCGTCACCGATCTGACGCACCGACGCTTCGCTGTTGCCACCGGTTTGAAGGATGTCGGATTCGCTGCTGCCGTCCTGCGAAACGAACACATTGGCCGCGCCGCCCGACTGGGTGACGCTCGAATCGGCCGCACCGCTGGTCTGGAACACGCTGGCACGCTGGTTGTTGCCGGTCTGCGTGATGGTGCTGATCGCAGCATTGGTCGCCGCACCCTGGTTGACATAGGCCTGGCCGGTGCCGCCCGTCTGGGTGATGGTCGATCCGGTGCCGACGCCGCCGCCGGTGCCGTTCTGGATCACGGTTGCGGTGTTGCCCAGATCGCCTGCAGCATTGCCCTGGGTGATGGTCGAGCGCATGCCCGTGCCGCCCTGATCGAGCGTGGCGCTGGCACGGCCACCCTGCTGGGTGATCTTGCTGAACCCGTTGCTGCCGGTCTGTTCGACATCGGCGACGACGCTACGACCCGAGTTCGGACCCGAGGTGAAGGTCAGGCCGTTGCCGTTCTGGTCGATGTCCGAATTGTTGTTCGATCCGGTCTGGTTGACCGTCGCTGCGGCAGCCGCGCCCGTCTGATCGACCGTCGACGTGTTGGTCTGCGCCACCGCCGGCATGCCGATCATCAGCGCGAGCGCCGAGACCGAAGTGTAAATGGAGGTCTTCATGGTTGATAATCCTCTGTTCAAGGGTCATAACCATGCTGCTCCGGAAGCAGCATTGCCGCCGGGGTCAGCATGATTGTTTCACACGCACTCATTGTTGTCATGCTCGCGCATCGGAGTTGCAGCTCCGGTGCGCGAGTTTTGTCAGGCCCTTATGTCAGTTCCGAATGCCGCCTGACTGGCTTCGGCTCTCGTCCGCGATCCTGGATCGGTGGGGGCCCCATTCGGGACTTTCCCGATCCTGTCTTGCGCCTGCATCCACGCCGCTAGCTGTGATGCAGGACATAGCTGGTCAATTAGTCTCCGAGCTTACCTCGCTTTTCTTCCCGTTCGTTTTCCTGTCCTTCACCTTCATCGGGGCAAGCTGGCGCGCGCGTTCTTCTGCGCGCTGAACCTGCCCCGGCGTGAATTTTCCATCGCGTTCCTGCTGGTATTGCAGCAGCTTGGCCATGCCGGCATCGCGGTCGGCGAAATCCCAGAGGCGCAGCTCGACGCCTTCCATGACCAGCGCATAGACCGCCTTTTCGATCGCCTGCTGCAGCGCCAGCTGGTCGGGCTCGTTGGTGGTGAACCCGGCCTCGGCCTCGAGCAGTTCGCGGAAGGCAACGAACTTGAACGCGCTCGCGCCAAACGCCTGCGAGGCGATGGTCTTCGATGCGGTGACCGTGGTCAGCACTTCGCCGGTGCGCACCGATACCGCGCGCAGATAGACCGTGACCGTGTCCTGGCGATATTCGGTGCGGCCGCCGATGCCCAGAAAGGCTGCGCCTGCGCCGCCGGTCAGCGTATTGGTATCATAACCGATGATCCCGCCTTCGAGCAGCACGCCGGCAAACAGCAGTGCGGGCAGCGCATCGGGATTGACCACGCGCTCGCCCAGATAGCGTTCGCGCATCTCGCGAATGATCTGGCGCTCGTTGAGCAGGTTCTTCAGGTTCTCGCGCTCGACGATGGTGAACCAGCTGCGATCGCCCACGTCCTGCAGCGCCTTGACCAGCACCGAGGCTCCGCCCTGGCTGACTGCGCGCGACAGCGTCTGGCCGGTCGCGCTGGGCTTGAACTGGCCGGTCTGGTCGGTGAAGCTGTAGACCGCCACCGCAACCTGGCGCGACGGCTTGGGAATGCCGCGCAGCAGCAGCTGGGTCTGGGTCGCGTTGGGCAGATAGGCATAGCTGGTCGTTTCGGGCAGAAACGCCTTGCCGCTGCCACCAACGGTGGTGCAGCCGCTTGCCATCAGGGCAATCGAAAGGGCTGCCAGGCCTGGAAGGATCGGAAGACGCATGGCTCAGTCGACATCCACAAAGGTCGGAACGACGATCACGGTCTCTTCGCCGGTATCGTCATTGATGATCGTGATCGTCACCTCGGTCAGCGAGCGGATGAATCTGACAGTCTGACCGCCAAAACTGATCGTGCCGCTTTCCTGGGGGTTGTCACCGAAAATCGCGGTAACAATTTGCGAGGAAAGAGCGGACAGCAAACGCGACTGGAGCTGGCGGGCGAAGATGTCCGCCTGCGAGCTGCTCGAGCTCGACGCCGGATTGGTGAAATCGTTCTGGGCATTGGCGATGCCCAGCAGGTGATTGGAATTGAACGGGTTTCCGCCGAAACTGGGATTGACAGGCTGGTAGACGATGTCCTGTGCAACGGCCTCACTTCCGAGTGGCATGGCAATACCGACCACTCCCAGCCAGGCCGCCGTCAAGGCCCTGACCGCACGCTTGTACGAGTGCACAACTCATCTCCTGCAGCTCGCCCCCGGAAGCTTTTGCCTCTCGAACGGCATAAAATTCTTGCGACTCGAATTTTGTTAACGGGATCTTAGGAGCGATTAACGGAGTGTAAAATAGTGCAAATAGATTATAGGATATCCCCAAACTGAGGCTATTCAGACGCGTTCGCATGGAGTTGCAATGGCTTGGGACTCAGCAAAGCCCAGCTTTCCCGCGCTCTGCGATAGTTAATCTGTAGGGTGGGCAGGGGCTCAACCAGCAGCCGGGAATCCCGAATGGGTACCATGAATTTGGCCGGATTTTACAATATGTCCGTTTTCGAGACACTGGTTACCTCGATCGTTGACGTAATCAACGTCAATTTGACGCGATTTGACATGTAACGATCGGGAAATGGGCAGAATTGGGACGATCAAATCGCGTTTCGCGGCGTCCTGATCGAGGGTCTGGCTGGCACGGTCGTTCGATTGCCCGGCTGCCGGAGCTGCCCCAACTTGGACACGCCTGCGATGCTGACTGGAAGTTCGAGCAGGTCGCGATGAAATCGCCTTGCCGTCTCGGCAGCAATAGCAGGCTCACCAAGGGTTTGATGTCCACACCTGGCGCGCCGCCGATCTGGCAACGGCTCTTATCGATCATGTGCTGGGCAACCCGCCCGCTAGTCATCGTATTGGGCTTGATGCAGACGCGCCAGCGGCCCCGTAAGCATGGGCTTCGGGGCGATCAGCGGATCCGGGCTGGGCCCTGCCGCGGTTTGCGGGAATTGGGGGAAGGATGGGATGGGTCTTTATATTGGTTGCGGGAGCAGGATTTGAACCTGCGACCTTCAGGTTATGA
>CEPQ01047178.1_pt1 | contig 144235 bp, 121 predicted proteins | sample 530411 | NCBI WGS metagenome assembly CEPQ01 (sample SAMEA2620039, study PRJEB7988) | marine metagenome | isolation source: saline water (ENVO:00002010), including
CTGGTCGGTGGCGCCGCCGCCGCGAAGCTCGGCGTCGGCGCTGCCGCCTCGACCATAGGCGCGACCGGGCGGATGGGTGCGGCAGCCGCGCAAGGCGGCGCGCGCATGGCGGGCGGCGCGGCGGGCGCCTACAGCGTCGGCTCGCTCGGCAGGAGCGGCGCGGGCGCTGTGGCGGGCGGCATGGCCGCTGTCGGACAGACGGCGGCGACCGGCGCCGTCAATGCCGCGCTCTCGCCGCTGCGCCGGATGGCCGGCAAGGCGAGCGCATCCATGAAGGACAACTTCCGCACAGGCGCCCGCGCCGGGCTGGGCGTCGCTCCCGCATCGGGAAGTCCCGCGCCCGCGGCATCGCCGGCAGCCCCGGCTTCCGCGCCGCCCGCATGGGCCTCGGCCATGAAGCAGCGCCAGTCCGCGACCCACGGCGCGACCGTCCTCGCTCACACGATGAAGGCCGGCGACAGCCACGGCGGCGGCGGCGGTCCCGACGTCAAGGAAAGGGAGTGATCCGAAAATGTTCCGACGACCCACCATCCGCTACGGCCAGACCCCCGAACCCGCGACGCCCTACCAGCGCGCCGCGCAGGTCTGGGACGACCGCATCGGTTCCGCCCGCGTGCAGGCGAAGAACTGGCGCCTTGCCTTCTTCGGCGCGCTCGCCCTGTCCGGTGGGCTCTCGGCCGGACTCGTCTGGCAATCCGCCCGCGGCCATATCGTGCCCTGGGTGGTGCAGGTCGATCGGCTCGGCGAAGCGCAGGCCGTCGCTCCCGCCGAAACCGGCTACCGCCCGACCGATCCGCAGATCGCGTTCCATCTCGCCCGGTTCATCGAGCAGGTCAGGGCGATCCCGGCCGATCCGGTCATCGTCCGGCAGAACTGGCTCAGGGCTTACGATTTCACGACCGACAAGGGCGCACTGGCGCTCAACGACTACGCGCGCGCCAACGATCCGATCGCACAGGTCGGCAAGGTGCAGGTCGCGGTGGACGTCTCCAGCGTGATCCGTGCCTCCGGCGACAGCTTCCGCGTCGCCTGGATCGAGCGGCGCTATCAGGACGGCAGTCTCGCCGAGACGACCCGCTGGTCGGCGATCCTCACTGTCGTTGTCCAGACCCCGCGCACCCCCGACGCGCTGCGCAAGAACCCGCTCGGCGTGTTCGTCAACGCCCTCAACTGGAGCAAGGAGCTGTCGCAATGACACGCATGTCCGCCCGCCATGCCGCCAGCGCGGTTATGTTATTGTCCGCAACCGCGCTGGCCGGCTGCGCCACCTCATCGGCGAAAGCGCCGAGCATCGCTTACGATGATCCACCGCGCGAGATCGCGGCCACGCCGGCCGCACAACCGCCACGCGTGGTCGAGGTGGTGACTATCCCCGAACCGCTGCCGCTTCCGGGCCAGTTGAAGCCGGTCACGCAAAGCGCCTCGCCGCGAGAAGCGACCGATCCGCGCCGCCGCGTCGGGGCCGCGAACGCGGCCGCCCGCGTGCAACCCACCCGCGACGGCTATGTGAACGCCATCCAGCAATATCCCTGGACCGAAGGCGCGCTTTATCAGGTATATACCGCGCCCGGCCAGGTGACGGACATCGCGCTTCAGGAGGGCGAGCAGCTCGTCGGGCCGGGGCCGGTCGCGGCCGGCGACACCGTGCGCTGGATCATCGGCGACACGGTGAGCGGCAGCGGCGCGACGGCGCGCGTGCATATCCTCGCGAAGCCCACGCGGCCCGACATTTTCACTAACCTCGTCATCAACACCGACCGGCGCACCTATCATATCGAACTGCGCGCGACGGCCTCGACCTATATGGCGTCGGTGTCGTGGACCTATCCGCAGGACGCGCTGATCGCCCTGCGCGGCGCAAACGCCGCCGCTGCCGCCTCGGCCCCCGTCGCCACCGGCATCGACATCGCGGCGCTCAATTTCCGCTACCGGATCGAGGGCGACCGCGTGCCGTGGAAGCCCGTGCGCGCCTTCGACGATTCCGCGCAGGTGTTCATCGAGTTCCCGGCCGGGATCTCGCAGGGCGAGATGCCGCCGCTGTTCGTGACCGGCGCGGCTGGCGACGCCGAGCTGGTCAATTACCGCGTGCAGGGGCGCTATATGGTGGTCGATCGCCTGTTCGCCAGCGCGGAATTGCGCCTGAGCGACAAGCGCACCGAGCGGCGCGTGCGAATCGTGCGCGACGGCGCGGACACGTCCCGCAGGGGGCGGTGATGGCCGATCCCACCAATACGCCCGTCCAGCCAGCGCCGCAGGCATCCCCCCAACCCGCATCCGCGAACCCCGCCGCCTTTCAGCTTCGCGGGCCTGCGCCGCGCGTCATGCGCCTTTCGAGGAAGGCGCTGGCGACGCTCGGCGTGGTCGCGGGGCTCGGTATCGGCGGCTCGCTCTGGTATGCGCTCGCGCCCAAAGGAGAACAGGCGGCGAAGGAACTCTACAATACCGACAGCCGCGCCGCATCCGAGACCATCACCTCGGGGCCGAAGGATTACGGCCAGGTCCCGAAGCTCGGCCCCAGGCTTCCCGGCGATCTCGGCGGCCCGATCGTCTCGGCGCAGCAGCGCGGGGAGAATGTGCCCGTGCCACCGGTCGGCGCGCAGCCCGATCCGCGCATCCAGGCCGCCGAAGCCGCTCGCCAGCGCATCGCCCAGGAACGCGATGCAGCCCGCACCAGCATGGTGTTCCTCGGCGGAAGCAGCGCCGGGACCGGTGCGATGCCGTCCTTGCCGAGCCTCGCCATCGCAGCGCCGGAGGCCGCAGCTCCGCAACCGTCAGAGGCTGCGCAGGGCGACCAAGCCGCCAAGCGGGCGTTCATGGCGCAAGCGACCAATCAGCGCACTGTCAGCGCCGAGCGGCTGACCGCGCCGGCCTCGCCCAACATTGTCCAGGCCGGCAGCATCATCCCCGCCGCGCTGATCACCGGCATCCGTTCCGACCTTCCCGGCCAGATCACCGCCCAGGTGACGCAGAACGTCTATGACAGCATCACCGGGCGCATCCTGCTCATTCCGCAGGGCGCGCGGCTGATCGGCGAATATGACAGCGAGGTCGCCGCGGGGCAGACGCGTGTGCTGCTCTCCTGGGACCGCCTCATCATGCCGGACGGGCGCTCGATCGTTCTCGAGCGCCAGCCCGGAACGGACGCCGCGGGATTTGCGGGGCTACAGGGTCGCGTCAATCAGCATTGGGGCAATCTGCTGAAAGCCGCCGCCGTCTCGACCTTGCTCGGCGTCGGCGCCGAGCTGGGGGCCGACAGCGAGGACGACCTCACCCGCGCGCTTCGGCGGGGATCGCAGGACACCATCAACCAGACCGGACAGCAGGTCGTGCGGCGGCAGCTCAATGTGCAGCCGACGCTCACCATCCGGCCGGGGCATCCGCTCAGGGTCGTCCTGACGAGAGATTTGATCCTCGAACCCATCGGAGCAACGCGATGACCAAACTCAAGCTGGGGCAGATCCCCGAGGACAAGCCCGTCAAGCTCGCCGTGGAACTGCCCGCGCCGCTGTTCGAGGATTTACGGCGCTACGGCGAGATTCTCGGCGAGGGCAGCCCGATCCCGCCCGCGCGCCTGATCGCGCCGATGCTGGAGCGGTTCATGGCCACCGACCGCGCCTTTCGCCGGCATCGCGCGCAGGGGGACTGAAAGCCCGTTCGCGTGGTCAATTGCCAAAGAACTTCTTGTGCCGCGCTCGGCCCTCCGCCTCGGTCACGGCCATCTCGGCATTGAAGCATTCGTCGCCGCGCGTCGAGCCTTCCGCGCACTGTGTCAGAACCTGCCGGGCCTCGTCGAGATGCGCCGCGAAATATTGCTTGCCGCGCGGCTCCGCGGGCGCGGCGACGGGCACAGGACTCGCGACCGCTGCTGCCGGTTCGGCCGGCGCGATCACCGGGCGCAGAACGAAACCCGCTCCGAACCCGACGATCAGCGTGACCAGCACGATGATGAGTGTCTTTCCCTGCGTCATGACGGCTCCTTTCTCCGGTTGCAAATCAGGCCGGCCGTTGGTTGCGATCCCGCCTGTTAACGTCGCATGTCACTGTCTCGCGCGGTCACGGGATGTCGAAGGACAGCGCATAGCGGTCGCGCACGAAGGCGAGGAAACGCCTCAGCGCGGGATTGGCGTTGTCCTTTCGCCAGTAGCCCGAATAGTTGATGAAGGCCGGTCCCTGCTCGCCCTGGACGGGGCGATAGATGACGTCGGGATAGCGAGCGCCCGTCGCGCCCTCGCAGACGATCGACACGCCCAGACCGCCGCCCAGCACGCTCAGGATCGCCTCGCGGCTGGCCTGATGCATCCTGATATCGGGAGGCTCGCCCGCCATCATCAGGCGGCCGAGCAGCAGGTCGCGGATTTCCGGGCCGGGATCGGCGGCAGGCAGCAGAAAGCGCTCGCGCCGCAAATCGGTCCAATGAACGGCCTCGCTTGCGGCAAGGGCATGATCTGCCGGCAACGCGGCCATGACACGCTCGTTCCACAACCCCTCACGCCGGAATCCGGCATGGCCCGCTTCGCCGACCAGGACCGCGATATCGATCTCGCCCGTATCGAGCCCCGCGAGCAGCGCGCCCCGGTCGGCTTCCACGCCGTCGATCTCGACATCGGGATTTGCCGCTCGCCAGCCCAGTATGGTGGCGCGCAGATGGCCGGCCGAGATCGCGCTGTTGTGTCCGATCATAAGTCCCCCCGCGCGGCCCTGGCCCGCCGCCCGCATCGTTGCCACCATCTTGTCCGCGTTCGCCACCATCGACCGCGCCGCGCGGATGAACTGCGCGCCGGCGAGCGTCATGCTGACGCCGCCCTGCGAGCGGTTGAAAATCCGTCCGCCGATCACCCGCTCCAGCTTCAGGATGGCCCGGCTCAACGTCGACTGCTCCACGTCCAGCACCCTGGACGCGCGATAGAAGCTGCCATGATCCGCCGCGGCGATGGCGTAGCGAAGTTGGCGAATGTCGAAAGGCATATCTATTTCTTCAATCCGACATGGTCAGTACAATCTGAATGGCCGATACCGAGTATAACTCGGTATCGGCTGTAGAATCCCAAGGAAGGCACTCTGTTTTTATGCGCTAGATTAGCCGCTTTATGTCGGCATACTGGCCTTGAGTTTCCAGAAGCACGGTCACTTCGGCATCACCCCGATTGCGCCAATACCAACCATGATTGCCGTTAAACGCAGCCGTAATTACGCCTTCGCCCCTGGAAAGGCCGCGCTTCTTTTCGTAGCTGATCGATTGTCCGCCGCCGTCACCGTGGAGGTCGACATTCACGGCTCCGCCTTGAACGGTCCAGACGAAGCTCGCCTTTTCCCCTCGTTTCATCACGAGCTTCACCTCTGCACCCTCGCCGGGTTTCAGAGTGACGCTCATCCGATCAGTCCGGCCCGGCGCAGCGTCGACTGCGGGCGGGGCGTCGGCGCTCTGCCCAGGGGCGATGGTTCTTCCTGATGCAGCGGCCTCGATGATGGCCCTGCTTCTGGCATCATTCGCGGCGGTATCAACTTTCCTGTCCGCTTCGGCCTCTTCGGCGAGTTGGCGCTTTATATCCCCCATATCAGTGAAACCGAGCGCGCGGCCGATTCCGGTAGGATCGACACCATATTCGGCCGGGAGCACGATCGTGACGAGGAGCGCGACGGCTGTCACGGCAGCGATCACGGTCGAACGGATAAGCTGGCCGGATGACGGCAGTTCGGCTTGTGAGGGTATGGGCGAGTTATACATGGTTCAAATCCTTTGATCAGGCGACGACCCAGCCGGTGAGCTGATATCCGATCAGCACGAACCCGGCGGTCATCATCACGACGTTGGCGGTGTAGGCATGACGCCAGAAGCTCGGCGTTCGGCGCCAGAAGCCCATGATGATCAGAATGGCGGCGAGCGCGAGCAACTGACCGAGTTCGACGCCGACATTGAAGGCCAGCAGGTTAGGCAGCAGGCCGTCGGGAGAAATCTCATAGTCGATGATCTTGTTCGCCAAGCCGAAGCCGTGGCAGAAACCGAATATCAGCGTTGCAGCCTTGGTGTTCGGCTGGAAGCCGAACCAGCGTTGGAACGCCCCAAGGTTGTCGAGCGCCTTATAGACGATCGAAAAGCCGATGATCGCGTCAATAATATAGCTGTTGATGCCGAAGTCGAAGAAAACGCCCAGCAGCATGGTCGTCGAATGGCCGATCGCGAACAGGCTGACATAGATCGCGATATGCTTCATCCGATAGAGGAAGAAGATGATCCCGAACAGAAATAAAATATGATCGTATCCCGTCACCATATGTTTGGCGCCGAGATACATAAACTCCAGCAGGTGAACCCCGCTGATCTCCTGGATATAGCCCTTATCGCCTTCGGCGACGGCATGGGCGAAGGCGGTGCCGGTCCAAAGAACGAGGCTCAGCCCGGTCAAGAACAATAACAATAGGAGCCGGGAGGACGCACGTCGTCCGTGCGCCGGCTCAGTAAAAGCCTGTATCATGAGAATACCTGTCTATCTATGTGAATTGCCGCGCTGGCGCGGCGTCGCGGTCACATCGAGGACAGGTACTCCGGGGGGCGGTCCATAGGGTCGCTGTTGCGGCCGCTCAATATCGGTCCGGCCTGAGGTGGCCATCCCTGTTGCACAAGAGGGAGATCGACGCCTGACTGGGCAACACCGATAGGCGTATCATGGCTATGGTCGGCCGGGTTATGCCCATGCACATGGCCACGCACGCGCTCGCCATCATCGCCGTCGTCATGGATGTGGCCGTGGGCAGCGGATTGCTGCTTTAATTCGGCATGGCGTTCTGCCTCCGCAGCGAGCGTTGCACTAGGGGCGTGGCGTGCAATAGCCTGACAAGCGGAAAGTTGCACAGCAAAGGCGAGCAGGCCCAACAGAAAGCGGCGGAATGTTTGACTTGAAAACAGTGTGGACATGGCTCCGTCGCTGTTCTTTCCCGGCTGCGTCGGTTAGAGATATTTAGAGATAGCTTGAAACTCAGCCATCGCCTTTTCGCCGTGCGCCGGATCGCCACCGATGCAGTGGCTGAGGTGATCCTGGATCAAGGTTCGCTTGGCGGTCGCGATCGCCTTTTCGACCGCCTGCAATTGCATGGCGATATCGGAGCAGGATCGTCCGTTCTCGATCATGTCCACGATGCTGCGTAAATGACCGGTAGCCCGGTTGAGGCGTTTGACGATTGCGGGATGGGTCGAGTGAGGATGGGGATGGGACATCTTCTTATCATCGTTACCTAAGGTCATGCTGTCGAGACGTAGTTTTCGGTTCACCGACCGCCAGGTAGGAATTTGATCATGATGCCACCGACCGAAAGAGCGATCGACACCAGTCCTTTATTGACCTTTTAACCGCAACGAGGATAAAGGCAAGTATCCCCCTGGGGGGATATGCCCGACTCGTTGGAAACCATGCTCGCCGTTCTTGCGAACCGAACCTACCGGCATCTGCTGCTCGCCCAGGTCATCGCCCTGGTCGGGACCGGCCTTGCGACCGTGGCGCTCGGCTTGCTGGCCTACGATCTCGCTGGCGGCAATGCGGGCGCTGTCTTGGGAACAGCTCTCGCTATCAAGATGGTCGCCTATATCGGGATTGCGCCCATCGCCGGGGCCTTTGCTGATCGCGTCCCGCGCAGGGCGCTGCTCGTTTCTCTGGACCTCGTGCGCGCGGCCGTTGCGATCTGCCTGCCCTTCGTGAGCGAGATTTGGCAAATCTATGTCCTGATCTTCGTGCTCCAGGCTGCCTCGGCGGCATTTACGCCGACCTTCCAGGCGACCATTCCCGACGTCCTGCCCGATGAGCGCGACTATACCCGCGCGCTCTCGCTGTCGCGCCTCGCCTATGACATGGAGAATATCACCAGCCCGATGCTGGCGGCCGCCTTGTTGACCGTGATCAATTTCCATTGGCTGTTTTCCGGCACGGCGATCGGTTTCATCGGTTCGGCGCTGCTAGTCGTTTCGGTCATTCTGCCGCGCGCCGAGCGGTCAGCAGATCGGCAGGAAAGCCTCTATGCCAAGACCACGCGCGGGATGCGTATCTACCTCCAGACGCCGCGCTTGCTCGGTCTGCTGGCGATTACCTTGTCCGCCGCCGCCGCCAGCTCTATGGTAATCGTCAACACCGTGGTCATCGTCCAGAGCTTACTCGGGATGGCCCAACGCGACGTGGCGCTGACTCTGGCAGCTTATGGTCTGGGTTCGATCGCCGCAGCCCTGCTTCTGCCCCGATTGCTCGACAGGATCGATGATCGAAGGGTTATGGTCGGTGCAGCTGTCGCCCTGTCTGTGGGCCTCGGCGCAATGACCTGGATCAGTATCGCCGTTCCGGTCGGTCCTTCGTACTGGCACATGTTGCTCGCTGGTTGGGTCGTGCTGGGGATCGCATATTCGATGAGCGTCACGCCTTCGGGGCGGTTGCTCAAACGATCGGCCAATGCAGAAGACAGGCCGGCGCTGTTTGCCGCACAGTTTGCTCTCAGCCACATATGCTGGCTGATATGCTATCCGCTGGTTGGTCAACTCGGCGCCAATATCTCCATGACCGCTGCGTTCGGTGCGATGGCGATTTTTGCAAGTGCGGGCACGATTTTTGCCTTGCTATTTTGGCCGTCTGACGACCCCGATGTCGTGCCGCACGAGCATGACGATCTACCGAAGGATCATGAGCATATTCGTCTATATCATACGGGCGACGGTGCCGCACACGCCTATATGATCGACGATCTCCACCCGCATTGGGCGAGGCGGGCATGAGGGCCGTTCGCTGTCTTGCGGGAAGGTCGGGATTGCCGATTTGCGCATTTGCCGATAGTAAAAAGAAGATGCGCCTCGGCCAACGCCATGTCCTTCATGCAAAAGCCGCCAATCGATACCTCATCGTTGGCGCGCTGTTGGCCATGCTAGCGATGCTCAACGTGCTCGGCTTGAATGCTTGGCACAGTTCGATGGCCGGCCATGATGAGACGAGGATCGAAAGCGCTCTTGTCCAGCATGATGACGATAGTCCGTCCATGCCGGAAGTCGATCTTCATAAGGCGACCCACACGGTCATTCATGGGTTGGCGGACATCGTGCCTAGCACTGGCATGACTGCTACTTTCTTCGCCGTTTCAGGCGACTGGTTCGTTTCCAAAGACTTCGTCATCAGCGGTCTTTTACCGGAAGCCCTTCTGCGTCCCCCACGAGGCTGATGCCCGCGCGCCGACCGGCGTTCCGCAAGCATAACCTCAAGGAAAATCCAAATGACCGATTATATCGGCCAACGGCGCGTTCGCGTGGCGCTGTTTGGCCTGTTCACGGCGGCCGGCGGCCTGATGTGCACAAGTGTAAACGCGCAAACCGCCCCGCCTTTCGCAGAACTCTTTCGCGAGACACAGGAAGCGCCGCGTCAGGTGATCCTGGAAGCAGATGTCGAACGCGCCGAGGGCCTGGCCCGGCAAGCACGGGCACGGCCCAATCCCAGCATTGGGGTGATGACCGAGAACATCGCCGGTCAACAGCCCTATAGAGGTTTCGACCGGGCCGAGAGCACACTGCAACTCAACCAGGTCATCGAGCTGGGCGGCAAACGCTCCGCGCGCATTGCGGCTGGCGAAGCGGGAGTCGTAGCCGCTCGCGCCAGGAGCAGGGATGGTCGCCTGGCCTATGCCTATGATCTTGCCCGCGCTTACGGCGCGGCGGAGATCGCTGATCGACGAATCACTCTGGCGGAAGATGAAGTCGAGGAGGCCGAGACTGACCTGCGTGCTGCACGCGCGCTCGTTGGGGCTGGAAAGGAAGCGCGGCTGCGCAGCCTTCAGGCCGAGACCGAGGTCAATTCTTTACGGGCATCCGTGGACACGGCGAAGGCCGAGCGGGTCGGCGCCTATGCGCGCCTTTCCGCGCTTGCTGGTCAGACGACACCGTTCACTACCTTGTCCGAACCTCTCCTGGGAAGGTTCGAGGCGCGGTCCGGCTATGGTCCCGTGGACCCGATGCAGACCGCACCTTACCTCGCCGCCAAGGCTGAGCGAGAGGCGGCAGCGCATCGTGTGATCGTGGCACGGCGTCAAGCAGTGCCGGACGTGACGGCGTCAGTCGGCGTCCGTCGTTTGGAAGTCGACAAGGCCAATGCGATCATCGCGGGGATAACTGTCCCCTTTCCGCTGTTCGATCGCAATCGCGGGAACATTGCCGCCGCCCAGGCGGAGCTACGCGGCGCGGAAGCGCGGGCAAATGCTACCTTGCTAGAATTGGAAGCAGAAATCAGCGCCGCTGTCGCCCTCAACGAAGCGGCGGACGCGCGTGTCGCAGCGGCCGAACAGACGCTGCGAACGGCAGACGAGACCTACCGGCTTGCTCGCATCGCCTACGAGTCCGGCAAGTCGCCCCTGATCGAACTCATCGCGGCAAGGCACGGGCTGGGACTTGCGCGCGGGGTCGTTCTCGACGCTGCCGCTGCCCGCCTCGATGCCCGCGCCAATCTCGCCCGTCTCCAGGGCCTCACCATCACCGGAGAACCGGTCCAATGAACGACAAGAACCGCCTCTATGCCGGTGCCGCCCTTGGGCTGGTCGCCGCCGCCGCGCTCGGCTTCGGTGCCGCGCGCCTCACGCAGCCTTCCGCCTCTGCTCCGGCAGCAGAAACGGAGTCGCAAGCTTCGGCTGCACCAACCGATACGATAGCCATATCGCAGCAGGGCATCGCCGCGTCACAGATCGGCATTGCTCCCGCCGCGTCCGGTGAACTGGACGCGGCGATCCCGGCCGCCGCCACGGTTGAAGCTACGCCGGATGCCGAGGCGGTGTTGACCGCAAGAGCGCCCGGCACCGTGACCCGAATCTTCAAGCGGATCGGCGATCCCGTCGGGCAAGGTGAAACCCTCGCTCTCGTTGAGAGCCGGGATGCTTCGACGATCGCCGCCGATCAGGCGGCGGCGGCGGCGCGCGTCACGCTCGCCAACCGCCAGCTCGCGCGTGAGCGGGGCTTGCTGGCGCAAGGTGTGAGTCCGAGAGCTGACTATGAAGCCGCCGAAGCGAATCTCGCCGTCGCACAGGCCGATGCCCGCCGGGCGAGCGCGGCTGCGGGCGCAGCAAGGGTGTCGAGAGACGGCCGCTCGGTCGCGGTGGTGAGCCCGGTCAGTGGCCGCATCACGTCGGCTCCCGCCAATCTCGGCCAGTTCGTCGCTGCGGAAACCGAACTGTTCCGCGTTGCCGATCCGCGCCGTCTGCAAATCACGGCCAGCATTCCTCCGGCAGACGCCGGGCGCGTGCGCACAGGCGATCGCGTCGAACTCACCGTCAGCGACGGCCGCACCATCGAGGGCCGCGTCCGGTCCGCGACCGGCGTGATCGATCCGCAGAGCCGGGCAGCGACCGTCGTCATCGAGCCGAAGGGTGACGCGGGCTTGCTCGCTCCGGGGCAGCTCGTCCAGGCGCGCATTTTTGCGAGCGGCGGTGCCGTCAAAGATGGCGTTATGGTGCCGCAGGATGCCGTGCAGACGATCGGGGATCGCACCGTCGTCTTCGTTCGGACCCGTGACGGCTTCAAGGCGCAGACGGTCCAGGCCGGCAGCCGCAGCGGCGGGCTCGTTGCCATCGTCTCCGGCCTCAAGGCCGGGACGCCGATCGCCACCACCAACGCTTTCCTGCTGAAAGCCGAACTCGAAAAGGAGTCGGCGGAATGATCGCGCGTATCCTCAGCCTCTCGGTGAGGGGGCGATGGTTCGTCGCCTTCCTCGTCCTCATCATCGTCGGCATCGGCGCATGGCAAATCACCAAACTGCCGATCGACGCCGTGCCCGACGTCACCAACCGTCAGGTGCAGATCAACACCTTCAATCCGACGCTTGGTCCCGTCGACATGGAAAAGCAGGTCACGTTTCCGGTCGAAACCGCGTTGGCCGGTATTCCCGGCCTCACCCTGACCCGATCACTGACGCGCAACGGATTCAGCCAGGTGACGGCGGTATTCACCGACGACACCAACATCTATTTCGCGCGGCAGCAAGTGACCGAACGGCTCGCCCAGGCAAGGGATAGCCTGCCTGCCGGCGTCCAGCCCAATCTGGCGCCGCTCAGCACCGGCCTCGGGGAGATTTTCTTCTACTCGGTCGCCTTCCGCCATCCCGACGGGAAGGGCGTGAAGATCGAGAACGGAAAGCCCGGCTGGCAGTCGGACGGCAGCTATCTCACGCCCGAAGGCGAGAAGCTGACGACCGAACTCGCCAAGGCGGCTTATCTGCGGACGGTGCAGGACTGGATCATTCGCCCGCAGATGCGGACGGTGCAGGGCGTGGCCGGCGTCGATTCCAACGGCGGCTATGTGAAGCAGTATCTCGTCCAACCCAACCTCAATGCGCTGGCTTCCTATGGTCTCTCGATCACGGAGCTGGCAGACTCGCTGGAGCGGGCCAACCTCTCTGCCGGTTCCAATTACATTCGGCGGGCCGGTGAAAGTTTCCTTGTCCGCGCCGACGCACGCCTCAAGTCGATCCAGGACATTGAGGAGGCGGTCGTAGCCACGCGCGCCGGCGTGCCGGTGCGTGTGAAGGATGTCGGTCACGTCGAGATCGGTGGCGCGGTCCGCACCGGCTCGGGCAGCCGCATGGGATCGGAGGCGGTCATTTCGACCGTGCTGATGCTGACCGGCAGCAACAGCCGGATCGTTGCCACCAGCGCGGCAGACAAGCTCACGGAAATCAACCGGGCACTTCCACCCGACGTCTTCGCGGAGCCCGTTTACAATCGTTCCAAGCTCGTCAACGCCACCATCGCCACTGTCGAGAAGAATCTCGTCGAAGGCGCTTTGCTCGTCATCGTCGTCCTGTTCCTGCTGCTGGGCAATATCCGTGCAGCGCTCATCACCGCGGCAGTGATCCCGATCACCATGCTCATGACCGCTACCGGCATGAACAGGCTCGGCGTGTCGGGAAACCTCATGAGTCTCGGCGCGCTCGACTTCGGCTTGATCGTCGACGGCGCGGTCATCATCGTGGAGAACGCGCTCAGACGCCTTGCGGAGCGGCAGGAGCATGAAGGACGGCTTCTTACCCGATCCGAACGCATGGAGGAAACCACACTCGCCGCACAGGAGATGATCCGGCCGACCGTCTATGGCCAGCTCATCATCTTCCTGGTCTTCGTGCCGCTGCTCACCTTCCAGGGCGTCGAGGGTAAGACCTTCGCGCCGATGGCGATCACCCTGATGGTGGCGCTCGCGTCCGCCTTCGTGCTGTCGCTGACCTTCGTGCCCGCCATGATCGCGCTCGTGATCACCGGCAAGGTCAGCGAGACGGAGGTGAAGCCGATCCGCTGGTTCAAGGAGAAATACGCGCCACTCCTGACCAAAGCGGTGGCGCATCCACTGCCGTTTGTCGCCAGTGGCGCGGGCGTGTTCGTGGCGGCGATATTCGCCTTCGGCCTGCTCGGCGAGGAGTTCATGCCGCAGCTCGACGAGAAGGACATCACCGTTACCAACTTCCGCGTGCCCTCGGCCTCAATCGACCAGTCGACGCAGATGCAGCTTCAGATAGAAAATGCGCTGAAATCGCTACCGGAGGTGGCATTGGTCTTTTCCAAGAACGGCAACGCCGACCTTGGCACCGACCCGATGCCGCCCAACGCCTCGGACACCTATGTCATCCCCAAGCCCGAGGATGAGTGGCCGGCCGAGGTCAAGTCGAAGGAGGACATCCTTAAGCGAATCGAGGAACGGATGAAGCCGCTGATCGGCAATCGCACCGAGATTCAGCAGCCCATTCAGATGCGCTTCAACGAACTCATCGCCGGCGTGCGCGCGGATGTCGCGGTCAAGCTCTATGGCGACGACCTCGGCGCGATGAGTGCCCAGGCCAACCGGATCGCCGGTATCCTTCGCTCGATACCGGGCGCCGGTGACGTCAGCGCAGAGCAAACATCGGGTGCGCCGACCTTCGACGTTAAGATCGATCGGCAGGCTGCGGCGCGTTACGGCCTGTCGGTCGAGGAGGTGGCGAACACCGTCGCCGCCGCGCTCGGCGGGCGCGAGGCCGGGCTGCTGTTCGAGGGCGATCGGCGCTTCTCAGTGGTGGTGCGACTGCCGGACGCGCAGCGCGACGATCTGGAAACGCTTGGCGCGATTCCGGTCATGCTGCCCGCAGGACCGGGCGAGGTCGCGCGCTCGATCGCGCTGCGCGAGGTGGCACGGTTCAGCTACACACAAGGGTTGAACCAGATCAGCCGTGAGAACGGCAAGCGCATGGTCGTCGTGCAGGTCAATGTGCGCGGTCGCGATCTCGGGGGCTTCGTCACCGAAGCCCAGGAGAAGATCGGCCAGCTCAATCTGCCCGCTGGCATGTATACCGATTGGGGCGGCACGTTTGAAAGCCTCCAGTCGGCACGTTTGCGCCTGCTGATTGTGGTTCCGATCTGCTTCCTCGCCATTTACGCACTGCTTTACATGGCGCTCGGCGGCTTCGTGCCGGCGGCGATCGTGTTCTCGGCAGTGCCGATGGCGCTGGCGGGTGGGGTGTTTGCGCTGCTGTTGCGTGGCATACCCTTCTCGATCACGGCGGCGGTTGGGTTCATCGCCCTGTCGGGCGTCGCCGTGCTCAACGGCCTCGTCATGATGAGCGCGATCCGAAAGCGGCGTGACGATGGCGTCGATGAGGATGAAGCGATCATCGGCGGCGCGATGGAACGTGTCCGGCCAGTGCTGATGACCGCATTGGTCGCCAGCCTCGGCTTCGTGCCGATGGCGCTCGCCACGGGCACCGGCGCCGAGGTGCAGCGTCCGCTCGCGACAGTCGTGATCGGGGGCCTCATCACCTGCACGGCGCTCACCCTGCTGGTCCTGCCGGCGATCACTGCGCTCATGTCCCGCTACATGGCCGGGCGCGGGCAAAGGGATGAGCGCGCAGAGCCGCATGAGCCCTTGCCGGCCAACTAGCAAGAGGGGCCGGCGGCGAACCGCAAACGTCGTCGGCCCCTCGACACGAAACGAAGAGAGGACAGCGTTATGACAGCCAAATCCTATTCCTTGCTCCGTATCTTCACCGATGAACTGGCGATGAGCGGCGACCGTCCCGTGTTCGAGGTGATTCTGGAGAAGGCGAAAGCGCATAAACTGCTTGGAGTGACGGTCCTGAACGGGCGTGTCGGCTTCGGGCATTCCAAACTGATTCATGCCTCTGGCTTCCTCGATCGCAATGATCCCCTGGTCGTTGAAATCGTCGACGAAGACGAGCGCCTTCGGACGTTCGTGACGGAGATCAACACCATACGTAGCATCGGGCTCATCACGATCGCGCCGGTCGAGACATTGCTCGGCGCGCGCGACGATCAAGCCTGAAAAGGCCGTCGAGACGTCGGGAGCTGAGCCATGTTCACCGTCGAGAATGAAACCGTCATCCACACGTCGCTTCCGCGGGTTTGGACCGCCATCACGAGGTTTGACGATTACCCTCGCTGGCATCCTTTCGTCAGAATAACCGGTTCGCTGACGTCGGATACAAAGGTCGATTATTCGTTCCGCATGAAGACAGGCAATGCGCCTTTCCGAACCGTCGATGCCCGCATTGTAACGGTAGATGAGCAGCGGTGCTTTGCCCTGCGCTTCGGTCTGGGAAAGCTTTTCGCACTGGAGGAAAGCTACCTGCTCTCTGCAATCCCCCCAGGCGCGCGCGTGGTCCACAGTTTCCGCTGCACGGGGCTTTTATCCTTGCTGCCGCTCAAAGGTGCGAAGCGACTTTTCGGTTCGTTGCTCAGGGCCGAGGACCGCTTGCTCGCGCGGCATCTTGCGCTCCGCAGGCCGTCAACTGCACCCAGGCGTCGCGCCAGGAAGGGCTTTCGCTCCGGTGCTTAAAATCGAGATTGGTTCGGGCCTGCCCCTTGAGGTCTGAACCACGCCGCGGGCGCTCGCCCCCGCGCTCGCGGCGAAATGTCCCCTCAGGGTGCGGGAAACGGGAGCCTCTATCGGGCGAACGGAAAAATGAAGCGACAGGAGGCAGCGTTACGATGAGTGAGGCAGTTGAACCCCGGGAAGACGGTGCGACCTGGCGCGACCTGATGACACGGGAACGCTGGATCGAAATTGGCCGGATACTGCTTACCGGCACGGTGGCGCTGCTGTATTGGCAACAGCTTGTGCCGATCCAGGTGCTTTGGGCTGCGGTCGTCATCGGCCTCTATCCGCTGGTCAGGACAGGGCTCGCCGACCTCATAACTGAACGTAAGATCGGCACCGAGATCTTCGTGACGATCGCGACCATTGTCGCGATATTCGGCGGCGAAACTGTGGCCGGCGCCGTCCTAATGGTCATCATTCTCATTGCGGAGTTCATTGCCGACCTCAATACCGATCGCGCTCGCGCCTCGATCAAGGCGCTGATCGGGTCCGTGCCCCAAACCGCGATCGTGCGGGATAACGGGTCGGAGCGCACGGTGCCGATCGCGGCGCTCAAGGCGGGCAACATCGTCCTCGCGCGAACCGGCGAGAAAATCCCGGTCGATGGCGTGGTCGTCGGCGGGCGAGCCTCGGTCAACCAGGCACCGATCACCGGTGAAAGCGTCCCCCAGGACAAGACGGAGGGTGCAGAGGTGTTCGCCGGCACCATCGTTGAAGCCGGCGCGCTCGACATCCGAACCGAAAAGGTCGGCGGCGATACGATCTTCTCCCGCATCATCGCGCTGGTCGAAAATGCCGAAGCCGAGGCTGCCCCCGTGCAGAAGCTGGCCGACAAGGTCGCGGGATGGCTGATCCCGGTCGTGTTCGTCTTCCTGATCGTCGTTTTTCTGGTGACGCGCGACGTCTCCAAGATCGTGACCTTGTTGATCTTCACCTCGCCGGCAGAGCTTGGCCTGGCGACGCCGATCGTCATGATCGCCGCGATTGCCAGGGCTGCTCGCAGCGGCATTCTCATCAAGGGCGGGCTCTATCTTGAGCAACTCGCCAAGGCAGACGCGATCGCCTTTGACAAGACCGGCACGCTGACCGCCAACAAGCCGTTAGTGGTCGACGTCAAGGTGACCAATCCAGATTTTTCGGAAACGACACTGCTGCGGATCGCGGCCGCCGCCGATCGCCGCTCAGCCCACCCTTTGGCCAAGGCGGTGGTCGAGGCGGCCGCCGAGGACGGAATCACAGTGCCGGAACCGGAAAACTACGAGCAGGTTCAGGGTCGAGGCGTTAGGGCGACCGTGGAAGGCAGAACCGTTCTCGTAGGTAATCCGGCTTTACTTCGCGAGAACGGCGTGTCCATCGCCTATGCTGTCGAAGATCGGGATCGCACGCCCGTCCACGTCGCGGTTGACGGCCGGTTTTGCGGGATCATCTTCATCGCCGATACGCTGCGCCCAGGGGCGCGAGAAGCCATCGCCGCTTTGAAGGAAAATGGCGTCAGACATATCGTCATGCTGACCGGCGACAATCAGACGACTGCTAACGCGATTGCGAGAGACTTGGGTGTCGATGAGGTCAAGGCCGACCTGATGCCCGAAGACAAAGTCGCCATGATCGCCGACTTGCAGAAGCGCGGCTATAAGGTTGCGATGGTGGGTGACGGCGTCAACGACGCGCCGGCACTCGCGCGTGCCGACATTGGCATCGCCATGGGCGGCGGCGGCACGCAGGCGGCGTTGGAAGCCGCTGACATCGCACTGATGACCGACGACCTCGGCAAGATTGTTGGCGCGCGCACTATCGCGCGTCGCGCCTATCGGACCGTCCAGGAAAATCTCTGGGTCGGTGTCGGAGTGGTCCATGTGCTTGGCATCACCGCCGCGCTCATGGGCTGGATTGGACCAATCCAGGCGGCGTTCATCCATCTGGGACCAGACGTTCTCGTGTTCCTTAATTCGGTCAAGCTTCTGCGCGTCAGGATTGCGGAAGCATGATGGAGGGGTCTCGGCGTTGGCCACCGAGTGCTGAGTCCTTCGGGCATAAGTGCGGAAACAGTCCGCGCCATGGGCGTCTCACTGGATGCCCATCGCGAACGAGGCAGGGAGACTGAGGCATGCGACATCCGAGCGAACGGCATCTGGTGCAGCGGGTCGGCTGGCTGCGAGCGGCAGTGCTCGGCGCTAATGACGGCATCATTTCAACCTCCAGCCTGGTGGTCGGCATCGCTTCGGCCCAGACGAGTTCGTCGACGGTAATGCTGACCGGCGTCGCAGCGCTTATCGCCGGCGCAATCTCGATGGCGGCGGGTGAGTATGTCTCGGTGAGCAGTCAGGCCGATGTCGAAGGCTCCGACCGGCTGCGCGAAACGCGCGAACATGCATCAGACCCCGAGGAGGAACGCCGCGAACTGGCCGCTGTCTATGAAGCGCGCGGGCTTGCACCCGACCTCGCCGTCCAGGTCGCCGAGCAGTTGATGCGCAGCGATCCGGTCGGCGCGCACATGCGTGACGAGCTTGGCATCACGTCCGAATTGGCGGCACGGCCGATCCAGGCGGCACTGGCGTCGGCGGCAACCTTCTGCGCAGGTGCGATCATACCGGTGTTAATGGTCGGCGTGGTCCCGCGCGCCTCGCTGGTCATCGCAATCACGATCGCGACGCTCGTCCTCCTCGCCATTCTCGGCGCGATCGGCGCAAGGGCAGGCGGCGCGTCGATGTGGCGTGGCGCGGTGCGGGTGACCTTCTGGGGCGCGATCGCGCTGGCAGCCACGGCGGGCATCGGCCACCTGTTCGGCACGACTGTGCAGTGAAGGATGCGAACCGCTATGCCTTCTGTCGATCGCGATGATCGCTATAGCGGCGCCCTATGCCGGGTTGTTCGTGACAGCGTTCGTCGCCGCGACCCTGCTGCCTGCACAGTCCGAAATCCTGCTCTCGGCGATGGCGATCAGTGGGCGATACGATCTGCTCCTGCTGCTGTTAAGTGCGACGGCAGGAAACACGCTCGGTTCGCTTTTCAATTGGCTGCTCGGACGCGGTTTCGAACGGCTGCGCGACCGGCGCTGGTTTCCGTTCAAGGCCGCCACGGTCGAGAAGGCCGTTTGCTGGTATGCCCGGTGGGGCAAATGGTCTCTCCTGCTTTCCTGGGCGCCGATTGTAGGAGATCCGCTAACCTTTGCGGCCGGATTGCTACGCACGCCTTTACGGGTCTTCCTGCCGCTGGTGTTGCTGGCCAAAGGCGGGCGCTATGCCGTGCTGCTGATCGCGGTCGAGGCTGTGCGGTAATCTGCGAAAGCTGCTGCGTGTCGCCTCACCAAATTCAGCGCCCAACAAGTGGAAGTGTGAAGCATGGTTCGAAGATTTTTTGCGGACGCCCCTGATTTCAAATTGGATTTTGACGCACTGGTGGAAGCGCGGCGCGAAGCCGACGAGGATGTCTCGGTGGTCGTGCGCGAGGTGATCGCGGCTGTTCGCCGGGACGGCGACGATGCGTTGCGCGCCTATACTTGGAAGTGGGATCGGCACGACCTCGACCAGACCGGATGGACGATCGGCCGCGACGTTTGCGAGAGGGTGTTCCGCGACCTCGACCCTGACTTGCGTATGGCCCTGGAACTTGCCGCGCGGCGGATTGCCACCTACCATGAAAGGCAGTTGCCCACGGACAGCGACTATGTGGACGGTGCTGGCGTCCGGCTCGGCGCGCGATGGCGGGCAGTGGAAAGCGCCGGTATCTATGTGCCGGGGGGCCGAGCCACTTATCCCTCATCGGTGCTGATGAACGCGATTCCTGCCGCCGTTGCGGGCGTAAGTCGCGTGGTGATGGCGACCCCGATGCCCGATGGCATCGCCAACCCGCTGGTGCTGGCGGCGGCCTACCTCGCCGGCATTGACGAGGTGCGTCCGATTGGCGGTGCACAAGCGGTCGCCGCGCTGGCTTACGGCACTGGGTCGATCCCACGCGTCGATGTCATCACCGGTCCGGGCAATGCCTGGGTCGCCGAAGCCAAGCGGCAGGTTTACGGTGTCGTGGGAATCGACATGGTCGCGGGTCCATCCGAGATTGTCGTCCTGGCGGATGGAGCGAACGATGCGGATTGCATCGCCGCCGACCTTCTCAGTCAGGCCGAACATGATCCGACGAGCCAGTCGATCCTCATCACCAACGATCGGGCCTTCGCCGACCACGTCGCTGCGGCGGTCGAAGTGCAACTCGGCACCCTCGCCACTTCGGCGGTGGCGCGTTCCTCGTGGGAAGCGCATGGCGCGATCATTGTCGTCCCTGCTCTCGACGATGCCATACCACTCATCGATGCGCTTGCGCCCGAACATCTCCAGATCGCCACCCCTCGACCTCGCCATCTTTTTGACCGTGTCGCACATGCTGGCTCGGTCTTTCTCGGCCAGCATACGCCGGAAGCTATCGGCGACTATATCGCTGGCCCCAATCACGTCCTGCCAACAGGGCGCCGGGCGCGGTTCGCCTCAGGACTATCGGTGCTTGATTTCATGAAGCGCACCAGCGTTATCGAGCTGGACGAACGGGCTTTACGAGAACTCGGTCGTGCAGCCGTGACCCTTGCCGAGGCTGAAGGACTGCCCGCCCATGCTGCATCTGTGGGTCGCCGTCTTGAATGGAATAGCCGTTCTTACAATCGGAGTTAAGGTGCACGAACATGCGCTCTTCCCATTTGACGATGCAATATTGATGAACGCAAGTCCCTTTTGTTGCGAATGCGAATTGTTTGCGCTACGTGGGTGATGTTGAATTGGACCTTGGGCTTCTTAGAAGCAATCGAAATCAGGGATATATGCATGCGTTTTCGCTTGACGGGATTGACTGCGGCGGCTCTCGGCTCAAGCGGCTTTGGGGTAACGCCAGCTGGCGCGCAGACGATTGACCTTTCGTTCACGCTGCCGCGATTGTCGGTTGCCGAATATCATCGCCCCTATGTGGCGGTCTGGCTGGAGAAGGCGGGCAGCGCTCCCCGGACCCTCAGCATTCTCTATGATGTCGACAAGCGCAACAATGCGGGCGCCAAATGGCTGCGCGACGTGCGTCTTTGGTGGCGTGCTGCCGGACGAATGCTCAGTGTTCCTGCCGACGGCGTGAGCGGCGCAACCCGTCCGGCCGGATCGCATACGCTCAGCTTCACCGCCGGTCGGGGAGGTATGCCCGCGCTGACACCGGGGAACTATGTCCTCGTCGTCGAAGCAGCACGCGAGGCCGGTGGACGCGAAGCGGTGCGTCTGCCCTTCACCTGGTCGGGAACCCAGGCAACTGCATCGACGAGCGGCAAGTTCGAGCTTGGCCGCGTCTCACTGAACGCCCGGCGTTAAGGGGGAGCTATGCCTGTGAAGATGATCCGCACGTCGATCCTGTCGGCCCTCGCCATGGGAGCCGCGCTTGCGCCGATCGCTGTCGAGGCAGCGCCCCGGTCGTGGATGCTTCCTTCCGAGACCATGTTCGTCGGTAGCGGCGACGAATGGCTGACGGTCGATGCGGCCCTATCGACGGACCTCTATTATTTCGATCACGCCGTGCAGAATTGGGAACCGTTCGCGCTCGCGCCGGATGGCAGCAAGGTAGCGGTCGAGAACAGCGCGAAGGGCCGCCTGCGTCAGACTTTCGATGTCCATGTCGTGCAGCCCGGCACCTACAAGATCGCAATCGTTTCTGAATCGGTGAGCGGCAGCTACCTGCTGAACGGAGAACGGAAGATGCTTCCGCGCGGGACCACGCCTGCAACGCTCGCTCAAGCTGTGCCCGCCGGGGCGACCGATGTATGGAGCGCGGTCAATACGAGCCGCATCGAGACCTTTGCGACCGCTGGAGAGCCGACCACCGCGGTTTTCAAGCCGACCGGCAAGGGACTTGAGATGGTTCCGGTTACGCACCCTACCGAACTGGCGAGCGGCGAGGCTGCCACTTTCCAGTTCCTGCTTGATGGCAAGCCGGCGGCCGACCTTTCCGTGAGCGCCGTAAACGGTGGCGTTCGCTATCGCGATGGCATTCAGCAGCTTGATCTCACGACCGATGCCGAGGGCAAGGTCACGATCACTTGGCCGGACGCCGGTATGTGGTGGGTAAACGTCGCCAGCGGCGGTGGACGGAGCGCGGCCGGCCCCGGTGGTTCTGCGCCCCAAGCCAGTGCCAAGGCTGAACAGCCACTGGCTGCTGGTAATCTGCCCGGAGGCGAAGGAGCACCGCGCCCGATTGCGCCACCGCGGCCACGATCGTCTTATTCCATGACTGTCGAAGTTCTTCCGTCATAGACTCGACTGCGGCGGCGGCCCATCCGAATTGATTCGAATGTGCAAGCATTAGGGCGGTGTTACAGCGTAAATGTAGTGTTCATCATCGCGGGTCACCACATACCGTTGGTTTCCGCCGAAAATGACCTATAAACCGCCTTTGCTACGCCAGCGTAGTGACAACGGCGATCGATGACGGTCATGGAGTTCAAATCGATTGCGGAGATTCTGGCTACGTATCCGCGACCAGCATTCCGAAGGGACGGTGCAGTCTGACCGGCTTGATATTTGCTGGATCACAATGCCGATGCCCATCCGGGCACCGGCATTGCGTTTGCCTACGAGGTCGCCAACTTGGCCTTTGGCATGGGACCGATCTTCAGGCGGGCTGTCCAAGCCGTAATCGCCGGCAGCACCAGCCTGGCCTTCGGCCGCCGGCAGCATGACCGGGATGACGCCAAGCGTTTCAAGATCGTCGCGCTGGGCATCCGGCAAGCGGACCACCACCGCGAACCGCCGATCGCCCTCGAACAGGGCGATCGAGGGTTTCAAGGCAATCTCGCGCTACTTGTAGATTGAGCCAGCGGGCGCCGATGCTCATCAGGCGATGAGGAGTAATCTCCAGAACACAATAAGGTTCGTTTATCGATAAATATCCTATCCAGGGGGATGGGATGATGCGAAAGCTCATGCTAAACGCCACGCCATGACCTCTCTTGCAGACCTGCTTCAACAAAGCGCCGCCCATGCGTGGCTGTTTGTGCCTACCGCCATCTTGCTCGGCGCGCTGCACGGGCTCGAACCGGGCCATTCGAAGACGATGATGGCGGCCTTCATCATCGCGGTCAGGGGAACAGTGCGCCAGGCCGTGCTGCTGGGTTTGGCGGCGACGCTCTCCCATACGGTCGTGGTCTGGGTCGTGGCGCTCGGCGGCATGTGGCTGTTCGGCGGCCTCAACGCGGAAGCGACCGAACCCTATTTCCAGCTCGCATCCGGCGTGCTGATCGTCGTGATCGCCGCCTGGATGCTATGGCGCACCCGCCGCGAGCAGATTGCAGCCGAACACTATCACCACGATCATGGGCACCATCACGGCCACTCCCACGGCCACGGGCATAATCATCACGGCGATCACGACCACCATGAACATGAAGAATTCGAGGAAGCCGAGGAACGCGGCCTGGAGGTTGCGACCGGCGGCTTTGTCGATGCGCACGAAATGGCCCATGCAGAGGACATCCGGCGCCGCTTCGCGAACAGCAATGTCACCACCGGCCAGATCATCCTGTTCGGCCTGACCGGCGGTCTGATCCCATGCCCGGGCGCGATCACCGTGCTGCTGCTCTGCCTCCAGCTCCAGCGGCTCGCGCTGGGCGCCGTGCTGGTGTTGTGCTTTAGCATCGGGCTTGCCATCACCATGGTCGCGTCGGGCGTCATCGCCGCGATCAGCGTCAAGCAGGTGACGAAGCGCTGGAGCGGTTTTGGCGAGATCGTCCGCAAGGCGCCCTATGTTTCGGGTGGGGTCATCCTGATCGTCGGCCTCTATGTCGCCGTTCACGGATGGATCGCGCTACCGCATTGAGCAGGACATTTGCATGAGCCATGCCGCCAATCCCGATCTTCTCAACCGCCTGAAGCGCGCGCAGGGCCATCTCGCCAAGATCGTCGAAATGGTTGCCGAAGGCCGGGACGGCCTCCAGATCGCGCAGCAGATGCAGGCGGTGGTCGCTGCGCTCGACAAGACCAAGACACTGCTGGTCAGCGATCATATCGAACATCATCTGGAGGAACTGGTCGGGCCGTTGCCCAAGGCGACGCGCGACGAACTGGCTAAGCTGGGTGAACTGGCCAAATATCTCTGACGCCGCCGTGCTTCAGCGCTGGGGCTGCGCGAGATTCAGTTTGAGCGCCCAGATCGCGGCGGGATGACCATGGGCCGGAACCGCCACGAACAATCGGTCCAGCTCCGGCACATAGAGCCCGGTGCGTGCGCCGCCAGCAGTTTGCGCCCACGCGCTCTGTCCATCGGCGCCGATCACATCGACATGGCCGGCGCCGCAGACCAGCAGGATATGATCGCGCACCAGGAATAGATCGTCGGCATCACCGCAAGCTGATCCGAGGGAGAGCGTTTGGCCGCTCGCTGTATCGATCGTCGCCAGCGCCGCCGGGAGCCGATAGGCGATCACGATCCGGTTGCCTGACGGCTCGACCGCCATCGGGAAGTTAAGCCGGTGCAGTCCGGTCGGCCAGCGTGCCAGTTGTTTTCCCTGGTCGATGTCGGCCGCGATCACCGAGCCGTCATCGGGGATATTGATATAGGCGCGCGATCCGGACAGCCGAAACCCCTCCGGATGGCCGGGCAGCGCCAATCGGGCGAGAACCGTGTGACGGACGGGATCGATCGTGGCGAGGCCGCCCTTGCCATAGCCGACGATGACATGGCCGTTGCGCGGATCGACCCGCACATTGTCGGCATCGTCCTCAAGCGCGATCCGCGCCCGCTCGTGAAGCTCTGTGTCATAGAAGCGGACCGAGCCGTCACCGCAGGCGACCACCAATTCGTGGGTCGCCGGAAGCCAGGCGACGCCCTGCGGTTCGCCAAGGCCGGCGATGCGGCCGATGACCTTGCCGGCCTCAAGATCGACCTCATCGACCGTGCCGTTGGCGATCTCGGCAACGAACAGCCGATGGTCCGCCAGATCGACCGCCAGATGGTCGATGCGCCCCCTGGTGTCGGGGAGCGAGATCGTTCGCTCCAGCACGAGAGGGGAGTGCGGATCGGTCGGTTGTGCCTGGCTGCACCCCGGCAGCGCCAGCAGCAGTGCCGCTGCACATCCCCTCCAGGGTTTCATCGCTGCGCCCTAGTTCGCCGCGACCGCGACATGGCTGAGCGCGGCGGTCAACCCGCGCGCGAGCTTCTGCGCGTCGTCATTGGCCCAGAAGTGCATGAAGAACAGGCGCGGCTCGTCGTCGAGCATGTGGTTGTGGAGCGCCGTCACCTCGATCCCGTTCTGCCGCAACTCGCGCAGCACCGGATTGACCTCCGACGCTGTCAGCACGAAGTCGCCGGTGATCGCCGCCTTGCCGCCGCCGGTTGGCTGGAAGTTGATGGCGATGGCCGCGCCCATCGCGGGCGGTAACGCCATCCCACCATCGCGCGGTGCCTCGGCACGGGGAATGCCGAATGCATAGACGCCGCCGCCGATCTTGCCCTTGTGGCCCATGATGCGGTCGAGCGCGGCGGTGTCGAGGTCGATCGTCTCCGGCGCGGCGGGGCTTGCCGCCGGAGGCGCGGACAAGGGCGTGCCGCTCAGCGCCAGCGCATCGTGCAGCACCTTGGCGAGTTGCGCCGGATCGCCATGCCCGGCGATGTGCATATACATGGTGTGGGGTGTGTTCCGCAGCAGATGGTTGTGGAGCGCGGTGATCTCGATTCCGCCGGCGACAAGCTTGGCCATCACCGGATTCACTTCGGTATCGGTGAGCACCAGATCGCCCATGACCATCGCCTGACCCCCGCCATGCGGTACGAACGCCAGCCAGGAGCCGAGCGCCAGCGCCGGTTTCAAGGTCACGCCGTCGAGCACCACATGCAGGTCGCTGCGCGGCAGGCCGATGCGATAGACACCGCCCGGCATCTCGGCGCCCGGTTTGCCGATGGCGGTGGCGACCGCCTGTTCCCAGGGTTCAGCCGCCAATGCGGGCGAACTCAGAGCGAGAAGCCCCAACAGGCCGAACGTGGTGATACGCTTCATCATGATCTCCTTGAGCAGCAGCGGGATCATTGGACCACGCCTGACAGATAGAGGGCCGCACCGATCGCGGAACTTGCCGCGAGGACCGGGATCATCCCGACCTTGAACCGGAACACGGCTATCGCGGCGCCGGCGGCCAGCAGCGCCGCCGGGAGGTAAAGCGAGGTCAGAACCGGGAAGTCGAAGGCGAACCGCGCGACCCGGACCACCCGCACGTCCTGGAACAAGGTGTGGATCGCAAACCAGACGGCAAGGTTGAGGATCACGCCCACGACGGCCGCCGTGATCGCGCTGAGTGCGGCCGAGAGCGTCCGGTTGCCGCGCAACTGCTCGACGAACGGCGCACCCGCGAAGATCCACAGGAAGCAGGGCATGAACGTCACCCATGTCGTCAGGATCGCGCCCAGCGTGGCCGCGACCAATTGCGGCAATGCGCCCGCATCGCGAAACGCCGCGAGGAAGCCGACGAACTGCGTGACCATGATCAGCGGCCCCGGCGTCGTCTCGGCCAGGCCAAGGCCGTCGAGCATCTCGCCGGGCCTGAGCCAATGATAGGTGCCTACCGCTTCCTGCGCGACATAAGCCAGCACGGCATAAGCGCCGCCGAATGTAACCATCGCCATCTGGCTGAAGAAGGTTGCGATGCGCGTGAACACGTCATCGGGGCCGAGAAGCACCAGCAGCGCGATGACCGGCGCGAGCCAAAGGAACAGGAATGTCCCGGAAATCTTGAGCGACCAGCCAAGGTTGGGCTTGGCATGATCCGGCAGGCTTTCGCCGAGCGCGGTATCGCGGTCATGGACGACATTCCCGCCCGCGCTCCCATGTCCGCCGCCGCCCTTGAAGGCCGACAAGCCCAGCCGTCCGCCGACATAGCCGCCGATGCCCGCCGCTAGGACGATCAGCGGAAAAGGCGCATTGAGGAAAAAGATCGCGACAAAGGCGGCCGCCGCGATCCCGCGCATGACGTTGTTCTTGAGAGCACGCGATCCGACCCGCACCACCGCCTGGATCACCACCGCGAGGACCGCCGCCTTCAAGCCGAAGAACAACCCGGTGATCAGCGGCACATGGCCGAGCAGCACATAGAGATAACTGAGGCCCAGGATTGCGAGGAAGCCGGGCAGCACGAACAGTCCGCCTGCGACCAGACCGCCCTTGGTCTTGTGAAGCAGCCAGCCGATATAGGCGGCAAGCTGCTGCGCTTCGGGGCCGGGCAGCAACATGCAATAGTTGAGCGCGTGCAGAAAGCGCTCCTCACCGATCCAGTGCTTCTCCTCGACGAGGATGCGGTGCATTACCGCGATCTGGCCAGCGGGGCCGCCGAAGCTCAGCGATGCGATCCGCGCCCAGACGCGCACGGCTTCACCAAATGTGATGCCGTGATCCGGCGTGCCTGCTTCGCTGCCTACGGGCAGTTCCGTCACCGCGCCGCTCATGGCCGCACCTGCGCTTTGGCGCGGGCTTTCGCGGGCTGGTGCGAGACCCAATTATGGGTTTCGTCGGTCGCGTCGCGGCACCAGCGATAGAAGGCGTCGTAGAGGAGCATCCCGGCCTCGAGCTGTTCCTGATCGTCGGCATACATGCGCGACAGGCCGAGCGAGGCGGCAAGCAACCCGTCCGCTTCGGGCACGAGGTCGGGGCGGCCGGTATCGGCACCGCGCACGATCGGCGCGAGGCGTTTGAGTGACTCATGACCGCTGAGGCCGAATGCCTCGACCATGACGTCGAAGGTGCATAGCTCACCCCGATGGCTCCAAGTGACGCCTTCGCCTTCGATGTCGAAGGGAGCGGCGCCAAAGCGCTCGGCGACGCCCTGAACCTCGGAGGGCGCCACGAACAGGAAGATCGCGCTCGGATCGATGAAGCGGCGGATCAGCCACGGGCAGGCGATCCGGTCCACCTTGGGGCGACCGCGCGTCACCCAGACGGTCCGTCCCTCGGCATCGCGGGGCGGCAGCACGGTGTTCGGCACCATTGGAAGACCAGAGTTCGCCCATCCGGCCACACCGCCCTCCAGCGCCTCCGCTGACACGCCGTCGTGGCGCAGCCGGGCGGCGACGCCTTGGCTCAGCGATCCACCGTCCCGACAAGCAACAACGACCGACTGGCCGTGGAATGCTCGTGCCCAGGCGCTGACATCGCTGGCGGACCTTCGCAACGATCCAGGGATCAGCAGCGGTTCGGCCGAGAATTCCTCCTCGGGTCGAACGTCGATCAAAACAGGCCCGGTCGGAATACCGACCAAGCGAACGAGTTTATCCGGTGAGATCGTGTTGAGAACAGACATGATGCGTCCTTGTTGAAAGTAGGACGCGATTCTTGAGCCTGTCGCCTCGTGGGGAGACCGCGATCCCCATATTCAAATCATGGCAAATGCCGCATGGACGGTCAATCCTTTCGATGTGATGGTTTGCCGCAGGGTGATCGTTCCTCGACGGATGAGTAAAACGGTTCCTTTAGGTCATAGCGCTGGGGGCAATCCGGGGACGAAGGAAGGCGATCATTTGCGTTAAATGGCGGCTCTAGGGTAGTAGAAGCGGCGATTCATATTCATCGCTTTCGTCCGCCTTGGGGCACCAGTGCACCTTCCCAAAACGTTGCAAATCCTCGATTTTATGCGGGTTTCGGGCTATACTGCCCCTAACTGGAATCTCGTTTTGTTCCGAGTGATGTCACCAAGTCTCGAAAAATAGGGGGCAAATCTGGGGGCAACGAGCAGGGAAGAAAGGCGTTGCCCCCAAATGTCCCTGAAAGCCGCAGAAATCCGTGGGTTTCAGCCAGCTGATACCCCCTACCGCAAAACGGATCAAAATGGACTGTATTTGGAGATTCGGCCTAACGGTTCGAAACTCTGGTACTGCAAATTTCGGATCCAGGGGATCGAGAAGCGGTTGTCGCTCGGGCACCGGATCGATCGCATAGACGACATGCGCGCCCATCACGAAGGCGCTGTCCACCGCCATCAGCCCGATCGGCCCGCATCCGATCACCGCGACGCTGCTGCCCGGCACGATATCGGCATTGCGCGCGCCGAACCACGCAGTCGCGAGTGCGTCGGTCATCAGCAATGCCTGTTCTTCGGTCACGCCATCGGGGATCGGCACCGCGTTGACGTCCGCGGCTGGCACGCGCACCGCCTCGGCCTGCGATCCCTGCAGTTTTGCGGACAGGCCATAGCAGCCCGCCATGCCATTCTCACACAGGTTGACCACGCCCGATAGGCAGGCGCGGCATGATCCGCAGCCGACGGCGGCAGGGATCATCACCTTGTCGCCCACCTTGAGTCGCGACACGCCGCGTCCGGTTTCGACGACCTCGCCCACCGCCTCATGCCCGACGCAGAAGCCGATATCCTCCGAAAAGCCGTGACCGTGATAGATGTGGAGATCGCTGCCGCAGATCGCGCAGGCCGAGACCTTCACGATCGCATCGCGGTCCGATTGCGGCACCGGATCGTCCATGCTCTCGTAGCGGATATCGTGCGCGCCATAATAGCGAAGAGCCTTCATGACCTTGCCTCCCCCTGGTGTTCAGCGCCGGTTCGCGGCGACATATTCGGCGATCTTCTGCTTGCCGAGCTGTGACATATGCACCTCTTCCGGCCCGTCGGTAATCCGGACATAGCGGTTGAGCGTGAAGAAATAGGCGATCGGCGTGTCCTCGCTGACCCCCATGCCGCCATGCGCCTGGATCGCGCGGTCGGCGACGGTCTGCGCCATGGTCGGCGCGACCACCTTGATCGCGGCGATCAGGTCCTTCGCCTGCTTGTTGCCATGGCGGTCCATCGCGTCGGCGGCCTTGAGGGTCAGCAACCGCGCCATCTCGATCTCGCAGAAGCTGCGCGCGACATCCTGCCGGATGCTGCTCTGGTCGCCGAGCTTCCGGCCGAAGGCGACGCGGCTGTCGACGCGGCACGCCATATGTTCGAGCGCGCGCTGCGCTTGGCCGATCGAGCGCATGCAATGGTGGATGCGGCCCGGCCCCAACCGTCCCTGCGCGATCTCGAACCCGCGGCCCTCGCCCAGGATCAGATTCTCCTTCGGCACGCGGACATTGTCGAAGCGGAGCTCGGATTCGCCGCCGGGCGAGTTGTACGACCCGAAGACGGTCTGGTGGCGGACGATCGTCACGCCGGGCGTGTCGCGGGGGACGAGGATCTGCGAATGCTGCGCATGGCGCGGCGCGTCGAAATCGGTCTTGCCCATCACGATGAAGATCTCGCAGCGCGGGTGCATCGCATTCGATATCCACCATTTGCGGCCGTTGATGACATAGTCGTCGCCATCAGGGATGATCGACAGCTCGAGATTGGTGGCGTCGGACGATGCCACCTGCGGCTCGGTCATCACATAGGCCGAGCGGATCTCGCCGTTGAGCAGCGGCTTCAGCCATTTCTCCTGCTGTTCGGGCGAACCGAACTTGGCGAGCACCTCCATGTTGCCGGTATCGGGCGCCGAACAGTTGAACACCTGGCTCGACCAGGGAACGCGGCCCATCAATTCGGCGAGCGGCGCATATTCGAGATTGGTGAGGCCCGGGGAGAATTCGCCATATTCGTGCGGCAGGAACAGGTTCCACAGGCCCTGGGCTCGCGCCTTGTCCTTCAGCGCCTCCATCCCCGGCCATTCCTGCCAGCGGTTGTTCTGGTCGTGGACAAAGTCGTAATAGGCCTGCTCGTTCGGATAGATATGTTCGTCCATGAACGCCTCGATCTTCGCGATCAGCCCGGCGACCTTGTCGCTATATTCGAAATCCATCTGTCTGCCTTTCGTTACAGGGAGAGCCCGCCATCGACGATGAGCGTGTGGCCGGTGACATAGGAAGCGAGCGGCGATGCCAGGAAGATCGCGGCGCCCGCCATGTCCTCGGGCGTGCCCATCCGCCGCTGCGGGATCTGCGCGAGCGCGCCTTGCAGCCGCTCGGCGTTCTGTGTGGTCACCTTGGTCAGCTTGGTATCGACCAGCCCGGGGGCGAGACCGTTGACGCGGATGCCATCTGCCGCAAAGGCCTGACCCAGCGTCTTGGTGAGGCTGATCGCCCCCGCCTTGGATGCCGCATAAGCGGGATTGCCGATATTGGCCTTCAGCCCCGAAATCGAGCTGACGATGACGATCGATCCGCTTGCCTGCGACAATTGCGCGCGGAACTTGCGCGAAATGTGCATCAGGCTGTCGAGATTGACCGCCATCACCCGGTCCCAGCCTTCGCGCTCGAACTCGCCACGCCGATAGACCACGGTGCCCTGGCACAGGATCAGCACATCCAGGCTATCGAATGGCAGATCCGCCGCCTCGATCGCATCGGGATTACCGACATCGACACCGGTGTAGCCAAGGCCGGTCAGGTCCGATCCGTCCGCCGGATCGTAATCGCTGGCCGAAGCGCGCGTGCCCCAGACATGCACCTCGCCGCCGCGCGCGCGAAAGGCTTGCGCGATGCCGTTGCCGATGCCGCTCGACCCGCCGACGACCAGCACCTTCCGGCCCGTGAAATCGGTATCGTCTATCATGGCTTTTCCCTTCATCTGATGCGGCGCAGCGCGCGTTCGAACAGGTCGAGCGTGTGGGCGTGCAGGCGATCGCCGGTTTCCTTCGGCGCCTTGCCGGCGCAGGCGCGCGCGTGCGTGCCCTCCAGGATGATCCCGAGCTTGAAACAGGCGAGCACGACGTACCAGTCGAGCGCCGACAGTTCGCGCCCGCTGGCTGCGGCATAATGCGCCACCAGTTCGTCGGGGCTTGCAAATCCCTCCCATGGCGTGATGGCGACATCGGTGGCGCGCGGCACATCGTCCTCGGGCCAGGTCGCGAGCAGCCAGCCAAGGTCGAGCAGCGGATCGCCGATCGTACTCAGTTCCCAGTCGACCACCGCCGCCAGGTCCCCGCTGTCGGGACGCACCATCACATTGGCCAGGTGAAAATCGCCATGGATGATTCCGGGGTGGAAATCCGCAGGTCGATGTGCATCGAGCCAGTGGGCGACCTGATCGACGCCGGGGATTGCGCCGGGGCCGGGCCAGCCGGGCAGGTCGGCATAGCCCGCAAGCTGCGCCTTCCAGCGCCCGACCTGCCGCTCGAGATAATTGTCGGGCTTGCCGAACCCGTCGAGCCCGACCGCCCGATAATCGATCGCGCCGAGCGCCGCGATCGCCTCGACCATCGACAGCCCGATCCGGTGGCGTGCGGCAGCGTCGTTCGCGTGGAAATCCGGCAGGCCCTGGGTCGGGTTGAAGCCGTCGACCGGTTCCATCAGGTAGAAGGCGACACCCAGGACCTGATCGTCGGCGCAGGCGGCGATCAATCGCGGATGGGGCACGGCACTGCCGTCGAGCGCGGCCAGAACGCGCGCCTCGCGCCGCATCGTGTCGTTGGAACTGGCGCGCGGCACCGGCGGGGGCCTTCGCAGTACATAGGCCGCTTCACCCCGGCGAAAACGCATCAGGATGTTCTGCGTCCCGCCCGACAGCAGCCGCGCTTCGGCAATCGGTCCAGTACCGACGCCTTGGGCGTCCATCCAGCCTTCCAGCGCCGCGAGGTTTATCCCCTCGATCATCCGCCACCTCTCTTTTATCCATATGGATAAATGCATTTGACGCGCCGAGCTGTCAATGGCAAATCCAGGCCATGGCCCGTGACCCGTCGACCGCGCAATCGCCAGCGCCGCAGCATCTGAAGGAAGTGGCGCTCAAGCTTTTTGCCGAACGCGGGATCGATGGCGTCACCGTGCGGCAGATTGCCGAGGCGGCAGGGCAGAAGAACCATGCCGCGATCACCTATCATTTCGGGTCGAAAGAGGCGCTGATCCGGCAGCTTGTGATCGATGGCGCGCAAGCGATCGATGCGCGCCGCAATGCTGCGTTGGACCGTGCCACGGCCGCGGGCGGCCCGCACAGCGTGCTCGAGGTGATGGAGATTCTGGTCGAGACCTCGATCGATCCCGATCCGCCGTCCTGGGGAGAATGCTACAACCGCTTCGTGGTCGGGCTCCAGCTATCGAACCGCGCGCTGTTCATGGACGCGCTCGAGGGGCGCTGGAACTCGGGCTATCAGCGCTGTCTGGAAGAGGTTCGACGGCTGATGGCGCATTGCCCAGGCGACCTGCTCAACCAGCGCCTCGTCTTCATGGGCGGGGCGATCGGCGGAATATTGGCGGGGCGCGAAACCGAGCTGTCGGACCGCTCGCGCGAACACCCGATGTGGTCGCATCCCGAAACGCTGCCCCGCGTCGCGCGGGCGCTGGCATCGATTATCGAAGGTTGAGCCAGCCAGCGGCGCGGGCACTTCGCTCCGCCTGCGCATCCATCGCTCCGTCTTTCGCCATCTCCTGCGCGACGGCAAGAATGTCCGCGTCGCTGCCTGCCTGCCGGTATTCGCGGTCCGATTCCCGCGATCCGGCGAAGCGCCGCGTCACTTTCCAGCCCTTGCCGTCGCGACAGGCGATGCCGCCATCGGCGGTGCTGCGCCATGCGCGACAGACCGAACCATCGCTGGCCTGGAAACTGAGCAGAATGCGCGGATCGGCGTTGGTCGGCTGCTCCGCCACAAGCCGGGACTCGAGCACGGTCGCGAGCGCGCTATCCGCATAACCTGCTGGCTGCGAACCCTGCCAGGGCTGCCAGATCGCGAGCACCAGCGATGCCGCCAGGGCGGGGCCTTCCACCGGCAACCAGCGCCGCACCATCGGGGCAAGACTGCGTCTGGCACGCGCCTGCGCGAAGCTCACGACCTCGCCCGAGCCTGTCTCGGCATGCGCGGATTGCGCGATCAGGGTCAGCAGCCGATCGGGTACCGGTTCTGCGGCGATGGGCGCATAGCGGGCCGTCAGCAGGCTCTTGAGCCTGCGATGCCGATCGAGCTGCGCTGCCAGTTCGGGATCGGCGGCGATCGCGGCTCCCACCCGACGCCTCTCGTCAGCGCCTAGCTCGCCATCGGCAAAGGCGGCGATCAATTCGGGCGTCACGGTCATGCCGCATCCTCCAGCAGGTCCATCAGGGCATCGCGACCACGCACCAGGCGCGAATTGAGCGTGCCGACAGGACAGCCGACAATCTCGGCCGCCTCCTTGTAGGAACAGCCTTCGACCATCACCAGCAGGACCGCTTCACGCTGTTCGTCGGGAAGGCGCAGCATGGCCCGGTCGATCATCGCGAGTTCGACCGTCGCCTCCTGGCCGCCTTCGGCCCCGATGGCGAGGCCTGCCTCATCGGGCACGAAGGTTTCGCGGCGGCGCCGGGTGGCGCGGATTTCGTCGATGAACAGGTTGCGCATGATCTTGTATATCCAGCTGTCGAGGCGCGTTCCCGGCTGCCACTGGTCGCGACGCGCCAGCGCCCGTTCGATCGCCATCTGGCACAGATCGTCGGCATCCGCCGATGCCCCGGTCAGGCCATAGGCGAACCGCCGCATTCGCGGCAGCAGGTCGACGAGCAGGGTCTCGAACGTTTGTGTCAGGGTCCAGGCCTTTCTGATGGATGAAACGGCTGGCCTCGTGCGTTTCATCCATGGTTAAGCGAAAAAATCGGACGGAAAAGAAATGCGCATCCCCGCCATGATCCTGAGCATGCTGACCTGCGGCGCGCTGCTTGCGGCAACACCGCTGTTTGCGCAGTTGCAAACGCCGCTGGGCAATGTCGGGTTGCCTGGCATCGGGCGCGGGGTCGGTGACCTTCTCGACACGGCCGGAAATGGGATCGACGGACTGGGCAGGCTGGCCCAGCGCGAGGCTGACCGATTGCTGCAGTTGCGCGACAGGCGATTGACCCAGCTGCTGCGGCAGAACCGCGATCTGGTCGAAACTGACATGCGCGGCGATCTGGCGCGGCGGGGCGAGATCCTGGTCACCGGTCCGACCGAAAGCGCGACGGATGCCCTCCGGCGCGCGGGCTTTTCGGTGATCGCCGAGGAACAGGTCGAGGGCCTCGACCTCGCGATCGTGCGGCTGCGCGTTCCAGCTGGTCTCAGCCTCGCCAGGGCCGAAGCGCTGGCGCGGAAGGCTGCGCCCGAGGCCGAAATCGCGGTGGACAATCTGCACTGGCAATCGGGTTCGCTCGGCCGACAGAGCTCGGCTCTGCCCAGCTCCGCGCTCCTGGCGGCAACCGCAGGATCGCCGGTCGATACGCCCATCGGCATCATTGATGGTGCACCGGGGCCATCCTTTCGTCCGATAGCCATCAAGGGCTTTGCCAAGGGGGCACCGCTGGCCTCCGATCATGGCAGCGCGATCGTCAGCCTGCTGCGCAATGAAGGCGCAGGCCGGCTATGGGTGGCGGATGTCTATGGCAGCGATCCCGCTGGGGGCAACGCGCTGGCCATCGTCCGGGCACTCGGCTGGCTGGCGAGCAGTGGCTGCAAGCTGGTCACGATCAGCCTGGTCGGCCCGCGCAATGCCGTGCTCGAACGCGCGATCCGGCAGGCGCAGCGACGCGGCATCGTCATCGTTGCAGCGGTGGGCAATGACGGGCCGGCTGCGCCGCCTGCCTATCCCGCATCCTATGACGCTGTCGTGGCGGTGACCGGGGTGGATCGGAAGGGACGCGCGCTGATCGAGGCGGGGCGGGCGCTGCATGTCGACTATGCGGCGCCCGGGGCAGAGGTTCACGCGATAAATGCCAGGGGCAGGCCGGTCAGCCTGCGCGGTACATCTTTCGCCACGCCGCTGGTCGCCATCAGACTTGCCGATGCGCTGGCCAGGGGCGGCGACTGGCAGGCGAGGCTTGATCGGGAAGCGCGCGATCTGGGGCCCAGGGGTGAAGACAAGCGTTTCGGGCGCGGCTTGTTGTGCGAACAATGCGCCTGCAAGCCGTGAACTTTCCGGCGAAGCCATGAATTAAACCGGCCAGGCGAAGCGTTGTCCTTTCAGACGGGCAGGCAGTGATGCCCGCGTTCAAGCTGAAAGGAACCCATCATGAAGAAGATTCTGATTGCCGCCGCGACGGTCGCGTTGATCCCGGCTGCCGCCCAGGCGCAACTGCTCGGCGGTGGCGGACTTGGCGGCGCATTGGGTGGCACTCTGGGCGGTACATTGGGCGAAACGCTCGGGGGAGGGATCGAACGCCCGGTCGGCGGCACGCTCGAGCGGACTACGCGCACCGTACGCGGTTCGGCCGAAGCCAATGGCTCGACCACCGGCACGCAATCGGTCGATGCGCGGCGCGGCACCGTCTCGGCTCAACGCAGCGCGAACGGCTCGGTCCTCGCCTCGAGCGCCAGCCTGGCCGATATCGTGGTGCCGCCCGCCGACACGATGACCGAGGCGCAAGGCTCCGGCACGGCGAGCGGCCAGGGCAGCGCGCAGGCCCAGCTGATCGGCATGGACGCCCTGACCGACGCGGTTGCCCCCATCGCGCAGGGAACGCGCGCCCGCGCTGGCGAGGCTGTCTCAAGCGTGCGTGGGGTCACAATGCCTGCCGGAGCGACCGCGGCGGGAAGTGGCGCGGGCGCTGCAAGCGGATCGCTGCTGGCCAGTCCGCTGGCCGTTGCGGGCAGCGCGGCGGCGGCTGGTGACGGTGCTGCGATGGTCAGCCGCGGCATGCCGGTCACGCTGGCCGACGGATCATCGCTCGGCAAGGTGAAGGACGTCGTCGCGAACAGCCGGGGCGCGGTCGAGCAGATCGTGGTGAAACAGGGCAATGTCACACGCTCGCTGCCGGCCGGCATGTTCTCGGCCTCTGGCAATGCGCTGGTGCTGGCCGAGACCGGCAGCACAGCCGCTGCGCCAGAAGCGGCGGAGCCTTCGGAATGATCGGCTTGTCTTGAAGCCGAGTCCAGCTGCGGTGTGCTGCTCGCTGCCTGTGCGGGCAGCAAACCGCGGCCTCCTCAAGGCGGACACTCTCCCGGCGTCCGCCTTCCTTTATCTGAACGGCCGCCGCTCGGTGCTCCGCCGAAAGAATGTGCATCATTAACGGATTAAACCGGATGTACCGATCGTTTCCCTTTTGACCGCTTGCCATGGCGGCACTCAGCAAAGGGAGAATAGCATGATCAAATTTGTCACGACGTCGATCGCCTTTCTGGGCTTCGCAGCCGCAGCCACGGCAGCGGTCCCGATGCTGCACGAGGAACAGGTCGCCCGCGCCGAGGAATCGCGCATCATCGGCCTGCCCATTGCCGGGATCGAGAACCGCCTATGGTTCGATTATCGCATCAACGTCACCGAGGCGCAAAAGGAGCTGGGCAGCGACTTGCGCCGTGCCACCGACATCGAGGACCGCCGCGACGCCTGGGAAGAATATGCCGTCGAGCTGAAGCACGAGCGGGTGCATTATATCGAGGAAATGGCCGAACGCGGCTATCGCATGGGCAACGCGATCATCGTCGATTGATTGTTTTCAGCGGGAAGGGATCGAACACGGTGGCGATCCCTTCCCGCTGCCGCCCTGGGCCGGAATGAGGAACTGATCGACCGCTCCCGAGTTGGCTGGAGACACTTCATTCACTTACGGAATTCAGGCGTGCCCCCTATCTCCCCGCGATCGCTTACCTGCATGATCAGCCAATGACGCATGCCGAACAGGCGCAACTCGACGCCGCCCGCATTGCCGCCGCGATCGACGGAAGCGATGCAAATACCGATCCGTTCATCGCCGCCGTGCGGGCCACGCGCATGCCCATGGTCATCACCGATCCTCGCCAGCCCGACAATCCGATCGTGTTCGTCAATGATGCATTCTGTCGGCTTGCAGGATACGAGCGAGACGAAATCATCGGGCGCAATTGCCGCTTTCTGCAGGGCGCGGACACGGATCGAGACGCGGTCGCGCGACTGCGTCAAGCGCTAGAGGATGTTCGGCCGATCGAGCTGGATCTGCTCAACTATCGCAAGGATGGCGAACCTTTCTGGAACCGGTTGCTGATTGCGCCCGTAAGGGATGCCGCCGGCGAGCTTGCCTATTTCTTCGCCAGCCAGCTCGACGTGACGCTCGAGCGCGAGCGGCTGGCCAATCTTGAAAGCAGCAATGCGGCGTTGGTCTCCGAACTCGCGGGCCGCCTGCGCGAGCAGAAGGCGAGCGACGCCGAACTGCGCTTCACGCTGGAAGCGGGAAGGTTTGGCGCCTGGAGCCTGACATCGCCTGAAATGACACTGGAGACCTCGCCGGCCTGCCGCGTCAATTTCGGATTTCGGGATGATCAACCGCTCAGCTATGATGATCTTCTAGCCGCAGTGCACGCCGATGACCGCGAGCTCGTGCGCCAGAGCCTGGCCTCCAGCATCGAGCGGCGCATGGATTGCGATATCGAGTGCAAGGTTCAGACGCCGCAGGGCGAGATTCGCTGGGTAGCCTTGCGCGGAAGGCCGGCTGTGCATTCCGATGGCCGCCATGCAAAGCTCACCGGCATTTCGCTCGACATCACTGACAGGGTGCGGGCCGAGCGGATGCGCCAAGGGCTGATCGCGCTGTCGGACGCATTTCGCGACCTCGACAATGGCGCCGATATCTCGTTCGCGGCAGCGCAGATCCTGGGCGAGACGCTGGATGTCGATCGGGCTGGCTATGGGACGGTCGATCCGGTGGCCGAAACGATTACCATCGAGAAGGACTGGAACGCGCCAGGCGTCACCAGCCTGGCAGGTACGCTCAATTTTCGCGACTATGGCAGCTATATCGAGGACCTGGTCAGGGGAGAGACGGTCTGGTTCGAGAATGCGGAGACCGATCCGCGCACCATTGCCACCGCCGAAGCACTGAAGGCGATCACCGCCCAGGCGGTCGTCAACATGCCGGTGATGGAGCAGGGCGCGATGGTTGCGCTCTTCTATCTGAACCATGGCACGCCGCGCTGCTGGCGCGAAGACGAGATCGATTTCGTACGCGAGGTGGCCGATCGCACGCGCATTGCCGTCGAGCGGCGACGGGCGGAGCTTGCCTTGCGGGTCGCCAATGACCGGCTGACCTTTCTCGACTCCGTCGGACGCGCCGCGACGGAGGCGGGCGACGCGGATGCAGTCATGGCCATCACCACCAGGATGGTGGGCGAGCACATGCGCGTCACAAGCTGTGCCTATGCGGACATGGACGAGGACCAGGACGGGTTCACCATCCGCGGCGACTGGGCGGCACCGGGGCTGGAGAGCATCATTGGGCGCTATAGCCTTGCGCTGTTCGGCAAGCGCGCCGTGCAGGAACTGCGCGCTGGGCGACCTTTGGTCATCCAGGACATCGTTGCCGAGCTTGCGCCTCAGGAAGCGGCGACCTTCCAGCAGATCGGGATCGGCGCGACCATCTGCATGCCGCTGATCCGCGAGGGGCGGCTGGTCGCTTTGATGGCCATCCATGACGGGGCACCGCGGGCGTGGACCGAGGACGAGCTTGCGCTGATCCGCGACGTTGCCGACCGGTCATGGGCCCATATCGAGCGCGCCCGGGCCGAAGCCGAGCTTCGCGATCTCAATGTCACGCTCGAGGCGCGGGTTGAAGAGCGCACCGGGCAGTTGCTGCGGACCGAGGAGGCGTTGCGTCAGGCGCAAAAGATGGAGGCAGTGGGGCAGCTGACCGGAGGGCTTGCGCACGACTTCAACAATCTGCTCGCGGCGATCGGCGGCAGCCTTGAAATGATTCAGGCGCGCATCGCTCAGGGGCGGCTCGATACGCTCGATCGCTACGCTCATGCAGCGCAGGGGGCCGTAAAGCGCGCCGCGGCCCTGACCCATCGATTGCTTGCCTTTTCGCGGCGTCAGACGCTCGACCCCAAGACAGTCGATGTCAATCGGCTGGTATCGGGCATGGAAGAGCTCGTGCGGCGTACCGTCGGCCCGCAGGTGCAGCTTGAAATTGTAGAGGCCAGCAGCTTGTGGACGACCCATATCGATGCGCACCAGCTCGAAAACGCGCTGCTCAATCTGTGTATCAATGCGCGCGATGCGATGCCTGAGGGCGGTCGGCTGACCATCGAGACCGCGAACAAGTGGTTCGACGATCGATCTGCCGCTGAGCAGGACATGAAACCGGGTCAGTATATCTCGCTATGTGTCACCGATACCGGGACGGGAATGACGCGCGAGGTGATCGCCAAGGCGTTCGATCCGTTCTTCACGACCAAGCCTTTGGGGCAGGGGACCGGACTGGGCCTGTCGATGATCTATGGTTTTGTCCGCCAGTCGGGCGGCCAGGTGCGGGTCTATTCGGAGATTGGACAAGGCACCACGATGTGCCTGTACCTGCCTCGCCATCACGCAGATCTGGATGCCGAGTTGATGACCCCCGAACCTGGCCCGGCGCTGTCGGCGAGCCTGGGGGAGACGGTGCTGGTCATCGATGACGAGCCGACGGTGAGGATGCTGGTGGGCGAGGTGCTGGCGGAAGGCGGCTATGCCACGATCGAGGCATCAGACGGACCGTCGGGTCTGCGCATTCTCGAATCCGACACGCGCATCGACCTGCTGATCACCGATGTCGGCTTGCCCGGTGGGCTCAATGGCCGCCAGGTGGCCGACGCGGCGCGCATCCTGCGACCCGAGCTCAAGGTGCTGTTCATCACCGGCTATGCGGAGAATTCCGCGATCCGCCAGGGCCAGCTCGATCACGACATGTCGATCATGACCAAGCCATTCCAGCTTGACGCGCTGGCGATCAAGATTCGCGAGATCTTGAGGGGCAATGGGGATTGATCGACGAGACGCGTATCAGCCCGCGTCGTGGCGCGCCGGGGTGTCGATGACCAGCACGAGCCTGCGTTCCCCGCTGTCCTCGATCGGCGGCGAGCGGTGGAGGCACGGCTGGTGGCCCGCGCCGAACTCATGCCCCTTGAACAGGGCGACGGACCCCGCCGGAATGCGCTGCAGCGGTCCGTCGGGATCGTCTTCGAGCGTATAGTCGGTACCCGGTCCCGCCAGGGTGCAGATGAGCCTGAGATCGGTGTAATCCGCGTGCACCTTGCGACAGGCATTGCCGGTAATGCCCTCCAGCCGGACGCGAACCGTCTCGCACTGCATCAGTGATGCGAAGCGGCGGGCAAGGTCCGTGATGGACCGTGCGATACTGTCGGGCAGCGCTGGCAGCTCGGCCAGCAGCGCGTCGGGCCTTCCGGCGGCGCGGTAGCCGAAGGGGGCGATATCCAGCAGCGGCTCGATATCGCCCCGCGGCAGCAGCACCGCATCCTTGTCGATCACGATCCGGGTTTGGGGGTGGTGGATCGCGTCCCAGCGCTGGTGGGCAGGGGCGCGGGACTCGAGAAGGTTCAGGGCTGCCATGGCTCAGGCACTCTCCGGGATGCGGGCATGCTCGCCCCATTCGGGAAATGGATCGGGCAGGGTCTGCCAGCTCTCGGGAGTATAGCCATCGGCGTCGACCAGGCACGCGTCGAGCGCTGCGCGCAGCCGCGCCTCGTCCATGTCGATGCCGATGAACACAAGTTCCTGCCGCCGATCACCCCAGAGTCTGTCCCAGTTGTGCGCGACGAAATCCTCGAACTGATTGTCGTGCGGCCACTGATTTTTGGGGACCGAAGCCCACCACCGACCGAGCCGCGCGGTCATCGTCTGCGATCCGGCCACAGCCAGCTCGCCCACCCAGGCCGGACGCGTCGCCAGCCAGAAAAAGCCCTTTGCGCGGACCACGGCTTCAAGTCCGTCGCCGGTCAGGAAGTCGTAAAAGGCCTGCGGCGCGAACGGCTGGCGCGCGCGATAGACGAAGCTTTCGATGCCATATTCTTCGCTCTCGGGCCGATGGCTGGCATAGCCGTAAAGTTCCTTGGCCCAGAGCGGGTGCTCGGCGGCGCGATCGTCGTCGAACAGCCCGGTGCCCAAAATCTGATCGAGCGCGACCTTCGATTGATCGGCAGTGATGATCCGCGCATCGGCATTGAGCGAGGCGCACAGCTTGGTCACGATGGCCAAGTGCTCGGGGCTGACATCGGATGCCTTGTTGATGATGATCACATCGGCAAATTCGATCTGCTCGACCAGCAGGCCGACCAGGCAGCGCGTGTCGTCCTCGCCCAGCGATTCGCCGCGATCGGCGAGGAATTCGTGGCTGGCATAGTCCTTGAGCAGATTGACCGCATCGACCACGGTGACCATCGTGTCGAGCGTGGCGACATCGCCCAGGCTTTCGCCCGCCTCGTCGCGAAAGCTGAAGGTCGCAGCGACGGGAAGCGGCTCGGAAATGCCGGTGCTTTCGATGACCAGATAGTCGAAACGCCCGGCTTCAGCCAGCGCGCGCACCTCTTTCAGCAGATCGTCGCGCAGCGTGCAGCAGATGCAGCCATTGGTCATCTCGACCAGCTCTTCGCTGGCGCGCGACAGCGCCGCCTCGCCGCCGCGCACCAGTGCGGCGTCGATATTGACCTCGGACATGTCGTTGACGATCATCGCGACGCGCAGACCTTCAACATTGGCAAGGATATGGTTGAGCAAGGTCGTCTTTCCCGCCCCCAGGAAACCCGACAGCACCGTGACAGGCAGTTTGCTGATCGAAGAGGCGAGGGGCATCGGGGACCTTTCCGGGGTTGTTATGATACGTTATATCATTATAGGGGGAAGCCGAGCTGCACAAGTGGAGAAATGTGCTCATGTCCGAAAGCCGAAGGGTAACGCCCAGCCACGCGCCAAAGGCGGCGGATGTGGCGGAAGGGGCCGCCATCACCGCGTCGCTGCTGTGCCTGGCGCATTGCCTGGTGCTGCCTTTGCTGCTTGCCTCGGCCCCCGCGCTCAGCCAGAGCTTGGAACTGCCCTTCGACCTGCACCTGTGGATCGTGCTGCTGGCCGGCCCTGTCAGCTTGTGGATATTGATCCGCGCAGCGTGGCAGCGACGTCACGGCATTTTGCTGCTGGGGCTCTGCGGCCTCTCGCTGCTCATGGCTGCGCTGGTGCTGCCTGTCACCGAGCGCCAGGAAATCGTGATCAGCAGCATCGGCAGCCTTTCGCTGGCATTTGCGCACATCGCCAACTGGCTGGCGCGGCATCCCAGGTTGCTGGTGCACGGTTAGGGCCGCCGCCAGGCCAGGCGTTGGACGCACAAAGCCTTTGCCAATCGTTGCGGATATGTTGTAACATCTAGCCTTCTTCAGCGAAGGGGTGTTCACATGCGGTTTGCGGCAGCAGCATTGGTCGGTCTTGGTGGAATTTTGGCGACAGCATCGCCGGCAGCAGCCTGCGACATGGAGGGATTTGGCGGCTACACCCGGATCAACCCCTTCGCCCAGCACGCGGCCTGGAATGTCCCCGCCGATCAGCAGGCATCGCAGGCCAAGCCGCAGCAGCAGGCGCAGAGCCCATCGTCCAGCGATCAGAAGGAGCAGGCGAGCGCCGATGCGTCCCGCTCGGCCGCGTCGCAACAGGGCTTCACCCCCGTGTCGGCGGACGCTGCCGCCGCGCAGTCACAGCGATTCACGGCGACCAAGGATTGACGGCACCGCTGCGATCATGAGCCTCACGATCCGCAATCTCGCCTTCCGTTACGGAGGGCGACAGATACTCGATGATTTCAGCTTCGACATGGCGGCAGGCGAACAGAGCCTGCTGATCGGCGCCTCGGGCAGCGGAAAGTCGACCCTGGTCAATCTTATCTGCGGCTTGCTGAGCCCGGATGCGGGGACGATCTCCATCGCTGGCGAAAGCATGACCGGCATCGGCCCCAGCCAGCGTGACGACCTGCGCCGCCGACGCATCGGACTGGTCTTCCAGACGCTGAAGCTCGTCTCGGCACTCGATCTTAGCTCCAATCTGCGGCTGGCTCAGCGGCTCAGCGGGCACGCGACCGAAACCGAGCGTGTGCCGATGCTGATCGAGCGGCTGGGTCTGGCGCATCGCGCCCATGCCCACCCGCGCGAGCTGAGCCAGGGCGAGGCGCAGCGTGCCGCGATCGCACGCGCGCTGATCGGTCGGCCCGATCTGATCATTGCGGACGAACCGACGTCCGCGCTCGATCATGCCAATATGGAAAAGGTGGCCGCGCTGCTGCGCGAATGCGCAGCCGAGGCCGGAGCCAGTCTGCTGATCGTCACGCATGACGACCGCTTGCGCGATCATGTCGCCTCGGTGCGGCATATCACGGCCTTGGCGGCAGAGCCTGCGGCATGATCCGCCTGGCGCTTGCCTATATGCGCGACAGGCCGCTCGGCGTGGCGCTCAACGCGCTGCTGCTCGGAATTGCGGTCGCGACGCTGGTGCTGCTGCTGCAATTTGCCGAGCAGGCCGGCGAGCGATTCGAGCGCGACGCGCGCGGGATCGATCTGGTCGTCGGAGCCAAGGGCTCGCCGCTGCAGCTGGTGCTTTCCAGCGTTTATCATATCGATGTTCCGACCGGAAACATCCCGCTTGGCGAACTCGAGCGCCTGCGCGCCGATCCTGGTGTCGCCGAAGTCGTCCCTCTCGCGCTGGGCGACAATTTCCAGGGCTTCCGGATCGTCGGCAGCGACGACCGATTGCTGCCACTCTACGGCGCAACCATGGCCCAGGGACGCAGTTTTGCCCGTCCGGCCGAGGCGGTGCTCGGCGCAGAGGTGGCCCGGCGCACCGGCGCGAAGCTGGGGCAGAAGTTCATCGGCAGCCACGGGCTGGAGACAGGCGAGGCAGACGGGCAGGGGCACGACCATGCGCCATTCGAGACCGTCGGGATCCTCGCCCCGAGCGGCACGGTGCTGGACCGGCTGATCCTGACCTCGGTCGAATCGGTGTGGGACGTGCATGGCATCGAACATGTTGATCATGACGAGGCCGGGCATGATCACGATGAGGAGCATGCCTGGCACGATCACGATCACGATGCCGATTCCGCTCCACATGACGAGCATCATGAAGATGCCGCCATGCCGGGCATGGAGCCGGAGATTACCGCATTGCTGGTGCGCTATCGCAACGCTTCGGCTGCGATGCGGCTGCCCAGCCAGATCAACCGCCAGAGCGCGCTTCAGGCTGCGGCCCCCGCCGCCGAGGCGGCACGGCTGCTGGGGCTGTTCGGATCGATCATCGAAGGTGCGCGGCTGTTCGGCTGGCTGCTGGCGCTGTCTGCGGGGCTCAGCCTGTTCGTGGCGCTGTGGAATGCGACGCGTGCGCGAGAGGGCGATCTGGCGCTGCTGCGCGTCATGGGGGCGCGGCCTTCCACCGTGTTCGGCACGATCCTGATCGAGGGCCTGCTGATCGCCGCGATCGGTGCGCTGGGCGGCATTGCCGTGGCGCACGGCCTGATCGCGCTGGCTAGCGCGAGCTTCCCGACGCTCGACGAACTGGGGCTGTCCGCAATGCGCTTCCTGCCCGGCGAGGGCGGCATTCTGGTTGCCGCGCTCGCCATCGGCCTCGTCGCCGCCCTGATCCCCGCGATCCGGATCTTCCGGGTCGACCTTGCCACCACGCTTGCCCGCTACAGCTGAGGAAGACGACATGCGCCTGCCCCTTCTCGCTCTTGCCATATTGAGCCTCATCGCCTTACCGCAGACCGCAGGCCAGGCCGCGATGCAGCAGGGCAAGAAGGCACCGGTAGAGGATGTCTGGAAGCCCGCCGCAACGCCCAAGGGCGGCGTGTCCTGGGCCGTGCTGGAGGCAACCAAGGAACAGACCCGCACCGGCAAGGACGGCTATCTCTATTCCAAGCCCCTGTTCACTCCGGCGGTCAGGGCGCTGGCAGGCAAGAGGATCAAGGTCGCAGGCTGGATGAAGCCGCTTGAAACCGGTGGTCGCCAGAAGCATTTCGTGCTGCTCGCCTATCCTCCAGGTTGTCCCTTCCACTTCCATGCAGTCCCCAACCAGTTCATCGAGGTTTATGCCGATATTCCGTTTCCGACAAACGAGACCAAGATGATCGTGGTCAGCGGCGTGCTGGAGCTGACCGGTCAGGACGAAAGCGGCATCTTCTATCGCATGAAGGCTTCCAGCCCGGCCTGACGTGTCCGCGTGCAACGCGCGGTCTTACGCCCATGCGCTGACATTTCCCGAGGCAGGGAACTCCGATGGCTGCCATCGCTTATCTGGGTGTGGAAACAGCATTGGAGCCCAGATGGCGGACGAACGCGGCGATGACAGGGATGCTGGAACCACCAGCTATTCCGGACCTGCAGGTGGCTGGGGGGTCGGTTCGTGGAATGGCCGAAATGGTGGCGCGGGAGAAACCCTCGCCGGGCGCGCTGGCCACGTTGCGGACGCAGAACAAGCCCGGCGGGTTCATGTGCACCAGCTGCGCATGGGGCAAGCCCAAGCACCCGCACGCCTTTGAATTCTGCGAAAACGGTGCAAAGGCGACACTCTGGGAGCTGACCACGCATCGCTGCACGCCCGATTTCTTTGCCAGCCACAGCGTCACCGAATTGCGCGGATGGACCGACCATGCGCTCGAGAGCGTCGGGCGACTGACGCACCCGATGCGCTATGACGCTGCGACCGACCGTTATGTCGCCTGCGAGTGGGACGAGGCCTTTGCCGAGATCGGTGCTCAGCTGAAGGCGATCGATCCGAAAAAGGCGGTGTTCTACGCGTCGGGCCGCGCCAGCCTGGAGACATCCTATCTCTACGCGCTGTTCGCGCGGCTTTATGGCCATAACAATTTGCCCGACAGTTCGAACATGTGCCATGAGACCACATCGGTGACGCTGAAAAAGCTGATCGGCTCTCCGGTGGGCACCTGCACGCTCGACGATTTCGAACATTGCGATGCGCTGTTCTTCTTTGGTCAGAATACCGGGACCAACAGCCAGCGCTTTCTACATCCGTTGCAGAAGGCGGCGCAGCGCGGCTGCAGGATCGTCACGTTCAACCCGATCCGCGAAAAGGGTCTGCTCAGTTTCACCAATCCGCAAAGTCCCGCGCAGATGCTGACGGGCAGCGATACCGAATTGAGCTGCCAGTATCTGCAGGTGCGCGCAGGCGGCGACATCGCGGCTATCATGGGACTGTGCAAATATGTGTTCGAGCAGGACGCACTGCGCGGCGGGACGCTGATCGACCGGGCCTTTGTCGCCGACCATTGCACCGGCTTCGAGGCGTTCCGCGACAAGGCCGGTGCGACATCCTGGGAGGATATCGAGCATGAATCGGGGCTCAGCCGCGCCGATCTGGAAAGGGCAGGCGAGGTCTATGTCTCATCAGAACGCGTGATCGGCGTGTACGGCATGGGCCTGACCCAGCACGTCCACGGCTTCGAGAATATCGCGATGCTGCTCAACCTGCTGCTGATGCGGGGAAATATCGGCAGGCCAGGCGCGGGAATATGCCCGGTGCGCGGCCATTCCAACGTTCAGGGGCAACGCACGGTCGGTATATCGGAAAAGCCCGAACTGGTCCCGCTCGACAGGCTGGCAGAGATGTTCGGCTTCGATCCGCCGCGGGACACCGGCATGACCACGGTGGAGGTTTGCGAGGCAGTGCTCGATGGCAGCGCCCGGGCTTTCGTCGGGCTCGGCGGCAATTTCCTGCGCGCCGTCCCCGACCAGGCCCGCGTCGAACAGCAATGGGAAGAGCTGCAGCTGACGGTGCAGATCGCAACCAAGCTCAACCGTAGCCATCTGTTCAACGGTCGCGTGTCGTTCCTGCTGCCGTGCCTGGGGCGGAGCGAAGAAGACAGCCAGGCGACCGGGCCGCAGACCGTCACGATCGAGGACAGCTTCAGCCATATTCATGGCTCGCTCGGCCACCGCACGCCCGCCAGTCCGCATCTCAAGTCAGAGCTGGCGATCGTGGCCGGCATGGCCAAGCATAGCCTGGCGCCCAATCCGAACGTTCGATGGGATGACTGGACCGGCGATTACAGCCTGGTGCGCGATCTGATCGCCCAGACCTATCCCGACGAGTTTCATGACATGAACGCCCGCATGTTCGAGCCAGGCGGCTTCTATCGCGGTAACAGTGCACGCGAGCGGGTGTGGAAGACCGATAGCGGCAAGGCGCAGTTCACCGCGCCCGGCATGCTCGCGGCGACCAACATTCCCGATGGTCATGGCCGCTACCGGCTGGTGACCTTGCGATCGAACGACCAGTTCAACACCACCATCTATGGCTATAGTGACCGGCTGCGTGGCATCGAAGGCAAGCGCGATGTCGTGCTGATGTCGCCTGCGGACATCGCCGCCGCCGGTATGGGACCCGGTCAGCGCATCACGTTGGTGGGCGATGCGGATGATGGCATCGACCGCCAGATTGGCGGGCTGGAAATCATCGCCTTCAACCTGCCGTCAGGCACGATCGCCGGCTATTATCCCGAACTCAATACGCTGATCGCGCTTTCGCACCATGATCAGGCGTCGAAGACGCCAGCCAGCAAGGCGGTCCCGGTACGCATCCTCGCGCAAGACTGAATCCGAGAGTGCAAAACCCGGCTCGGGTCGTTCATTGTGCTTCGGCAGGGACGAGGACGAGCGTGTCCTTCTCCACCCGCCAGGATGCGAGTTGCGACAGAAAGTTCATCCCCAGCACGCTGGTTCCGCCGAACGCGGGGGATATGACGACCTTGAGGTTGCGCGCCTCGATGCCCTCGATCTGCAGCCGCTCGACAGTTCCGGTGTCGGCCCGCAACACCCCGTTGGCGGTCCTCAGCATCACTGGCGCGATGGCCAGCTCTTTGCCGACACCTGCTTGCCGCGCCGTCTCTGCCGACAGCGCCGTGATCGTGGCCCCGCTGTCGATCATCATGCGCTGCTCGGTGCCGTTGATCTCCACGCGCGCCCAGAAATGTCCGTCGGATGCCAGCCTGATCCGTACCTCGTTACCGACGACCTGTTGTGTGCTCAGCCCCAGACGCTCGGTCCAGCGCGACAAGATCGGGTCATAAGGGGCCTGTTGCAGCAGCACGAAGACCATGAACGCCAGGATCGCGACCGAGAACAGGCTGCGGAAGATCCGCCCCAGGAACGGGATATTGAACAGCACGACCAGCGCCAGTGCTGCTCCGACTGCATAAAGTGCGAGCTGCTGCCATTCGGGAATGGTGGAAACGGACATATCCCGGTCCTACCCGCAGCGCTGCCATTCGATCCCTGTTGGCGCGTGTCCCCAGCGCCCTCGCTCACACAATCAGCTTATGCGGGTCGTTCGCGATCAGCATCGTGTCGTGGCGCGCCAGCACGCCGAGCGCGAGTCCGGCTTCGCGCGCGCGGTCGATCGCCAGGCTGGTCGGCGCGCTGATCGTGATCAGCAAGGGAAAGCCCGCCCTCACGCATTTCTCGACCAGTTCCTGGCTGCACCGGGCCGATAGCACGACAAAGCCTGTCGCTGGTGACACGCCTGTCCGGGCGAGCGTTCCAACCAGCTTGTCGAGCGCGTTGTGCCGTCCGACATCCTCGCGCACCGCCAGTATCTCGCCGGTGGGCGAACAAAAGGCTGCGGCATGGGTGGCCCCGGTTTCCTTGCCGAGCAGCTGGCGATCGCTGAGCGCGTTCAGCGCATGGGCTATAGCTTTGCGCGCAACCTCGATCCGAGCGACGACCTTTGGCAGCGGTGCAAGGGCAGCTGCGATGCTGTCGATACCGCAGATGCCGCACCCGCTTTCCGAAACGCGGCTGCGCGCACGCTCCAGGATACGCGGCAGCGAACCCGGCGGCAGATTGAGCCTCGCGACCCATCCTCCCTCCACGGGCACGATCTGCGGCGCGGCCAGTTCGTCGGCTTGCGCGAGGCCTTCGCTGAGCGTGAAGCCCATGACGAAGTCTGCAAGATCGGTCGGCGTGCCCATCATCACCGCATAGCCGATACCGTTATATTCGATCGCGATTGGCGCTTCGACCGGTACGCTGCGCTCGACGCGGTCTGCGGGCGTGTCATCGTAACCGACCCGATCGAGCGAGATGCTGCGCAGGGCTGGCGATGCAATGGATGTCGTCATGCCTCTGTCCTTCGGGTCCCGGCATCGTAACGCAAGGAATTTCGTCGGGCCGATTGCAGTACTGTTCAACCCGAGATGCGATCCTAAACGGGGCTTGATGCAGGCGACCCAGCGCTTCGGCCGCTTGAGCCCATCATTCTAACCCATGTGCGTGAACCAATTGGCTGGATGGCGCGTAGTGGGCCGGGGGACGTTCAGCCAGGCGCCCTGGAAACCAGGATTTTCGATGTCTTTGCGCCTTCGCTCGTTCTGCTGCGTTGTTCTGCCCGCCTTATGTGCCAGCCCTGCCGCCCAGGCCATGCAGCCGGCGGATCAGAGTATCCCAGCGCAACCGGCTCCCAGTCCCGCTGAGCCTGCGATCATCGACGACGAGGAGTTCGATGCCACCATCCCTGCAATCGATCCGGATGCCCCGCTGGGCACGGTCGAGGATTGGGATGCCAAACAGACTGAGCTTGAAGCGCAGGCGCGGCCCGCGCGCGATCCATCGCTGTCCACCGATCCGATGCTGCCGCGCCTGTCCGACGAACCCGAGATCGATGCCCCGCTGGGCCCGATCGAGAGCTTCGACGTCGAGCCCTTCGACGAAAACCGGTATACCGAGGCGGACGACAGCGTGTCGAAGACGGTACGCTACAGCCTTCGTATCGAAGGGCTGGATTCGCTCGGGGCAGCGGCTGCGGGTTCCGATCCCAGCCCCGATGGCGCTGGGGCGATCCGGTCCAGGTTCGAGGAACTTTCGGCGCTCGACGACGGGGATGGCAAGGCGAGCAACGGGGCGATGGTCTCTGCGCGGATGCTGGAGGACCAGCAGCTTCTGGCCGACCTGCTGATCGGCGAATGCTTTCACGACGCAACGGTCAACGGCGCGATCGAATTTCCCGAGGCCGGAACCGGGCCGCTGGTGGTCGTGCTCACCGCTTCGCCGGGGCCCTGTTACCGCTTTGGCTCGATCACCTTCGACGCTCCGCCAGTCGAGCCGGAGGACCTTATCGCGCGCAATTTTGTGCCCAAGCCGGGCCAGCCGATCGATGCCGAGCGGGTGCTTGCGGCCGAGGCGAACATTGCCGTGGCGCTGCCCCAGGCTGGCTACCCGTTCGCGCAGGTCGGCCAGCGCGACGTGCTTCTCGATCCCGAAACCGAGACCGGCGATTACACGCTTCCCGTGACGCCGGGGCCGCGCAGCAGCTTCGGCGACATCGTGACGCGCGGGTCGACCGTGTTCGATGCGGATCATATCAGCAAGCTGGCACGGTTCGATAAGGGCGACCTGTATGACAGCCGCCTGGTCGATGATCTGCGCAAGGCGCTGGTCGCGACCGGGCTCTACTCAACCGTGGCGGTGCAACCGCAGCCGACCGGCGTCGAGGCGCCCGGCGGCACGCAATATGCCGATCTCGCCGTCGATCAGGAGGCAGGTCCGGCGCGTACGCTGGCGGCCAATGCCGGTTACGGCACCGGCCAGGGCATCCGCGCGCAGGGCAGCTGGACGCATCGCAACCTGTTTCCGCCCGAAGGCGCGCTGATCGTCAGCGCCACCGGGGGCACGCAGGAGCAGGGGGCGTCGGTCACCTTCCGCCGGTCCAATGCGGGTCGACGCGACCGCGCGGTCGAGTTGAGCCTGTCGGCGCTGCGCAGCGACTTTGCCGCCTATGAGGCCTTTACCGGGCGTCTGGCCGGCCGTGTATCCTATTACAGCACGCCGATCTGGCAGAAGCCGGTGACCTACAGCTATGGCTTCGAACTGCTCGGCACCAACGAGCAGGATTTCAATTTCACCACCGGCCAGCGCGACCGCCGAACCTATTATGTCGCGGCATTGCCCGGGCAGATCACCTGGGACCGCTCGAACGACCTGCTCGACCCGACCAGCGGCTTCCGCCTGTCGGCCCAGATATCGCCTGAAGCATCGCTGGGCAGCGGCACGCAATTTTATGGCCGCGGGCTGTTCGAGGCGACCGGCTATTATCCGGTCGGCGACAATATCGTCATCGCCGGGCGCGCACGCGTCGGTTCGATCTATGGCGCGGATCGCGCGGACATAGCCCCGTCGCGGCGCTTCTATGCCGGCGGCGGCGGCTCGGTGCGCGGCTTCGGCTATCAGGAGCTGGGACCAAAGGACCCCGACAACCGGCCCATCGGCGGACGCAGCCTGGTCGAGGCCGCGGCGGAAGTCCGCTATCGCTTCGGCAATTACGGGATCGTCGGTTTCATCGATGCGGGCCAAGTCTCGACCCGCTCGACGCCCGGCTTTGACGACCTGCGCTATGGCGTCGGCATAGGCGGGCGCTTCTATACCAATTTCGGCCCGATGCGGCTCGATGTCGCCACGCCGCTGGGCCGCCGCCCGGGGGAATCGCGCGTTGCGATCTATATCTCAATCGGGCAGGCCTTCTGATGGCCGGAACCGAAGACAGCGTCGCCATCCCCGCCGAGGAGCAGGCTGTGACACGCCCGGCGCGCGCATCCTGGCCGCGCCGGATCGCCATCGGGCTTGCGGTGCTGGTCGGCACGATCGTGGTGCTGCTCGCCATCGCCTATGTCTGGCTGGACAGCAGCAGCGGCAAGCGCTTCGTCGCCAGGCAAATCGAAGGCATGGAGTTCGAGAACGGGATGAGCATCGGCATCGGCGCGATCGAAGGGTCGCTCTATGGCGAAATGCGCATTCGCGACCTGACCCTGCGCGATCCCAAGGGCGTGTTCGCATCCTCGCCATTGGTCGAGGTCGACTGGCGGCCGTTTGCCTTTGTCGGCAGCCATGTCGATATCCGCTCGCTGATCGTGCCGCAGATGCGTCTGCGGCGACTGCCCGCGTTCAAGGAAACCCCGCCGACCAATGAGCCGCTGCTGCCCGATCTCGACATTGATATCGCCAATCTGCAGCTTCGCCGGATCGATATCGACGCGCCGGTAACGGGCCGGCGACACCGCGCATCGCTGAACGGCAAGGTGCACATCGCCGACCGCACCGCCGTGGTCAGCGCGCGCGCGACCACCACCGCCGGCGCGGGATTTGCGGGCGGCGAAAGCGCGGTCATCGATCTGCGCGCGGTGCCCGAAACCAACACGCTCGACCTGACCTTCCGCCTCGATGCGCCGGCTGAGGGCCTGATTGCCGGTCTGACCGGCATCTCCCAGCCGATGCGGGTCGATCTCAGCGGCAAGGGCGACTGGAAGGCCTGGAACGGCGCGCTCAGGGGCTCGCTGGGCGACCAGTCGCTCGGTGATATCGCGCTGACCGCCCGCAGCGGCACCTTCGCTGCGCGCGGCACAATGCGCCCGGCCTTGCTGCTCAGGAGCCAGCCCGGAACGCTGCTGGCACCCGAGACCGCGATCGACATCACGACCACTGCCGACGAGCGCCGGTTCGATCTTGCCACACGGATCGGAAACGAGAATTTCGCGCTGGACGCCAAGGGCCTGATTGATCTCGGTGAAAGCCGGATGCGCGATCTGGCGATAGGCTTCCGCCTGTTGCGCCCGGGCACCATTGCAGAGAACCTGAATGGTGCGGGTATCGTGGCCAATCTCACGCTCGACGGCGCATTTGCCTCGCCGACCATCGCTTATGAGGTCAACGCATCAAGGCTAGGCTTCAACGACATGGCGATCCTCGGATTGCGCGCCAGCGGTGCAGCGCGGCTTGACCGCGATGCCTGGATCATCCCTGTCAGCGCGCGTGCGAGCCGGATCGCAGGGCTGAACGCTGCGGCGGGCGGACTGCTCGAGAATGTCCGGCTCGACGGCGATCTCGCCTATTCGAACGCCCGGCTGATGTCGGACAATATGCGCATCCGCTCGAGCCGGATCGACGCGACCGCGGTGCTCCTCGCCGATCTGAATACCGGGCTGTACACCGGTGCGTTGAACGGCCGCGTCAACGGCTATCGGGTCGAGAGCGTCGGCGTTTTCAATGTCGCGACCGATATCGACCTCGAGACGACGGGCAATGGCGGCTTCCGTCTCGCGGGCACCGTCCGCGCGCGGTCGAGCAAGATTTTCAACGATGGCCTGCGTGAGTTTCTCGGCGGCAATTCGCTGATCAACGCCAATGTCAGCTATGGCAGCGACGGCATCGGCCGCGTGACGCGTCTGACCGTGGCAGCGCCCGCCTTCCGCCTGTCGCAGGGCAGCGGGTCCTACAGCGCCGACGGCCAGATCCGCTTCAATGCCAGCGGCAGCTCCAACCAGTACGGGCCGCTCACCGTCGCGGTGACCGGCACGGTGACGCGTCCGGTCGCGACCGTCAGGGCGGCACGGCCCGGCCTCGGCGTCGGCATGTCGAATGTCGTCGCGACCCTGCGCGGCAATGGCGAGAGCTATGCGGTCGAGGGATCGGGCGACACCGATTACGGTCCGTTCACTGCCGATGTCGACATCTTCACCAGCCGAGGCCCGCTCGAGATCGCGGTCAATCCTGGGACCCGCTTTGCCGATATCGGGATCACCGGGCGTGTGCGCCAGACCGCCGCCGGACCCTTTGCAGGCGACCTGGCTGCCGATGGCGCGGGCGTCTCGGGCAATGTCAGCCTGTCTGCCGCTGGTGCCTATCAGCGCGCGGTGCTGGCGCTCAATGCCCGTGACGCACGGCTGCCGGGGCCGGCAGGGCTGACTATCGGCCGCGCGATCATCGCGGCCGACATGGTTCTGGCCGAGACGCCGCAGGTCGTTGCCGATGTCCAGATAGCCGGTGCGCGGATGAACCAGCTGCAAATCGTCGCCGCACGCGCCAAGCTGGACTATCGCGATGGCCGGGGAAGCGCGCGGGTCATGGCCGAAGGGCGCAACGGCTTTCCGTTCCGCGTCGCTGCCAACGCCGCATTGCAGCCCGAATTGTGGCGGATCGCGCTTGATGGGCGCGCCAATGGCATCGATTTCAAGACGCGCAGCCCCGCCCGGATCATCCCGCAGAACGCGCAATATCGGCTGATGCCGACCACGATCGACCTTTCGCGCGGCACCATCCAGCTCGCCGGCAGCTATGGCGCGGGCATGAATGTCGAGGCGCGGCTGAGCGATGTCGATCTTGCGCTGATCAACCCGATCATGCCAGGGCTCGGTCTGGGCGGCACAGCATCGGGCAGCCTCGATTTCGCGCAGGCCAGCGCGACGAGCTTCCCCTCGGCGGACGCACGCCTGCGGATCGAGGACTTCACCCGCACCAGCCTGGCATCGGTTTCACAGCCGGTGGACATGAGCGTCGTCGGGCGCTTGCAGCCCGATGGCGGCTCGGCCAATGCGATCATCCGCAGACGTGGCGCGATCATCGGGCGGATGCAGGTCAGCCTGAACCCGCTTCCGCCCGGCGCTGGCAGCTGGACGACGCGGCTGCTCGCTGCGCCGTTGAGCGGAGGCCTGCGCTATAACGGCCCTGCCGATACGCTCTTCTCGCTCGCGGCCTTGCCCGACCAGAGCCTGACCGGGGCGATCGGGGTTGCCGCCGATTTCACCGGACGGGTTCAGCAGCCGCAGCTGCGCGGTATCGTGCGGGCGAACAGCCTGACCTATGAGAACGAGCAATATGGCACGCGGCTCACCAACATGCGGCTACGCGGCAGCTTTACCGGCGACCGGCTGCAGGTCGAGGAACTCACCGCGCGCGCCGGCGAAGGCACGATCCGCGGCGAGGGCTTTGTCTCGCTGAGCTCGGCCCAGGGCTTCCCGGTCCAGCTGGCGCTCGATCTCGACAAGGCGCGCCTCGCGCAGGGCAATGATCTTGCGGCGACCGCCACCGGCCAGCTCCGCATCGTCAACAGCGCTGCGCAGGGCGCGGTCATCTCGGGCACGATCAGCCTGCCCGAAACGCGCTATCGCATCGTCCGCCAGGGCTCGGCGCGGGTCGCCAAGCTCACCGGTGTACGGCGCAAGCCGGCGCTCGGTCGCGCGCGGATCACGGGCGATCCCGAACCGATCTCAGGCGTGCCCAGCAACTGGAAGCTCGATGTGAAGGTGGTCGCCGACAACCAGATCTATGTCTCGGGCATGGGCCTCGATTCCGAATGGGCGGCGGATATCCGGATCACCGGCACCACGGGCAATCCGCGTATCACCGGCGGGATCGATCTGGTGCGCGGCACGCTCGGTTTTGCCGGTCGTTCGTTCGACCTGGAAGAGGGGCGGCTGCGCTTCAATGGTGGCAGCGCGACCAATCCCGAGCTCAACCTGCGCGCGAGCGGCGAGGCGGGCGACGTGACGGTGAACATCGTCGTGTCAGGTACCGGGGAGAACCCGGACATCGCCTTCTCCTCGACCCCCTCGCTGCCGCAGGACGAGGTGATGGCGCGCATCCTGTTCGGCAATTCGATCGGCGAGCTCACCCCTATCCAGGCCGTGCAGCTGGCGGCGTCGCTGAACAGCCTGCGTGGCGGCAGCGGTGGGCTCAATCCGCTGGGCGTGCTGCAGTCGGCGTCGGGCATCGACCGGTTGCGCATTCTGGGTGCTGATGAGGAGACGGGCCGCGGCACCTCGCTCGCCGTCGGCCAGTATATCTCGAACGACGTCTATGTCGAAATCATCACCGACACGCGCGGCTTTACCGCGACGCAGATAGAGATCAGCCTGAGCAAGGCCTTGTCGGTGCTCAGCCAGGTTGGCAGTTTCGGCGGCTCGAACGTCAATGTGCAGTATCGGAAGGACTATTGATGCGCGTCCGCCTCACCCTTGCAGCAGTGGCAAGCCTGGCGCTGGTCTCGGCCTGTCAGCGCGAGCCGAGTTTCGACGAGAAATTCGAGCAGCAATCGCGCGACTTGAGCGCAAAGGCACGCCAGATCGAGGCAGAGACCAAGGCGCAGCTCGATGCGGCGCGCGAGGCTGAACAGGCCGCTGCCGAAATGGACCGGTCGCAGTCTGTCGCAGCACCTGCCGAATTGACCGCTGACTGACGATGGCATCCACCCCGGTCGACAGAGCGAGAGCAGCGGAACAGTCAGGCGATGGCGTGACGGAGATGGCGCAGCAGGTACCTGGTGCACTGTCGGATTCCCCGTTGCAGATGCCGCGCAGCGCCTGGTTCGCCATCCTCAAGCGCGTCTATCTGATGAACGGCGTGCACAATCTTTCGCTGCTCGCTGCAGGCGTTGCGTTCTTCGCCTTTCTCGCTTTCGTCCCGCTGATCGCGGTGGTGGTGCTGCTTTATGGCCTGATCGCAGATCCCTCGACCGTCGCCGCGAGCCTCGACCTGCTGGTCGGTGTCGTACCGCCCGAAGTGCTCGTCATCCTGCGCGAACAGTTGATCCAGATCGTGACCACCAGCGCGACCCGGCAGGGGCTGGGGCTGGTGCTGGCGCTGCTCCTGTCGACCTATGGCGCGATGCGCGCAGCGACCGCGATCATGGGGGCGCTCAACATCATCTACGAGGAGCACGAAACCAGGGGGTTCCTGCGCACTACAGGCGTCGCCGTGCTCATCACCCTGGGCATGGCGGCCGTCGCCGTGATCGGGCTGATCGCCATTTCGCTGTTCGGCTATATTCGCAACTTTCTGGCTCCGTTTCTGGGGGGCGGAGCATTGTTGCTGATCCAGGTGCTGACCTGGGCGGTTGCCGCGTTGCTGGTCAGCGCCACCTTCGCCATCTTCTTTCGCTATGCGCCCGACCGGCGCGCCGCCAAATGGCGCTGGCTGTCGCTGGGGTCGGTGGCATCGACGGTGCTTTGGCTGGCCATCACGCTGGGCTTCGGATTCTATGCCGCCAATCTCAGCGATTACAACGCTACCTATGGCTCGCTCGCCGCGATCGTCATTTTCCTGATGTGGCTGTTCCTGTCTGCCTATGCGGTGCTGATCGGCGCGGAAATCAATGCCGAGACCGAGCGGCAGACCTTTCGCGACTCCACGGTAGGCCCCGACAGGCCGATGGGGCAGCGCGGCGCGGTGCTGGCGGATACCGCCGCGCTGGACGAGGCCGAGCGTGCGATTCTGGAAAAACAGCAGCGCCGAAATGCGACTTGAACGGCCGATCCTTTATTGCAGGGCGCTGGGTAAATTCGGCTTGACAGTCGTCAAGCGCAATCCCTAGCCTCTGAGCTGTCGGGACGGATGCCCATAGGCCGGCATGACCGGAAAGGCTGCGTGCAGCCGTATCCTGACCCAGGCTGTACACATGCCACTTGCTCACGGAGCCGTTCGAACACGCTATCGGCACGGCAACATTCAGAAAGGCGCGAGAGTTGATTCCAGGTTTGATGCAGCCAAGGCCGCTGATGGTCGCTTCGATCGCCGAGCATGCCGAACGCGCGCACGGTGCGCGTCCGATCATCTCGAGGCTGCCCGACGAACCTTTGTGGCGCTATGATTACGCCGCCATGATGCGCCGCGCCCGGCAGATGGCCCGGGCGCTTCAGGCGATGGGAATAGCCTCGGGCGATCGCGTTTCTTCGCTCGCCTGGAACACGCATCGTCACATGGAGCTGTTCTTCGCGGTGCCGGGCATCGGGGCGGTGCTGCATACCGCCAATCCCAGGCTGCATGTCGACCAGCTGGTCTATACCATCAACCATGCCGCAAGCCGCGTCCTGTTCTATGACAGCAGCTTTGAGAGTCTGGTTGCGAATATCCGCGACCGTCTGCCCCGAGTGGAGCATTTCGTCGCGCTTTCCTCGAACGCGTCGGGGCTGCATTATGAGGCAGTGATCGCCAGCGCTTCCGACGATCTGGCCTGGCCGCAGTTCGACGAAAATGCCGGGGCCATCCTCTGCTATACTTCGGGCACCACTGGCGATCCCAAGGGCGTGCTTTACAGCCATCGCGCGATCGTGCTCCATGCCATGGCCGCAGGTCTGCCCTCAGCCTTCGGGCTCAGTGCATTCGATGTCGTGATGCCCTGTTCGTCGCTCTATCACGCCACCGCCTGGGGATTGCCGTTCGTGGCGGCGATGGCGGGGGCGAGCTTCGTGCTGCCTGCCGAGAAGATGGACCCGGCCTCGCTGCACGAGCTGATCGCGGGCGAACATGTCACCTTTACTGGCGGTGTGCCCACGATCTGGACCGCCTATCTCGACTGGCTCGATCGGACGCAGCAAAGCCCCACCAGCCTGAAGCGCGTGGTCATCGGTGGCTCTGCAGTTCCCGTGTCGATGGCCCAGGCCTTTCGCCACAAGCATCAGGTCGATGTGCTGCAAATCTGGGGCATGACCGAAACCTGCCCGCTCGGCGTGGTGGCGACACCGACACCGCAGCTTGCCGAACGGGGCGAGGATGCGATGTGGGAGACCATCTGGACGCGCCAGGGCCGGTTGCAGTTCGGTATCGACCTGAAGATCGTCGATGACAGCGGGAATGCTGTACCGCCCGACGGTGAAACGTCGGGCGCGCTGCTGGTGCGCGGTCCCTGGGTCGTCGAGCGCTATTTCGGGACGGACCTGTCGGCGGTCGATGCCGAGGGCTGGTTCGACACCGGCGATGTCGCCACGCTCGACCAGGATGGATTCATGCGGATCACCGACCGCGCCAAGGATGTCATCAAGTCCGGCGGCGAATGGATCAGCTCGATCGATCTGGAAAATGCCGCTGCCGGGGCGCCGGGTGTCAAGGTCGCTGCAGTCGTGGGACTGGCCCATCCCAAATGGGACGAGCGGCCGCTCCTCGTTATCGAGCCGCACGATGGGGCGGAGATAGACCGCAAGGCAGTGATGGATCGGCTGCAGCAGAGCGTCGCGCGCTGGTGGTTGCCCGACGCGATCGAGATTGCGGAGGTCCCGCTGACGGCTACTGGCAAGATCGACAAGAAGCAGTTGCGCGCGCGGTACGCAGGATATTTTCTCTGACGACAGCAAGGCCTGCGCGTGCAGCGATCGGGCTTGGCCGGTAACGCATCTGCCGGGATATAACCCCCAGCATTCGATTTTGTTTGACGATCGGCAATCTACGTTTTACCGATTGGCAATCAAGCGCGGAGCCGCGCCGAATGGGGGGAGAGATGGGTGTTTGACAGTCACTATGTCGATCCGGAGGTTCGCCCGATCCTGGACATGCTGGCGGCACAGTTCGGCGACTATTCGGAGCTGAACCTCGAGGACATCCGTGCGCTTTACAACCGCAACGGGCCGCTGATGGCAGCGCCCGTCCCCGAAGGCTGTGTCGACGAGCGCCGAGTGATCCCCGGACCCGGCGGCGACATCGAGTGCCGGATTTTCCGTCCGTGGGATTCGAAAGGCAATCTGCCCATCATCGTCCATTATTTGGGCGGGACGTTCGTAGCGACCTCGCTCGATCATCTGGGGCCGCCACCAACCGCGATGGCGATGCAGGTGGGGTGTCTGGTGGTCGTGCCATTGCACCGCGTGCCGCCCGAGCACCCGTTCCCGGCTGCCTATGACGATGCTTTGGCCGTCTATCGCTGGCTGACCCAGCATGCTGGCCAATGGGGCGGTGATCCGCAGCGGATCATCCTGCACGGCGAAAGCTCGGGCGCGACCCTGGCAGCTTCGGTTTGTCTAGAGGCGCGCGAGGCTGGGGTGCGCCAGCCGCTGATGCAGGTGCTCGCCGAACCGCTGCTCGACCATGAGGCGGAGACCCCGTCGATCAACGAATTTCGTTACATGCTGGCCAAGCGCGACATCCGCTTCGGCTCGCGCATGTATTTCGGCGACGATCGTCCGCCGCGCCGCGCCTCGCCGCTAAGGGCTGAAACGCTTGCGGGCGTTGCCCCCGCCTATGTCATCACCGCCGGACTCGATCCGTTGCGCGACGAGGGCATTGCCTATGTCGCGCGCCTGCGGAGTGAAGGCGTGCCTGTCACGCACCGCCACCATGACGGTCAGATCCACGGCTTCTTCTCGATGTTTCCCCAGATCCTCCAGGCGCGCATCGCCTTTGAGGAAGTCTGCGCCGTCATGCGCTTCGCCTTTGCGGGCGGGCTGAACGGTGCGCACGCGAAAGGATCCTGACCCATGCACATTACCAGCATGTACCATATCAACATCAACTGCCGCGATTTCGACGTGTCGCTTGCCTTCTACCAGAAGCTCGGCTTCGTGGTGGAGATGCCCTTTCCCGAAGCGGGCAATCCGATGGTGAGCGAAGGGCTGGCGGTGGGCGACCATTGGGTCAAGGGCGCGCTGCTCCGCCTGGGATCGGATCATGGCGCGACCCGGCTCGATCTGCTCGAATGGATCCGCCCGCGCAACCAGGAGCCATCTCCGCTGACGCTGACCGACCCGGGCATGGTCCGGATCGCGCTGTCCACCACCGATTTCGAAGCCGATGTCGCGGCGCTGCGCGAGATGGGGGTGAGCTTTCTGTCCGACCCGGTCTATCGGACGCTGCCCGATGGGACCAGGGCGCCATTCTTCGTGTGCTTCCGTGATCCCGATGGCAATGTGCTGGAGCTTGTCCAGCGGCCGCTGCCGGCCTGATCCGCGATGAGCGAGGGTACCGATCCCGTCCGATATGGCGCGCCTGCAAACGGGGTGGTCCGCATCACGCTCAATCGCCCGGAGCGCAAGAATGCGCAGGACGTGGCGATGCTCTATGCGCTTGATGATGCGTTCCGCCGCGCCGCGCAGGACCGGGACGTGCGGGTCATCATCCTCGACGCGGCGGGCGACACCTTCTCGTCCGGGCATGATCTGAAGGGGGATTCGGGCAAGCGGCCCGAGGATTTCCCGCTGGTCGGGCTCTGGGCCGATTTCGGCGCCCCCGGCCAGGAAGGCATGATGGCGCGCGAATGGGAAATCTATCTCGGCTTTTGCGAACGCTGGCGCGCACTTCCCAAGCCGACGATCGCGCAGGTGCAGGGCAAGTGCATCGCTGGCGGCCTGATGCTCGCCTGGGTGTGCGATCTGATCGTGGCAGGGGAAAGCACGCAATTCCAGGACCCGGTGCTCGCCTTTGGCATGTGCGGATCGGAATTCTTCATGCACCCGTTCGAACTGGGCATTCGCCGCGCCAAGGACTGGCTGTTCACCTCCGACTGGCTGGGGGCCCGGGAGGCGCACGCGATCGGCATGGTCTCCCGCGTCTTTGCCGACGATGCCCTGGCCGAGCAGACCGGGCTGCTCGCCGAACGCATCGCGCTCAAATCGAGCTTCGCGCTCAAGATGGCGAAAGAGGCGCTGAACCAGAGCCAGGATGCCTGCGGCCGCCGCACCGCGATGCTCCAATCCTTCTCGATCCATCAGTTGTGCCACAGCCATTGGCGCAACATCTACGGGATTCCCGTTGACCCCAGCGGCCTTCCCGATGGGTTGCGTGAGGGAATTCACGATTATTTCGCCGCGCTCGACCGCACGCGTTGATCCGGGATTGCGTGCGTGACCGGGGCATTGCAGGGGCTTCGCGTTGTCGAATTCGCCGGGATCGGCCCAGCGCCCTTCTGCGCGATGATGCTGGCGGACCATGGCGCGGAGGTGATCCGCATCAGCCGTCCCGGTCAGACCGCCATGGCGGGGTCGGACGAGCGCGATTTCCTGCTCCGCTCGCGCCGCAGCATCGCCATCGATCTCAAGTCGCCCGATGGCCTGGACGTTGCAAAAGCGCTGTGCCGCCGGAGCGATGCGCTGATCGAAGGCTTCCGCCCCGGCGTGATGGAGCGGATTGGCCTGGGACCGGACGCGCTGATGCGCGACAACCCGCGTCTGGTCTATGGCCGCATGACCGGATGGGGCCAGGACGGGCCTTTGGCCTCCAGGGCGGGACACGACATCAATTATGTCGCGCTGTCGGGCGCACTGCATGCGATCGGCCGGCGCGGCGCGCGCCCGGTCCCCCCGCTCAATCTGATCGGCGATTTCGGCGGGGGTGGCCTGATGCTCGCCTTCGGCCTGCTGGCCGCGCTGCATGCGGCAGCGCGAACGGGCAGGGGGCAGATCGTCGATTGCGCGATGGTAGACGGCAGCGCCACACTGATGACGATGATCTATTCGCTCTTCGCGCAGGGCCAGTGGTCGAACCGCCGCGAGTCCAACCTGATCGATGGCGGTGCGCCCTTTTACGACACCTATGAAACGCGCGATGGCAAGTATCTCGCGGTGGGGGCGGTCGAACCGCAATTCTATGCGCAACTGCTCGAGCGCACGGGGCTTGCAGACGATCCGCTCTTTGCCCGGCAGCACCACCGATCGGACTGGCCGGCGCAGAAGCAGCGTCTGGCCGAAGTGCTGATCGGCCGCACGCGCGACGAATGGTGCGCGCTGTTCGATGGCAGCGATGCCTGTGTCACGCCCGTACTGTCGCTGGAAGAGGCGGCACACCATCCACACAACCGAGCACGGGGCGTGTTTGGAGGGGTGGAGGGGCTGCAACCGGCGCCGTCGCCGCGCATCGGTGCGACGCCCGCGCGCCTGCCCGAGCCCATGATGGCGGATGAAGCCTCGACCGAAGCGATCCTCACCGAACTTGGCTATGAGAAGGGCGCGATAGTCGCGATGCGGGCTGCCGGATCGGTGTGCTGACGTTCTAGCGGGGGCGCAGCCCGTCGCCGATGAGCTGGATGAAGGAATCGGCGACTTCGGTGGCCGACACCGCGCCGTCGGGCTTGAACCATTTGGGCATCCACGACAGCGAGCCGAGGATCCAGAATTCGGCGAATTTCGGATCGATCGGGTTGATGCTGCCGTCTTCCACACCTTCGCGAATGAACCCGCGCATCCGTTGTTCCAGCGCCTTGGCGCGGCCGCTGATCGCCTGGCGGTGCTCTTCGTTCAGCGCACCCAGATTGTCGAGAATGGCATAGGGTTCGGCATCGGGGTTAAGGTGAAAACGAACGAAGCTGGCGATCTTGTCAAACCCGGTGCCGCCCTGGGCATCGCTATGGTCATAGGCTTGTTCGGCCAGATCGAGCGCGCGGGTATAGCATTTGAACAGCAGGTCTTCCTTGCTCTTGGTGTAATAATAGAGCGCCTGCTTGGTGATGCCGAGGACATTGGCGATCTCGGCGAGCGACAGCCCTTCATAGCCCGATTTGTTGAGCATCACCGAGGCCAGCCGGACAAGGGTCTGCAGCTTCAGATCGCGCTGCCGCGCCCGCGATTGCGCACGCTCCTGATCTGCCGCTTCCCAACCCTTGATATATGCGTCCACGCTGCAAAATCCCCAGTTCACCGGTGTCTATTCGGCTTGGTGACATGTTCGCGGCAGGCGAGCAATGAAAATTACCGGCCAGCAAGGGGCTTGGTGACCCGCATTGATGATGATTTCCCCGCGATCGAGAGCGTTTGACGACAGGTAAAAATATTCTTAGGATCGTCAATCTACCTAATGGGCGGGAGGGAGTATGGATTTCTCGGAGCTGGATGGCGAACTCGAACAGATGCGGGCAACGGTCCGCCGGTTCCTGGCGCGCCATGCTCCTTCGGCCGCAATGGAAGAGTGGCGCAAGGCAGGGGTCATACCGCGCAGCTTCTGGAGCGCGGCTGCCGACGCCGGCCTGCTCGGCCTGTCGGTCGATCCGGACCATGGCGGGCTGGGTGCCGATTTTCGCTACGAGGCGCTGCTGGCCTATGAAATCTATCTCCACGGTCTCGATGCCTTTGCGCTGCCGCTGCACAACGCGATGGTCGCGCCCTATCTGATCGATTACGCGACAGCCGAACAGAAGCGGCGCTGGCTGCCCGGGCTGGTTTCAGGCGACCTGTTGACCGCGATCGCGATGACCGAGCCGGGCGCGGGATCGGACCTGCAAGGCATCACGACCACCGCGATCCGGCAAGGCGACCATTACATTCTCAATGGCCAGAAGACCTTCATCAGCAGCGGGCAGACCGCCAATCTGATCGTCGTGGTCTGCAAGACGGATCCGGGCGCAAGGGCAGGGGGCATCTCGCTGCTGGTGGTGGAAACAGACCGGGTCGAGGGCTTCCGGCGCGGTCGCAATCTGGACAAGCTGGGGCTCGAAGCGGCCGATACATCCGAGCTGTTCTTCGATAACGTCGCCGTGCCAGCCGCCAATCTGCTGGGTGGGCGCGAGGGGCAGGGCTTCTACCAGCTGATGGAAAAGTTGCCGCAGGAGCGCCTGCTGATCGCGATCCAGGGCCTGGGTACCATCGACCGCGCGCTTGCGGAAACCATCGCCTATACCCGGGACCGCACCGCGTTCGGCAAGCCGATCGGAGAGTTCCAGAACACCCAGTTCAAGCTCGCCGAATGCAAGACCGAGGCAACCGTAGCCAAGGCCTTTGTCGAGCATTGCATCGTGCGGCATCTGCAGGAGCGGCTCGATGCCGCGACCGCGTCCATGGCGAAATACTGGGTGAGCGAGGCACAATGCCGCATCGTCGACGAATGCCTGCAGCTGCATGGCGGCTATGGCTATATGCTCGAATACCCGATCGCCCGGATGTACCGCGACAGCCGCATCCAGAAAATCTACGGCGGCACCAACGAGATCATGAAGCTGATGATCGCCCGCTCGCTCTAGCGGGTGAAGGCGCACTGTGCGGAGCACAGGCTGTCTCCAGTCTGATGCACCAAATAATTTGCTTGCCCATTGTCAATCAGTATTGACCAATGGGGCGAAAACCCGTTAGACCTTCGCGAAACGCAGCGTCGCAGCAAGCGGCGCATGCACTGTGAGGGGAGAGGGCTATGCGGATTTCCGGGGCAGCATATTGGCTGGCGGGGGCGTGCCTGGTCGCGATGGCGACATCGGTTCAGGCGCAAGAGCAGGCACCGGGCGATGCCCAGGAAACCGATGATGGCGGGCTCAAGGAAATCGTGGTGACGGCCAATCGCCGGGCCGAGGATTCGCAGAAAGTCTCACTCGCCGTCACCAAGATCGATGCCGAGGATCTGGCGCGCAGCGGCATTGCGACGGTGGCCGATTTGCAATTCTATGCGCCGGGGCTGGTGTTCAGCCAGAACGGTGCTGCCTTCACCACCTTGCGCGGGGTTGGAACATCACAGCCCGGATCGGCGGTGGAATCGGGCGTCGCGACCAATATCGACTCTGTCTATATCGGCCGCGCCTCGGCGGTGCAGGCCTATTACGACCTTGAGAGCGTCGAGGTTCTGCGCGGTCCGCAGGGCACGCTCTACGGACGCAATGCCACCGGCGGCGCCATCAACATCAACTCGGCCAAGCCCACGCAGGACCTGTCGGTCGGCGCTATCATGGGCTACGGGAATTACGACCGCATCAAGCTCGAGGCCTTTGCCAGCGGTGGGCTGGGGGGAGGCTTTTCCGCTCGCGTCGCCGGGATCGTCGACAAGCACGATCCCTATCGCCGCAACATCGTGACGAACGGGCCGCGGATTCCGGGCGAGGAGCTGAACGGCATCCGCGGGACGCTGCAATATCAGCCCGATGGGTCCGATCTGGTGCTTCGCCTGATCGCCGATTACCAGACCTTTACCTCGGCAGGGCAGCTGCCGCAGAATTTTCTGGGGGCAAGGTCGGTCTCGCCCAGTGCGCCTCCCGGCACCATCTTCACCACCGATCCCGACCGGGTGGCGCAAGGCGTGCCCAATCGGTCCGACCGCGAATCCTGGGGACTCACCTATAGCATGGAAATTCCCATCGGCGAGCTGACGCTGCGCACGATCACCGCCTATCGCGAGAATAGCTGGCGCGCGCTCAACTCGCTCAGCGCTTCGAGCGATCCGCGCTCGTTCACGCGGACGAACGAGACTGCGAACCAGTTCAGCCAGGAAATCCAGCTGCTCAGCGACGACCAGGGGCGGCTGAAATGGGTGGTCGGGGCCTATTATTATCGCGAGCACGCCATCGGCAATTACGATCTTAGGACGATCACGGCCGAAAGCTTCCAGCTGTTCCCCGGTTTTTCGACCGGCCCGATCCAGTTCCGCCAGACGCTGACCCAGGACATCCGCAGCCGTTCCTATGCGGTGTTCGGACAGGCGACCTATTCGTTGACCGATCGGTTCCGGGTCGTCGCCGGTGCACGCTACACGCGTGATGAAAAGGAAGGGCAGGGTCTGGACGACAGCTCGCTGTTCGATCTCGGCGGCATATTGGGCGTGATCCCGATCGGCGGCATTGCCACGGTCGACAATAGCTGGGACGCCTTCACCCCCAAGCTGGCGCTCGAATATGACCTGGCCGATAGGACGATGATCTATGCATCGGTCACGCGCGGCTTCAAGCCCGGCAACTCCAACCTGACCTTCGGCCAGAGACCCGTGCGGCCCGAGTTCATCTGGGCCTATGAGGCGGGGCTGAAAGCGCGGGCTTTCGACAATCGCGCCCAGTTCAACCTGGTCGGCTTCTATTATGACTATACCGATCTGCAGGCCTTTGGCGTGATCTCGACCGGCAATGGCGGATTGTCTGCCGGGTTCCAGAATGCGGCTGCGGCGACGGTCAAGGGTTTCGAGGCCGAGCTGCTGGCACAACCCGTGCCCGCGCTGGAGCTAAGCGCATCCTATGCCTATCTCGACGCGACCTATGACCGGTTCACCAATAACGACAGCTTTCAGAACGCGCTCGCGCCGCCGACGATCGTGCTCGATGGCAACACGCTGCCGCGCTCGCCTCGGCACACGATCAACCTCGCCGCGCAATATGCGGCTGAGGTCGGCAGCGTCAGCGTAACCCCCAGGGTGGAGTTCGTGCACCGCAGCAAGATGTTCTTCAGCGAGTTTGAACGCGATCTTACGGCGCAGCGCGCCTTCTCGCTGTGGAATGCGCGCCTCACGATCGCGCCGGACCAAGGCGCGTGGAGCCTGGCGCTCTATGGCCGAAATCTGGGGGACAAAGCCTATTTCGAAACGGTCAACGAAGGCCCCAACGGCATCGCCTCGGCCTTCTACGCCGCGCCGCGCACGTACGGGATCGAGTTCAGCGTGCGCTACTGAGATCTGGTGCGCTTGCCGGGCTCAGCCCGGGACACTGGGAACCGGTCGCCTGAGATCGGGCTCGCTGTGGAAGAAGGTGATCTGGACGGTACAGAGCACCTCCACAGCCGAGCCCGGCGCGGCGGCGAATGCGGCGAGGTCGCGCTGGGCGGAGTCGGACAGTTTCAGCCCCAGCCCAGCCAGTCGCTCGCCAAATGGCTGAACCCTGTCCGGCGGCAGGAAGCTGCGGATCGCGACCGAAATGTTCGAGAAGAGATGCACGTCATCGATCCAGCCGCCGAGTTCGCCGAGGGCAGTGGCGATCGCGTCGATCACGCTCTGACGCTCGGCATGGGTGACCGCATTGATGCTCACACGCTGGGTCATTTAACGCCTTTTTGCGAACCTTGCGGCACCATCATTCCGGCCAGCCCAGGCGGGCGTCAAGTCATGCCGGGAATCATGCTGCTGCGGACAGTCCTTTTCGGCGCGCGCTGATACCCATGATCTCGCGCGCCTGGTCGGCCGTGGCGACGTTGCGGTTGAGCATGCCGACGATGTTCACCGCGCGGTCGACCAGTTCGGCATTGGTCGCGAACCGGCCGCGCGACAGATACATATTGTCTTCCAGACCGACCCGGACGTGGCCGCCCATCGTCACCGCAGTGGCGACAATGTCGAACTCCTTGGGACCGACGCCGAAGGCACTCCACACCGCGCCTTCGGGCAGCATTGAGGCCATCAGCGCCATGGCCTGCGGCGTCGCAGGCGCGCCATAGGCGATGCCGAGGCACAGCTGGAACAGGAACGGCGCGCGCAGATGGCCCTCTTCGATCAGGCGATTGGCGAGCACGACGTGCCCGATATCGAACACTTCGATCTCGGGCTGGGTCCCCGCTGCGATCATCCGATCGGCCATCACGCGAAGGTCGCGCGCCATGTTGATGAAGGCGAACTCGCCGAAATTCATCGTGGCGACATCGATCGTGCAGATTTCGGGCTGCAACGCCTCGATATGCGCCACGCGTGCGGCAGGCGAAGCGAGATTGCCGCGGTCGGTGTTGCGATTGGGATCGTCCGGGCGCGGTTCGAACACAGCGCCTTCGCCCGCCGTCAGGTTGAGGATGATGTCGCAGTCCGCGCTGCGCACCCGGTCGATGATCTCCCGGTACAGTGCGGTATCCATCGACGGCCAGCCGGTTTCGGGATCGCGCGCGTGAACATGCGCGACCGCTGCGCCCGCCTTCGATGCCGCGATGCAATCGCGCGCAATCTGCGCCGGGGTGATCGGATAATCAGGGTGCTTGTGGAAATCCTGGTGCGAGCCAGTGATGGCGCAGGTGACGACGACGGCTTGGCTCATGACCGGCAATGATCCTCTCTGTTTCCCATCGCGAAGGATGTTTGACGAGTGGTAAAATAAATATGCCGAGAGTCAATTGAGTTTCGTCGCTGCTGGATAGCGCCATGCCTGTGCACTGATGAAGCGGTTCGGCCCCGGCCCAGCTTGCATAGAGGCCGGGGCCGAGGCCGAACCACGTGGTCAGAAGCCGATCCTGAGCGACACGCGGGCGTTGAGCGCGAGATTGCCATATTGCTCTTCGGCGCCGACTTCCCCGGCCATCGCAAAGCCCTGCTGCCCGCCGACCAGCCGCAGCCAGCCGATCCAGCCATCGCTGCGTGCGTCGGACAGCAGCGTGAAGGCCGCACCGTCCTTGAAGCGGGCGGTGGTCTCGCCGAGCGAACCGCCGATGATCTGGCGGCGACCGCCTTCGATCTCTGCACGGATCCAGACATCGTCAGGGCGCAGGCTGCCGAACTCGTATCCCGCCACCAGCGTGCCGTTGACGGCCAGCTCGTCGCTGCTGCGCTTGTCCACGATCAGGTTGAAGGCATTGCCGCCGCCGGTCTCCGCATAGCCATTCTCGTCCAGCTTGTAATAGTCGATCACCGCCGTCGGACGCAGGATCAGGCGCTTACCGATACGTGCTTCATAGCCGAGCCCAGCCGAAGCGCTGTAGAGATCGCCCGACCAGTCGCCCTTGGCGCTTCGCTCGACCAGCTTGCCATTCAGCATCTGCGCGAAGCGGCGCGTTCCGCCGAAATCGATTTTCGCCGCCGATCCGCGCACGAATGCGCGCACCGGACCCCATTGCCCGCGCCAGTGTGCCGCGAGCTCATACTGGTTCGCGCGGATTTCGCCGCCGGTCTGTTTGTTGTCGTTTCGCCCGTTCAGAAAGGCGATCGACAAGCCGATGGCGCCGAAATAGCCCGCCTTGAGTTCCGCCCCGCCGGTCGCACCCCAGCCGGAGGTGTCGAACGATGCGGTCTGGCCGCGGTCCTTGTCGCTACCCCAGACGGTCTGTTGCAGCCAGAAGCCCCAATTGCCTTGGTCGCTATAGGCGGCAGTCGGATCGGTCAGGAAGCGCGCGGTGGCGCGCGAGCCCTGCGTGACCGTGGCGAAGGTGCCGCCAGCATGATCGGGCAGCATCTGCTGCATCACCGCCCGCGCCTGTTCTGCGGTGGTGGTGGCGAGCAGGCTCGCGGCGACATCGGCGTCGCTGTCCACCGCCTTGAACACGGCATCATAGGCGCGTGCCTGCGACTGCGTGAAGGCAAGCTCGCTGGCCGCCTTGGGCTTGATCGCGATGCTTACGGTGCCTGCCGCGTCGCTGCCGGTCACCGTCGAAGTGAACAGATAGGGCAACACGACATCGGCGCTCGTCAGGTTAGCGCTGCCGGTCAGCTGGCCTGCGGTCAGGATCTGGTACGTGCCCGCCGACTTGCCGATGCTGGTAAGGGTGACCGCTAGCTTCGATCCTGCAGCAATGGTCGCGCTGCCCTCCACCACGATGCGTGTTGCGGTGCCGGTCTTGCCATCGATGGACACGCCCAGCGTGCCCTTGTCGCTCACCGCCAGCGACGCGAGCGATACGGTGGTAGGCGCGGTCAGCTGCAGCGTGCCGCCTGCGATCGTGACCGCTGCCTGGCCGGCATTGGCCAGCGTACCGCGGAACAGCGAGGTGCCGCCGAGCGATAGCGTATCGGCGCCTCCGCCCAGATCGAGCGCGCCGACCAGGCTCGCCTTGCCCGCAAGCTGGACAGTGTCCGCGCCGCTGCCGAACGTCGCATTGCCGACCAGCGCGGCGTCGCCGCTGGCGAGCAGCCGGTTGGCGCCATTGCCGAAGCGCATCGCGCCGGTGACGGTGCCTGCGGAAATATCGACCAGATCATTGCCCGCGCCGAGGCGAATGTCGCCGGTGATCGACGGCTTGGCACCCGCGCTCGCCGCAGTTTGCCGGATGGTCGCGCCGCTGGCATTGGCCGAAAGGTCGATCGCCACCGCCTTGCCCTCGCCGGGCTTGGCGGCGGTCGCGGCAATCGTGCCGCTATTGTCGAGTGTCGCCAGCGTGCCCGACAGGTCGATGATCGCCCCTGCCGCGCCGTCGGTGGCGGCTGTGGCGGCGATGCGGCCGCTATTGGTCAGCCGCGTCATCGATCCGGTGCTCTCGATCACCAGCGCACGCACCTGGGTGGTCGCGGCAGAGCCGCCGGTCGCCTCGATCGTGCCGCTGTTCTGCAGCGCAGGAACGCTCGCCAGTGCGCCGATGTGCAGCGCGGTGGCATTGCCGCCATTCGATTTCGCCGCGATTGTGCCGTTGTTGAGGATGCCGCCAGCGATCATGGTCTTCTGGCCCAGTCCGCCGATCGCCATACCGGTCGCGGCGACGTCCTTGTAAACGCCATTGCCCTCGATCCGTCCGTTATTGACGATGCCATGGCCCGCTGCGGCAGTGCCCGCGACCGCACCGATAGCGACTTCCTGCGTTGCCGATCCGATGCGGACGGCGGGCGCGGCGCCATAGGAGATCACGCTCGCGCTGCCTTCCTTGGCATCCTCGACGCCGTCCTTGTCCTCGTCCTTGTCGTCGGGCTTGAGGTCCTTGGGCGGAATGTCGAACAGGATGCCGCCTCCGACCGATCCCGCGATGCGCAGCGCCGGGCCACCCTGGAGCAGATCGTCGGCATCGAGCTTGCTGGTATCGGCAGGTGCCGTGGTGCTGCGATAGCCGGTGGCGGTCACCGCCCCCTGGATGGTGAGCGCGCCGCCGATCGGACCGGCAAGATCGATCGCGATCGCATTGGCTCCCGTCGCCGATACGCTGCCCGTCAGCGCGACATTGCCCGAGACCGCCCCGGCGCGGATGCCGGTGCTGTTGTCGCCCACCACCGTGATTGCGCCGCTGTGCGTCAGCGATCCGGTGAGTGGTCCTTCCAGGCTGATACCCGCGCTCGCATTGCCACCGATGGTGATGCTTCCGGTGTTGACCACCGATCCGGTGAGCGCGCCGAGCGTGCGGATGCCGAAGCGGTTCTGCCCTTGCGCCAACGGCCCGTCGAGATCGCCGTCCTTGTCGCTGTCGGTGGCCTTGTAGGTCTCGTCGATCGTGATCGTGCCGCTGTTGGTGATATTGGCAGCCACCCCCGCATTGGCGACGATTCCCGCCGCATTACTGGCATCGGTCAGCTGGATCGTGCCTTCGTTGATCACGGCATGGTTGGAATTGATCGTCACCGCGACGCCCGATGTCGGCTTGATCGAACCGGCAGAAGTGATCTTGATGCTGTCCGCGCCACCATTGTTGGCGCTGCCGGTGGCGATGGGGGTAGTGCGCGCGGTGGTGACCGTGGTCTCGGCAAGGGCACCTTGCAGCGGGAGGAGCAGGGCAACGGGAGTCAAACAGGTGCAAGCCAGCAAGAGGCGCATGATCGTCCTTTCAGCTTTTCGGAAGCGGGGAGTGTGTTCTCTCCCTCAGACGATGCCGGGACGCGAAACCCGCAATGCAATTGTCATTCAGTAGCAATTATTTGTGGCAACCCGGATTTCAGAACGAGAAATCGGCGCCAATGGCGATCGTGCGCGGCCGCAAGGGCGTGATCTGATCGCCCTGCGCAAGCGTGAACGGCGAGCCCATGGCAAAACGATTGCCGCGGCTGTCGAGCAGATTCGACGCGCGGATCCAGAACGACCGGCCCTGGCGCGATAGCTCCACCGACAGGCTGGTATCGAGCACATCGCCCTGGCGGACGCCGAGGATCGGGCCGACGCCCAGCCGCGACCTGCCGACATAACGCAGCGACCCAGCCAGTGTCAGGGTCTCGCCCGCCTGGGTCTCGGTCTTCCAGTTCGCGCCGAGCCGTCCCGACAGGCGCGCGACATTGGGCAGGTCGTCGCCATCGACGATCACGGCGCCCTCCGGCACGGCCGTGCTGACCGGGTTGCCGCGCTGGGCGGACACAAGGAAGATGCGCGCCGAAGGCTGGGTCAGGCGGCTGTCGGCCCAAACGCCCGATGCCTCGATGGTGAAACCAGGCAGTGGCTGCCACGCCATATTGGCGTCGAGCGTGATGATGCGTCCATCGCCGATGTTCTCGGTCGTGGGCAATCCGTCGCTGTCGATCAGATCCGCCTGGATGTTGCGCCAGCGGGTGTGTGCGAATGTCGCATCGGCGCTGAAATTGCCGCTGTTGAGCGCCAGTCCGGCCTCGATGGCAGCGACATTGTCGGGCAGGAAGCGCCGGATCATGTCGTCGCGAACGCTGATCCCGCCGGGGCGGAAGCCCTCCTGATAGCGGACATGGCCCGACAGCGCATCGGAAAAGCGATAGCGCAGCCCTGCGCTCGGAAGGAACGCGGTCTGGCTGCGGCTGCGCGCGAGGCGGAAGGCATCGAGCGTCAGCGGTTGTTCGAGCGCCTCGCCCGACAGCCGTGCATGGGTTAGACGTCCGCCCGCCATCAGCACCAGCCTCCCGGTCAGGGGCAGGGCGAGATCGGCAAAGCTGGTCGCCTCCTCGACCCGGTTCTCGATTCCCGAAATGGCGGATACGCGCGCGAGTTCGCCCCGCGCGCGGCGGATGCGATATCGATTGCCGAGCAGCTGGCCTCCGACCAGCCAGGTCAGCCCTCCATCGGTCATCCCCGACAACCGGGTCTCGTTTGAAATCAGCCGGGTTTGCCCACGCTGGCGGAACAGGCTGGGGGCCTGGCCCGGCTCGCTTGCATCGAACGTCTCGTCGAGGTCGAGGCTGGTGATGGTGGTGGTGGTGAGCAACTCGAACGTATCCCAGGCCTTGGCGATCGAGGCCTGGCCCAGCCGGAAGCGGTTGCGAAAGGGCTGGGCAAAGGGGCTTGCGCGGTTCAGACGGTCGCCCAGCCGGTCGGCATATTGGCTGTCGCGCCCGTCGATGTTCTGCGCGGCACCGACCAGATCGATCGTCCACCCGTCGCCCGGCTCCAGCCTGGCGATGATCCGCCCGCCGGTGGTGTGCACGCGGTTGATGTCGTTCTTCTGCCGCAGTCGGTCGTCGATATAACCGCCGTCGCGCCCGGTATAGACCACGGCGCGCACACCAAGCTTGCCCTCGATCACCGGCGCGTTGAGCATCGCGCTCGCATCGAACGAGGGTTCGCCATGCCAGGTCGCGGCGACCGAGGCGGACTGCGCCGCCTGCCAGTTCGCGCTGTCGGGCATGTTGGGCAGCAGCCGGATGACCCCGCCCAGCGTGCCCGCGCCGTAGAGCGTGCCCTGCGGGCCTTGGCGGATCTCGATGAGATTGAGGTCGATCAATCGGAGATCGGGATCGGGCGCGTTGTAGTTGAGCCGCGCGGTGCCGAGATACTGGCCGACCACCGCCTGGGTGGGGCCGTTGAAACTGGTATCGGCAATCGCGCGCAGGAACAGCCGGTTGCGCCCCGGCCCGAGCTGCGTTGATCCGAGTCCCGGCACACGCTCGGCCAGCGCATCCGACCCGCGATTGTGCGCGTCGATCGCGAACTGGCCGTCCAGCGCGATCAGGCCTTGCTCGCGCGCGGCGCTGATTTCGGCAGCGGTTCGCACGCCCGTGACCACGATCTCTGCGACGGGCGGCGACAGGTCGGCAGGCGCGGCGACGGCCAGGCGCAGCGGCGTTCCGCTCGCGCGTGCCGCGGGTGCCGCGCGCACGATCCGCCAGTCGCGCGCCGACAGTCGCACCGCACGCGCGTTGCTGTCGTCGAGCAGCCGCCGTAGCGCTTCCTCGGCGGACATCACCCCGCGCAGCCTCCGCACCCGTTGCGCGCCGAGCTGACGATCGGTGAGGCCGATGCTGATCCCTGCCTGACGCCCCAACACGACAATCGCGCTGTCGAGCCGTCCGGCGGAGATATCGATCTGCGCCCGGGCTTCGGCATGCGCCTCGACCGGTGCCGCCAGCGCGCACAATGCGGGCAGCAGATACCGGGCCTTGAGCGGGCCGTCACGGCTGTGCATCGATGCTCACCAATTCCCAACCCTGTCCGCGCCGCACCGCACGTGCGCCCAATACCGGGGCGATCTGCGGCAGGGCATCGGGCGTGCGCCCGGCGACCTGCAGGATGCCGCTGAACCGCGCTCCCGCAAGGTCGGGCGAGACGGTCACGCTGGCGCCCAATGTGCGTTCGAGCGCCTGCGCCACCTCGTGCAGCGGCGCATCGGCAAAGGCGATCTGGCCCGATCGCCAACCGCCTATCTCGCGGGCCGCGATATCGGACACGGTGATGCGCCCGCTCGCGCCATCGATCTGGGCACGCCGCCCGGGGTTCAGGTGGACATTTTCGCTGTCCGGGTTGACGATCACCGCACCTTCCGACACCGCGACGTCCAGCCCGGCGCCACTGCGCACCACGTTGAAGGCGGTGCCTGCGTCGACCAGACGCACATCGCCCGCCTCAACGACGAACGGATCGGATTCATCGTGCCGGACGATGAACATCGCCTCGCCGCGTTCGAGCCTGGCGAAACGCGGCTCGTTCCGGTCGAGCGTGAGGCGGGTGCCGCCGTTGACGAGGATGCGGCTGCCATCCTCGAGCGCGATCGTCTTCGTCTGGCCGTTCGGGGTAATGACGCTGTAGGGCTGCGGCCGCATCTGCCAGAGCGGGATCAGCATGATCGCGACGATCGCGGCCGCCAGCGCCAGATAACCGCGCCGCCAGCTCCGCGCGCTGGCTGGCGGCAGGGGCTGCTCGTCGTTCGCCGGTTGCGGCAGGGCAGGGACAGCCGCGACCAGATCGGCCATCCAGCTCCCGGCGGCCATCGCCGCGTCATAGGCCTGGTTGTGGCGTGCATCGGCCTCGAGCCAAGCGGTCAGCGCATCCCAGCCGGCAAAATCGGCCTCCTGCGAGGCCAATGCCCATTCGAGCGCTTCCTGGCGGATATGTTCGTTCGTGTCTGTCATGCTGACCATCCTGAGACATGGACGTCGCCGCCGGGCTCATTCCGCATCGTGCATCTCCTTCAGGCGGATCAGCGCGCGATAGGCCTTTTGCAGATCCTTCTCGACCGTGCTGAGGCTGAGCCCGAGATGCTCGGCAATCGCGCGCTGGCCCAGGCCCTCGATGCGGAACAGGCGGAAGATGTCGAGCACCCGCTCGCCCTCGGCGCGCAGCACCGCCTCGGCCTCGGCCAGCGCCTGTCGCGCCGCGAGCGCGCGGTCGGGCAGCGGCGCGTCCGAGGCTTCGGCATCGCTGCTGTTGATCTCGATCCATTCGCCATCGCGTCTGCGCGCGCGCTGCGCCGAGCGATAGCGATCGTGCATCACATTGTTGAGCGCGCGGAACAGATAATTGCGTGGCTCGGCGATCGGGCTGGTCTGCGCTGCCGCCAGCCGCAGCCAGGTATCCTGGAAGATGTCCTCGGCGGCATCGCCCGCGCCGCGCGCCCGCAAAAAGCGCAGAAAGCCCTCCCGCTCTGCCAGCAGCAAAGCTTGAAGACCCTGCGAGGGCGGCGATGTTCCGGATTCAGGCAAGGCTAGGCTGACATTTGGGGTGGCGCACATGCTGGCAGACGTCACGCCCGATACCAAACCGTAAGCGAGATGCCATTTTTATTCGGCGAACGGAAAATCGATGCGGGATCGCGCGGTGGGTGACGTCTTCCCCCTGCAAGCGGCCATAACCCCCGGCTGGCTTGACGCGGTCCAAATGCCCCCTGGACCTGGTGCACCTTGAGGGAAGCGTTGTGCTAGCCGTTCCCTCAAGGTGCATTTCCCTGCTGGGGCGGGAGGTTGGAGTGCCCTGTTGTCGCGCGTGCTGATCCTGATCGCTGCTGCACTCCAGGCCGTGATGCCTGGACAGGCAGGCGCGGACCTTGTCCCCAGCGCAGACCTGATTTTCGTGCCGCCCGTGCCGGAGGATCAGCCGGTCAGCCTTCCCGCGACAGCCGAATGCCTCGCGCTCGCGCAGGTGCGCGCGACCCGGATCATCGCCGGCACGGGTATCGTCTACCAGATCTCCAGCCGCCGCCAGTTCATCAACCGCGTTCGCGGCAACGCCGATATGCTGCAGGAAGGTCAGATCATGCATGTCCGCACAAGCGGTTCGATGCTGTGCGCAGGGGATATCGTCTATCTGCTCGATGGGCTGACGGGGGCAAGCGTGCGCTTTGTCGGGCTGGGCAAGTTCGAGCGCTATGACGGTCGGCTCGGCCAGCGTCATTAGTTGCACGGAAGGGCAAGTGTTCGTGCGGCTCAGAACCGCCAGGTCATTTCGGCTCCGGCCATCCAGATGGTGCCGGAGCTTCCGGTCTGTTCGATGAAAGGGCCAGCGGTGAACGCTCCGGCCGAAGCGGCGAGAGTCAGGCCGCGCGGAAGATCGACGGAAAGGCCGATTTCGGCCAGGTTACCGATATGCCGGGCGCGCGCCGTCCCGGGCTCACGCAGTTCGCGGCCAGACAGATCGTAAATCCCTTCGAAGCGCGATGCGCGCCAGAACGCGGCAAGGTTGATCTCGATCGCAATGCCGCTGCCGGGATCGAGGACGATACCGGGATTGACGTTGACGATGTTGCGCGGGCCGAGCGGGGTGAGTTCGCCGAAATAGCGGCCCTTGGGAAACATCGCGTTGAACGATCCCAGACGGCGGTCGGTCGGCGAGCGGTCGCCGCTGGCGATATTGGCGCGCAGCCGCAGCAGCGGCGAAAGCGGGACTTGCGGAAAGCGGACCGAGGTTTCGGTGGCCTGCGACCAGGCGCGGATGGCCTGGCCGGCGAAGTGGCCGCGCTGGATCATCGTCTCCCAGTTCCATGCCAGCCTTCCACGCTGGCCGAACAGCCTGAGCCCGAAGGTATCGCGCTCCTCCCGCCCGCTGATATCGCCGAAGCGCGCGGTGCGGTCCGTGTAGCCGATCCAGTAGAGGTCGAAATGCACGTCCGGTGCGGGCTCCATGGTCAGATAGGCGCTGCGCAACCGGCGGCGGCGGACCGAGCCGTCGTCGAAATCGCCCGGCCCGATCTCGGTCGCCCAGACATGAAGGAGGTCGAGCCGCGCGGCTCCGCGCGCGAGGTTCACCTGCAGGCCGTCAAAAGGCTGGGGAACGTTGGGGCCGTAACGCTTGCCGACCAGGCGCTCGGACCCCAGCGCGATCAGCGCGCGACCGCCCCGCACGCCGAAACGCGTCCGGTCGTCCAGCGGCAGGGTGAGATCGGCATAGGCCTGCACCAGATCGATGCCGGTGCGATCGACCGGCCCCGCGCCTCCCGCGACACCTCGGGCATAGGCGAGGATCGGCTGCACCACCACGCTCACCGGTCCCGCCTCGGCCTTGACCATCGGGATGACGCGCAACCAGAGATAGCCGTCATCGGGCGCCTTGCCCCATTCCGGATCGGCATAGGCCTCATGGCGCAGCCTCGCTTCGCCGGTGATGCTGGTCGAAACCGCTTGCGGCCCATCTTGCGCGAGAGCAGGAAAGGGGGTGGCTGCCGCCATCCAGGCCACCAGCGCCGTCGCGGCCCGCCGCAGCAAGCGGCTGGGGCTCATCCCCGGTCGAGCTCGGCCATCTGTGGGTGGCGGGCGAAGACCAGCGTGCTGCCCAGGACGATACCGCCCGCAAGCATCAGGGAGGGGCCAAGCCCCCAGTTGAGCACCACCAGTGCCCCCAGCACGGCTCCGGCAAAGATCATGGCGACCGCCGCCAGCCGTGTCCGCTGGTTAGCGCCGTCGCCCGCGGCCAGCCGCGAATCCGATGCGAGGCCGGTTATCGTCAGCGTCAGCACCGTGGTTGACAGATCGGGCACCTTCAACTGCCGCACCACCGCGTTGCGGAATCCCATCGCTCCGGCGGTCAGTGCGATCAGCACCCAAAGCGTGGCGGGCGTGGTGGCGGCGGTCCGCTCGAACAGCAGGGCAAGTCCGCCTGCCAGGACCAGCATCGTGCTTTCGACCATGGCCGCGATCACCAACCAGCGGCTCAGCCGGCCCCTGGCGCGCATCCGCCATATCCGTCCGGCGATCACCGCGCCTGCCATGAACGCTGCCAGCGCGACGATATAGTAGGGGGCGTGAAAGCCCTGCGCCCCGACCGCGGCGAAACCGGCAAAGACGACATTGCCCGTCATGTTGGCGGTAAACACCTTGTCCATCCCCAGGATGCTCGCGGCATCGACCATTCCGGTGGTGGCGGACAGGACCAGCAGCAGCCGGACCAGGGGCGACGGCGTCTGGAGGGGCAGGGACTGGTTCATGGCATCGCGCTTTCGGAAGGGGTGTCGGATCGTCGCAACTTACGGATCCTGAGATTGTGGCGCGGCGGTCCATGACAGCCTGGCCACGAGGGCGAACGCCCCGACCAGACCGAGATGCTCGAAAAAAGCATTGGTCGCGTGAAAACGCGCCTCGCCCTGCATCGTCCAGAAATCATTGGCGACCAGCGCTGCGAGCAGGGTGAAGACTCCGAGCATGCCCGCGCCCAGCCAGATCAGCCGCCCGGAAAGGATCAGCGCCGCGCCGATGAGTTCGACCGCAATGGTCGCAGTGGCCCATAAGGCCGGGGGGCTCATCCCGAAATGCGCCTGCTCGGCCACCGCCCCAGGCCAGTCGGCCAGCTTGGTGAAGCCGCCGATCAGATAGGCGCTGACCAGCAACAACCGGGCAAGCAGGCCGGTCACCGGTGACCAAATAATCGAGGCAAGCGTGGAGGACAGGGGCGCGTGCATCGTTCAGACCGCCCAGCAGCCGCAGCCGAGCGTGCCCCAGAAGGTCTGCACGTCGCTCGCAGGAATATCCGCGCCCAGAGCGGCTGCATGGTCGTGCCCGTGGATCTGGCAGGAGGATGCGCAGCCGCACGCACTCGCCAGTGCAGCGGTCTCGGCGGGGGGACGATAATGGCCGCCGAACACTCGGACGGGCGACCAATCGGGCATCGCCGGGGGAAGGTCAGGGGCGAGCGGGGCAAAGTCGCCCTCGCCATGCACCACCGCCCCGCCTAGCAGCGTCAGCACCGATCGGATATGCGCGATCTCGGGCTCCGGCACTGCGAAGAAGTCTGCCGAGAGCAAGGCGCAATCGGCGAGCTGACCAGCCCTGATCTGCGCCTTCTTGCCGGTCTCGCTGGAAAACCAGGTATTTTCGTGTGTCCACATCGCCAGCGCCTTTTCTCGGGCGACGCGGTTGGCATCGGGATAGAGCGCGAGGCCGCCGACGGTGCGCCCAGTGACCAGCCAGGACAGCGACACCCAGGGATTGTAGCTCGCCACGCGCGTCGCATCGGTGCCCGCGCCGACGGGGATGCCCGCCGCGATCATCCGCGCGATCGGCGGGGTGCGTTCGGCGGCAGCCGCGCCGTAGCGCTCAACGAAATATTCGTCCTGGAATGCCATGCGGTGCTGCACCGCGATACCGCCGCCCAGCGCGGCGATGCGGTCGATATTGCGCTCGCTGATCGTTTCGGCATGGTCGAAGAACCAGGGGATGCCGGTCAGCGGAATGTCGCGGTTCACCTTCTCGAACACGGCCAAAGCGCGGCCGATCGTCTCGTCATAGGTCGCGTGCAGCCGCCACGGCCAGCGATGCTCGGCGAGCAGGCGGATCACCGGCTCCAGATCGCCCTCCATCGACGGCGGCATGTCGGGTCGGGCGACGCGGAAATCCTCGAAATCGGCGGCCGAATAGACCAGCATCTCGCCCGCGCCATTGTGGCGATAGCTGTCGTCGCCCTGGCCGGGCTTGACCTGTTTCACCCATCCGGAAAAGTCGGCCAGCTCCTCTTTCGGCTTTTGCGTGAACAGGTTGTAGCTGATCCGCACGGTGAGCTGGCCTTCGTCGTGCAGCTTCTCGATCACGCGATAATCGTCGGGATAGTTCTGGAAGCCGCCCCCTGCATCGATCACGCTGGTCACGCCGAGCGAATTGACCTCGCGCATGAAATGGCGGGTCGAGTTGATCTGATAATCCTCGGGCAGCTTGGGGCCCTTGGCGAGGGTCGAATAGAGGATCGTCGCATTGGGCTGGGCGAGCAGCAGCCCGGTGGGATTGCCGCGGGCATCGCGCGCGATCTCGCCGCCGGGCGGGTCGGGCGTGTCCTTGCCATAGCCGACGACGCGCAGCGCCGCCGCGTTGAGCAGCGCGCGATCATAAAGGTGCAGGATGAACACCGGCGTGTCGGGCGCGATGGCGTTGACCTCTTCGAGCGTCGGCAGGCGCTTCTCGGCGAACTGGTGCTCGGTAAAGCCGCCGACGACGCGGACCCATTGCGGCGCTGGCGTGCGATCGACCTGGCGCTTGAGCATCGCCATCGCATCGGCCAGCGTCGGCACGCCGTCCCAGCGCAGCTCCATGTTATAGTTCAGCCCGCCGCGGATGATGTGCATATGGCTGTCGATAAGCCCGGGGATAAGCCGCCGCCCGCCGGCATCGATCACCCTGGCTTCAGGTGCCGCGGCGCGAATCTCGGCTTCCGATCCGACCGCGAGAAAGCGTCCGTCGCGGATTGCCACAGCCTGTGCGCGTGGGTTGTCGCGGTCGAGCGTCGTCACAAGTGCATTCACGATGATCAGGTCTTCGGGCATGGCTACGGGCCTTCCGGTCGATCGGGCAGCGGCGGTGCCCGGAAGCAGCGACAGGGCGGAAGCGGCGAGCGCTCCGGTCAGCGTCTCGCGGCGCGTCGCGGTCATGACGGGTCCTTCGACGCTGGCGGTACCCCGGTGACGCGGGCAGCGCAGTTCGCCTTCCAGAAGGCGATGACCTCCTGCCCCTTGAGCACCTGTCTCGCCAGCGGCACCGCCTGTTCGCCCAGCAGCATGCCGAGCAATCCCAGCAGCGCGATCGCCGGAGGGGCGGGCGATCGCGTGCCGAGCAGACTGTACAATGCGCCGACCAGAAGACCGATGCCAAGCGCGACGAGATAGGGTTTCATGGGGCAGGAGCTCCCGTCTTCGAGGTCGGGATCAGGGGCGACGGTCAGTGACCTTCGGGATGCGGCGCTTCGTGCGCGAAGCTGCCGCGCTGCGGGGCCTTGTGCACCATGGTATAGGCATAATCGACGCCCATGCCGTAGGCGCCCATATGCTCGCGCACGATGGCCATGATGCCGTCATAGGTATCGCGGTTCGCCCAGTCGCGCTGGAGCTCGAGCATCGCGTTGATCGTGGTCAGCGGATGCGCGCCAGCCTGCTCCATCCGGCGGATGGCCGCCTCGTGCGCTTCGAGCGAGGTCCCGCCCGAGGCATCGCTGACGAAATAGACCTCGAAGCCTTCCTCGATCGCACAAAGCGTCGGGAAGAGCAGGCACGCCTCGGTCCACAGCGCGCAGATGACGAGCTTCTTGCGGCCGCTCGCCTTGACCAGCGCGACCAGCTCGTCCGAATCCCACGAGTTCATCGAGGTGCGCTCGATCGGCTTCTGCTGCACCACGTCGAGCAGTTCGGGCCAGATATAGCCGGAAAAGGACTCGGTCTCGACCGCGGTCAGGATGATCGGCACGCCGAACAGCTTCGCCGCCTTGGCCAGCGCCACGGTGTTGTTCTTGAGCAGCTGGCGGTCGATGCTGGTGACGCCAAAGGCCATTTGCGGCTGATGGTCGATGAAGATGAACAGCGTGTCATCAGCGTTGATCAGCTTTTGCGAACGGAAGGTCATGGGGGTTTCTCCTTGGGGGATGGGGTTCAATGCGCCTGGAGATGCGCTTCGAGGAACCAGAGCTGCTTGTCGGTCTCGCGCGAGATCTGGGTGAACAGGTCGGCGGTGTCGGCATCGCCGATGCCCCCAGCCTGATCGATGCCATCGCGCACCGCCTTGCCGAACGCGCCCAGGCTGCCGGCCAGCGCTTTGAGATGCGCTTCGCCGCCTGCGGCCTCGAGCGGATAGCCATAAAGCGTGGTGGCCGATGCGGTGGTCGTCACCCGTCCGTCCGCGACATGGCCGAGCGTGGTGATGCGCTCGGCGAGCAGGTCGACAAACTGCTCGATCTCGTCATGCACGGCGTCGAACAGCTGGTGCAGCTGCAGGAAATGCGGGCCCTTGACGTTCCAGTGCGCCTGCTTGGCCTGCGCCTCCAGGTCGAGCGCGTCGGACAGGCGCGCCTGAAGCAGCGCGCAGGCCTGTTTGCGCACATGCTCGGAAAGGTCGATGCGGCTTGTATAGGTCATCGCATCAGCCCTTGATGAACTTGAGCAGATCGGCGTTGATCACGTCGGCATGGGTCGAGGCCATGCCGTGCGGCAGGCCGGGATAGGTGATCAGCGTGCCGCGCTTGACCAGCTTCACCGCCAGCTCGGCCGAATTGGCGATCGGCACGATCTGGTCGTCCTCGCCATGCAGGATCAGCACCGGCACCTCGATGGCCTTCAAGTCCTCGGTAAAGTCGGTTTCCGAAAAGGCCTTGATGCAGTCGTAATGCGCCTTGGCGCCGCCCATCATCCCCTGACGCCACCAGTTGTCGATCAGCCCTTGGCTGACGGCCGCGCCGGGGCGGTTGAAGCCGTAGAACGGGCCACTCGGGACATCGCGGAAGAACTGCGCGCGGTTGGCGAGCAGTGCGGCGCGAAAGCCGTCGAACACCTCCATCGGTAGGCCGCCGGGATAGGCCTCTGTCTTGAGCATGATCGGGGGGACCGCGCCGATCAGTACCGCCTTGGAGACACGGCCTGGACGCGCACGCGCGACATAGCGGGCGACCTCGCCGCCGCCGGTCGAATGACCGATATGCACCGCGCCCTTGAGGTCGAGATGATCGGTGAGCGCGGCGACATCGGCGGCATAGGTGTCCATCTCGTTGCCGCTATCGGTCTGGCTGGAGCGCCCGTGTCCGCGCCGGTCATGCGCGATGACGCGATAGCCCTTGAGCAGGAAATGCATCATCTGGTTGTCCCAGTCGTCTGCGCTGAGCGGCCAGCCGTGGTGGAAGACGATGGCCTGCGCGTCCTTCGGCCCCCAGTCCTTGTAGAAGATCGAGGTGCCGTCCTTGGTGGTGATCGTACCCATATTGCGTTCTCCTGAAGCCGGGGTGCGGGGGGAAATTGCGAGCGAAGGGGCAGCGCCGAGGGCCGTCATGGCGGAGCCTGCGGCAATGAACTGGCGGCGGTCGAGATGGATCGGATTTCCGGTCATGCCATGTCCCCTTGATGCGTCCAGGAGGATGATCGGAACCGGCGCGCGCCGATACACCCGATCGGGTGAAGTCTCGCCCCGATTTTGGGTGCTTCGAAACGGCACCCTGCCATGATAGGGAGGGATTCCGGCGCCGCAGCGCGCTCAGACCCAGCGACCGAGGCAGGATTTCTCCGATGACCGCTGCTGAAGCAGCCCCGATCCGCATCCTGATCGTCGACGATCACCCGATCCTGCGCGAAGGGGTGCGCGCGATCATCGAGCCGCAGCCCGATCTCGAGGTCGCGGGCGAAGCGACCAGCGGCGCAGGCGCGATCGAACAGTTCAAGGCGCTGCTGCCCGATGTGGTGCTGATGGACCTGCGCATGCCCGAAATGGGCGGGGTCGAGGCGATGCAGGCCATCCGCGCGATCAGGCCCGATGCGCGTATCCTGGTGCTGACCACCTATTCGGGCGATGCCATGGCGATGGCGGCGCTGCGTGCTGGCGCTGCCGGTTTCCTGCTCAAGAGCAGCCTGCGCCGCGAACTGCTCGGCGCGATCCGATCGGTGCATCGCGGGCAGCGGCATCTGCACCCCGATGTGGCGCAGGATATCGCGCTGCATGCCATCCAGGAACCACTCACCCCGCGCGAGATCGAGGTGCTGCAGCTGATCGCGGGCGGGCATCCCAACAAGCAGATCGCCTGGAAGCTCGGCCTGGCCGAGGAAACCGTCAAGTCGAACATCAAGAGCATCTTCGGCAAGCTTCAGGTCCGCGATCGCACCCATGCGGTCACCACGGCGGCCAAGCGGGGCATGATTGAGCTTTGATGGTGCACGGCAGAAGGCGCTGCGCGCTGCGCTGGCGTTGATGCTGGGTGGCGTGCTTGCGCCGCTATGCGGAGCGCAACCGATCGCGGCGCAAAGCGAAACCGTCATGCCGCTGCCCGGCTACAAGCTGCACCATTGGTCACTCGAGGAAGGCTCGCCCAGCCGGATCAATGCAATCACCCAGTCGCGCGACGGCTTTTTGTGGATAGGGGGCGTCGACGGGCTGTTCCGGTTCGACGGCTTGCGCTTCGAACGCATTGGCCCGCGCCCGACCGATCCCGACCGCATCGTGGTCGCGCGGCTGCTGGCGGCGCGCGACGGGACGCTATGGATCGGCCTCGCGCGCCGCAAGGGCATGATCATATGGCGGGGCGGCAGGCTCGCTGATGCGGGCATGCCCAACCCGTCGCGCGAAGTCAGCGATATTGCGCAAGGGCCCGATGGTGCGATCTGGGTCACCCGCGGCGGGCGCGGGACCCAGTCGCTCGCGCGCTGGCATAAAGGGCGCTGGACCGAATTCGATGTGCGTTCAGGCCTGCCCGAAAAGCCGGCCTGGCACCCCTTGTTCGCGCACGACGGAACATTGTGGCTGACGATCGAGGATGCGGTCTATCGCAAGGTCGCGAACGCCGATCGGTTCGTACCGACCGGCATCGTCACCGAACCCCGCGCCACCCTGGCCGAGGCACCCGATGGCACGATCTGGCTGACCGAAAAGACGCGCACGCGCCCGATTGCCAGGAACGGCCAGGTGATCCGCGACAGCGCTGGCTTTGCCATTCCCTTCGGCATCCGCACATTGTTCGATCGCAAGGGCGATCTATGGATTGCCACCTGGAGCGACGGCGTGTTCCGGGTCCGCACGCCAGCGAGCCCGGCCCGAACCGTGGCGCATCTCACGACGCGCAACGGCCTGCTGTCGGACCCCGTGCGGGCGGTGTTCGAGGATCGCGAGGGCAATGTCTGGATCGGCGGCGAGATGGGGCTGAACATGGTCCGCAAGGTGCCGATCAGCCCGGCGCTGGGCGTGCCGAGCGATCCTGCGACCAACCGCATGCTGGCCACGGACAGCGCCGGCCAAGTCTATGCCGCCAACGACACGACGCTGTTCGAGATCCGGCCCGGCGAGCAGGCCAGCGCGATTTTCTCTTCGCCGACCGTGATCGAGGCGATCTGTGCGGCGCGGGGCGAGGGCATCTGGATCGTGCTGCGCGGCAAGGCCATGCGCTGGCTCGGGGGGAGGGTCGGCTCGGTCTCGCCGCTGCCTGACAGCTTCGCCGCCAATTCCTGCGGTGAGGATGCTGAAGGACGTCTTTGGCTGCCCGCGCTGCAAAAGGGGCTGTTCGTACTCGAACGGGAAAAGGCGCGCGCATGGCCGGGGGTGGTCGGCAAGACGCATATTCCCGGCAATGTCGCGATCATGGCCGATGGGCGCGCTGCCATTCATTTCCGGGGCGACGCACCGCGGGAAAGGAGCGCGTTGCCGTTTGTCGCGCTGGACGACAGGGCAGTGGCCAGCGATGGTATCGAAGGGCTGCTGCCCGCCAGACGCACCCTCTATACCAGCGGTGCGGCAGGGCTGGCTGCACCGCTGCTGCGGGGCAAACCGCTGCTTGCCTCCAGCCGCTATCCCTGGGCAAGTTCGATCAACGGCATGGTCCAGACGGAGGCGGGGGACACCTGGACGATCGGCGATCTGGGCGTGGTGCGCCTGAAGACGGCCGATCTCGAGCGCGCATTGTCCCTGCCCGGTGCCACGGTTCCCTATCGGCTGTTCGACTTTCGCGAGGGCCTGGGCAGCTTCGCCCAGAAATCGTCCGGGGCACAGATCGTCGCGGGGCGAGACGGACGCATCTGGTTTGCCACCCGCGACACGATCGAAACCATCGACCCGGCGGCTTTCGTCCGCAACGCCCGCCCGCCCGACAAGATGATCCGCGCGCTGACGGTTGGCCAGCAGACGGTGATGGCGCAGCCAGGCATCCGCCTCGACGCCAATGTCACCGCGCTCGCCATCGAATATACCGCCACCGTGCTCGCCGCGCCCGACCGTGCGCGCTTCCGCTACCGGCTGATCGGACAGCAGGATCAATGGATCGATGCTGGGTCGCGCCGGACGGCAACCTTTGCGGACCTAGGTCCTGGCGACTATCGCTTCGAACTCATGGCCGCGAACGAGGACGGGGTGTGGAGCCGCGAACCTGCGGTGCTCGAATTCACCATCGCGCATGCCATCCACCAGACCTGGTGGTTCCGCTCGCTCGCGCTGCTCGCGCTTCTGGGCCTACTCTATCTGCTCTACACCCTGCGCCTACAGCAGGTCAGCAGCCGGGTGCGCGTGCGGATGCTGGTGCGCACCAGCGAGCGCGAACGGATCGCGCGCGAGCTGCACGATACGATGATTCAGGGCGTGCAGGGGCTGATCTTGCGTTTTCAGGCAGTTGCGGACCGTTTTGCACATGATCCCGAGGCCCAGGCGATCCTGCAGCCCGCGCTGGAACGGGCCGAAGAGGTGCTGGTCGAAGGCCGCGATCGCGTCACGGGGCTGCGCACACCGCGGGTGCGTGACTTTTGCGAGGAGTTGGCCCGACTGCTGGGCAACGGCATGTATCCGCAGGACCGGATCGCGCCGATCCAGCTGACCCAGACGCCGCGTCCGATCGCGCCAGAGATCATCGACGACCTGCTGGCGGTGCTGGGCGAGGCGCTCAACAATGCCGTCGCGCATTCGCAGGCCAGCCGGATCGAACTCGGCGTGCGCTTCGGTCGATGGACCTTCGGTGCCTATGTCCGCGACAACGGCATCGGCATGCACGAAACGATCATCTCCGATGGCGGGCGCCCGGGCCATTTCGGGCTGCTCGGCATGAAGGAGCGGATCGAGGCGATCGGCGGCAAGCTGATCGTCGAGAGCGCGAACGGCTTCGGCACGGTGGTCGAACTGCAGATCCCCGCGCGCGTCGCCTATGCCTGATCCCGCTCGTCAGCGCGCAGAACGAGCCGTACCCCCGCTGCCGTTAGCGGCCATGGCCTTGGCGAGCGGAACATGGGCCCACAATTTGCCGACCTCGTCGTCCAGCCCGGTCAGGTCATAGCGCAGCAGCGATACCGGAAGGCGGCCCGTGTTCATCAGATAATCGTGAAAGTCCTTGATCCGGAACGCATCGCCCAGCTGCCGACGCCGGTCGACCAGCATTTTCTGCAGCTGCATCGCGCCAATCGTGTAGGTCATGCCATAGCCGGGCGGGCGGCGGATATAGATGCCCGCATCGACGCGCGCGACATCGTCGTCGAGATAGGGCGTCCACTCCTTCCAGAAGGCCATGGCCTCACCGACCGTCATCTCGTTGCGCTGCATCTTCACATCGCCGATCGTGCGCGCGGCGCGGAAGAGGCCGAAAATGTAGATCAGCTCGCGGGTGCGCGGGCGGTCGTCGAACAGCCCCAGTTGCAGCGCCTGTTCCTCCAGATAGAAGCCCCAGCCTTCGGTGCGCCCGCTGTCGCTGATATGCTTGCGGATGGGATGCGTCACCCGTGCGCCGGTCATCCCGTCGAAGCGATGGCCGGGAAAGGTGGCGTGCAGATGGTCGGGCGACGCATCGCGAAACTGCACCTGCTCCCAGAACATCGGGCCCTTGGGTCGCACGACCCAGGGAGCATTGAAGCCGACCTCCTGATAGGTGCCTGGAATGTAATCGGGAATCGTGATGATCTCTTCATCGCGCAACCAGGCGCGAATCTTGGCGTCAGTGCCCGCGAGCTGGGCCTCATATTCCTCGCCGCTGGTCGGCAACTTGAGCTCGGGCAGCTTGCGGTTGCGATGACGCTCGGTCGCATAATTGGACCAGTGCCGCTCGAGCTCGCGCTCGGCCAGGGTGACGATCTCGTCCGAATCATAGGGCATCAGCCTGACATGGTGGAGGAACCAGTCATAGGCTGGCTTGCCGACTCCTGCGGCGGCGGTCATCCGGGGGCGGCCTGCCACTAGCCAGTCGCGAAAGCCCGCGATCGCAGCCTGGGCCGCATCGATATCGGGCAGCAGATCGGGCTGCTGCGTCGCGGCGCGCGCGCGCAGATCGGCAAACCAGCCGATCAGCCCTGCCGGCTCGACCGCGCGATAGGGCATGCCATGGCCGACCCCGTCGCCGTTCGAAAGGCTGTGGATGGCAAGATCGGCATAATCCGCCGCGACCGAATCGAGGTTGATCCTCGCCTGGGCCAGATAGGCCGGGATCGCGCGGATACGCGCCTTGAACGCCTCGCTCTGGTCGGGCTTGAGCGGCAGATCGGTATAAGCCAGCCGCTGCAGTTCATCGACATACATGCCCGGATCGCGCGCCCAGGGCTTGGTGATGTTCAGCGTGAAATCGGCAAGGTCCATCTGCGCGCGAACGGCAAGATAATCGACCTGCTGGTGCCGATCCCAGCGGGCGACCGCAAAGCCGGGCAACTGGGCCTGGAACGCAGCCAGTTCGGCGCGGCGCTTGGCGACGGTTTCAGGGCTGTAATCGACGATGCCGTTCACCGCCTTGGGCGTTTTCCACGCGTTGAAGCGTGCGAAAAGCGTTTCGAAATCGGCATAGGATCCGGTGCCATTGGGCGGACCTGCAGGTTGCGTTGCCACTGCGGCAGGCGCTGTCTGGGCCAGCGCGACTCCGCCGGGCGCGGCAAGCAGGATTGCCAGAGTCGCAAGAGATGTCAGGCGCATGGGACCGTCTCCTTTCCCCATTGCCGGCACGGCGTTCCAGCCGTTGCGCAGCATCGATCGCTTAAAACGAAAAAAGCGTGAATATGGATATAGTGTGGCGGTCGCTCGGCCTCGTCAAGCGCTGAATTGATGCTTTCGGGGCAACGGTAGAACGGGTCTGGCGCAACAGGGAGCGCAAGTCGCCGGATTCGCTTGCGATCCACTGCAGCAAGGCCGTTTGTCGAAGAAAATCCCACTTTTAACAATATCATGCTGATTGAACCGCACAGCGCTGCGAGCTTCGGAGCGGGAGGGGCTCGCAACCGAAAATTATGCAAACCGGCCCTGAAAGATATTTTTCTTCCAGGGCGATTGACGACTTTGCGACAATATGCTCAAAATCACGCAACTGTTCACGGGAATGATCGATCATCAGATCGGCGGTCGTGACGTTCGCAGGCGAGCGTTCATATCAGGGAGTTCAAAATGGTCATGAAGCGGGTTGGAATTCATCGGGCGGCATTGAAGTGCGGATCGGCACTGATGCTCACTCTGGCAGCGACGAGCGCGGCTTTCGCGCAGGATCAGGCGGCGGATCAGGAGCAGGCCGATGGCGAGGCGACCGATTCGATCGTCGTCACCGGTTCGCGCATTCCGCGCCCCGATGTCGAATCGAACAGCCCGGTCAACGTCATCGGCGAAGAGGAAATCAAGCTTTCGGTCACCGTCGAAAGCGAGCAGCTGCTCAACGCGCTGCCGCAGGCCGTGGCCGGACAGGGTGCGCAGTCGAACTCGGGCAACCTTTCGGCAACCGTCAACCTGCGCGGTCTGGGCGCCGTGCGCACGCTGGTGCTGCAGAACGGCCGCCGCATCGTCGGTGCGTCGCAGGACGGCGTGGTCGACTTGAACCTGATCCCGCCCTCGCTGGTGTCGCGGGTCGAGGTGGTGACCGGCGGCGCTTCGGCGGTCTATGGTTCGGACGCGATGGCCGGTGTCGTCAACTTCGTGATGAAGGATGATTTCGAGGGCTTCGAGGTCGGCGGCTTCTACGGCATCAGCGATGAAGGCGATGCCGCGCGCTACAATCTGGAATTCACCGCCGGCGGCAACTTCGCCGATGGCCGGGGCAATATCGTCTTCCACGGCAGCTATTTCGATCGCGCGCAGCTGGTTGGTGCCAAGCGCGACCATGCCATCGTGTTTCTGGCCGACGCGATCGTCAACGGCCAGCCGACGCTGGTGCCGGCGGGCAATGGCGTGACGCCGCAGGGCACGATCTTCTCGCCCCAGCTGGTGGGTCTGCGCGACCGTGCGGGCACGGCGATCGGCACCGCAGGCATCTTCTTCGCGCCCGAAGGCTGGCGCGCCTATCGCACGTCGGACGGCTTCAACGACCGCGTGTTCACCAACCTGCAGATGCCGATGAAGCGCTTGCAGGCGTCGGTTCTGGGCCATTACGACATCAACGATTCTGTCACCGCGTTCTGGGAAGGCTCGTACGTCCAGAACAAGATCAACTCGACCCTGGGTGCGGTGCCGATGAGCAGCTCGGGCTTCATCCCCGGCTTCCAGCTCGATCTGCGCAACCCCTATCTCGATCCCAGCCTGCGCGAATTCCTGCGGGTGAACCTCGATCAGGACGGCAACAACCTGGTGCCGGTCAACATCAACCGCCGCCTGCTCGATGGCGGCAACCGCACCAGCGACCAGACCCGCGACTTCTATCGCATCGTGCTGGGCCTGAAGGGCGCGCTGACCGATCGCCTCAACTGGGAAGTCTTCTACAACCAGGGCGAGAACAAGATCGTCGACAAGCAGGGCGGGGGCGTGCTGATCGACAATTTCGCCAACAGCTTCCTGACCAACCCGGCCAATCCGTTCGATTGCGCCGTCGCGGATCCGCGCTGCGTCACCATCAATCCGTTCGGCTTCGGGTCGCTGACGCCCGAGATGCTGGCCTATATCTCGACCGACCTGACCAATATCACCAACCTCAAGCAGAGGCAGATCGGTGGTAGCGTTACCGGCACGCTGTTCTCGCTGCCGGCGGGCGATGTCGGCATCTCGGTCGGCGCGGAATATCGCAAGGAAAGTTCGCAGTTCGATCCCGACCAGCTTTATGTCCAGGGCAAGGCGCTGTCGCGTTCGGCAGGTCTCAGCCCGACCGGCGGCTCGTTCGACGTCGCCGAGCTGTATGGCGAAGTCTATGTGCCTATTCTGGCCGACACCCCCGGCTTCGAGCTGCTGGCGTTCGAAGGCGGCGCGCGCTTCTCCGACTATTCGACCGCGGGCAAGGTCTATTCGTACAAGATGGGCGGTGAATGGTCGCCGTTCCGGGGCCTCAAGTTCCGCGGTCTCTACCAGCGTGCAGTGCGTGCGCCGAACGTGGTCGAGCTGTTCTCGGGCGCGACCAACACCGCGCCGCAGGCGGTCGACTTCTGTAACGCGGATGCGGGACGCACCCAGGCGGAGCGCGACTTCTGCGTCAATTCGCTCGGCGTTCCGGCCAGCGTGATCAACGTCTTCCAGCAGGAAAACCAGCAGATCCGCGCTGTCACCGGCGGCAACCCGAACCTGCAGGAAGAAACGTCGGACACCTGGTCGGTCGGCGCGGTCATCCGCCCCGAATTCATCCCCGGCCTCCAGCTCACGATCGATTATTACAATATCAAGATCGACGACGCGATCGGATCGTTCGGTGGTGGCCTGCAGTCGGTGATCAACGCGTGCAACGCCAACCTTTCGCTGACCAACATCTTCTGCCAGCCGCTGCGCAACCGCACGCCTGACGGCCAGCTGATCGACGTGCCGCTGCTCAACGCCAATATCGCCAAGCTCGAGACCTCGGGCGTCGATTTCCGTCTCGACTATCGCTATCAGCTGCGGGAAGGCAGCAGCCTCAACTATTTCATTGCGGGCAGCTATCTGATCGAGGCGATCACGCAGGGCAGCCCGGTGGCCGCACCGGTCGACTGCGCCGGCTATATCGGCGGCGGCAGCTGCACCACGGCCAACCCGACCTGGCGCATCACGCAGCGTCTGACCTGGGATGTGGACAATTTCCAGATTTCGCTGCGTCACCGCTTCCTGCAGTCGACCAAGGATGGGCGCATTGCCGGGGCGATTGCGTCGGGCACGCCGGCTCCGCTGCTGGCGCGGCCCGAGACGGGCGACGTCCATTATTTCGACCTCAGCGCCAATCTCAACGTGACCGAGAAGTTCCGCTTCTACGCCTCGATCGACAATCTGCTCGATCGCGATCCGCCTTTCTATCTGTTCGAGCGCGAGACGTTCGATGCGATCGGACGGCGTTTCACGGTTGGCTTCACCGCCAACTTCTGATTGCTAGCGCAAGGGCCGCAGCGGCATCATGTCGCTGCGGCCTATGGGCCGCCTTGTTCGGCGGCAGATCCAGACTGGGGTTGGGTTGATGAAGCGGATGGGTGCGTTGCGGTCGGCCATGGCAATGGCGGCCTTGCTGATGGCGTCGACGGCAATGGCGCAGGATCGGCCCTGGCCGCATGCTCCGGTGCATGGTGGGGCGGAAGTCGCCGGAACCTCGCTGTCGATCGACGAGCTCTATCAGCCGAAGAGCCTGATCGGTACCTCGCCCGAAGGCTATAGCTGGTCGCGCGATGGCGGCACCGTTCTGTTCCTGTGGAACGACGAGGGCTACAGCTTCCGTGACATCTGGTCCTATTCGCCGCGCACCGGCAAGAAGACGCGGCTGACCTTTCTGGGCCGTGACAGCAAGCCCGAGGCCGAAGCCAGGGGCGTTGCCCAGGCGGTGATGCTCGACGATGGCCGCGTTGCCTTCACGATGGGCGGACAGCTGCATATCCGGTCCGCCGACGGCACCATCACGAAAGTCGAAAGCGACAATCAGGCGATCCGCAAGCTCGTCCTCTCGCCCGATGGCAGGAGCCTGGCCTTTATCGCGGGCAATCCTTCCGACGCGCGCAACCGCGTCACCATCGGAGGGGTCCTCTGGGTGCGCCCGAGTGCCGCAACCGAGGACAAGGCCGCACGCCGCGTCGCCGGGTCGGACGATCCGAAAGTCTATATCGAGGACTATCACTGGTCGGACGACAGCAAGGCGATCGCCTTCCAGCAGGCCGATGACCGCGCGATGCCCGAGCGTGACATCTTCTACCACGCCAAGGGCGAGCAGCAGAACAATCGCGTCATCCGCGCCTTTCCCGGCGACGAGACGACCAATGCGAGCGTCGGCCATGTCGATCTGGCATCGGGCCAGGTCCGCATGTTCGAGCGCCCTGATGCGAAGCACCATATCTGGGGCTTCGGCCTGTCCGGGAATGGAAAGAGGCTGTTCGTCAGCGGTTCGGACATGGAGGCCAAGGAGCACACCATCTATGTCTATGACGTGGCGACAGGTGCGCGCGAGACCTTCTACCAGCTGCGCGAGGACAAGCATCTGCGCCCCGACTGGCAGGTGACCTGGGCGCCGGGCGATGATGGCCTGATCATCCTCACCGATCGCGATGGCTGGCTGCATCTCTATCATCAGCGGGCCGCCGGACAGGCCCCGCGTCAGATCACCAGCGGCAAATGGGAAATCGCCAATTTTGAGGTCGATGCGGCGCGCGGTCAGATCTATTTCACCGCCAACAAATCCTATCTGTCCGACCGCCAGATCTATCGCGTGCCGGTGGCCGGCGGCGCAATCCAGCAGGTGAGCGGCGCAGCGGCGGGAACGCACGAGCCGGTCTATGGCCCTGGCTTCCGCCATATCGCCGACTGGTACAGCAATGACAGCACGCCGCCCGAGCTGTTCGTCATCGATACTGCAAAGCCCGCCAAACCCGTCCAGGTGACCAAGTCGCCCCAGCCCGAATTCTACAAACAGACTTGGGCGAATATCGGCTATGCCGAGTTCCCCAGCCATGTCGACGGGGTGAACCTCGTCGCGCGGGTCAGTCTGCCGGCCAATTACGATCCCGCGAAGAAATATCCGGTCATCGTCGGCTCGGTCTATTCGGATGCGGTGCGCAACCAATGGGGCGGCAGGCGCGCGCACCCGACCTGGGGTCTGGACCAGTATTTCGTCTCGCAGGGCTATATCGTGCTCAACGTCAACGTGCGTGGGTCATGGGGGCAGGGGCGCGACCACAACCAGACCCAGCTGCACAGCTATGGCGAGACCGATATCAACGATCTGGAAAGCGGCGTCCGCTTCCTGATCGAGAAGGGCTATGCTGACCCGAAGCGTATCGGCCTGTGGGGGTCCAGCTATGGCGGGCTGATGACGATCATGTCGCTGTCCAAGAAGCCGGGCGTCTATGCGGCGGGAATTGCGGGTGCGCCTGCGACCAATGTCTGGCATGCATACCCTGCGCAGATGTGGATCATGGGGCCGCCCGACGGTCCTGACATGCCCGCGCGCTACGAGGCGCAATCCGCGCTCTATCAGGCCAAGGGGATCAAGGATCCGCTGATGATCATTCACGGCACGCGCGATCCGGTCGTGCTCTATTCGGACACCATCGCGCTGGCCGAGCAGATGATCGACCGCGAGCAGATGTTCGAGCTGGTGACGCTGCCCGGCGGCAACCATGCCTGGGCCAGCGACAATCTTCGCCAGGCGCGCTTTGCCTTCAAGAAGATGGCCGAGTTCTTTGACCGCAATGTCAGGAACAGGAAATAAGATGCTGAAGACGTTCGTTTCTGCGGTTCTGACGGGTGCGATGCTGGCAGCGGCTCCGGCAGCGCTGGCGCAGGCCGAGGTGCAGCAGCTGGGGGCCGATTTCTGGGCCTGGCGCGCCACGACCCAGCCGGCCACCAGCGACGATATTCCCCGCATCGTGCGGCCCGAAGGCTGGACACCCGATTGGTCGCCCCGCGCCGTGGCAGAGCAGCGCAAGGCGCTCGCGATTTTTGAGGCCAAGTGGAAGGCACTGGCGGACAAACCGCAGACCGCCAGCGAGAAGGTCGATTACCGGCTTGTCGGTTCGGCGCTGTCGCGCGTCCACTGGGAGCTCGACCATGTTGCCGCGTGGCGGCGCCAGCCGCATTTCTATGTTGCACAGGCGCTGGGTCCGGTGTTCGAGATACTGCTGCCGCCGCCGCCGGTGGAAGCCGCACGGGTCGAACAGGTCATCCGGCTGCTCGACAACGCGCCTGCGGTGCTGGCAGCGGGCCAGGCCAATCTCGACGACATGCGGGGGCCCTTTGTCGATGCGGCGCTGGCGCAGATCGCGATCGTCCCGGACAGCCTGAAAGGCATGGCGAGCGGCCTTGCGCCATTTGCAAATGCCGGGCAGCGCAAGCGGCTCGACGCCGCCGTGGCCAAGTCGATCAAGGCGTTCGCCGCATTCGAAACCTTTCTCAAAAATCGTCGCGAGGCATTGCCCAGCCAGACGGCGGTGGGGGGAGAGAGCTATCGCTTTTTCCTGAGCAACGTAGCTCTCTACCCCTATACGCCCGAACAGCTTGCCCAGATGGGGCGACAGGAATGGACCCGTTCGGTGCTGTTCGAGGAGCTCGAGCGCAACCGCAATGCGGGCATGGCAGAGCTGCCGATCGGCGCTTCGATCGATGCCGTGGTGACCAAGCTTGCTTCGGACGAGAGCGATATTCGTGCGTTCCTCAAGGACAAGCGGCTGCTGACCGTCCCCGACTGGGCCGGGCATTACAACGCGCTGCCGTTTCCGGCCTATCTTGCGCCGATCGGGTGGTTGGGGCGCACCTTCGATCTCACCGACCGCACCCGCGTGGGAAAGAACGCGACGGTTTATCTGCCCGATCCATCGCCCAACCTCGGCTATTTCAACCTTTCGATCGCGCGCGATCCCAGGCCGATCATCGTGCATGAAGGTGTGCCGGGGCATTTCTTCCAGCTCACCTTGGGGTGGAAGCACCCCAATCCGTTGCGCCGTCATTATTATGACAGCGGGGCCAACGAGGGGACGGGCTTCTATGCCGAAGAGATGATGCTGCAGGCAGGGCTCTGGGACAATGCGCCCAAGACACGCGAGATCATCTACAATTTTGCCCGCCTGCGCGCGCTGCGCGTCGAGGTCGACGTGAAGCTCGCCACCGGGGAATTCACTATCGACCAGGCCGCAGACTATCTGCAGGCGATGGTGCCGATGGACCGCGAAACCGCCGAAGAGGAAGCGACATTCTTCGCCGCCGCGCCCGGCCAGGCGATCAGCTATCAGATCGGCAAGATCCAGACGGCCGAGTTCCTCGCCGAGGCGCGGGTGCGCGAGGGCAAGGCGTTCGATCTCAAGCGGTTTCACGACTTTCTGTGGCTGAACGGCAATGTGCCGATCGCGCTGCAGAAGGAAGAATATCTGGCCATGGTCGCAGGGAAATAGGGGAGCGATATGCGCATCATCAAACTGGTCGAGCCGCAATCGGGCCTGTCCGCCCGCTGCCGGTTGCTCGATGACGCCGCGCCGGTTTCGGCGGCTTTCCTGTGGGAATTGGCCGAGCGCAAGGCCGGGTTCGAGGCGATGCACGCGATCTGGACCGGGCCCGAAATCTCGGTGCCGATGCCGGCGAGCACGTTGCCCCAGGGCATGGCGCAGCCCGCCATACCGGCGGAGAACGCCACTTCCTATCCGGAGGCAGGCGACATCGTCCTGGCCTATCTTGCCGCCGGCAGCACCAAGGGACTGCCGCCGGGCGATTTCTATGACATCGGCCTGTTCTACGGTTCCGGCGGCCGCCTGCTGATGCCCTTTGGCTGGATCCAGGCCAATGTCTGCGCGCGCATCCTCGACGAGGATCTCGCCAAGGCGCAGGCCGATTGCCGTGCCATCCGCCGCAACGGCGCGTGCACGCTGTCGCTCGAAACCGCCTGAGGACAGCGCGCCCATGACCTATGCCGATCTCATGGCCCTGCTGGGCAACTGGCTGCTTCCCGGATCGCTGATCGCGATCATGGCCTCGATGGGCCTGTCGCTGACGGCAGACGATTTCCGCCAGGTGTTCCGCAACCGCCGCGCGCTGATCTTCGGTGTGTGCTCGATGCTGATCGTGCCACCGGCGATCGGCCTCACGCTTGCACTGACCGTCGCGCCGACGGCCGCGCTCGCGGTCGGCTTCGTGCTGCTGGCGACCACGCCGGGGGGCATGCTGTCGAACCTGTTCACCGACATGGCCAAGGGCGATCTGGCCCTCTCGATGTCGATGACGCTGATCCTCAGCATGATCTACATCTTCGTCGTGCCCTTCTATGCGCATTTCGCGCTGCTGCACTTCATGGGGCTCGAAGCCGATGTGAACGTGCCGCTCGCTTCGTTCTTCTGGGATATTTTCTCGATCACCGTGCTGCCGGCTGCCACCGGCTTTGCGGTGCGCGCATGGCAGCCCGGCTTTGCCCTGTGGTTCAAGCGCTATCTGAAGAATATCGCCACGATCGTGCTGTTCAGCTCGTTTGCGGTGATCCTTTACGACCAGGTGCCGGTGCTGCGCGAAAATCTGGGGGCGCTGTTCTGGATCACCGTCGCGCTCAACGTGTTGATGGTCGCGGTGGTGATGACCATCGTGCGCTTTGCCGGCTTCACCCATCGTGAGAACGTCGCGATCGGCATCGAGCATCTGATGCGGCAGGAAGGCACCGCGATCTTCATCGCCGTGTCGATCGTCGGCAATAACGAGATGTCGCTGCCGATGATCATGAACACACCGGTCGCGCTGTGCGTCGTGCTCGCCTTTGTCGCCGTCGCGCGGCGTGTCGGCCCCGGGCCCGAACGACAACCTGCCATCGTCTGACCGTTTCGACCTTTTCACCGCCCTCGACTGGGCGAACAGGATAGTTGCCACCATGAACCTGATCCCATCGGCAGGCTTGAAGCGGGACATTCGCTTGTCCGCGTCTGCCGTGATCCACTCTGCCGCCAAGCTGTCGGAACGGCTGTGATGCAATATCAGCCCATTTCCCCACGCCGACGCCCGAAAGGCCTGACCAGCGCTGTCTGGACCGCCAATGCTGCGCCTGCGCCGCAGGTCGACAGCCTGGTCGGCGTCCACGATGTCGATGTGCTGGTCATCGGCGGCGGCATTGCCGGAATGACGACGGCACTGCATCTGGCCGAGCGCGATGTCGATGTCGCGCTGATCGAGGCGGGACAGTTCGGCGATGGCGCCACCGGGCAGAGCGGCGGCATCATCGCGCCCGATTATATCCGACATACACCCGAGACGATCCGCGAGGTGCTGGGCGAGGCGGCAGGCGAGCGGCTGACCGACATGATCGGCCGATCGGGTGCGCATGTCTTCGATCTGATTCGGCAGAACGAGATCGAATGCGACATGCATCAGGACGGGTTCTACACGCCTGCGCATACCGAGGCGCTGGCCCAGCAGCAGCGTGACATGGCTCGGCAGTGGCAGGCGCGCGGCCGCCGGGTCAGCTTTGTCGACGGCAGCCAGACCCGGGCCCTGTTCGGCACCGATCGCTATTGCGGGGCGCTGCGCTTCGAGGATGGCGGCGGGCTCAACCCCCTGGCATTCGTGCGCGGGCTCGCGCATGTCGCGATCCGGCGCGGCGCCAAGCTCTATGCGAACAGCCCCGTGCGGCAGCTCGAACGCAAGCAGGGGCAGTGGTTCTGCTATACCGCCAGCGGCACCCTGCGTGCACGGCGTGTGGTGCTGGCGGCCAATGGCGGCAATGCCGCGCTGCATCCGACGATGCGCCGGACCTCGCTGCCGCTCAATGTCTTTCAGTTCGCCTCGATGCCGCTCGATCCGGCGCAGCGCCAGGTGATCCTGCCGCGCGGCGGGGCGTTTACCGACAAGATGCCCTATCTCTTCACGGCCCGGCTCGACGGGCTCGGCCATCTCGTTTCCGCCTTCCCGATGTCGTTCGCGGTCAATGGCGAGAAGGCCCTGTATCGCGAGGCCAAGCGGCGGCTGAAACAGTATTTTCCCGCCATGCCCGATCCGCAGATCGATTATCTCTGGCACGGCCTTGCCTGGGTGAACACCTCGTTTCTGCCCGAAATCTACGATCTGGGTGACGATGCCATCGCGATCCAGGCCTGCAATGGGCGCGGCCTCGCGACCAACACGGTAATCGGATCGGAAGTTGCGACCATGCTTGCGACCGGTGACGCGGGTGCGCTGTCGGTTCGTCCGCGCGCGCCGGTGCCGGTGCGGTTCCATGCCGGTGCATCGCTGCTGCCCAGGTTGCTGATGTCGATGGCCTATCTTACCAATTGAGTTCCATGCGCCTTTCACCCTCCCTTGATGGAAGGCCATGGCCGGTCGGGGCGCGGGCAGGTCGATTGGCCCGCGCCCTGGCCATCGCAGGCGCCGCCTGGCTGGCCTGCGGATCGGTGTCGGCACAGCCGGCATTCGCCGATATCGTTGCACAGTACGAACGCTTTTCCGCCGATCATCCGATGGAGGCCGGGCGATCCGACCCTGCGCGCGCGCGCGAAGGCTGGCCCGACGAGACTCTCGAGGGCATGGCCCGGCGGCGGGCTGCGCTGCTGGACCTGGCCGAGCAACTCGACAGGCTGGATGACGCCGCGCTCACCGAGGCAGAGCGGACCGACCGTCGCTATCTGCGAGCGCTGATCGGGTGGCGGATCGAGGGCATCGATTTCGACGAGCGCCGCTTCGCCTTTGTCGCGCACGAAGGCTTCTACAACACGCCCTATGCCGTGGCACGCGGGCTCGACATCCGGTCGCAAGCCGATGCACGCGCTTGGGTGCAGCGGATGCGCGGCATCACCCGCTATTTTGCCGAGCAGCGCGCCAATCTCGAGCGCGGCGTGGCCACGGGCTGGACCAATCCGGCCCCGGTGATCGACGTCGCGGTCGCCATATTGCGCAAGCAGATCGCGGTGCCGATCGCCGACGATCCGATGCTCGGCCCGCTCAAGGCCTATCCCGCGCTCCTCGCCGAGGCGCAGGCGCTGATCGGCAGCGACATCCGTCCGGCACAGATTGCAATGCTCGCCTATATCGACGGACCCTATCGGACGGCGGCACGCAAGGAGCTGGGCATCGCAGCGGTGCCGGGCGGGCGGGCCTATTATGATTTCCTGCTGCGCTATTACACGACGACCGATCTTTCGGCCGAAGAGATCCACGCGCTTGGGCTGGCCGAGGTCGAGCGCATTCGCGGCGAGATGGACAAGGTCATCGCCGCGACCGGTTTTACCGGGAGCTTTGCCGAGTGGCTGCGCTTCCTGCGCACCGATCCGCGCTTCTATGCGACCAGTCGCGAGGGGCTGATCGAGAAATATGCGGCGGCTTCGAAGCGGATCGATGGCGTGCTGCCGCGCTATTTCTCGGTCCTCCCGCGCCAGCCGTTCACCATCGCGCCGGTCCCGCCCGAGCTGGAAGATGGCTATACCACTGCGCGCGGCGGTGGCGGCGGCGATTTCGCCAAGGGCTTTGCCGGAACGTTCGTCGTCAACACCTCGCATCTCGACCAGCGCCCGCTCTACGAGGTCCCGGCGCTCAGCCTGCACGAGGCGGCCCCTGGCCATCACACCCATGGCGCGCTGACCAACGAGAACGCGGCGCTGCCCTCGTTCCGCCGCGCGCGCGATCTGCTCGCCTTTCGCGAGGGCTGGGCGCTCTATGCCGAGCGCCTGGGGCACGAAATGGGGGTATATCGCGACGGCTATGAGGCGTTCGGCAGTCTGTCGACCGAGATGTGGCGCGCCTGCCGGATGGTGGTCGATACCGGCATCCATGTCATGGGCTGGGACTATGCCCGCGCGCGCCGATGCTTCGAGGAGAATACCGCGCTCGCCGACATCAATATCGACAGTGAGCTCGCGCGCTATATCGGTGCGCCCGCCGGGGCGGTCGCTTACAAGGTCGGGGAATTGCGCATCATCGCGATGCGCGCACGGGCGGAAAAGGCGCTGGGGGCACGGTTCGACATCCGCGCGTTCCATGACCTCATTCTCGAGCAGGGGCAGCTGCCGATGACCCTGCTCGAACAGACGGTCGATCGCTGGATCGCTCAGCAGGCCGTAGGGCGCTGATCCGCCCTCAGCTGGACGGGACGATATCGAAGGCGATGGTGGTGCGGTGCTGCGTGTCCTCAAAGGGCACGGTGCCGTGATAGAAATAGGACGGAAACAATACCAGCAGGCCAGGCTCGGGGCGGACCATGTGGAGGATCTGCTCGCGGTCGCCCAGGTTCAGTCCGGTCTCGCCGAACTTGAGCCAGCCGCTCTGCCCGTCGCCGACCGCAGGCGGCACCGCGACATAATAGACCGCGCTGATCCAGCCTTCGGGATGGATATGGTTGCTGTGATGACCGCCGCTCGACAGCCGCACCGACCAGGAGCCAGAAAAGGCAAAGCCGCCGGATTTGCGGGCGAGGAACGGATGGCTGGGGTCGTCGGGCAGCGCGGCGATATGGCGCTCCACCGCCTGGCGGATCATTGCGCGCACCGTCACGATCTCGGGCAGTTCGCGCGCGAAAAGGTCGTCGGTGGTTTGCGTGCCGCCGCGCAGCGTCTGTTCGAGCGGCGCGGAGCGGGCCTTGTGCAGCGTGCCCAGCGCCGCATCGAGCGCGCGGTTGAAGGCGGGGGCATCGCCACCGGGCGGCGTCAGCATCGCGGTGCCGATCAGCCTGGGATCGATCAGCCAGTGGAATCGCGCGTCTCCGGTCAGCCGCCAGCTCAGGCCTTGCAGCGCCAGCGCCTGCTGGTCGTGCGCGTCATCGTCGAGCCGGGTCGCGATGCGCTGCATCGCCTCGCCGATCCGGTCAGTGATGATCAGGCAGCGCCCCGATTCGCGCAGGGTGGGCGGGTGGCGCGGCTCGATTTGCAGAGCAGCGTCGAAAGCCGCAAAGGCGCGATCGGGTTCGCCGCAAGACCAGCATGCCTGGCCGAGCCGAAAGCGCAGGTCGGCCCCCCCGATGCCTCGCGCCGCCGGATCGGCCAGCAGTGCTGCCGCTGCCCGAGCCTCTCCCGCCAGTGTCAGACGCTCCGCCAGCCCGCACAGCAATCCAGCGTCGTCCGGGGCCTCCACCAATGCATCGCGGTAGCTGGCAACATGACCGACGTGATCGCCTTGCTGCCAGAGCAGGCGGCTGAGCGAATCGTGCAGATCGGCATCGCTGGGGGTCAGCGCGATGGCGCACCGATAGGCGGCGGCCGCGTCTGCCACCCGTCCCAGATCCTGCAGGCAATGGCCGCGGTTATAATGAATGCGCGGATCGTCGGGGGATAGTGCGGCGCTGCGATCGAACAGCGGCAGAGCTTCTTCGGGGCGCCCCACGAGCCGCAGCGCGACGGCCAGATTGTGCAACCAAGGGCCGTGATCCGGCCGAAGCGCCAGGGCGCTGCCATAGGCCATGACCGCCTGCGCCTGATCGCCCATCGCAGCAAGTGCCTGGCCCAGCACGGCCCAAGCGCGGGCCGAGCCAGGCTGCGCGCGCACCAGGGCCGCCATATGCCCCGCCGCTTGCGATGCCCTGCCGAGCGCGATCAGCGCGAGCGCACGGTTGATATCGGCATCGGCATAATCGGGCTCGAGCGCGAGCGCCTTGCCATAGGCCTCCAGCGCTGCTTCCTGCTGGCCCGTCGCCGTACAGGCATTGCCCAGATTGTTGAGAACATGGGGCTGGCGCGGCTCGATGGCCAGCGATTGCCGGAACAAGGCGATTGCCGCAGGCTGGTCGCCCCGCTGGCGCGCCAGCATGCCGAGCAGTTGCAGCACGTCGGGGTCGCGAGGCGCTGTCGTGCGCAGATGCTCGAGCAGGGCCTGTGCCTCTTCGAGCCTGCCGGACCGCGCCGATGCCATGGCCCGCGCAAGCGCATTAGGGTCGGCACGCGATGATCGTGTCTGTTGCAAACTCGTTTCCGCCGCTGCTTGCCCTGGCATCTCGGGTCGTGCGAGCAGGAACAGCAGCTTTGATCGCGCCGGTCAACGGCTTCGCAGCAAGAATCACATGCAAATGCACATGATTCGGACGGCCGCGGGTCGCGGCCGAACCGAGCGGTGGCTATTCGATCGGCAGCTTGCTGAGATTATCGCTGATCTTCTTGAGTGTCCGAAGCAGGTGCGCGATGTCGCGGTTGCTGATGCCCACCATCGCGCGCGAGAATTGGCGTCCTACGATCGGGGTCAGCTTGCGCAGCGTCTGCTGGCCGGCGGGGGTCAGCGTGACTTCGGTAATCCGGTTGTCTTCGGGATTGGGCTCGGTCGAGACGAGCCCCTGTTCGACCATGCGGTCGATGATCCGGCTGATCGTCGATCTTTTGGTGAGCGCCGCCTCGGCAATCGCCCCGATGCTGGCGGGCTGCTGTTCGCGCAATACTGTCATCACGCGATAGATAGGCTTGGACACGCCATGCTTGTGCAGCACCTTGTCCATGTCTTCGTGATATTTGAAATCGGCATGCGCTATCAGATAGAAGGGCGAGTTTTCCAGGCGGAATGTCGGGTTGCTCGGGTCATATTCGCCGCGATTTTCCACCTGCTCCCCTTCCTGACGTACCGTTGCTGCTGCCGAGCTTGCGTTCATGTTTTCTCAAAAGCCTCGATTGATCAAGCGGTTCCATCGCAACGGACCGCCAAGGGGATCGAACTAGCCGAATACATGTGTATTTGCACTGAGTTATGACAGCCGTGTGGAAGAAAATGCCTGTCGCTGCCAATAGTTTTGTTGCTGGCAGGGCGGCTGCAGCCCCAATGCTGCAAGCCGTTCACGCCCCTTGGGCCGGAGCGATCGTGAACCGCTGCATCCTCGGTCGGTGTCAGCGGGACGAGTCCGCGCAATAAAATTGACAAAAATTGTGTGAAGTTGAATATATCTGCGGTGAAGTGCGGGGCAGGCGACAGGTTCTGACCCAGCAGGCTGGAGGAGATGCGCATGGCGTTCGGACGGTGGGGACTGGGTTTTGGCGCTGCAGCGGTGCTGCTGGCTGTGGCGACGCCTGCAACCGCGCAGGAAGCCCGCCAGCGCTGGGAACAGCTGTGCCAGATTCGCAAGGACAAGCTCGACCTGATTCTGCCCGAAGCGATGCGCGAAAACCGAATCGACATGTGGATCGTCGCCTCGCGCGAAGGGCATGACGATCCCAATGCGATGCTGCTGGGCGGCGGCTATGTTGGCGATATCGGCTATTATGTGTTCACCGATCGCGGCGAGGGGCGGATCGAGCGGGCCGCGTTCGGCATCGGCGGTGCGGCCTTCGATCAGTGTCCGCTCTATGACCTGCGCAAGTCGCCCGCGGACCTCAAGGCATTCATCGCCGAGCGCAATCCGACGCGGATCGGCGTCAATATCGCCTCCGAAATCGGTACGGCGGACGGTCTCAGCTATTCGCTTCACCAGAAGCTCGTCGAGACACTGGGGCCGGAACTGGCGCAGCGGCTCGTCCCGGCGGAAAAGCTCGTGTCCGATTTCCGCTCGCGCCATGCCGCCAGCGAAATCGCGGCCTTTGCCCGCGCGGGCGAATTCTCGCGCACCATTGCCGAGCGCGCGCTCTCGAACGAGGTGATCACGCCGGGCAAGACCACCACGGGCGAGGTCGCCTGGTGGATGATGGAGGAACTGCACAAGCAGGGCCTGGGCAACAGCTTCGGCATCCCCAGCATCTACATTCTTGGCCCCGGTCCGCGCGGACCCGTTTCGGGCGATCATGTCATCCAGCATGGCGACCTGATCACGATGGACTGGGGGGTGAATTTCCTGACCGCCTATACCGACATGAAGCGCATGGCCTATGTGCTGAAGCCCGGCGAGAATGCGCCGCCCCCCGGTGTCCAGCGCGCCTTCGACAAGGCGCGCGAGATCCGCCAGATGATCCTCGAGGTGATCCGCCCCGGCGTCACCGCAGGCGATGCACTGGCCGCAGTGAACCGGCGCGTGGCCGAGACCCCTGGGCTCGCACTCGGCAAATATGACGATCCAGTGGCCGATCCCAAGGTGTCCGATGTGGTGATTGGCAGCCATTCGGTGGGCGATCTGGGGCACGGATCGGGCCCGTCGATGGCCGAATTCAATCCGCTGCGGATGACCTATGCGCTGCGGCCCGGCAATTTCCTGTCGATCGAGCTGTTTCTCTACACGCCCGTACCCGAATGGGGCACGCGCAAGATCAAGATTCCGCTCGAGGACAATGGCATGGTGACCGAGCGCGGCTTCGAATGGACGGCGCCGCCGAACAATCGCATCCTGTTGATCAAGTGAAGCGACCGCGCGCACGGGGCTTTTGCGACGACGTGCCCACCGCCGTTCTGCGTGCGCAGCCGCGGGCCGCTTGCGAACCGCCGGACCGGAATATCGCTTTGGGGGAAGTTAAAGCTTGAAATGTTACATATCACGCAATTATGCATATGTCTGCACAGCAGCGGAGAGCAAGAATGAAATGGCCGGCACAGCGCCTCGCATCGGGATCGAAGAAGAGCTTCGGCATGTACGACGAGGCTGCGAAACTCGACGCTGCGGGGGTTGATCTCATCCATCTGGAATTCGGGCGGCCGCATGCCGATACGCCCGACCATATCAAGCAGGCGACCAAGGCCGCGCTCGACGCTGGCATAGTCCATTATGGCGATTTTCGCGGCACGCTCTCCTTCCGCCAGGCGCTGGTGAAGAAACTGCGCGATTTCAACAAGCTCGATTACGGCGTCGATGAGGTGCTGGTGACCAACGGGCTCACCCATGCCTCGTTTGCAGCGTTCATGGCCGCGATCGATCCGGGCGACGAGGTGATCCTGCTCGATCCCTATTATCCGCAGCATATCGGCAAGACCCAGCTTGCAGGCGGCAAGGTGGTGATCGCGCATCTCGACAAGGCCAACGGCTTTGCCATTACGAAAGAGGCGATCGCCGCCAAGATTACCGGCAGGACGCGGATGATCGTGCTGATCAACCCGGCCAATCCTACGGGGCGCGTCTATACGCGCGAAGAGCTTCAGCATGTCGCCGATCTGGCGATCGAGCATGACCTGCTCGTGCTTTCGGACGAGGTGTACGAATACATCACCTATGACGGGGCGGAGCATATCAGCATCGCCAGCCTGCCGGGCATGCGCGAGCGGACAATTACCTGCTTCGCTTTCACCAAGGCCTATTCGATGGATGGCTGGCGCGTGGGCTATGTGACCGCCGATGCGCGGCTGATGCCCGCGATTCTGACCATCGCGATGACCGACGTCACCCATGTCAACGTGTTCGTGCAGGAAGGTGCGCGCGCAGCTATCGAAGGGCCGCAGGAGCCGATGCTGGCGATGGTCGAGGCCGATCGGCGCAAGCGCGAAATCGTCGTGCAGGCGCTGAACCAGATGCCCGGCGTTACCTGCGCCGCGCCTGAGGCCACCATCTACGCCTTTCCCGATATCACCGGCACGGGCCGCAGCTCGCAGGATATCGCGATGGCGATCCTGCAGGAAGCGCATGTCGTGGTCGAGGCGGGAAGCTTTTACGGACCCGGCGGGGAAGGCCATCTGCGCGTCTGTTTCGGGTCCGAATCCGAGGCACGCATCGTCGAGGCGATGGAGCGCCTGGGGCGCTTCTTCAACGCACTTTAAGTCATCGTCATAACAGGGAGAGACAGGATGAAGCGGAACTGGCGTCACTGGGCTGCGCTGCTGGCGCTCCCGCTTCTGGCTCCGGTTGTCGCGCAGCCGGTCGCCGCGCAGACCGAGCAGCCCGCATCGGGCTATGCCGCGCTGCTGGCGCTCTACGACGAATTTCGCACGCTGACGGTGCCCGAAATGACGCGCGGCGTGCCCGACTATACACCCGCTGCGATGCAGCGCCAGGCCGAGCGCCTGGCGGGCTTGCAGCAGCGGCTGCGCGCCATCGATGACAGCACCTGGCCCATCGCCGAGCGGGTCGATTACATGGTCGTGCTCGCGGAAATGCGCGGTATGGAATTCCAGCACCGCGTCATGCAGCCGTGGAGGCGCGATCCGGCCTTTTACAGCACGACCAATCTGGGTTTCGGCCCGAAGATGCACGGGGCGTTCGGCATTCCCGAGCTTCCGCTCAACGGCGACGCACTGGCGCGGTTCAAGGCCAGCCTCGAGGCGGTGCCTGCGGCGCTCCGCCAGGCGCGTATCAACCTGACCGATCCGCGCGGCGACCTCGCCCGGCTCGCCATCGTGCAGAAACAGGTCGAGATCAACGTCTTTGCCGAACTTGCCGCGCACGCGGCCAAAGTGCAGCCCGAACTCGTGCAACCGGCGAAGCGGGCGCAGGCGGCGGCAGCGGAGTTCAAGGCCTGGCTTGAATCGATCGAGGCGGGGCTTCCGGCGCATGGCGGGGTCGGCAAGGAAAATTACGCCTGGTATCTCAAGAACGTCCTGCTGCTCCCCTATACGCCTGAAGAGGTCGAGACGATCGGCGAACGCGAATATCAGCGCCAGGTCGCGTTCCTCAAGATCGAGGAGCATCGCAACCGCGCCATCCCGATGCCCGAACCGGTGACGACGCGCGCCGCGTTCGATGCCAAGCGCAAGGCCGAGGATGAGCATCTGCTCAAGCAGTTGCGCGACGGCCAGTGGGTGACGATCCCCGATTATGTGCAGCACGATCCCGAAGAGGGGCCCTATGTGTTCCCGTTCGAGCGCGATCCTTCCAAGCCCGGCCTGTTCGACCCGCCGCTCAACCTGCATTTCTTCTTCCAGGCCGAATTTCGCGATGGCCTGCCGCTGCGGGCGCACAATCTGCCGGGGCACATGTTCGATGGTTTGCAAGCCGCGCGGGATACGCGTCCCGTACGCGGCAAGCCGCGACTGTTCTTCGTCAACGGGCTGCGCAACGAGGGCTGGGCCTTCTATCTGGAAGAGATGATCCTGCAGGCGGGCATGCTCGAGGATCGGCCCAAGACGCGCGAAATCGACTATATCCTGGGCGCCAAGCGCGCGGCGCGCGTGGTTCCTGAAATCCGCATGCAGGCCAATGAATGGACCTGGAAACAGGCGAATGAATCGCTGATCGCGCGCACGCCGAAATGGATGAAGCCGGGCGATGCGGTTGCGCAGTTCGATATCGAGCTGTACTTGCGCCAGCCCGGCTATGGCATCGGCTATTACATGGGCAAGGTGGAGCTGGAAAAGCTGCTCGCCGAGGTTGCGATGCAGCAGGGCGAGGCCTTCGACATCAAGGCGTTTCACGACCGTTTCCGCGCTGCGGGATCGATCCCGATCTCGCTGATCCGCTGGGAGATGACGGGCCGTGACGACGAGGTCCGGACGATGCGCTGACGCACCGCGTCCTGCTCAGGCCAGCGGCAGCCAGACCTCGAAGCTGCTGCCTTCGCCCGGCGCGCTGCGCGTGAGCAGGATGCGCCCGCCATGGAGTTCGACGAGCTGCTTGACGAGCGCCAGGCCGATCCCGAGGCCTTCCTGGTTCATCCGGCCATCGGGGGCGACCTGCGCGAAAATGTCGAAAATCCGTCCCTGCTGTTCCGGAGCGATGCCGATACCGTTATCGGTGATCTCGATCTTGGCCCAACGATCCTCTGACCTCAGGCTGACGCGAATATTACCGCCATTGGGGGTGTAGCGCGCGGCGTTGCTGATGAGGTTGCCCACGATCTGGGTGACGCGCGCGTGGTCGCCGCGCAGCCTGACCGGGTCATCGGGCAGTGCAAGGTGCAGGCGGTGCTCCGCCGAATCGATGATCGGCTGTACCGTTTCGATGGCAAAGCCGATGACGTCCTGCAGCAGCAGCTCTTCGTGCCGCAGCGAGATCTTGCCCTGCTCGATGCGCGAGATATCGAGCAGATCCTCGACCAGCCGGGTCATGTGGCCGAGGCTGCGGTTCATCGCGCTGCGGATTTCGGGAACCGCGTCGGTGCCTTCGCGCCGCTCGAGCAGCCTCAGCCCCGCGACCAGCGCCATGATCGGGTTGCGCAGCTCGTGCGCGAGCACCGCGAGAAAGCGGTTTTTCTGTGCGTCGGCCACCTGCAGTTCGAGCCCCATCGCAGCAAGGCTGTCGCGCTGCTTTGCGATCTGGCGCCGTTGATTGTAGAGCTCAAAGAAGACGTTGGCCTTGGAGCGCAGGATATCGGGCTCAATCGGCTTCTGGATGAAGTCGACCGCGCCCGCCTCATAGCCGCGGAACCGCCGCGCGGTGTCGCCGCTGCCGGCGGTGACGAAGATGATCGGCACATGGCGCGAACGCTCGCTGCCGCGCATCAACTCGGCCAGCTCGAACCCGTCCATGCCCGGCATCTGCACGTCGAGCAGCGCCAGCGCATAGTCGTGGACCAGCAGCAGTTCGAGCGCCTCTTCGCCGCTCGATGCCTTGTGGCACTCCAGACCATCGGATTTGAGCAACGCTTCGAGCGCGACAAGATTTTCCGGCAGGTCGTCGACCAGCAGGCATTTGACGGGATCGTTGCTGGTGTTCATGCCGCAGCCCAATCGCGCAACTGGCGGACGATATGGGCAAAATGCATCGCCTGAGCCGACGGGCAGGCGGCGAGCGCGGCGGACGGCATGGTCGAAACCTCGGCAGTGGCCGGGTCCTCGACCAGCGCGATCCCGCCCGCTGCGCCCACCGCCCTCAGGCCATCGGCACCGTCATGGTTTGCGCCGGTCAGCACGATGCCGGTCAGCGACGGGCCATAGGCATCGGCGGCGGATTCGAACAGGACGTCGATCGCCGGGCGCGAATGGTTGACCGGTTCTTCCGACGACAGCGCGAGCGTTCCGCCCTCCTCGACCAGCAGGTGGTAATCCGCAGGTGCAAAATAGATCGTGCCCCCCATCGCCTGTTCCTTGTCCTCGGCTTCCTTGACCTGAAGTGCGCATTTGGCGGCCAGCAGCTGGACCAGGGCATTGTCCCGGCGCGGCGGGACATGAACGACAACGAAAATGGGGCAGGGAAAGTTTCCCGGCAAGGCCGGAAGAATCTGCGACAGCGCCTGCACGCCGCCCGCCGATGCACCGATCACCACCGCCTTGCCGGTCATGCCAGGCTCCGCTGGTAGATTTTCTCTTCAGCGACGAACTCGCCGAACGCACCAGCATGCTCGCTGAAGCGCAGGCTCTCCTTCGAGCCCAACCCGAGAAATCCGCGCCGCGCAAGCGAGTCCTTGAACAGCCCGATCGCCCGGTTCTGCAACTCGCGGTTGAAATAGATCAGCACGTTGCGGCACGAAATCAGGTGCATCTCGCCGAACACGCTGTCGGTGACCAGGCTGTGATCGGAAAACACGACCTGATTGCGCAGCGACTTGTCGAACACCGCGCGGCCATAATCGGCGGTATAATATTCGGACAGCGAGGTCAGGCCGCCCGCCTTCTGGTGGTTTTCGGTGAACAGCCGGATTTGTTCGAGCGGATAGACCCCGGCCTCGGCGGCCTTCAACGCATTGGGGTTGATGTCGGTCGCATAGAACATCGTCTTGTGCGCGAGACCTTCCTCGCGAAACAGGATCGACAGCGAATAAAGCTCCTCGCCATTGCTGCATCCGGCCACCCAGACCTTGAGCGAAGCATAGGTGCGCAGATGCGGGATTACCTTTTCGCGCAGCGCACGGAAATAGGAGGGGTCGCGGAACATCTCGCTGACCTGCACCGTGAGATAGTTCAGCAAGCGTGGCAGCATGGTGCGGTCATGCAGCACATCCGACTGCATCGCCGATATGCTGTCATAGCCCAATTGCTTGCGCGCATGCAGCAGCCGCCGCTTCAGTGAGGCGCGCGCATAATTGCGGAAGTCGTAATGATAGTGCTGGTATACCGCCTCGAGCAGCAGCTCGATCTCGATATCCTCGATATTCTCGGCCATCAGCGCGGCATCCACACGCGCACCAGAGACAGCAGCTTGTCGACATCGATGGGCTTGGCCATATAATCGTTTGCGCCGGCATCCAGGCAGTTCTGCTGATCGTCCGGCATGGCCTTGGCGGTGAGCATGATGATCGGCAGCTTCGCCCATTTCGCTTCGCTGCGGATCGTGCGCGCGGCGGTCAGCCCGTCCATTACCGGCATCATCACATCCATCAGCACCAGGTCGATCGCCTTGTCGGGATCCTCGCCCGCCGCTTCCAGCGCGGTGATCGCCTCCTGGCCGTTGCGCGCGATCTGCGTCACGACGCCCCGGGGTTCGAGCACGCTGGTCAATGAATAGACGTTGCGCACGTCATCCTCGACAATGAGGATGCGACGCCCCTCGAGCGCGGCGTCCCGGTGGCGGGCCTTCTCGATCATCTTGCGCTGTTCTGGCGGCAGATCGGCGACCACCTGGTGCAGGAACAGCGACACCTCGTCGAGCAGGCGCTCGGGGGACTTGGCGCCCTTGATGATGATCGAGCTCGAATAGCGCCGCAGCCGCTGCTCCTCGTCTGCCGTCAGCTCGCGCCCGGTATAGACGATCACCGGCGGGAAGGCATGGGCCTCGTCGGCGCTCAGTTCCTCGAGCACGGCAAAGCCTGAGGCATCGGGCAGCGACAGGTCGAGCACGACGCAGTCGAACGTCTCGTTGCGCAACCGCTCGAGGCAATCGGCGGCGGTGCCGACGCCCACGGTCTCGACATCCTGCGACTTGAGCAGCTGGCCGACCGCTTCGCGCTGCACGGCGTCGTCCTCGACAATCAGCACGCGGCGCATGCGCGAGGCAAGCTTGGCCTGAAGCGTCGCCAGCACTTCGGCCAGCTGGTCGCGCCGCGCCGGCTTGCCCAGAAAACCGACGGCGCCGAGCGCCAGTGCCGTCGGGCCCTGATCGGCGCCCGAGATGACGTGGATCGGGATGTGCCGCGTCTCGTCCCTGTGCTTGAGCTGGTCGAGCACGGTGAGGCCCGACTGGTCGGGCAGGCCGATATCGAGCACGATCGCGTGCGGGCGGTACTCGCCAGCAAGCGCGATCGCCTCCTGCGCGGTGCTGGCGACGATGCACTGGAAGCCCATTTCGCGCGAGAGGTCGCAAACGATGCCGGCAAAGGTCGCGTCGTCCTCGATCACCAGCAGCAGCTGTTTGCCTTCGGTCAGCGCAGCGCGGTCATCGGCAGCGACGCTCGGGACTGCGGCGGCGGGCCTTGCTGCGCGCGGCTTCGGAGCAGGGGCGGGCGAGGGCAGGGCGGGCGCTGCGACGGGTGCGAGCTGTCGCGCGGGCACCATCGCGGCGTCGTAGATGACGGGAATGGTGAGCGTGAAGCAGCTGCCTTCGCCGACCTTGCTTTCCAGGCTGATCTTGCCGCCGAGCAACCGCGCCAGCTCGCGCGAAATGGAGAGACCCAGCCCGGTGCCGCCATATTTGCGGCTGATCGTGCCATCGGCCTGCTGGAAGGCCTCGAAAATGCTGGCCTGCTGCTCCTTGGCGATACCGATGCCGGTATCGGCGACCTTGATCGCCAACCGGTCCTCGCCCACGGGGGAGAAGCTCAGCCGCACGCTGCCGCGCTCGGTGAACTTCAGCGCGTTCGACAGCAGGTTCTTGAGCACCTGCTCGAGCCGCATCCGGTCGGTCTCGATCGTCACAGGGCAATTCGCATCGCGCTCGATCTCGAGCGCCAGACCCCGCTCGTCAGCAATGGGCTGGAAGACCTTCTGCATGTCGTTCGCCAGCCGCTCGGTCAGCACGGACGCAGGCTGGATCTCGATATGGCCTGCCTCGATCTTCGACAGGTCTAGAATGTCGTTGATCAGCACCAGCAGGTCGTTGCCCGCCGAATAGATGGTGCGCGCGAACTTGACCTGTTCCTCGGACAGACGCCCGTCGGGATTGTCGGCGAGCAGCTTCGACAGGATCAGCAGCGAGTTGAGCGGCGTGCGCAGCTCGTGGCTCATGTTCGCGAGGAAATCGGACTTGTACTGGCTTGCCTGTTCGAGCTCGCGCGCCTTCAACTGCAGCGCCGCCGAGGCGCGTTCGAGGTCGTCGCGCTGCGTTTCCAGCGCCTGCGCCTGTTCCTCGAGCTGGCTGTTGGTCTGTTCGAGCTCGACCTGCTGCAATTCGAGCCGCGCCTGCGTTTCGCGCAGCGCATTGCCCTGTTCCTCGAGCTCCTCGTTCGAAACGCGCAGCTCCTCGCTCTGCGCCTGCAGCTCGCCCGCCTGGCGTTGAGTCTCCTCCAGCGCATCCTGCAACCGGGTGCGGAACCGGGCGGAGCGCAGGGCAATACCGATCGATCCGCTCGACTGTTCGAGCAGCTCGAGCACCAGTTCGTCCACGGGCTCGAAAAAGCCGAGTTCGATGACGCCGTTGACGCGGTCGTCGGCCTTGGTCGGGGCGATCACGAGATGGCGCGGCACGTCGCTGCCAAGTGCCGAACCGATCGAGAGATAGCCCTGCGGAATATCGTTCAGCACGATCAGCTGACCATCGACCGCCGCCTTGCCGAGCAGGCCCTCGTTCAACGCAAAGCTGACAGGAACATCCGCTCCCTGTGCGACGCCGAGCATGCTGGCGCGATTGAAGCTCCCGCCTTCGCCCTTGAACAGCGCGGCCGCCCTGCTTCCGGTCTTGTCGGAAAGAAAGGCGAGAATGGCTGCGGCCAGGTCCTCGATCGACTTGTCCCCCATCATCGCGGCGGAGAGGTCGACCTGCGCCTGTTGCAGCCATTGCTGGCGTGCGCGCTGCCGCATGCTGTGTGCCATCAGCAGGAAGATGGCGATGGTCAGCGCAATGCCGGTCGCGCTCGTCACCACCGCGCTGACAATGGCGGTGTTCGAGGCAGCGGCCATCTGATCGATATTGGATTGGCGCTTGCGCAACTCTTCGCGCGACATGCTGGCGATTTGTGCACGAATGGCGTCCATCGCTGCCTTGCCACGGTCCGAATCCAGCGCAGCCAGCGCTGCATCCAGGCCCTGGTCGCGCCGCAGCCGGATCGTCGCATCAAGTTCGCGCAGCTTCTGCTCGACGTTCAGCTCGAGCTGAGCAATATTCTCTTCCTGCACGGGATCGCCCTGCATCAAGGCGGGCAGCACTTCCAGCTTGGCACGTGCCAGCGCAGCGCCCTCGACATAGGGTTCGAGATAGGCCTCGCGACCGGTCAGCAGATAGCCGCGCTGCCCCGTTTCGGCGTCCAGCGTCGCGGACAGCATGTCGTCGAGCGCATTCAGTACCGTATGCGTCTTGCGGATCGCATTGTCACTCGCGCGCATGTTGGCGATGTTAAGATAGGCAATACCCGCGCTGAGCACGAAAAAGATGATGCCTGCGATCAGGCCGACGACCGCCCAGCGGTTCGCGGGGCCACTGGCGCGGGGAACGTTCCGGTTGGTCATGACGGCAGGGTGTCTCGCAGGGAAAGGCAGTGACCAGGGTCTAGCGTATTGAAATTGCTTTGTCCAAAAGCGTCACCCGGCAGGCACGCGGGTGGCGATCAGTCCGGCATGGCCGCCAGTACCCGGTCGGGCGTCATCGGGTAATCGAACACGCGCGCGCCGCAGGCGTTATAGATCGCGTTGGCGATCGCCGCCGCCCCGCCGCACATGCCGAGTTCGCCGATGCCCTTGGCCTGGATGATGCTGGCTGCGGCATCGCGCTCCTCGACCAGCAAAACCTCGAGATCCGGGACATCGCGGTGCACCGGAACATGATATTCGGCGAGATCGCGGTTGACGAGATGCCCGTCGCGCGGATCGAATTCGAGCGCCTCGGTCAGCGCCATGCCGATGCTCCAGGTGATGCCGCCCAGGCATTGCGAGCGGGCGGTCTTGGCGTTGAGCACCCGGCCGAAGCCGAACGCGCCGAGCATCCGGTTCACCCGGGTTTCGCCGGTATAGTGGTTGACCCGCACTTCAGCAAAGAACGCGCCGAAGCCCGAAGCAAGATAATCGTCGGTGATCTTGCCGGGCTCGTAATGGCCTTCGCGCACCAGATCCTTGCCGCCGAGCAGTTCGGTCAGCGGCGTACCGTTGCCCGCTTTCGCATCGGCGAGCACCAAAGCGGCCTCGTCAATGCCGAGGGTGTCGGCCAGCGCCTCGCGGATCGCCATGCACGCGACATAGACGGCAGAGCCTATCGACGGTGCCCCCCAACTGCCGCCAGAACCCGGGCCACGCGGATGGTTGCTGTCGCCGAGGTCAACGAGCACCTGGTCGGGTCGCAGTCCCAGCATCTCGCCTGCGATCTGCGCGACGATGGTATAGGTCCCGGTGCCGATATCGGTCATGTCGGTCTCGACCAGCGCGGTGCCATCGGCCTTGAGCGTGACGCGGGCCTTGGCTTCGGCGACATTGTGCACGCGCGCGGCGCTCGCCATGCCGGTGCCGATCCACCATTCGCCCTCGCGTCGCAGGCGGGGCTTGCGCGGACCGCTGTCCCAGCCAAAGGCCGCGGAACCCTGGCGCAGGCAGTCGGCCAGCTTGTGCGACGAGAAGGGCAGGCCCTGTTCGGGGTCCTTGTCGGGAATGTTGCGCAAGCGCAGCTCGACCGGATCGATCCCGGCACGCTCGGCGAGTACGTCCATCGCAGCCTCGAGCGCGGGCATGCCCACCGCCTCGCCCGGCGCGCGGACCGAGCCTGCGGTCATGCGGTGGACGCGCGCGAGTTTCAGCATCAGCTCGCGATTCTCGCCCGGATAGAGGAAATGCGAGGATTGCAGCACCGGCTCGGCAAACTCCTCTCCGGGCAGGTTGGAGACCAGCGCCTCATGGCCGAAACCGGTGAGGCGACCATCGTTATCGCAGGCAAGGCGCAGCCGTTGCGTGGTTTCCGACCGCCGCATGATCCCCTGAAAGACCTGCTGACGCGACATGACGACACGCACGGGACGATCGATCTGCATCGCGGCAATCGATGCAGCGACGACTTCCTCGCTGATCCCGAGCTTCGAGCCGAAACCGCCGCCGACATAGCGTGAGATCAGCCGGATCCTGTCCTCGGGCAGGTCGAGCGCATCGGACAGTTCGGTGATGTTGTAGTTGAGCATCTGCAACGAGGCATGCACGGTCAAGCGTTCGCCGTCCCATTGCGCGATTGCGGCATGCGGTTCCATAGCCGCCGAGGCATGGCCCTTGGTGGTATAGGTGACATCGACCGCGAAGGCGGCCTCGGACATCGCCTTGTCGAGATTGCCCTCGCGGACGGTCTCGTCTTCCTGTTCTTCGGCAAGGCTGGCGTCGGCTTCGACGGGCGCTGCCTCGTCGGGCTTGTATTCGACGACCAGATGCCTGGCCGCATCGCGCGCCTGCTCGAAGCTCTCTGCGACGACCAAGGCCAGCGGCTGACCCCAATAGCAGATCGTCCGCGGCTTCTGCTGCGGTGCCTCGTTGGCGGTCCCCTGGGCGGGCCGGGTGGTGAGGCGCTCGTCATCGATCACCGCGATCACGCCGGGCATGGCGAGCGCGCTTTCGGCGTCGATCCGCACGACGCTGCCCCGGGTAATGGTCGCGGTCACGAGCACGCCTTCGGCGCAGCCCTCGACCGGATATTCCGCGGCATAAGGCGCGGTGCCAGTGACCTTGGCCAGCCCCTCGATCCGCGAGACGGGCTTGCCGATCACGCCCTGGCGCATCGTGTCAAGCCGGTTGTCGGTCGCGGGCTTGTCCTGCTTCACATGCACGCTCATGCCGCCTTCTCCACCGCTTCGGCCAGCACCGCGTGCAACGTGCGCCGGGCGAGCGGAATCTTGAAATCATTGTCGCCGTGGCCTTCTGCCCCTTCGAGCAGCAGATCGGCGGCCTGGTCGAACAGCTCGGGCGAGGGGGCCGCGCCGACGAGCAGTTCGCCGATGCGCGGGTCGTGCCACGGCTTGTGCGCAAGGCCACCAAAGGCGAGATCGGCGCGCGTGAACTTGCCGCCGCCCATCGCGATCACGGCGGCAATCGACACCAGCGCAAAGGCATAGGACGACCGTTCGCGCACCTTGCGATAAAGCTGCTTCGCTTCCACCGGCGGGGGCAGGGTGACCGCGATGATCACCTCACCTGCCTCCACCACGTTATCACGCCAGGGGGTGTCTCCAGGCAGGCAGTGGAAATCGCGCACCGGGACCGTCCGTTCCGCGCCGTCGGCCGTTGCGATCACGACCATGGCATCCAGGGCCGTCATCGCGACAGCCATATCGCCGGGATAGGTCGCGATGCACTCGTCGCTGGTGCCGAGCACCGCGTGCAGCTTGTTCACCCCGCCGATCGCGCCGCAGCCGCTGCCCGGATCGCGCTTGTTGCAGGGCTGGTCGATGTTCATGAAATAATAGCAGCGGGTGCGCTGGCACAGATTGCCGCCGGTCGTCGCCTTGTTGCGCAGCTGCTGGGTCGCGCCAGCGAGGATCGCGCGCGCGAGCACCGGATAATCGGCGCGGACGCGCGGATGCACGGCAGTGGCGGTGTTGGTCGCCAGCGCGCCGATGCGCAGGCCTCCACCGGGCGTATCCTGAATGCCGTCGAGCCCGATCCGCCCGATATCGCCAAGCTGCGAAGGCGTCGCCACCTGCAGCTTCATCATGTCGAGCAGGTTGGTGCCGCCCGCGATCAGCATCGCCTCGGGCAGCGCAGCGATTGTGGAGGCATCGCTGAGCGAATGCGCGCGCTGGTACTGGAACGGCCTCATGCGGCGGACTCCGATGCGGCGACGTCGCGGATGGCGGCGACGATGTTCGCATAGGCGCCGCATCGACACAGATTGCCGCTCATCCGCTCGCGAATTTCCTCGCCGCTCGGCTCGAACGGGCCGTCGAGCGTCTTGCTGGCATCGCTCGGCCAGCCATTGGCGATCTCATCGAGCATGGCCGTCGCCGAACAGATCTGCCCCGGCGTGCAATAACCGCACTGGAAGCCGTCATGCTCGACAAAGGCGCGTTGCAGCGGCGAAGGCTCGTCCGCAATGCCCAGGCCCTCGATGGTGGTGACCTGATGGCCTTCGTGCATCGCCGCAAGTGTCAGGCAGCTGTTGATGCGCAGACCGTTGACGATCACCGTGCACGCGCCGCACTGGCCGTGGTCGCAACCCTTTTTGGTGCCGGTCAGCCCCAGATCGTTGCGCAGAAAATCGAGCAGCGTGACACGCGGGTCTTCGGGCAACGGGTAGGGCGATCCGTTGACGATCAGTTCATCGGGCATTCAGGACTCCTTGCGAAATCCCAAGCCCCGAACGCCGCGATGGTTCCCTGCGATGGCGGAATTGATTGCTATTGGCGCTGGTCGGTTTCCCGGTCGACTTCAGGCCGACCAGTATTTCCGGCTCGCGATCGCGGCTCCCTCGGACAATGCCGCCAGCTTGGCCCAGACAATCTCGGGATCGAGGCTGTTGCTCCCCGCATGGACCGAAAAGCCGCAATCGACCCCGGCCATCACCCGCTCGCGGCCAAGCAGATCGGCATAGCGCCCGATGCGCTGCGCGATGAGCTCCGGGTGCTCGATATAAGGGCTCTGTGGCTCGACCATGCCGGGGCACAGGATCTTGCCCTCGGGCAGGGGGTGCTCCTCGAAAAAGGCGAATTCATGCGCATGACGCGGGTTTGCGCCTTCGAGCAGCACCGTCTGCGGCTTCGCGCTCCAGACGATGTCGGCAATCTCGCCCAGCGCCACGTCGCAATGGTGCGGCCCGGGATAATTGCCCCAGCACAGATGCATGCGCAGTTGCTCCGCCGGAATGTTCTGCAGCGCATGGTTGAGCGCTGCGACATTCATCCCGATGCGCTTGCGGAAATCCTCGAGGCTCAGATGGGTGAACTGGACATGGCGGCCCATGGCAAGGTCGGGGCAATCGACCTGCAGGGTGATCCCGGCAGCGGCGATGGTCTCATATTCGTGGCGTAGCCCTTCGGCGAGCGCGAAGACATAGTCCTCGTCGCTGGCATAAAATTGGTTGGGAAAGAACAGCGCGGTGACGCCCGGCGACGCTGCGGACATGAAGGTGGCGTGGCCGTTGGCGAGCCGCTGCAGCCGCTCGGCATCGATGCGCGGCGCTTCCATGTCGATCACCGTGATCGGCGCGGTGCAGGCGGGGGCAGAGCGCTTCGCGCGGCCCTTGTTGCCGAACACCTGGTCCTTCGCGCCCGGAAAGGCCTCCAGATCGGCAAACTCGTACTGACCCGCTTCGCCGCCAAAGCCCGAAAGCCGGTGCTTGATATAGGTGGCATAGCTGGGCTTGGACTGCTCGCCGTCGTTGACGATGCTGACCCCCGCCTCGATCTGGCGCTTGATGACATAGGCCGTGGCCTGCTCGACCGCGGCGTCGAAATCGGCTTCGGACACCGTCTCGCCGCCCTCGCGGGCGAAGACCAGATCGAGCAGGGCTTCGGGTCTGGGCAGGCTGCCGACATGGGTGGTGAGAAAGCGGTCGGGTGCGGTCATGGATGGGGACTCCGGAAGATCAATCGTTGATGGCATCGGGAACCGGCTGCAGGGGCCGGTTCAGGAAGGCCGCGAGCGCAGTGTTGTATTCGATCGGATGCGACAGGTTGCACAGGTGCCCGGCCTCGCGGATGAAGCGCGCCTGTCCCAGCGGTGCGGCGCGGGCGACGGCGCGGGTCACGTCGCGGCGCCAGGGCGTGTCCTGACATCCCGTCATGCCAAGAACCGGCATGCACAGCGCTGCCATCGCATCGAGCCGAGCCGACGGACCGGCAGGACCGGCAGCAAGGTCGCGGCCGTCATAATCGGCGAGCATGGCCGCACCGATCTCGGCCGCCTCGCCGGACAACCCGGCCATGAGTGGATGCTGTGCCCAGTGCCTTTTCATCGATGCGAGCATGCCCTGCCTGACCAGTTCGGCATATTCCGACAGCGGTATCTGGTCCGACGCATTGGCCTGATCGGGGATTCCGGCGAGCGAAATCCCTTGCAGCACCAGCGTTATGACCCGGTCTCGATGCTGCTGGGCATAGGTAATGGCCGTCGCGCCCGCCTGCGACATGCCGACGAGGTGGAATGCGGCCAGGCTCAGATGGTCGGCGAGCCGAGCGATGTCTTCGGTTTCGCGCATCCGGTCCGGGGGAGCGGTCGACTGGCCGAAACCGCGGCGATCGATCGCAACCAAGGTAAAGCGGTTGGCCAGCGCGCGCGCCTGCATCGTCCACATCCGCCGGTCGAGCGTCCAGCCATGCAGCAGGACAACCGTTGGACCCTGGCCGACCTTCTCGACGGCCAGCGTGCCGCCGTCCACCTGCAGCCATAGCGTCTCGCCGCCCAGCCTTGGTTCCGGCGGCGTCCTGGAATGGCTCGGGCCCAGCCTGCACACCGGGCCGTGCATCGATCAGGCCGCTTCGGCGCTGCGGAAGGTGTTGTTGTTGCTGTGGTCGCCGGCCAGCCAACGCGCCAGTTCGCTGCGGGCCTTGGCGCGGACCTGATCCTCGATCGCCAGCGCCTCGGGCGCGTCGCAGGTGAACTCGATGATCATGCCGTTGGGGTCCTTCACATAGACCGACCGGCAATAGCCGTGCTCGAGAATATAGGTCTGCGGTTCGACGATCCCGGCAGCGGCAATGCGGCGCTCCAGCTCGGCCTGCGCGTCGGGATCGACATGCAGCGCGATGTGATGGAAGGGCGATTCCGGGATGGGCGGGCTGAATTCGGCCTGGTCGTCCGCGTTGGCGAACTGGAAGAAGGCGAGCGCGCTGCCGTCCTTCATCGCGAAGAAGCAGTGGCAATAGGTGCGCTCCTTGCCGAACAGCTCGTCCTTCTCGCAATAGGTCGCGACCAGCGGAAAGCCCAGCACGTCCTCATAGAAAGCGCGCGTCGCCTCGAGATCGCGGGTGGTATAGGCGGTGTGGTGCAGGCGATTGACTAGCTGGCTCATGGCTTCCTCCTCATCTTGTGTTCACGCCGGTCGGCAGCCCCCTCAGGCCGTCAGTTTCAGCGCGATGCGGGCGACATGCTCGCCCTGAAAGCGGGCGCCTGCAAGTTCGTTTTCGGAAGGCAGGCGCGACCCGTCGCCCCCCGCGATCGTGCTTGCACCATAGGGTGTGCCGCCGCTGATCTCGGACATGATCGTGTTGCCGGCAAAGCTATAGGGCAGGCCGATGACGATCATGCCATGGTGCAGCAACGTGGTGTGGAACGAGGTGATCGTGGTTTCCTGTCCGCCATGCTGGCTGGCAGTCGAGACGAACACGCTGGCAGGCTTGCCGATCAGCGCGCCCCTGGCCCACAAGCCCCCAGTCTGGTCGAGAAAGTTGCGCATCTGCGCGGCCATGTTGCCGAAGCGGGTGGGCGTGCCGAAGATGATGCCGTCATAATCGGCCAGTTCTTCGGGACTTGCAAACGGGGCAGCCTGATCGACCTTCATGCCCGATCCTGCCGCCACCTCGTCGGGCACCAGTTCGGGCACGCGCTTGACGACGGCCTCGCAGCCCTCGACCGCATTCACCCCATCGGCCACGGCGCCTGCCATGATCTCGGTATGCCCATAGCCCGAATAATAGAGGATGAGGATGCGTGCCATGGATGCTTTCCCGTCGTTTCTAGGTCAGAACTTGTAGAGCGCCTCGATGCCGAAGACGCGCGGGCGGCCCTTGAATACGAAGCCGCCGGGCGAGAACTCGGCATTGTACCGCTCGTTAAACAGATTGTCCGAAAAGGCCGTCAGCGACCATGCGCCGCCATCGAGCGTGAGCCGTGCGTTGACCAGGTCGACCGGGCGGCGAACCGTGGAGTTCGGCACATCGAACCAGGTCTTGCCGGTGCGATTATAGTCGACGCGAATGCGGCCCTTGAGGTCGCTGTCACCCAGATTGGTCTCGTATTGCGTGCCCAGATTGATCGTATAACGCGAGATGAACGGCGCTTCGTTGCCGATCACGGTCGGATCGGGGAATTCCTTGATCTCGCTATAGGTGACGCCGAGCCCGAAATTGATGTCCCATCCGCGTGCCGGACGCAGCGTGCCATCGATCTCGAAGCCTTGGAGCCGCACCTCGGGGACATTGCCCAGATTTTGCGTCGAGTTGGCGGCGAGGAAGACGAAGAAATAGCCGTTTTCGGACTTGGTGGTGTAGGCGCTGGCGTTGAGCGTCAGCATCCGGTCGAACAGATTGGTCTTGACGCCGATCTCGAACGTATCGGCGACTTCCGCCTCGTAGATGTCCGCGACACCGACTACGCCCGTGCCCGCAGCGACTGCGCCGACGCCGGTCTGGTTGAACCCGCCCGAACGGAAGCCACGGCTGTAGCCGCCATAGATCGTGACGTTATCGACCGGCTTGTAGGTCAGCGTGACCTTGGGCTGCCATTCGTCGAACGTTTCGCGGCGCACTTCGCCGGTGCGTCCTGTGGGGAAGCCGGGGACAACGGGGATGAACGCGGTCGGGGTGAGGGTGCGGTTGCGACGGCGATCCTTGTCGTAACGCAGCGAGGCATCGACGCGGAAGGTCTCGGAAAACTCATAGCCGATATTGGCATAGACCGCCCAGGCGAAGTTGTTCTGCGAATCCGCCAGGAAGGTCGCCTGCGGGTTGCGCGGATCGGTGCTGGGGGTGCGGAACACCGGGAACACGCCCTGGCCGGTATCGACCATGTTGCCGGTCGAGATATAGCGGTTGGTATCGATGAAATAGCCGCCGAGCGACCAGGTGAACGCATTGTCGTCGTTCGACTGGATACGCAGGTCCTGGCTGATCGCCTCGACATCGAGAAACTGGCTCTGGTTGAGGTCGAAGCCGAACAGCGCGAAGAACAGCGACTCCTGGATCGGCAGGAAGTTGAACGCATCACCCGTGAGGATTTCGGACAGCGTGTCATAGGACGTCACCGAGGTGATCGAACCCCAGTCCGCCTTGTAGTCGATCTTGGCCGAGACGTTGTAGATGTCGCGGTCGTTCTGCCCGGCATTGTTGACGCGCACCGGCAGGCTGGTGTCGTTCACGTCGGCGACGATATTATAGTAGAGCGCCTGGGTGCGCAGCAGCGACATCGAAGCGCGCAGATCGACTGTCAGCTGGTCGGTCGGCGTCCAGAGCAGCTTGCCGCGCAGCGAGATATCCTCGAGCGGATCGGCATCCTCACCGAGGAAGGTGTTGGGGATATAGCCGTTGGTATCGCGATAGGCGCCCGACAGACGGAATTTCAGCGTGTCGCTGATCGGCCCGGAAATCCCGGCGCGCAGCGTGTAGCCGAAGCCATTGTCGATGCCGGCAAACACGCGGCCTTCGAACTGGTCGCTGGGCTGCTTGGTGTTGATGATGATCGCCCCGCCAATGGCGTTGCGCCCGTACAGACCGCCCTGGGGTCCTTTCAGGATTTCGATCTGTTCGATATCGAACAATTCCTGGCTGAACTGGGCAGCATTGACCTGCTGCACTCCGTCAACCACCACGGCGACCGAGGGCTCGGAATTGCGGTTCTGCGTGATCCCGCGAATGATGACGAACGCGTTGCCCGCGTTCTGCGTCTCGATAAGCTGGACGTTGGAAGTCAGGCCGATGAAATCGGCCGCCTTGTCGATGCCGGCCGTCTCGATGGTCTCGGCATTGAAGGCAGTGATGGCAGCCGGTGTGTCCTGCAGCGTTGAATCGCGGCGGAGCGCGGTAACCACGATCTCGCCTTCACCGGCCTCCTCGGTCACTTGATCCTGCGCGAAGACGGGTGTCGCCCCCAGCAGCGCGAGCGCGGAAACCGAACCTGTCAGCAGCAGCTTGTTCCAAATCGCGGGCATTACACCTGCTCCCCTCATCCAGTGGATCCCGCCGCTTTTTTTCTTGAGCCTTTGGGGCTTGTGCGGGCGAGTTATGCATCGGGTAAATTGTTCGTAAAACGAAGTCAAGTTCGATATGCGAAGTTTGCATGCGACAAGCGAAGCAGGCGTGCGGGCAGCGCGCTGGGTTGGTTGCAAGGCCAACGGTGCGGGGTGGGAAAGGTAGAGGAGTGCCCTTGCGGGCAGGGGATCAGTTCTGCTGCAGCGAGTGCATCAGCGTCGGCCAGCGCTGAAGCGCGCTGCCGATCTCGGCGGCGGCTTCGCGCAGCATGGGCAGACGGGTGCGGACGAGCTCGTCCTGCGAGATGCGCGTGGTCGATGTCGAACAGTTGATCGATGCGATCGCGTTGCGCTGCGCATCGAATACCGGCACCGCGACCGAGACGATGCCGTAATCGAGCTCGTCGAGCGCGGAATCATAGCCGGTCTCGCGCGCGCTCTGCAGGCGCTGTTCCAGGCCCTCGGGCGTCGTCACGGTCCGCTCGGTAAAACGCTGCAGGCTGACCGCCGCCTTGTAGCGGGCGATCACCGGCTCGGGCTGGAAGGCGAGCAGCACCTTGCCCAGCGACGTTGCATGAACGGGAAAGCGCGTGCCGACATTCGCGCCCAGCCGGATACGCCGGTTGGTCGAGACATGCGCGACATAGAGTATATCGGTGCCCGAGAGAACCGCCATCGACGAGCTGTCGCCGGTATCGTCGCGCAGTTTCTGCAGCGGCGGCAGCACCACCTGCTCGACATTCATCGACGAGAGATAGGCGGTGCCGAAGCTCAGCACCTCGGGACGCAGCAGGAACTTACGCCCGAACTGCGCAATATAGCCGAGTTGCACCAGCGTGTTGAGGCAACGCCGCGCGACCGCCGGGCTGAGGCCGGTAACCTGCGCCACTTCGCTCAACTGCATTTCAGGATGCGTCGCGTCGAACGCGCGCAGCACCTTGAGCCCGCGCTCGAGCGTCGAGAGATATTCGCTGTCCTTGCCGGGCTTGGCGGGTTCGTCCATGGTCTGAGCGCTAGCCGGTTGCCGTGTATCAGGCAAGGTGATGTCGCCCCATTGGCGAAGCGCGCTCACTCCGCCGCGGCGGATGCCGCCGTATCTGCGCCCAGAAGCTCGTCATTATGCTGCCCCAGCACCGGTGGGGCTGTGACACTAGTGGCGCGCTCGCCATCGAAGCTCAGCGGCGAACGGATGGTGCGGAAGGGGCCGTGCGGTCCGTGCGGGTCCTCGAGCACCAGCCCCAGATGCTGCGCCTGGGGTGTCTCGATCACTTCGGGCGCGCTGTAGACCGGCGAATGCGGGACCTCGAGCTGCTCCAGCGTCGCGCACCATTCGGCGCGGGGCCTTGCCGCGAAGAGCGGGGCCAGGAATGCGGCGACCTTCTCGTAATTGGCGATCCGGGCGTCGCGACTGGCAAATTCGGGCCGCTGGAGCATGTCTGGCTGGCCCACGGCGATCGCCAGATTCTCCCAGAATTTGGGCGGCGAGGACATGTGCAGCGCGATCCATTCGCCGCCCTGGCACTGGAAGACATAGGATTGCGAGACATTGGGCCGGCTATACGGCCCCATCACTTGATCGTCGGAGAAATAATGGGTGAAATCGTCGAGATTGAAATGCGCCATCGCCTCGAACATCGAGACTTCGACCAGCCGCCCCTTGCCGGTCGTTGCGCGTTCGTGCAGCGCGGCCAGCACGCCCTGCGCGCCGTAGAAGCCGGTAATCGCATCCGCCAGCGCGGGGCCGACGACGCGCGGGTTGGCCGGGTTGACCAGCAGCCGCAAAAAGCCGCTCGCCGCCTGGGCGACGGTGTCGAAGGCGGGGCGATCGCGGTCCGGCCCGGTCGCGCCGAAGCCCGAGATCGAAAGGTAGATGAGCCGCGGATTGATCGCGCGCAGCCGCTCGGGATCGACCTTGAGCTTGTCGGCGACGCCGGGGCGGAAATTCTGGATGAACACATCGGCAGAAGCGACCATGCGATCGAACGCCTCGAGATCGGGGCCGCCGCGGGTGTCGAGCGTGATCGAGCGCTTGTTGCGGTTATAGGTCTGGAAATGCGGGCTGTAGAAGCCACCGCGAAAAGCGCGGAACGGATCGCCGCCATCGGGCCTTTCCACCTTGATCACGTCAGCGCCCAGATCGGCGAGCATCATTCCGGCGCAAGGACCGGTGATGAAAGTGCCCATTTCGAGCACGGTGACATTGGCGAGCGGCTTGGCCATATTGACATCTCCCTGATCGCCACTCATAGAAAATTCGATATACGAAATCAACTTCGTAAATCGAAACATTCTGGCGGGTGTCTACGCTCCCGCCTGGCCAGCACAGGAGCCCATATGCGCATCGGCAAGCAGGACGCCCCGTTCACTTCGATCTGCACCTCGGATGCGACCAGCATCACCGTGCGCGGGCGCGACCTGTGCGGCGACATCATCGGCAAGATGGACTTTACCAGCTATTTCTGGCTGCTGGTCACCGGTGAGGAGCCGACCGACGTCCAGAAATTCTTCGCCAACGCGGTGCTCGCGGCGATTGCCGAGCATGGACTGGTGCCGAGCGTCGTCGCCGCCCGCATGACCTACGCTGCGGCCCCTGAAGCGTTTCACGGGGCCATTGCGGCGGGGCTGCTGGGCTGCGGATCGGTGGTGCTGGGCAGCGCCGAGGTCGCTGGCCGCTTCTATGCCGATCTGGTCGGCAAGGCCCGCGACGGGGCAGGGGCACCGGCCGCGATCGCCGCGGAGGGCGTCCGCACGCTGCGCGCCAGCAAACAGGCGATTCCCGGTTTTGGCCATCCGCAGCATTCCGCCGGAGACCCTCGCGCGCTGTTGCTGCTCGACATGGCGGAACAGCACGGGATTGTCGGCGAACATATCGGCATGCTGTACGCGCTGCGCGATTGTCTGCCGGAAACGCTGGGCCGTGCACTGCCGATCAACGTCAACGGTGCGATCCCGGCAGTGATGCTCGATGTCGGCTTCCCGGTCAGCGCGCTCAAGGGCATTTCACTGCTTGCGCGTACCGCCAGCCTGATCGGCCATCTGCAGGAGGAAATCGACCGCCCGATCGGCTTCGTGATGTCCGGCGCTGCAGCGCAGGCGATCACCTATGACGGGCCTGGTGCCGACTGACCGATATCGTCAGCGCGCCCGAGCTCTGGACTTGAGCACATTCACGACATCGTCGTTCCTAACGCGGCGCCAGCGGGCGTCGACAAAGCTGTGCACGCCGAACAGGAACAGCCCGGTGCCCACCAGCGCATAGAGCTCCGGGTGGTCGGCGAGCGATGACAGCGCATCGCCGAGCCCCTTGACCTGGCCGGCAGAGCCGAACCAGCCTGCGCTGACCAGCGACAGGCCGATGACTGCGAACACGACTGCGCGCGCAGCCAGTCCCGCACGGCCGATCGGCACGACCCAGCGTGGTGCGCCGGGGCCGGTGTCTGCCATGAATTCGGTGCTCCAGGCCTTGATCGCCTGGTGCGCAGCCGCAGCGAGGAACGCCAGCCCGAGTGCGCCGATCAGGGCTTCGCCCATGGGAATGTCGAGCACCATGTCGGCTGCGCGCTGCTCGGTCTCGCCGTCGCCACTTGAGGGCTTTCCGAGAGCAAGGCGCGCGGCGGCATAGGCCAGGAAGAAATGCGCCAGGCCGCTGGCGGCATAGCCGACCCGGATCGCGGCGCCCTTGGTGTCGTCCCCCTTGCCTTCGCTGTCCAACGCGGCGCTGTAGAGTCGGTAGGCGCCGTAAAGCGCCAGACCCAGCGCGAGCAAGCCCAGCAGCCATGGCCCACCGGGCATGTCCTGCACCGAGCGGAAAACGCCCTGGGGGCTGGCATCCGAAGCGCCGGTGCCGCTCAAGGCGAGCACGCCAAGCAGGCAATAGACGACGCCGCGCGCGAACCATCCTGCGCGCGCGAAGGTCTGTAGCTTTGTCATTCTGTCGATCATGGCGTCCTGCTCCCGTCTGGCAGGGCTTACGCCGCGACTTGAGGGGAGTTCCGCTCCGGATTTTCGTGGCGTCCTCCATGTGCAGGGAACCTTATCGACCGTGCCCGGTAATCGGGGACACAAGGAGCAACATCATGATCAAGAATATTGTCGGCGCCTATCTGGGCGCGAAGATTGCAGGCAAGTCGCCCAAGGCGGATAGCGCTGCCGGTGCCACCACCGGCGCGATTGCCGCTTCCGCAATCCCGTTCATCCTCTCGCGGATGAGCCTGCCATCGATGCTGCTGCTCGGCGCGGGCGGTTATCTGGTGAAGCGTCACCAGGACAAGAAGCACGCAGGCAAATACCCGCGCGCATGATCGATTGCGAGTCCGCTTGAGGCGTGAAAGCCTCAGGCGGGCTCGAGGTCCATCATGGCAGCGAGTGCAGGGCTGAACCACTCGCCGCCGTCGCGAGAGACGATGCGAACGGCAATGTCCTCGCGCTCTGCGCATCGCTGCGTTGCCGACGCGTCCATCACACTCAACGCAGTGGCCCAGGCATCCGCCGACATGCAGTCCGGATGCACGACGGTAACCGCCGTGGTCGAATGAACGGCGGGACAGCCGGTGCGCGGATCGATCGTGTGCGCGCCGCGAAGATAATCGCCGGAGGTCGCGATGGCGAGGCCGTGCAGGGCGACGCGCAGCACGGGCAGGGAGAGTTCGGGCGGATTCTCGACATCCACCCACCAGGGATCACCGTCGGGGCGCATCCCCCGCCCGGCACATTCCCCGCCGATCTCCACCAGACAATGCTGCACGCCTTTCCCCTGCAAGAGATCGACAACCGCATCGACGGCGAACCCCTTGGCGATGCCCGACAGGTCGAGCCAGAGCCCGCCGGGTTGACGAAGCGTACAGCGCACGGGGTCGAAGTGCAGTCTTGTCCAGCCGCTTCCCTTCAATGCATGGTCAATTGCTGCTGGTGGCGGAGGGCCAGATACCGGCTTTGGTCCGAGGCCCCACTGATCGGTCAATCTGCCGATCGCGGGATCGAAAGCGCCGTTCGTCGCCCGTGCGACAGCCAATCCGGTCTCCATCACCCGCACCATGTCGCGAGACAAGGCGCAGACGCTCCCGGCATAAGCTTGATTGAAGCGCGAAAGGTTGGACTGCGGCTCCCAATGGCTCATGTCCTGAATGATGCCATTGAGCCGTGCCTGGACGAGCATTCTCAGCCTGGCCGTATCGAGCCCTAGCGCAACCGGGAGCGCTGCGCGGACCTGCCACGTCGTGCCCATGGTCGTGCCGCCAAACTGCACCACCGGTGCTTGCGGATCGAACCCGATCAGGGCCGCCGGATCGATGGCAGCCGGCACCGCGATGCGCGGCGCCGGTTGCATGTGTGTCATGGGGCGAGCACCTCGAGCGTTGCAGTATAGCTCATCCGTCGCTTGCTTGCCTTCGGATTGCTCGGCTTCGCATCGGTAAGGCTGGTGTTGAGCCAGTACATCCCGGCCATCGGCCAGGTGACGGTCAGCACGCCGTCGCTATCGGTGACCAGCTTCTGCGTGCCATCGCTTTCGCGGTACCGACGACCACCCGGGATCACCTCGACTTCGAGCCCGGCGGCGGGCTGCCCATCGACCAGAAAGCGGAACTGCGCCGGTTCATTCGACACGAGATCGGTCGGCAGGGTGACGGGAACGAATTCCAGGCCCTTGCCGCTCGGCTTGAACAGCGTTTCGCTCGGCTCGCCCGCAGTCACGAAAAACTCGTTGCGGCCCATGGTTTCGGTGAGGTCGATATCGGTCGCATTGGCCGGGATCTCGTCCACGCTGGCGACGATATGGCTGGGATCGATCCGTGGCCGTCCACCGGGAGCGCCTGCACCCGGTCCGCCCGTAGCGCCCATCGGCGGCCCGCCCGCGCCCGGCGCTGCAGCACCCGGACCACCCGCACCCGGCGGCGGGCCGCGACGACGACCCACCATCCAGGGCTCGCCATCGACCTTGAAGCTTCCTGAAATGCCGACATTCTCCATGCCGATGCGCCAGGTCCCCGGCTTGTCGATCTTGACGTCGAAGGTGGAGCGATAGCGTCCTTTCGCCGAGTTTTCTGGCGTGCCCATGCTGCCATCGGGTGCCCAGATCTTCACGCCATCGATGTTCATCGCATTGTGATTCGGTTCGAACGGGGCGGTCGAGGTGCCGGCATCGACCGTCACGCTCTGCTGCGTGTCCGACAGCACGGTCGTCGAGGGGAGAAGCCAAGCGTTGTGCGCGAACGCGGGCAGGCTGAGCCCGCAACAAGCGACAGTGAACAACAGGGATTTGCGGATCATGACAAAGGTCCTTTCTGCCAGAGGGGGTCAGCGGGGAGAGAGAGCGACCGCACCGAGCTCGGTCTTGCCCGAGGCCTTGGCGGCGGTGCGTGTGGGGATGTCGAGCGTCAGCGATATCAGTTCGCGTCCGCCATCCTCGCGCGCCGCCTCGACGAACAGGGTGTATGATCCGGGTTTGACGCTGGCGGGAATGGCGATGCGGTGCGCACCGGGGGCGCGGGTGGCGCCGCTGATGCCATCTGCGGGCAGGTTGAGGCTGCGTCCGCCCTTGCGCCACCAGGTGCGCAGATCGGCAAGCCATTTGGTGCCGGGTTCGGCGCCGCGCTTGTCGACATCGTACCATAGTGCCAGTGTCCGCGCCGGACCGCCCGTCTTGGGCTCGATCCACACCGCGACATAGGGAACGTGATATTCGGCGACATTGATGCGCGGGATGGTCACGGTGACCGTTCCTGCGGTGGCGGGGGCGGCGACCATGCTGACTGCGATGGCGATGCTGGGTTTCATGTCTTGGGGTCTCTCTTGATGGGCGTCACAGGTGCATGAAGAACAGGATGATGATGAGCGGGATCGCGGTGCCGAGCCCGACCAGCGGCCAGGTGGATGGGCGGTGGCGCGCGTGCAGCTGCAGCAGCAGAAGTCCGGTAAAGGTGAAGACCACGCAGGCGACCGCGAGGATGTCGATCAGCCAGAACCAGGCGGTGCCGGTGTTGCGGCCCTTGTGCAGATCGTTGAAGAACGACACCCAGCCGCGGTCGGTGCGTTCGGCCTCTATTTTGCCGCTCGCCCTGTCGATGCTGATCCAGGCGTCGCTGCCTGGCCCGGGCACCGCGACATAGACTTCGGTCTCGCTCCATTCCGCGGCGGCGGTTCCTGCATCGATGCCGACGGCATCTTCCAGCTCGGCGCGCACGGCTGCGGGCAGGGGCGCGCTGCCGGCTTCTGGACCCCGGCGCAGATACTCGATCAGCGAGCCTGGAAGCTGGGCGGATTGCGTGACGACGATCGGCTCGGCTGCAATGCTCGATGCATGGTTGAGCGTGATACCGGTGATCGCGAACACGAACATGCCAGAGAGCGATATGGCCGCACTGATCCAGTGCCAGCTGTGCAGCTGCTTTAACCAGAACTGCTTTGCCTTTTTGGGCTTGGCCGCACTCTTCGATCGAGGCGGGGCAGGGCGGAGGGGCCCATTACGCGGGGCAGACACGGAAGTCGGCTTTGATCGTCCAGTCGCAGCATCGCCAACCTGCGGCTCGTCAGCTGTCTCATGCGGCGCTGAACCGGATGTCCCCAACGACATTGAACTTTCCCGAAGTTGATGGCCCCCCGATCGGGCTTTCGACTCCAGCAACTGCGCAATCAGGCCTGCAGTGTCAAATCATTTAATGCGAATGAGAATCAATTGATACAATTTGACGCAAATCGCCACAAGTCGATTGACTCTGCGAACGAGTCGCAATAGCGGCGACGCTCCATTCCATTCTCTCGGGGGAGAAACCGATGACTTCTGCGAAAACCACTCCACCCCTGTTGGCGCTGAGCTGCGTCGGCGCGATTGCCTTTGCCGGGCCTGCCTGGGCGCAGGATGCTCAGCAGGGCCAGCGACTCGGCGGCATGACGGTGACCGACAGTGCGATCGAGGAGAGCGAGGTAAAGGTCGAGAAGGCGGATTCTCCCAAATACACCGCGCCGCTGCTCGATACGCCGCAGACCATCACCGTGATCTCGTCCAAGAGCATCCAGCAGCAGAATCTGCTGACGCTGCGCGAGGTGCTGCAGAACGTGCCCGGCGTGACTTTCGGCGCGGGCGAGGGCGGCTTCGGCTACGGTGATCGCATCATCCTGCGCGGCCAGGATGCCAAGAACGACGTGACCATCGACGGTGTGCGCAGCAGCGCCTTCCAGAACCGCAACGAGACCTATAATATCGAGCAGGTCGAGGTTACCAACGGCGCCAACAGCGTGTTTAGCGGCGGCGGATCGGTCGCGGGCAACATCAACCTCGTCACCAAGAAGCCGCTGGGCACCGACCAGACCGTGATCCAAGCCGGGATCGGTACCGACAATTACTATCGCGCCACTGTCGACATGAACAAGCGGCTGTCGGACCTGATCGCGGTGCGCCTCAACGCGGTCTATCACGAGAATGACGTGCCGGGCCGCGATGTCGAGTTCTACAAGCGCTGGGGGATCGCGCCCGCGATCACCATCGGCATCGACAGCCCGACCAGCCTGACGCTGCAGGCCGAGCATCTCGACGACAAGGGCATGCCGCAATATGGCCTGCGCTATTACGCCAATCTTGGCGGCTTTCTCGACGATTTCGACCGCTCGGGCTATTACGGCTTTGCCAATCTCGATCGGCAGAATGCCAAGACCGACGCGCTGCAGGCGATCTTCAGCCACCAGTTTTCGGATAGCGTCTCCGTCCGCAACCTGACGCGCTACGAGCGGGTCAATCAGGATACCGTCACCAGCCAGCCGACGGGCACCTTCTGCCTCGCTTCGACCGGGCTGCAGCCCGGCAGCTTTGCGGTCCCCTCGATCCAGGCGGCGTGCCCTGCCAACGTCCCGCCCGGCTATTATCTGCCCACCGGCGGGCGCGGCGTGCAGCGCCACATCATCAACGATACCTTCTACAACCAGCTCGATCTCAGCGCCGAGTTCAGCACCGGCGGCATCGAACATTCGCTGGTCGTCGGCGCATCCTATCTGCAGGAGGACTATCGCCAGACCAATGGCGTCCTGCCGCGCAATCCGGATGGCAGCACGCCGGCCTTCGCGCTGGTCAACATCGCCAATCCGGGTCAGGTGGTGCAGGGGCCTGCGGGCTTCACCTATGGCAGCAACATCTATACCGGCCCCGTCAACTACATCCTGACGGCACGCAACCGCGGCGATCGCCGCGTCATCGCGGGCTATCTGTTCGACACAATCAAGTTCGGCGAGATGTTCGAGATCAATGGCGGCCTTCGCTACGAGAATGCGCGCGGATCGAACACCACACTTTCCTATGTCACTTCGGGAGCGACGCTGGGCCAGATCAGCGCGGCAACGGGTCCGTTCGTCAACGAGGACAATCTGTTCAGCTATCGCATCGGTGCGGTGTTCAAGCCGAGCGAGAATACCAGCCTGTACATCGCGACGGGCAATTCGAAAAATCCCTCGCAGGCGGCTGTCGACGGGGCTTGTACCGCCAACAATTGCAACCTCGCGCCCGAAACCACGAAGAACTACGAGATCGGGGCCAAGGCCGATCTGTTCGACAAGAAGCTGCTGGTGAGCGTCGCGCTTTTCCGCAACGACCGCAACAGCATCCGGCTCAACTCGAACGATCCGATCTTCCCCGAACAGCGGCTCGACGGGCGGCAGCGGGTGCAGGGCATCTCGTTCGGTGCGTCGGGCAACATCACCGAGAATTGGACGATTTCCGCCAATTACATGTATCTCGAGTCCGAGGTTCTGCAGGGCGTGTCGGACTTCTGTCTCGCCAATCCGGGCGCGGCGAATTGCGGCAACAGCGCGGCTTTCCCGGACCCGAGCCGCGGATCGCAGCTGCAGAACACGCCGCGCCATTCGGGCAGCCTGTTCACCAGCTACCGCTTCGATTTCGGGCTCGAGCTCGGCTATGGCATCAACTATCAGGGTAAGTTCCTGTTGAACTTCCCAACCGTGGCCGAACTTACGGCGAATACCTACACGCCCTATTTCGTGCCGAGCTATACCATCCACCGGTTCATGGCGTCCTACCCGATCACCGATCGCCTGATGGCGCAGGTCAACGTGCAGAATTTCACCAACGAGAAATATGTCACGACGGTGCGCAACCAGCTTGGGGGAAGCTGGGCACAGCCGGGGCCGACGCGCCAGGCCGTGTTCAGTCTGAGCTACAGCTTCTGATGCGCAAGACAGGGCTGCACCCGCGCCGATTGTGTGCGGGTGCAACCCTCTCTGCCAATCTTTACAGGTAACGCTCAAACAGACTCGCGTTTGGCGTAGATTTAAGATATTGCGAGTCAGTTTCAAAATTAGTCATGCCAGGGGATGGGGCAGTTCGATGCTGGAGGCCCAGAGCTTTTCTTCGACGACGGGAGCGGGCGACTACGCGCTGCCCGCCGGTTGGATCGAGCCCCCGCGTGCAAGCCGCGCCGCACCCTCCGAGCCAGCCTATGTGCCGGCGGGGCGCTATGGCGAGGGGCGTCAATCCCGGCTGCCAGCCATTCTCATCGCGATCGCAGTGCATGCGCTGCTGGCGATGGCGCTGGCGGGGCTGGGCTATCGGGTGGTCAAGACCAGGGAAGACAGCCTCGTCGCTGTCAATCTTGCCCCGCCACTGCCGCCGCCCAGTCCCACCAAGCCTGCCCCACCCGAAAGCCGGACGCTGCAGACCAGCGTCCAACCCGCGCCCGTGACGGTTCCCGCGCCGGTACCGCGCCCGGTCATTGCGATGGTGCCGACCTCTGCGCCGCAGGTCCCGACGATGGCGATTGCAGCTCCGCCTGCGCCGGTATCTGCGCCTGCCCCTGCGCCGCCTTCGCCTCCCGCGACGGTGACGTCGGACGCGCTCGGTACGCGGATGATCTCGGGCGCTCCGCCGCGTTATCCGGTGGAAAGCCGCCGCAAGAAGGAACAGGGCACGGTCGAACTGGCACTGGTGCTCGGGCTCGACGGAAGGGTCGAGAGCATTTCGGTCGCCACCAGCAGCGGCTTTGCCCGGCTCGATCAAGCTGCGCTCGAGGCAGTCCGCCGCTGGCGCTGGGCGCCCACGCTGCGTGACGGCGCACCGGTCAAGGTGCGCGGTACGGTCGAAATTCCCTTCGTCCTCAACAATTTGTGAAAGATTTCGATGCTGCTACCGCTTCACGCCCTGCTGTCGCAGGAGGAGGTCGCGCGGCTGCGCGCGCTGATCGAACAGGCTGGCTGGGTCGATGGCAATGCCACCAGCGGCCATCAGGCCAGGCTGGTGAAGAACAATCTGCAACTGCCGGAGGAAAGTCCCGAGGCGCAGCAGGGCGGGCAGATCGTGCTCGCCGCGCTCGCCCGCCATGCCGGGTTCATCGCCGCGGCGCTGCCGGTGAAAATCTATCCGCCGATGTTCAACAGCTATGCCGGCGGCCAGGCGCTGGGGCTGCATGTCGACAATGCCGTGCGTCCGCTGCCGCGCGGGGGCACCAGCGTGCGCTGCGATCTTTCGATGACCGTCTTTCTTGAGGATCCCTCGCACTATGATGGCGGCGAACTGACCATCGAGACGGCCTTTGGCGTGCAGCAGGTGAAGCTGGGGGCAGGCGATGCCGTGCTCTACCCGGCGGGCTCGCTGCACCGGGTCGAGCCGGTGACGCGCGGGCGCAGGCTGGCGAGCTTCTTCTGGATCCAGTCGATGGTGCGCGACCACGAGGCGCGTTCGGCGCTGCTCGATCTCGACCAGTCGATCCAGCAGCTTTCGGGCGATCTGGGCGAGGGCCATGCGGGATTGGTCAAGCTCACCGGCCTGTATCACAATCTGCTGCGGCGCTGGACCGACGTCTGAGAAGGGCGCAATCCGGGGCTGTGGCCCTATTTCTTATCACGGGCTGAGCAGGTGCAGCAAAAACGCACTTGACCTGAATATGATATACTATATCACGCGCTCCCATTCGTCGCTCCCGGGGGGGATGCGGCGCTCTGTTGGGGGTACGCACCGTCATGTCACGTTTCGCTTTTGGCCTGGTTTCGATGCTGCTGGCAGGCACAGCATTCGCACCCGGCACAGCATGGGCCGATGAAGGGCAGCCCGGCGAGGCGCTCGAAGCCGAAGGCAATATCATCGTCACCGGTCAGCGTCAGGCCTATCGCGGCGATTTCACGCTGCGCGAAACGCCGCAGGCGATCACCCAGATCGGCCAGGAACAGATCGACGCCAACAATCTCACCCGGCTCACCGATGCGCTCGACCTTTCGGCCTCGGTCGCGCGACAGAACAATTTCGGCGGCCTGTGGGATGCCTATGCGGTGCGCGGCTTTGCGGGCGATGAAAACCTGCCTTCGGGCTATCTGGTCAACGGCTTCAACGGCGGACGCGGGTTCGGCGGCACGCGCGATGTCGCCGGTGTCGAGCGAATCGAGATCCTGAAGGGGCCCAATGCCGCATTGTTCGGGCGCGGCGAACCGGGCGGCACGGTCAACATCGTCACCAAACGCGCAGACTTCGACACCCGCGGGCGGATCAACGTGCAGGCGGGCAGCTTCGATCGCCGCCGCGCCGACGCCGATGTGAATATTGCCATCGGCGATGTCGCAGCAGTGCGTCTGATCGGCTTCTACGAAAAATCCGACAGTTTCCGCCGCACGGTAGGATCGGAGCGCTTCGGCTTCCTGCCGTCATTCGTGTTCAGGCTCGGCGAGAATACGACGATCAGCTACGATCTGGAACTGACGCGGCAGGAGGCCGATTTCGACCGCGGCACCGTGGCGATCGGCGGCGTGCTGGGTCGCGTTTCGCGCCGCGACTTTTTCGGCGAACCGGGCGATGGTCCGCTCGAGGCGAATGCGACCGGCCATCAGGTGCAGCTCGATCACAAGTTCAACGAGGATTGGAGCCTGCTGATCGGCACGCAGTATCGCGAGACCGATCTGGAAGGTTTCTCGACCGAGGCCGAGCTCGCCACCGCTCGCCAGCGCCTGTTCCGCGATGGCCAGTCGCTCTCGCGCCAGCGCCGCTTCCGCGATTACGAAGGCGAGCATTTCGTGCTTCGGGGTGAGCTTGCCGGGCGGTTCGCGACCGGAAGCCTGACGCACCGCGTGCTGATGGGTGTCGATTACGACGAGTTCGACAACAGCCAGTTCTTCCTGCGTTTCCGGCCGCCTTCGATCGGCGCGGCGACCACCGCGCAGGCGAGCAACGACATCAACGTGTTCAACCCGGTCTTTGGCCGCTTCCCGCTGCCCGCTCCGGGGCCGCAGACCAATCGGCTCGATCAGCAGCGGGCGGTCGGCGCCTATGTGCAGGACCAGATCAGCATCAGCGATTCGCTGCAGATCCGTCTCGGCGGACGCTTCGACGACATCACCGTGGAAAGCCTCAACCGGGCGAACAACAGTGCCGCCAGCCGCAGCTACAGCCGGTTCAGCCCCCAGGCGGGGATCGTCTATGCGGCTTCGCCCGCCGTGTCGTTCTATGCGGCCTATGGCGAGGGCTTCCGCGCCAATCTCGGCGCGACGGCGGCGGGCACGCTGTTCGATCCCGAAACCAGCAAGTCGGCGGAAATTGGTGCGAAATTCGGACTTTTCGACGATGCGCTGCAGGGCACGGTCTCACTGTTCACGCTGTCCAAGTCGAACGTGCTGGCAGCGGACCCCGCCAATCCCGGCTTCTCGCTCCCGATTGGCAAGGCGCGCAGCCGCGGCCTTGAGGTCGATCTGATGGGCAAGCTGCCCGGCGATATCGATCTGTGGTTCTCCTATGCCTTTGTCGATGCCGAGGCGCGCGAGGATGTGGCCGATCTCAATTTCGGATTGCCGATCCGGCGTGGCGACCGGCTGATCAATATTCCGCGCCACACGGTCAGCCTGCAAGCGTCGCGCGCCTTCGATATCGGCGACACGAAACTCACGGTCGGCGGCGGCGTGCACCATGTCGGAACGCGTCTGGGCGAGACCGGAACCGCGTTCGAACTGCCCGACTACACGCTGGTCCGCCTGTTCGCTGCGTGGAAGGTCATTGAAAATGTGGAAATTTTCGCTGACGTCACGAATTTGTTTGATACAGTATACTATACCAACAGCTTCGCGCAGCTCTGGGTCCAGCCTGGGACGCCGCGAGCCGCGTCGGTGGCGCTGAGATTGTCGTTCTAAAGGGTAGTTTCCATGTCCAACCCCGTACTGGTGATCGACCAGCTCGTTGTCGAGCGTGGTGGAAGGCGCATCGTCAACGGTCTGTCGCTCACCCTCGCGGCAGGCGAAATCTATGCGCTGCTCGGGGGGAACGGTGCCGGCAAGTCGACGACGCTGTTTGCCATCCTCGGCTTTCTCGCCCGCTCGGGCGGCGTGCTCACCATCGGCGGGCAGGACCCGACCAATGCCATCGACGCGGTGCGCGCGCAGATCGCCTATCTGCCCGAAAACGTGGCGCTCTACGACCATCTGACCGCGCGCGAGAATGTCGACTATCTGCTCAAGATCGCCGACTGCCGCCGCACAGGGCAAGAGATCGAGGCCGCGTTCCAGTCGGTGGGCCTGGCCGCTCGCGCCTGGGACCAGCGCGTGGGCAGCTTTTCCAAGGGCATGCGGCAAAAGACCGCGATCGCGCTCGCCATGCTGCGCGACACGCCGCTGCTGCTGCTCGACGAGCCGACATCGGGGCTCGACCCTGCGGCCTCGGCCGATTTTCACGCGCTGCTCGAGACGCTCGCTGCGCGCGGCGTGGCGGTGCTGATGGTGACGCATGACCTGCTCGGTGCGGCGGACACGGCGGACCGGATCGGGCTGATCTCCGAAGGCAGGATTGCCAGCGAATGGTCGGCGCAGAAGCACGAACCGCGTTTCGACCTCAACGCCCTGCACGACGGTTTCGCGAGGGTGCGATGAACCAGGCGCTGACGATCGCGGGCGCCGAGCTGCGCCTGATGCTGCGCTCGCGGCTGGCGCTGGTCGGTATCGCGACACTGCTGCTGCTTTCGGCGATCGCGGCGGTCACTTCGGCCACGCAAATGTCGGCGGCGGCGAAGATGCGCGCGGAGGCACAGGCCGCGACCGATGCACAGTTCAAGGCCCAGCCCGACCGGCATCCGCACCGTATGGTGCATTACGGCACTTATGCGCTGCGCCCGGTGGGGCCGCTCGCCGCGTTCGATCCGGGTGTCGATGCGTTTACCGGGACGCTGCTGTTCCTCGAGGGGCACCGGCAGAACAGTGCCACCTTCGGGGCTGCACGTGAATCCTCCGATCTCGTCCGCTTCGGCCAGCTGACGCCTGCCTTCGTGCTTCAGACGCTCGCGCCGTTGCTGCTCGTGTTCCTGGGCTTTGCGAGCATCGCGCGCGAACGCGAGCGCGGCAGTCTGCGGGCGCTGGCGGCTTATGGGGCAGGGCCCTGGTCGATCCTGGGCGGCAAGGCGCTGGCGCTGGCGGTGGCGGCGGTGCTGGCGATGGCACCGGCCTTTGCCGCGCTCGCCTGGGCCGCCGTGCAGCAGCCGGGCGAAGCGGGCATCGCCGCGCTGACGGCTTTGTCCTATAGCGGCTATCTGCTCGTCTGGGTGTTGGTCATCACCGCGGTCTCGGCGCTCGCGGCCAGTGCGCAGGGCGCGCTCGTCACGCTGATCGCCGCCTGGGCGATCGTGGTGGTGCTGATCCCGCGTGCGGCGGCGGCCTGGGTCGGCGTGGCCGAGCCCTTGCCCAGCCGGGTCGACACCGAATTCGCGATTGCCGCAGACCTGCGCCGCATCGGCGACAGCCACAATCCCAACGATCCGCATTTCGCCGCGTTCAAGGCGAAGCTGCTGGCGCAATATGGGGTGAGCAAGGTCGAGGAACTGCCGTTCAACTATCGCGGCGTGCTGGCGCAGGAAGGCGAGCGGCTGACCTCGGGGCTGTTCAAGCGCTATGCCGCGCGTGCTGCCGCCATCCAGAACGCGCAGACCGACACGCTGACCGCGCTCGGTATCATCAGCCCGGCGCTCGCGGTGCGCCGCGCCTCGATGACCGGGGCGGCAACCGATCTCGGCACGCATCTCGCCTTTCTCGCCGCCGCCGAAGCCTATCGCTACGACATGGTGCAGAAGCTCAACGGATTGCAGGCGAGCGCCGTCGCCAGCGCCGACGATGCCGCACGCAGCAAGGACCCGATTGCCGACCGCCGCACGCGCATCTCCGCCGATTTCTGGAAGACGATCCCCGATTTCGATTTCTCCGCGCCCAGCCCGGGCGAGCGTGCAAGCGCGATGGCGATGCCGCTCGCGGTGCTCGCGCTCTGGGTAGCGTTGGCGATGGGCCTGTTCGCCTTCGCGCGGCGACGGCTCGAAGGGACGGGCCTATGAGCAACCTGACCCGCGAATTCGCCTTCATGCTGCGCAGCAAATCGGCGCTGCTGGCGCTGGCGCTGCTCGCGATTTGCGCCAGCGCTGCGGTCGCGCTGGGCCTGGCCAGCGTCGCGCGCGACCGGGCGGCGATCGATCGGATGCTGGCAGGGCAGGTCGCCGAGGAGCGCGCGCTAGAGGCGTTTGTCGAGGATGCGGGCTCGGGCGCCTATTACGGGTTCCAGCCGACCTGGGACGCGCCATCGGACCTCGCCTTTGCCGCGCTCGGCAGCCGAGACATCGCGCCCGCCTTGCTGCGCGTCCGCGCGCTGGCGCTGGAGGCGCAGATCTACGAAAACGAAGCCGCCAATCCAGAGCTGTCGCTGCCGGGGCGGTTCGATCTGGCCTTTGTCGTCATCTATCTCGCGCCGCTGGTGCTGATCGCGCTGCTGCACGACCTGTGGTCGGGTGAGCGTGAGGCGGGGCGCTATCATGCGCTGGAAGCGCTTCCGGGGGCAAACCGGCGGCTGTGGAGCGCGCGCGTGCTGGTGCGCGTTGGAGGTGTTCTCCTCGCCTTGCTGCTGCCGTTCGCGGTCGGCGCGCTGATCGCGGGAACGGCGCCGCTGCGCGCCCTGGGTTTTGCCGGGCTGATCGTGTTGGTAGCGCTGCTGTGGACCGCGATCATCCTCATCGTCGCGTGGCGGGGCGCGCGCTCGGCGGTGCATGCGGCATCGCTCGCGGCGATCTGGTTCGCGCTGACGCTCGTTGCGCCTGCGGGGGCGAATCTGGCGATCAACGCTGCCGTGCCCGTGCCCGATGGCGCGGCGCTGGCGCGCGAGAATCGCGAATATGTACATGCAGGATGGGACCGTCCGAAAGACGGGACGATGCGCGATTTCCTCGAGCTTTATCCGCAACTCGCTCCCGGTGCGGCGATCCCGCCGACCTTCAGCTGGAAATGGTATTTCGCGTTCCAGCACCTGGGCGACCGGCATGTGGCGGAGCAAGCTGCGGCCTATCGCGACGGGATCGCCCGCCGGGCAGAGCTTGCCAGAACTGCGGGATGGCTGCTCCCTCCCGCCGGTCTTGCCCAGGCGATGACTGCACTCGCGCGCACCGATGTCGCCGCGCAGCTTGACTATCAGATGCGCATTCGCGCTTACCACCAGCGCTTGCGCGAGTTCTATTATGATTATCTGTTCAGCGAGAAACCCTTTGGCCCGGACGATCTGCGACGCGTTCCGCGCTTCGATCCTGCTATCGGCAGCTAGCCTGGTTCTGGCACCGGCGGCGCTGGCGCAGCGCGTGACCGACAATGCCGCTGCCGGGGCCGAGGATGCCTTCGGCACCAGCATCGGTAACGAGCGGGTCGGGCTGTACAGCGGCAGTGACGTGCGCGGCTTTTCGCCTGTCACCGCCAACAACATCCGGCTCGAAGGCCTGTATTTCGATCGCCCCGCCGCGTTCACCGACCGGCTGGTGCAGAGTAATGTCGTGCGCGTCGGCCTGACCGCGCAGAACTATCTCTTCCCGGCACCGACGGGAATTGTCGACTACAAGATACGTCCTGCGGGCAACGATCTGGTTGTCAGCACGATGCTAGGCCTCAACAGCTGGGGCGGCGGCAGGCTGGAGATCGATACGCAAATCCCGGTGATTAAGGACCGACTGAGCCTGGTCGCGGGGGCTGCCGGGTTCGTCGACGAGCTCGCGCCGGGCAACCAGTCGTTCTTCGGCTCCTATGCGCTTGCGGCGCGCTGGAAGCCGGGGCGCAATATCGAGGTGATCCCGTTCTGGAGCCGGATCGACCTGTACAATCGCGAGGCCGCGCCGCTCTACACGCCCGAGGGCGCGTTCCTGCCGCCCCGGATCGAGCGCCGGAAATTCCCCGGCCCCGAATGGGCTGACCAGCGCAACACGGTGCAGCATTATGGCGCGCTGACGAAGGCGGGGCTGGGCAATGGCTGGGATCTGGCGGCGGGCCTGTTCCGCTCGACTTCCGACAGCGCGACCAATTTCGCGACCAATTTCACCGCGCTCCGCCCCGATGGCACCGCTGTCCGCCGCATCACCAGCGACCCCCCGCTCTCGCTCGCCGGCACCAGCGGCGAGCTTCGGATCAGCAAGAGCTTCGCCGAAGGCCCGCGCCGCCACACGCTGCATGCGGCGCTGCGCGGGCGCGAGCGGGTGAGCCGCTATGGGGGAGGGGCGTCGATCAGCTATGCGCGCGCGCCGGTCGAGCAGGTGCTCGATGCGCCCGAGCCCGATTTCCGCTTCAACCCCCAGACCGACGAGACGGTGCGCCAGGCGATTGCGGGGATTGCCTATGACGGGCGCTGGCAGGGCGTCGGCGGGCTGAGCGTCGGCCTGCAGCACACCTGGTATCGCAAGCGCGTCGATCGCCCCGGCGCGGCGCTGGCAAAGACCGATGACGAGGCCTGGCTGCCCAATGTCACCGCCTCTGTCGAGGCGACGAAACGGCTCGCCTTTTACGGCGGCTATACCAGGGGGCTCGAGGAAAGCGGCATCGCGCCCGACAATGCCGCCAACCGGACCGAGGCGCTGCCCGCGATCCTCACCAGCCAGGTCGATGCCGGGCTGCGCTGGAAGATCCCCGGCGGCATGAGCCTGGTCGCGGGGCTGTTCGATGTCCGCAAACCCTATTTCGCTGCCGATAGCGCGAATGTCTTACGCGAGCTGGGCGACGTGCGCCATCGCGGGGTCGAGCTGTCGGCGACCGGGACGCTCGTGCGCCGGCTCACGGTGGTGGCTGGCGCGGTGCTGATGAAACCGCGCGTCACCGGCGAGGCGGTCGAGCAGGGGCGCGTCGGGCGCCGGCCGCTCGGCCAGCCCTCGCGCATCCTGACGCTGGCGACGCAATATGAGGTGCCGGGGCTCGACGGCGTGCAGCTGACGCTTAATGTCACGCATCGCGGTACCCGCGCCGCCGATACGCGCAACCTTGTCTTCCTGCCTGCCCGGACAATCATCGATGCGGGCTTCCGCTGGCGCTTCGATCTGGGCGACAATCCCGCACTTCTGCGCGTGACGATGCTCAATGTCGCCAACACCTATGACCTCGCGCTCGTCGGCAGCGGCAGCTATCAGGTCAACGCGCCGCGCCAGGTCACAATGTTCCTGACGGTGGATTTCTGACCGGACCGCCGAGCAGCTGTTCGCGCAGCGCGATCGCGTCGCCCAGTGGGATCGCCTGGATCGTGACCGCGCCGGACCGGCCCGCAACCCCGATCGCAATCTCGGTCTGGCCGATGAACCGACCGACAAAGCTCTGCTTGATGTCGACGCTCTGCACTCGGCGCAGCGGCAGCAGGGTCAGCTGCTGGTTCCAGAAGCCGTCGCGGACATAGACCTGGTCGCCCAGCAGCGCATAGCGGTGCGCGCGCCAGTGCAGCCAGCTGATCAGCGGGACCAGCGGCAGCAGCAGATAGGCGAGCGCGATAAGGGGACTGGCCAGATAGGCCGAGATGCCGAGGCCAAGGATCGGCACGGGCAGTGCGAAGACCAGCGGCACCCACCACATGGCCGGATCGACCGCGCGCATCGCCGGATAGTCGGTCTCCCAGGCAATCCGTGTCTCGCCCAGCACGTGGCGCAGCTCGTCTGCGGTGGCGAGCGGGGCGATGCTGTGATCGCTCTCCTTGTCGCTGTCGCTGGCGAGACTCTGCACCTTGAGTTCGTACCAGCCGAAGCGGCGGCGGATCGGGCCGGTGGCGATGACGGCGGCCTGGATGCGGTGCAGCGGCATGACGACATCGGTCAGCGTCAGCAGCCCGCGGCGGCGGCGAAAGCCGGTCTCGGTACGTTCGAGGCGGAAGCCATATTCGCGCAGGAAGGTGCGGACGATCCCGCCGACCAGCCCGACCACCACGAGCCCGATCAGCGCCGCAATCACCGATGCGATGCGCGCGGCAAGATCCAGCGCGGCGAACAGATCTTCGAGCCCCAGGAAATCGAGCAGGCGGCGCGGGTTCCAGAAGTCATCGGGCATCAGGAAGTCGAGATTGTTGACCACTGCGCCGACCACCGCGAAGAACACCAGCGAAAAATTGAAGACACCCGCGGTCAGGATGCGCTGGTTGTCCATGCCGAACAGCAACGGCGCCTCGGTCTGGGGCAGGGCTGTCGCCTCGGCACCGGCTTCGCTCTGGCCCGGGAGCGCGCCATCGGCCTGCTGGGCCTTGCGCAGGCAGATGACGTCGCGCAGCCGCTCGGCTTCGGCGAGGTCGACCGAATCGA